>JAEAMG010001577.1_pt1 | contig 16800 bp, 13 predicted proteins | sample 8958741 | NCBI WGS metagenome assembly JAEAMG01 (sample SAMN16933256, study PRJNA681125) | bioreactor sludge metagenome | isolation source: anaerobic bioreactor treating anionic surfactant - SDBS | place: India: Bengaluru | collected 2019-02-28 | reverse complement strand
CGGGGCTATTCATCTGTCTGCATCTGTAAAGATAATTCATTGACGGCTCCTTACGAGTTCCGTTTTCTGTCATTTACGTCATGTGTGTTATACAATACACGGCCGATTGCGGAATGACTCCGCCAAATACTATGGACAAAAATTAAGGAGAATCAGCCAATGCGGTACGCATCAACCACGTTTCTTGTATGTTTTCTGGCGGTCTGTCTTTTGACCGGCGCTGCTGTCCCCCAAGCCGCCGCTGAGGAGGCGCCTGCACAGGTATTGCGGCACATGGTGCTACTTAAATTCAAAGACGACGCCACGGCGGCGCAGATCCGCGACATCGAAACCGCCTTCTGCCGGTTGCCCAGCGCTACAGGGGTGATCTACGGCATGGAATAGGGCACCAATGTCAGCCCGGAAAATATGGATCAGGGCTTTACCCACTGCTTCTTCCTGACCTTTAAGAACGAAGCGGACCGCGACGCCTATCTGCCCCATCCGGCCCACAAGGAATTCGGCGCCCTGCTGGGACCGGTCCTGGACAAAGTCCTGGTGATTGATTACTGGACCAAGCCCTGAGTAGGGTGGTGGCCGGGAAGAAATAGCGGAAATGAATGGTCGTGTAGTATGGCGCCCACTTCACTCACGGAGTTTTTTTCAATACGTCCGCCGGATTTTCCGGAAATCCTGTGACGCCCCGCGAATGGTCAAACTGGTAGATTCGGGTCAAAGGTCGCGCCTTGAAAGGAAATACTTTCAACGCGCCGTTTTCAAGGGCGCGGTCCGCATTGGGCCGGCTTAAGAAGGCGATGGCCATGTCGCGCATCTGCGCAGCCGCGTCGGGGTCGGATTCCAGGCGCTGCGTGAGTTCATGAGGATCCTCCCGCAGGTTAAAAAGTTGCTCCCGTCCTCCGTTTGCCATGAAGATGTACTTCCAATCACCTGTACGCACCATGACCTTGAACAAGGATGTGCCGGGGGTACCGTAAAAGCCGGTAAGCACATCACGGGGCGGCACCTGGCCCTCCACCATGCCCAGCACGTCCATGCCGTCGCGCGGTTCCGTCGCGCCCGAGGCCGCCGTGGCAATGGCAAAGAGGTCGGCCAGACACACCAGTTCTTCCCGATGTACGTTCTTCGGCAGGCGCTTCGGCCAGCTTATGAGGAAGGGGATATGGCAAGACGCCTCGAAGTAACTTTCCTTCTGCCAGGCATTATGATCCCCCAAGTGATCTCCGTGGTCGGTGAAAAAACAGATCAGGGTGTTGTCGGCGTCATCCCGCGCTTCCACCGCGTCCAGTACTCTCCCCAGGCACTGATCTATATAACTGATTTCGCCGTAGTAACGGGCACGCAGGACCCGCGCGTGGGCGTCGTTGATGTCTTCCGCCCAGATGGCATGGTTCATCCAGGGAATCTGCTCATCCATGTGGTCGAGGTCCAGGCTGCCGCGCACGGGGTTGGACATGCGGTCGGGATCATACATGCGATTGAACGGAATGGGGGGCGCCAGGGGCGGATGAGGCCCCACAAACGAGACGAAGCCAAAATAGGGCTGCGTGCCTGAGGCTTGAATCTGCTCGACAGCGCGGTCAGCCGCCCAGGCCTCCACACCCACCGGGGCGGGTGTCGGGCTCATCTGGGGCATGTAATACATTTCCGTCCGCTCGCCCATCAGGCATTCTATGAAATCATACTCCGGGTGCTCCCGGGCAATGAACGCGGCATACGCGTCCCGGCTGCGCTGGTCAGGATTCCCGTACAGTTCCTCACTGTGAAGGTGAACGTCATAGCCCAGGTCTTCGTCCCAGGGCGCCGTATGAAATTTCCCGATACCGAAGGTGCGGTACCCCCGCGATCGGAGCGTCCGGGCCAGATAGGGACCGCACCGCTCCTCCATATTTTCAGGTTGTCCCGCGGTCAGATCAGGACGCATATTGGCATAGATCCCCGTGGTTGGTTCGCGCCGTCCCGTGCGGATGGTGTAGCGCGAAGCCACGCAGACGGGACAGGTGGAATAGGCGCGGGTAAAGGACAGGCCCCGCTGGACGAGACGGTCCAGGTTGGGCGTACAGATGCCTGCATTCCCCAGCGCGGCAATGGTGTCGAAGCGCTGCTGATCGGTCATCACGAACAGGATGTTGGGTAATACGCGGGACACGCCTTCCTGTGTGACTTGGTTTTCAACCGCAGCGGCGGATAAAGCCGCCATGCTGCCGGCGACAGCGCCCATAAAAGCGCGACGTGAGCACTCTTCTGTGTCCATACTGTTTTCCTTTTGCATAAAGCGGTCTTTACCGAAGAATAGTGTACCTAAAATCTCCTTCCAGACTAAAGGCAGGAATCATACTCGAATCGGTCCCTTTTTCAGATATCCAATACTGGAAGCGAGCAGAGATGTCATGATATAAAAGCAAAAGAAATCGGGATGAAAGCGCAAAGGAAGTCCCCATGAAAATACTCACGCGCCGCAATTTTGTGCGTGCTGTTGTATATGGCATTCCCGCCGCATGTTTCGCGGAAGCGAGCTTCCTTGAGAGAAAATGGTTACGCCTGTCGCATCTTCGCCTTGAGGATACTTCCTCCCTGCGGCTGGTTCATTTTTCAGACTTGCACTACAAGGGGGACAAGAAATATCTCTCCAGGGTAGTTCAACGCATCAACGAGGCATCGCCGAATTTTGCCTGTTTCACGGGTGACATTGTGGAAAACACGAAACATCTTTCCGAGGCACTCGATGTATTGGCCGGGCTTCGTTGTCCCTTGTACGGAGTCCCCGGAAATCATGAGTATTGGAGTCATGCCCCATTTACGGAGATTGAGGCATGTTTTAAAGCGACGGGCGGGGAGTGGTTGGCCGACCGCGCTGCGATAACGCGGGATAAGACATGTTTGATCGAAGGCCTGACCGGCATTACACGGCCCGCACACATGGAATACCAAGCCCGCGCACTTCTGGAGACGGATACCACAAATGAAATGGGGCAAAACGAGGCGTTCCCGGAAAATATCAAACGTATTCTGCTTTCCCATTATCCTGCAACGGCGAATCGTCTGGGCACGATGAAATATGATTTGATTCTTGCGGGGCATTCACACGGTGGTCAGGTGCGCCTGCCTTTTTGGGGCGCCTTGCTTGTACCCGGCGATGTAGATGGATACGACGCCGGGTTGTATGACACGCCTGCCGGGCCCTTGTACGTTAATGTGGGTATAGGGACCTGGCATATTCCCGTGCGATTCTTCTGCCGTCCCGAAATTACCGTCATTGAACTCTGACTTTCTTCTTGATCTATACGAAGCACCGGTTCTTTTTCAGAATCCTGGGCAAAACCCAATGTCCTGCAGGCCAGTCATAAGGATAAATGCATCCGCCTGAACACAGGAGTGTGGGTTCATGAAAGCTACGTTCTTTTCTCACCGCAGTATTGCTACGTCCTTAATACTGGCGCTGCAGTTTCTGCCGGGCAAGGTTTCCGCCTCGGAGAATATGCTGTCCCTGGAACGTATGGGCGCGGGGGTGCCCGGCGGCTGGAAGGTGGAGTCTGAGAACTGCTCCTGGATGCCGGAACCTTCTCCGGGACCGCTGGGCGTGGGCGCGGCACGGGTTCAATTCAACGCAACAGGCGAATTAATGCTGAAGAGCCCGGCAAAGGCGCTACCGGCTGGAACAGCCTTTACCGCTGCATTGTGGGTCTGTTCAAAACCCGCCGGTGCAATGGTATCCTTCGACCTACTTGATAATGAAAGCGAGAAACCTGTCGCCCTGCATGGGGAGAAGAACGCCACCGGCAAATGGCAACTGCTGCAAGTACAGCAAACGCTGCCGCCATCCGTTACAGGCCACTATTACCTGGAACTCCACGCGCGCGGCACGGACTGCGCGCTGCTCTTGGATGGACTGTGGCTGGGCGCGACGGACAGCACGCAGGACCCGGCATGGCATCCGCCGACCCGCGCGGCGGGCGTGGTGCTGGAGCCAGTCGCGCCTTGGGGCGTGGTTACAGGCGACACGGAACAACAGGTACGTGCCCGGGTATGCGGAGAAATACCGTCCGGAGCGCTTCTATCGCTGCAGATCACCAATACCCTGGGTGAAACAGCGGAACTGCCTGCCGTGGCCATTGAGAAAACGGGCCTATGGGAAAAGGAGATTCCCGTTTCCGGCGATGTGGCCCGACCCTTTGGCATGCTGCGTGTGGAGGCACATGTTACAGACGACGCCGGGTTGCCCTTGTCGAATACCTGTGAGACCCTGCTTGCCCGCGCGCCGGAACCTCTGCCCAGCCCGATGCCGGAATCCTATTTCGGCGTACATGTGCGCCTGTGCGAGCCCGACCTGGAGGCGGTATCGAGATTGGGCTATAAATGGTGCCGGATTCACGATGCTTCGGCCATCACCAAGTGGGGCTATGTGGAACCCGAACCCGGACAGTGGCGTTGGCACGATGAAGAAGTGGACCTGGTGCGAAAGCATGGGCTGAGTATCCTTGGTATGTTCGACACGGCGCCCGCCTGGGAAACAGGTTCGGAGGAGTGCGGTTATTTCCAGGTGTGCCATGCGCCAAAGGACATCGGTAAATGGCGCGAATATGTACGGCAGATGACGGGCCATTATGCCGGCCGGATTGACGAATGGGAAGTGTGGAATGAACCCTGGGACATGATGCGTTTTTTCCAGGATGGCACACCCTTCTTGTATGTGGACCTATTGAAAGCGGCGTATGAAGAGGCCAGGAAGGTCAATCCTAACGCGCGTATCGTCGGTATTAACACGTATCCGTCGTTCTGGGAAGATATCGTTTTGGCGTCCGGCGCGTACCCCTATTACGACAAACTCTCATGGCACCGTTACGACCCCGACATGCTCGGCAGGCCCGGAGACGGTATCGGCCGTGTCGCCCAACGCCTCAATACGATTCAGCGGGCCGTGGGCGGCACGCCCAAGCCGATCCTGTGCAGCGAAGGCGGGCCGGATGTGGGCCGCTACCACGGTTCCTTTTTCTCCTTTGCAGAGCCGGATTTGTACGGCCCCTGGGATGAGGGCGCCGACCGCTATGCCCGATTCTTCCTCAGCGCCATCGCTGCTGGAAATGAGCGGTGTATCGCGTATTCGGTCCACACCGCGCCTAGGCATGGACACCTTACCCACATGACGATGGAGCCGCAGTTTCTATTGAAGCCCATGCACCTCGCAGCGGCGGCGCTGGCATATTTCGTGGATGGCGTACCCTATGCCGGGCGCCTTACCCCCGCACCGGGCATCAGCGCCCATCTGTTTACCCATCCTGAACCGCGTCCCTTTTCCGCCGGGCCGTGCACCGTTGCGGTGATACACTCAGACGGCATCGAATCCATACCGCTGCCCCGGGCAATTCCTGCGGGGATACACTGTTATGACCGCTGGGCAAATCCACTCCCGGAAGCGCCCAGGAAGGCGGCACGGTCCCTGATATACCTCGTTGCCGAAGGGGAGGAACACGTGGCAGCGTTGCGGTCAGCACTGGAAGAAATACAGGTCCCGGCGCCGGTTTCAACGGCACCGGAAACACTATTTGACGCCGTAATGCAATCACTGGTCACGGGCGCTCCACCACTGTGGACCTTGTTCAGCGTCCAGGGTTCCGCCGCCTTTACCGTGGGTGCGGACGGACCGGTTACAGCCACGCGGTCCACACTCCAGCACTCCGAAAGTGAACACACCGCATTCACACTGCCCGAAGATACGGTCCTGGTATCAAAATCTGTCCGGAACGCCCAGTTCTTCATTATAGGCCAGGCATCGCTGCAAGCAGAGGGACGAACCTGGACCTTGTCCTTCACTGCCGGTCGGGATGCGCCCGGCGCACCATGGAGACTGGTGTCGTTGACGTTGTTACCTGTTGCCCTTGAAATGAATGTATCTTTGGACGCCGAGGCTCTGGAGCCTCTGCGGGTGTGGGATACGTGCCTGCGTGAGGGAAAAACCGACCCGCTGTATGCCACCTTGTATGATGGACATTGTAGCATGGCCGCCGCGACCCGTAACGGCGAGTACATGGTGTTTACCCGTGCGGACTACCTGGTTACCATGCTGAAAACGGTGCTGACGTGGGGGCCGGTCGGCAACACCCCGGTTATGCTGGACAGGTCTGCATTCCACCCTGATCTTGCAATCGCATCGGGGACTTGGGACATTTCTTCCCTGGCCTTTGGGATGGGACGGTATAGTATTTCCGCAACCCTTATCCACACGCTCGGTGGTTGGAAACTGGCCTCGCTTTGTGTCGGGCCCGATGAGGCGACATAATCCACATAGTCGGAAATGTTGGGTACGGGGGATGTCCTTTGTTATGCTGAATGTCCATAGGGTAACTAACATTCACATCAACCAAGTGGAGGCAACGACATGATTCTACTCAATCCCAAGCATCACGAACGATTCTATCCGGATGAACGGTCCCGTGAGATCATGCAAAAAACAATAGATTTTTTTGAAGGAAAAGGACTGGACCAAATCAAGGAAGACGATCGCACCTTCAAATGGTATAAGGATTTCCTGGAATTCCAAAAGCGGGAACGCCTTTTTGCGACACTGCTCACACCCTCGGGATATGGCGCAAACGACTGCCGGTGGGATACCTGGCGTAATTGCGAGTTCAACGAAATACTCGGCTTTTACGGTCTCCATTACTGGTACACATGGCAGGTGTCCATTCTTGGACTCGGACCCATCTGGATGGCGGAGAATGAGGCGCTGAAACAACGCGCCGCGAAACTGCTTGAGGATGGCGCCATTTTCGCCTTCGGCCTGTCGGAAAAAGAACATGGAGCGGATGTGTATTCCACGGAGATGCGCCTCGATTCCGACGGCGCGGGCGGGTACAAAGCTAACGGCTCCAAGTATTATATCGGCAACGGCAACGAGGCGGAGATGGTATCCGTCTTTGGCAAGATGGGCGATTCGGGAGAGTATGTCTTCTTCAACGCAAACTACCATCACAAAAAATATGAGTTGATCAAGAACATAGTGAACAGCCAGTCCTATGTTTCCGAATTCGCCCTGCGCGATTATCCCATCCCGGAATCGGAAATACTGAGCCGGGGACAATACGCCTGGGATTGCGCGCTGAATACGGTCAACATCGGCAAGTACAATCTTGGCTGGGCATCCATCGGCATCTGCACCCACGCCATGTACGAAGCCATCCGACATGCGGCAAACCGCACCCTGTACGGTATGAAGGTAACGGATTTCCCGCACGTCAAGCAGTTGTTCACCGATGCCTATGCCCGGCTCGTGGCGATGAAGCTGTTTGCCTTGCGCGCCGCGGATTACATGCGCGTGGCGTCACCGGAAGACCGCCGTTACCTGCTGTATAATCCAGCCGTGAAGATGAAAGTCACCACCCAGGGCGAGGAAGTCATCAATTTGATGTGGGACGTCATCGCCGCGAAGGGGTTCGAGAAGGACATGTACTTCGAGATGGCCGCCCGCGACATTCGCGCCTTGCCGAAACTCGAGGGCACAGTCCATGTCAACATCGCCCTTATTATCAAGTTCATGCCGAACTATTTCTTCAATCCCGGCGAATTTCCGGAGGTGCCGCAACAGAACGAAGCGCGGAACGATGATTTTCTATTCCGGCAGGGACCAACACGCGGCCTGGGCGGGATTCAATTCCATGATTACACGGCCGCCTACGACAATTATGACCTGCCAAACGTGAATATTTTCAAACAGCAAATCGCCCTGCTCAAGGAGTCGCTCATGGCCGCGCCGCCGTCGAAGGAACAACAGAAAGACATAGACCTGCTGCTGAGCATGGGCGAGCTCTTCACGCTCGTGGTATACGGACAGCTGGTACTGGAAAACGCCCGCATTTACGACATCGGCAATGATCTCGTGGACCAGATTTTCGATTTCATGGTACGCGATTTCTCGAGGTTCGCCCTGCAGGTCCTCGGCAAGCCCAGCGCCACCCCCGAACAGGAAGCGTACTGCCGCAAGATGATCATGAAGCCGGATTTCGACCCGGAACGGTACCAACGCGTCTGGAGCGAACAAGTGCTGCCGCTGAAAGATGCCTACGAGATGAATCGGTAACCCTGATGCCGAAGTCAAACATAAACATGGAAAATCTTAATGAATGCAGGATGGACCGGGATATGGGTTGCGCTGATCTTTAGCCTGACCGGCACACTCCTGGGGCTTTATCACACTTTCAGATATGCGCCAGGGGTGCGGGAAAGAAAAATAATGATCCGAACGACTATTGCGAGCGGATGCGCCCACGCCTTGTTTTTAATGTTCTTGTTTTCCCTGCCAAATCCATTCCGCTATCTTGTTTGGATTCCATATTTGGGTATAATGGCTTTGGTACTTGTAGTCGGAAACCGAGTCCTGAAAAGGATCAGGCTTGAAGAGGCTCGGAGACAGGATGGACTGTTACAAAAATAAAACCTGTGTTTGAGTGTGTTTGCCCGGGCTTCGGGAAAGGGATGCGCAAATGAAAGTAACGACATTTATTCTATTCATTGCGATACCGTTATTCTTTTGGGGCTGTCATTCCCCGCACAATCCGGAGGCGGAGCAGGCCGCGGTTGTCGCCGCCTTTGCATGGCTGGACCTGGTAGACAGCGAAAAGTACGGGGAGAGCTGGGAGGACGCTGCGCCGTTTTTCAAGGAGGCTGTCCAAAAGGGGCAATGGGAACAGATGATGCAGTCCACAAGAAGCGCTTTTGGAAAGAACCTTTCCCGGAAACTCAAGTCCGCCCAGTACCATACTTCCCTGCCCGGCGCGCCCGACGGGGAATATGTGGTCATCCAGTTCACCACCTCTTTTGAGCATAAAACCGCCGCCGTGGAGACCGTCACACCCATGCTGGACAGGAACGGCCAGTGGTGCGTTTCGGGATATTTCATCAAATAGCCGGCGTAATGATTACGCGAGCCGAATAAAGACAAAACGGTTACGCCTTGTCTTTCCCCGCCCGCAGTACCCCAATAGGACATTCAAATGAAATGGCGTTTCCCCATTCTTCTGTTTCCATTACTCACAATTTCCGTCACGGCTGTTGCGGATGGATTCATTCCGATACTCAACTTCTTCAGCCCGGATACCTGGTTCACCGCCCTCTTCGCCACGCTCATCATTGTGCTGCTGGAAAGCGGGCTGTTGCGCTGGCGGGTCAAGGGTGTGGTCTGTAAAGATACGCTGAAGAATGCCCTGCTCATCAATATCGCGTCAAGCATTGCCGGTTCCGTGGTGCTGCTGACGGCATTCGATGATCCCATGTGGAATCTGAATATAGTTTATCTGGTCCTAATCCTGTTTGTGGTCACGCTGGTGGTCGAAATCCCTATCCTTCACCGGTTGTACCGGGATCAGCCCCTATCCTGGAAGCGTTCTGTCCGGATCGGCCTGGGCATCAACATCGGCAGTTACGGGCTGATTTTCGCGCTGCCCGTCGGCCTTATTTCCGGCACCGTGTTCATTGGCGACCACCTGGACAAGCAGGACCTGGCCCGGTGGAACCATCCCGAGCTGCCGGGGCAGGTCGCCGGGACACTATATTCCTGCAGTCGTGAAGATGAATACGAACGCTTATGGTCCTATGATGCGGAAGGTGGGCGCTGGGTCGAAGTCCCGAACTCGCCGCGCATGGAGCCCCGGGTTTGGGATATTGAGGGCGACCTCTGCGCTTATAAGAGTCAGTCTTCCGATTGGAATGATGACAACAAGTTTTATATTTCAACATTGCCGGACTTTGCCGTTCTCCATGAATTCAATCCTGGAGAGATGGTGGGACACCGGTACGACACCTGGCAATGCATTACCAGAGTGGCCATTTCCCCTGACGGTGGGACTATCGCGGTATTGTTCCGGGTGGGGGAGGTTTTGGCGCCCAGGAACAACTCGAGCCATTATGATGTCGGACAAAAAAGCCTGATCATCTTTCTCAACGCTGCCTCTGGCGAGGAAATAGCCCGAACCAAGCGGTGGGGCCTTAACAGCGACCTTTGCTGGATGGCCGGCTCCCGACGGATACTCTATTATTCCCTGGACGATGCCGGCCTGTTTGAGCCCACCCAGGTACAGGGAAACATCAGTTATGGAATCGGCTATGCCAAAGACGATGCATTCAAGGGCGGCTTGTATTCCTTTGACATCCAGACGGGCGAGACGGTCCGTTTCGCTGACGGATACGACCCGTCCCTGGCTGCGGAAACGGGACACCTCCTGGTGCGGGACAAGACGGCGCTGTACCTGCTGGAACCGGACGGAACCCTCGCAACGCGGCTGGAGGTACCCCGGCTGGGTCTTGCGGATACCCTCATTTCCCCCCGGGGCGATTTTATCCTGGCCGGAATCCAGCCGCACACGCTTTTTGACCAAGTTGGAATGACGGTTTTGATGCCGGTCAACAATCCAGACCTGCGTCATGTGATGAATAAAGAATACCGATTTTATACCTTCAAGTGGCTGCGGACACCGTAACCGCGCGAGATGGCTTTAAGAGATGTAGGATGTGCGTGCTTTATCCCTTATAATTGAGCGTAGCTGAGAACACCCCAAATAAGGAGTCAGGGTCATGAAAAAGAACCTGCTGCAGGTAGTGCTCATTGTCGTGTTGTGTATGGGTGCGGCGTTGGGCGAGGATTTGGTGAAGAATGCCGGTTTCGAGCAAGCGGGTGCCGACGGCCTGCCGTCGGACTGGCACGGCGCGCCGAGCGTGTACAGCCGGGATACCGCTGAAAAACGTTCAGGCGAAGGGGCCCTCAAGTATGCGAATACCGACAGTACGGCCTACGTCCTGTGCGCGCAACCGGTTGCGCTGACGCCGGGCAAGATGTACGAAATCAGCGCCTGGGTTAAGACACAAGACATCAAGGGCGAGGAAAGCGGGGCCACCCTCTGCGTCGAGTACTCGGGCGCGGACGGCAAATGGATTGGCGGCTGTTACCCGCAGGGCGTGAAAGGGACGGCGGACTGGACGCTGATTAAAGGCACCACGGGACGCATTCCCCCGGAGGCGGCGCATTATACCCTGTCGTGTTATGTCCGCCGGGAAATGACGGGGACGGCCTGGTGGGACGACGTGTCCATCACGCCCATCGCGGAGCGGCCGTTGTCGTCCATGCTCATGTCGCCCAACTACCGCAACCAGGTGTTGGGACCGGCTCCCGACCCGATACGGGTGCGGTGCTTCACTACGCTGACCGACTATGACCTTCAACTGTCGGACGTGTTATTCGCATGGCGGGTGCTGAACGGAGCCGACCAGTCGGTCGTTGCCCAAGGTGAACTGGACCCCGTGCCCGCGGCGGAAACGGACATCGTGGTGGATTGCAAAGCGGTGAAGGATGGCCATTACACGGTTGAAATAACGCTGCAACGACGGGGCGGCGAGGCGCTGGCGACGGACACGTGGACCGTGTCCCGCATCACGGAGATGCCCGAACGCAAGGCGTATATAGACGCCCACAACCGCCTGATACTCAACGGCGAGCCCTTCTTTCCGCTGGGCATGTATTGGGGATCGGTTACGACGGAACAACTGGACATTTACGCGCAAAGCGACTTCAACTGCCTTATGCCCTATGGCGCGCCGACAAAGGAGATGATGGACGAAATTCATGCGCGGGGGTTGAAGGTAATCTACACGGTGAAGGACCTGTATTACGGGACCTCCGGATGTCCGGCGGACATCCAGTCAGCGGAAGACGAGTATGCCCGGATAAAGTCGTACGTGGAACAGTTCCGGGACCATCCCTCGCTGATGGCCTGGTACATCAACGATGAACTGCCCCTGGACATGCTGGACCGGCTGAGCCTTCACCGCCAATGGATCGAGGAACTCGATCCGCACCATCCCGCATGGGTGGTGCTGTACCAGGTGGACCAGGTACGCGCCTATCTGCCCACGTATGACGTCATCGGCACGGACCCCTATCCCATTCCGCACAGTCCGCCGTCGAAAGCGGGCGAGTACGCGCGTACAATGACTACCGCACTGTGCGGCAGCCGCGCCCTCTGGCAGGTCCCGCAGGTGTTCAACTGGGCCAATTACCAGAAAAACGAGGCCGACAAGGCCGCGAAACGATCCCCCACCTTTGAGGAGATGCGGTCCATGGCCTGGCAGAGCATCGCCGAAGGGGCCAACGGCCTGGTGTTCTATAGCTGGTTCGATATTCGCCGGGATCCCGCAACCCCTTTCGAGGAACAATGGGCAAAAATCAAGACCATTGCCCGGGAGATCAAGGAGATGTCGTCCGTCCTGTTGTCCGTTGAATCTCCGCCGAATGTCGTCATCGAGCCCGCGCCCTGGCTGAACACGCTTGTCAAGCACGCCGCAGGGACCACCTGGGTCATCCTGGTGAATAACAGTCAGGACACGGGCACGGCAAAGATCCTGGCGCCCGACGGCCCGGCAGCCGTCACCGATTTCGCCAATGGCCAAGCTGTGCCGCTTGCGACGGACGGGGTGACCGCTGCCGTGGAAATGAAAGGGCTCGACGTGCGTATCCTCAAACTGGATTGGAAGCCGTAAACATTTGCCCGTCTTGTTCCCAGTTATACTTTTGTCATTACCCACATGTGACGGTTGAGAAATTTACAATCACCTCAGAATTCCAACACAAACCCCATGCAGCGGTAACTCATATCCCGACCCGTACTTGGGGACAATGACAAGAATGCAATTTGGGAACGACGGGAAAACGCTGCTGCTCAACAAAAGGACTTACAGCCGTAGAAAATAGCACACTGCCCTCTATCCCCTATCTCCTGTCATACCTTGGCCTTTATTTGTCCGTTTAGTCTTTTCTACTTTATAATGAATCCGGTGATACACAGGTTATATACTTGTGCTCCATAGCGAATAGGATGTGCCCGGAAGCACCCCGTACAGGAGGCACGAAAATGAAGAATCCACAACCCTTACTGAAAATACGATTTGAGGGCGATGCAGTAGGTCCCGCCAGGATTCCGGTGGCGCATCTGCTGAAGTTCCTGACGCACCTTACCAAAGCCGTTCAAAGAACCGGTCGGGGGCTGAGCGGAGATAACGACAGCATAAACAGGGGGCCCCAACCGCAAAGCATTAAGACGGAAGTCTCCCTCGACCTGGTTTCTCTGACCCAGGGAAGTCCGGCCGCGGTACTCGGTTTCGAGCGCGGCAAGACACAAGAATCCCTTCCGGGAATGGACCGGGGGTTAGAAATCATCGAGAAAACCCTTGAGGCTTTGGTCGCGATTCAGGAACCGGCAACAGCGCTTCCCCAGGGTTGCGATACCGGCGTCCTGATGGCCTGGCGCGATGCGGGCATACTTTTCTCCAAGGGGATCAACCGGATTGAATTTACCTTGAATCATCGGGAAAGGCCGCTGAAAGCCGACTTCACACCAGCGGGATGCACACGTATACAGGAGCGCATACAGGGACCGAAAACCAATATTCGCACCCTGGAGGGACGCTTGCTGATGGCGGACTTCAAGGAGCACGGAACACGATGTCGTATCCATCCCGCAGTTGGCGAACCGATGCTTTGCTTGTTTGATGAGGCACAGAAAGACGAAGTGCTGGAGGATATGTTGCACTACGTCCGTATTGTGGGAGAAGCCAAGGAAGACCCGGTTACCGGAAAGATTACAATGATCAAAATTCATGATATTGAACGATTGGAGGAACGGGAGAGCGAATCTGCCGAATTGTTGCCCCAAGGTACACTGGTCGGCTATGGCTTCTGGGATAGTCCAACCCTGGAAGCGTTGGCCCAGGCGCAACAGGTTATCCCCATGACGGATATCCGGGCGCTCTTTGGAACCTGGCCCGGCGATATGGATGACGGGTTCGAGGAGGCCATTGATGCCTTGCGTCATTCAGGGGCGCCTGTATGAGCAACGCGAAACTGCTGGTGGACACCAATATCTTTTCGTACATGATGAAGAGCCATCCTTTGGCACAGGCTTATGTCAAGCATCTTGAAGGACACTTGCTGGCCATTTCATTCATCACCGTCGGGGAACTTTATTACGGCGAGGAGAAAGCACACTGGGGAGAACACAAACGAAAGCAACTGGAAACAACATTACGGAATTTCGTGGTAATCCCCTACGACCATGAAATAGCCCGCTGCTACGCCCGCCTGGTCGCGATACGTGTACGTTTTGGGCGTCCCATCAGGTTCAATGATGCCTGGATCGCCGCTTGCGCCGTCCGTCATGGCATCCACTTGGTAACGCATAACGCCAAGGATTTTGAGGACATAGCGGCTCTTGAAGTCATTACGGAGACTGCGGTGTAATGGGGCAAACAGAAATAGAATTTCAAGAGAGCGCTCTACCCCAGCGTGCCGGGGGTTTTTTGTTGAGAGAAACTTGGACACGTTTATTCGATCCCGATTTCGATTATGAGACTGCCCTGATTCGCTATCGGGATTGGGCTCGAAATCGAACTGCTTCATGCGAAAGACGACTTTTTTATCTGCCTGTAAATGAACAAGTTAGCTTTGAGTTTCTCAGGAGTAGGCATTCCCAAACGGGAGTTTGGGAACGAGTGAAAGGAGTCTGTCATGAACCTTCAAGCGCTAACGCAATTCTTCTTGTGGTGCACCATTTTGAACGGCATCCTGCTGTTACTGTGGAGCGGGGCGTTCATCTTTGTTCCGGACCTGGTGTACCGAATTCAGACCCGGTGGCTTACGATTTCCCGGGACAGTTTTAACCTGATTTTCTACGGGTTCCTGGGATTTTTCAAGATCGTGTTTCTGGTCTTCAACGTGGTACCCCTGCTGGCCTTGCTGATCATCGGGTAGAACTGAGGAATGTGCATGAAACGGTTGATATGCCTGCTGCTGCCCCTGTGCCTGTTCTCGGGCCTGGCCCGATCCGCGCCGAAAGACGTCGCCATTCCGGAGGTCAGCGAAAGCGCGCGCATCGCGTTCGCCCTTTACACGGTCCATGACAACGTGCTCAAAATGACCGTGCAGTTTTATCCCCTGAAGAACGGGGAAACCCGCAGCACGGTGCTTCAGATTCAAGAAGACGGGCAGTGGAAAGATATCGCGGACACCGTCATTACCGAGGATGAGTACGGCAATGAGACCGGGGACAAGACTTGGACCGCCCACTTCCGCGCGGAAGGCTGGGACATGACCCGGGACCGCACGTACCGGGTGAGCGCGCTCGACGGCAAGGCCCTGTATGAAGGGCGCGTCCGTCGCGACCCCGTCGAGAAGGACACCATCGTGGTCGGCGTGCTCAGTTGTAATTCCATCTACGAGCAGCACGGCGGTTACGTGCCGCGCACGGACATCATAGAAAACATCAAGAAGGCGGACCCCGACCTGCTGTTCTTCGCCGGCGACCAGGTTTACGATCATAAGCATCACTTGGGCTACTGGCTCAAATTCGGCCGGCAGTTCAGCGAGATCATCCGCGACCGGCCCACCATCACCATCCCGGACGACCATGACGTGGGTCACGGCAACCTGTGGGGTGCGGGCGGCAAAAAGTCCATGACCATGGCGGGCCACGATGGCGGCTATTTCATGCCGGTAAGTTACGTGAAGGCCGTGGAACGGGCGCAAACCTGGCACCTGCCCGACCCCTTTGACCCGACGCCCATCCAGCAGGGCCTCGGCGTGTATTACACCGCCATGACCCTGGGCCGCATCAGTTTCGCCATCATTGAGGACCGTAAATTTAAGTCGGGTCCGGAAGGGCTGGTGCCTCAGCAGGGACCGCGTCCGGACCACATCCTGAACCCGGACTACGACCCGAAAAGTATAGATGTGCCCGGCGCGGAACTGCTGGGCGAGCGGCAGCTGCATTTCCTGGACGTGTGGGGACAGGACTGGCGCGGCGCGGACATGAAGGCGGTGTTGTCTCAGACCATTTTCTGCGGCGGCGCCCATCTCCACGGCGAGAAACGGGAACGACTCCATGCCGACCTGGATTCCAACGGCTGGCCGCAGACCGGCCGCAACAAGGCGCTGGACAAGATACGCCGGTGCTTTGCTGTCCACCTCGCCGGGGACCAGCACGTGGCCACTATTTTCCACCACGGTATTGACGACTGGGAGGACGCCTGCTATTCCTTCTGCATGCCCGCCATCGCCAACCTGTACCCGCGGTGGTGGTCACCGGAAACGCCCGGTGAGAGCCGCCAGCCCGGTATGCCGGAATACACCGGCCGCCACCTGGACGGGTTCGGCAACAAGGTCACCTGCTGGGCCGTGGCGAACCCGCCCGACGACATCAGCCAGGGCGACAAACTGACCGTACGCGTGGCGGGTTTCGGTATCGTGCGTTTTAACAAGCCCGTCCGTGAAATTATCCTGGAATGCTGGCCCCGCAACGTGGATATCGCCAACCCCGAAGCGCAATATCCCGGCTGGCCCAGGACCATCGCCCAGGAAGATAATTATGGTCGTGCCGCTGCCGCCTGGCTGCCGACATTGCATGTATCCGGCCAGGAAAATCCGGTAGTACAGGTGATTGATGAATCGAATCAGGAGGTCCTGTATACGGTGCGCATTAAAGGAAATGCGTTTCGGCCCAAGGTTTTCAAAGACGGGGTGTATACGGTAAAGATCGGAGAAGGAAGTGCGGTGAAGGTTCTCACGGGAATTACGTCCTGTAAAACGGAGGAGAAGGACAGCATCGAAGTTCGTTTTTAAGAGGATACAACCACGGAATGCACGGAACACACGGAAGAAAAAGAGCGGGGATGTTCGATTATAATACAGACATACATCGTTTAGAGGAGGACTGCAAAGAGGCTTTTATGTTTTCTTTACGCTGCTAACAGAAATAAACGACCGCCAAC
>JAEAMG010001576.1_pt1 | contig 16808 bp, 16 predicted proteins | sample 8958741 | NCBI WGS metagenome assembly JAEAMG01 (sample SAMN16933256, study PRJNA681125) | bioreactor sludge metagenome | isolation source: anaerobic bioreactor treating anionic surfactant - SDBS | place: India: Bengaluru | collected 2019-02-28 | reverse complement strand
GAAATTTTATATCTACTGGGATCGCTGGCATCCCTGCCGGCTGATTCAACGCAAATGACTGTCTTGCCACGTCTGGCCGGCAGGGATGCCAGCGATCCCAGTAAAGTACAATTTCATCGTTTATGGGGGAGTCAAAGCCTCATGAGCGGCTCTCCCAAAAATAAGTTTGGAAGACAGAAACAAATCCAGACAAACACGGTCAGACGGGGTCCCCTGTGAAGGAATAATCGCCGTCTATTTGATATGAACCTCCCCTCCCGTGCAAAATATGCAATTAAGATAACGCTAAAAAGACATGTCGTCCTCGGCATGACGTGTATTCATTTAGTATTCCAAAATTGGGATTAAAGCCGATGCGTGGCGCCCATAACGAGCACCTGTATTGAATATGCAATATTAACGCGCCAAGTCCACGCTCGCGACACTGGCGGGATGGAACTTCATGTAATACCTTGTGATCCTGAATAGACCCCGTAGTTTGATAATCGAAATGGACGCCGAGCTTTTGTATCGCGTCTATGGGGAGTCCGGAACATTGTTGTACGCCATACTTTCAGATGTTCACGCCAACGTAGACGCCTTGGAAGCCGTATTGAAACATGTAGACCTGCTTGGAATTGAAAAAATTGTGTGCCTCGGCGACGTGGTGGGCTACAATGCGGAACCCAACGAATGTGTGGCCATGATTGCGGAACGGAATATTCAGACCGTCCTGGGCAATCATGACGCGGTCGCCTGCGGCATTGAAGAGCCCTGGGGGTTTAATCCTACCGCGCTTAAAGCGGCAATATGGACTCGCGAAAAGGTAAACGAAGAAACGGTGGAATGGCTGCGCAGCCTGCCGGACGCCCTGAATTACGGCGTTTTTACCGCAGTTCACGGGGCACCCAAGAGTCACAACATCTATCTGTTTAACTGGGAAGATGCGCTGCCTCATCTTGATTTCATGGATGAACAAAATTGCAGTATTTGTTTCATAGGCCACACGCACACTCCAGCGATCCTCAGTGAGGATGACAGGTATGATTATGACTTTCAGGAGCCTGTCGTTCTGGAAGCGGAAAAGAAATATTTTATCAACCCCGGTTCTATTGGCCAACCCAGAGACAACAACCCGGACGCTTCATTCGGCGTGTTCGATACGGATACCCTGACTTTTCAACTGGTACGCACGCCCTACGACGTAGAACTGGCGAGCAAGCGTGTCAGAGCCGCGAACTTGCCGGACATACTTGCCGAACGTCTGCACAGAGGCAGATAAACTAAAGGCGATACAATGAAAAAAGAGCCTATTCGAAAAGCGCATGTCAACCGCAAGACCCGTGAGACGGAGGTGGACCTGCACCTGAATCTGGACGGCACCGGTACGGCAGACATTGATACCGGCGTGGGTTTCTTTGATCACATGCTGGATCATATCGCCCGACATGGACTTGTGGACCTGGCTGTTCGCGCCTCCGGCGATTTGCGCATTGATCCCCATCATACGGTGGAGGACATCGGGATATGCCTGGGAAAAGCGCTGCTCCAGGCCGTAGGAGAACCCAAAGGCCTGACCCGTTACGGGCACGCGGTTGTACCCATGGATGAGACGCTGGCCGAGGCCACCATTGATTTTTCCGGCAGACCCTTTCTTGAATTCAAGGCGAACCTGCCTCCCGGAAATCCTGGTGGCTTTGACGCCGAGCTGGCCGAGGAATTTTTCAGGGCGGTAGCATCAAACAGCCGCATCACCCTGCACATCGGGCTGCGGTACGGCCGCAACCTTCATCATTGTCTCGAGGGTATCTTCAAGGCCTTCGGCCGCGCCTTGCGTGAAGCCGTCACCCTGGATTCCCGCGTTAAGAACATACCCTCCACCAAGGGAATGCTTGAATTATGATAGCCATTGTGGATTACGGGATGGGCAATCTGAGAAGCGTTCAGAAGGGCTTCGAAAAGGTGGGCATCTCCGCGGAAATAACGGACGATACAAAGACCATCGAAAAGGCGCAGGGCGTCGTACTGCCCGGCGTGGGCGCCTTCAAGGACTGTTACGACGGCCTGGTATCACGAGGCCTGGACGGGCTGATCAAAGACATCGCCCTGGACGGACGCCCGTTCCTGGGCATTTGCGTAGGCCTGCAGTTGCTCTTCGAATCCAGCGAGGAAGGCGCCGGCTCTCCAGGACTCGGCCTATTGAAAGGTCATGTCCGGCGTTTTCCTGATGCGCGCGACACCGGTCTCAAGGTGCCGCACATGGGATGGAACCGGCTGCAACCGGTGGCCGGAGGCAATATGACCCTTTTCAAAGGGATAAATGACGCGCCATACGTTTATTTCGTGCATAGCTATTATGCAGCGCCCGAGGACAACGGTGTGGTCCTGGCATGGTGTAATTACGGTGTTGACTTCCCCGCAATGGTTGGACGCGACAACCTCTACGCGGTACAATTTCATCCGGAAAAAAGCCAGACAGACGGCATTGAAATGTTGCGCAACTTCGGTGAATTGACCAAATAACGCGGCGTAACGCCGATCAGGCATGAAGGCGCCACAACAAGGACTCCACCATGATAAAACGTATCCTGGTTACCACGGACGGCAGCGAGGCGGCCGAAACAGGCGTGCGCTACGCGGTCGCCCTGGCCGAAAAACAAGGCGCCTCTCTTCTTGCGCTTCATGTGGTGGACATCAAGTTGCTGGAAGGTCCCCTCCTCCGCGATTTGGCGGCCTCACTGGGCACGGCCCCTTATGTAAATTATCAGGGGAGCATTGCCATGCTCCTGGAAGAACGGGGCAAGGCTGCCTTGTCATATCCGCAAAGCCTTTGTGAAAAACGCGGCATTCCTTGTGAAACAAGCCTGCAAACGGGCATCGTGCCGCGCGTCATCTGCGAAAAAGCGGAACTGGTAGATATGATCGTAATGGGGCGCGCGGGCGAACACAACCAATTCCTGGGCGGCCTCATCGGTTCCACGGCGGAAGCCGTTGTAAGACGCGCCACCGTCCCAGTCCTGGTCACAGGCCATGACATGCCGGGCGCGGAACGCTTCGTATTGGCCTATGACGGTTCCTCCCACGCCAAGAAAGCGCTGCGAGTCGGTGCGGAACTGGCTGAAAATACCGACAGGAAGATGTACGTCCTCATCGTAGGAGACCGGGAAACCGATTCCTTGTCGGATGAGATACAGGATTATTTAAAGAGCCGCACCATACGCGTCACCTACGAACAAAGGAACGGTGATCCGGGAAAGGAAATAGTGGCCTACGCGGCCGAATGCGATGCCGGCATCATCATCATGGGCGCCTATGGACACAGTAAACTGCGTGAACTTGTTTTGGGCAGCACAACATCCCATACCATCAACCACGCGCCCTGTCCCGTGTTACTGGTAAGATGATGTAGCGCGGCAACCGAAATGCCCCTAAAGGATACCTATCCATGTCAAAAAAAGACAAGATTACCATAATGCATACCGAGGATTTCTCGGAAATAGAGTCCGAACTATCTTCCGCCATGGATCAGTTGGATGAGACAAATCTACGCATTGAGGCCATGCTCCAGGAACATGCCAAAGTCGAATCTGAAAATGCCGGGCAAACAGACTCCTCCACTGACAATGCCACTACCCCCGGGCCCGACGGGACGCCGGAAAAAGCATCCGAATGACCCGTCCGCAGACGCCGCCCGGCTTGGTTGTCCGCTGTGCCCGAACAGGACCATGGCTCGATAAGAAAGGCCGGATCGCGCGAAATGCGGTATATGCCTTTGTGCAGTTGTCTTCTATTCATTATGGCATGCGGGATTCAAGATTCCCTTTCAGGGGTTCGGGCAATTCGACGGAAAGACAAGAGTAATCAACGCTTCTTATGACAACACGCCCCCTGCATATCGTAATTACCGACCCTCATTTACAGGGCGGCGGCCAGGTGCGCTATCTTGCGACCCTTGCCGCAGGTTTGCACGCCCTGGACCAGAAGGTCACGGTGGGCTGCCGCCCGAAAAGTGTGCTTATAGAACAAACACAAAGTCATGCACTGACTCTTGACCACTTTAATTTTCGCGGCGGACTACGGCCCCGCGCTTGGACACATGACTTACTCACGGCGATACGCCTGCTTCGACAATGTAATCCGGATATCATCCATGTAAATGGGTCACAGGACCATTGGACGATGGCCCTCGCCAACCAGGCACTTGGACGCTCCGTGCCGCTGGTGCGCACCCGACACAATACCTATGCGGTAAGCGCCAATCCGGCCAACCGCCTTCTGAATCGCCGGCTTACAGATTTTCAGATTGTCGTTTGCGATACAGTACGGCAAGACCTTGCCCGGCATCCAGCCTTCCACGCGGACCGGTTGTGCTCCATCCACAACGGCGTGGATATAGATTTGTACCGCCGTAATGAAGAAACCCGTTCCAGGGCGCGCGCGGAATTTCGTTGCGAAGCTTCCGATATTGTCTGCGGCATCGTGGCCCGGCTTGTACCCGCGAAAGGCCATATCTTCCTTTTCAAGGCAGCGGCGCTGCTTAAGGAACAGATTCCGAAGCTGCGCCTCCTTGTCCTTGGCCAGGGGGTATTAGAGGACGACCTGCGCCGGCTGGCAGACTCACTGGGCATTTCGGGCATCACGCGTTTTCTGGGTTTCAGAAACGATATGTCCTATTGTATACAGGCATTCGACATCGGGATCCAGCCTTCCATTGATTGTGATACCTCCTCGTTCAGCATGAAAGAACAAATGGCGGCCTCCATACCCGTGGTGGCCTCCGATTACGGCGGCCTGAGCGAGATTATAGACAACGGCATCGAGGGCTTTATTGTTCCCCACGGCACGGTTGCCCCGCTTGCGGACGCCATAAAGACGCTGGCATCGTCCCCTGAATTGCGCGCCGGAATGGGAGAAAAGGCGCGGGCACGTGCATGCGCCGAATTCAGCAGTACCACCTTTGTACAACGCACTTTCGAAATCTATAACAGGGTGATTGAAGCGTTTCGGGGGACCAAGGCCCCATGATTACAGTATTGCACATGGATGAACAGAACGGCTTCCGCGGGGGTGAGCAACAGGCAGCCTGGCTTATACGCGGCCTGACCGGGTACGGCGTGCGGAATATCCTGGCCGGCAGGCGCAATGCACCGTTTCTTGCTCTGTACCCGGAACTGGACCGTATTCTCCGGATAGCATTGCCTCTTGCCGGCGAGTTTGACCTGTATTCCGCCTTTCGCCTGGCCCGTTTGGCGGTTGCTTCCCGCGTGGACATTATTCACGCACACACCAGTCACGCCCATGGGATTGCGGCGCTCGCCCTGTTTCTGGGCGCTCCCTGCCGCCTGGTGGTTTCACGCAGGGTCAACTTCCTGCCCAAAGGAAATTTCCTCAACCGATGGAAATACGACAGGGCGGACCGTATCTTGTGCGTATCTCAAACCGTTCACGATACTATGGCGCGATTCGGTTTCGGCACGCCACAACTGCATACCGTCCACAGTGCTGTTGACCAGGAACGGGCCTTAATGCCGCCGGTCTCGCGACACTCTCTTGATATTCCGGAAAACATCCCTTTCCTTTTCTCCGCCGGCTCGCTGGTCGAACATAAAGATCATGCCAATCTGTTGCGGGCATTTGTGCAGGTGCGTGCAACATTTCCGGACGCCCGTTTGTGCATTGCCGGCGACGGTCCGCTGCTTGCCAACTTGAAAGCGCAATGTTCCTCGCTGGGTCTTGGCGCCTCCGTCAGTTTCCTGGGGTACCGGGCTGATGCGCCGGGCATTTGCCGCAATGCCGACCTGTATGTCTCTTCGAGCTCATCCGAAGGTCTGGGAACTTCTATCCTGGAAGCCCTGGCTTCCGGCACGCCAGTAGTCGCCACCGAGGCTGGAGGCGCCCGGGAAATGATCATTCCCGAAGAGACAGGGATGCTGGTGCCCACGGGTGATTCCGCGGCACTCGCTAATGCCATTGTGCATTCGCTCAAATACCGTGAAAAGGCGTTGCAAATGGCAGAACGGGGAAAACTTCATGTGAAAGATCATTTTTCAGTGGACCGCATGGTCACTGACACATTGAACATTTACCGAGAACTGGCGGCAGAAACATCTTGTAAAAAGTAATTCATGGAGTACCCTAATTATGACACAGAAATTAAGAATCGGTTTTATCGGCGCGGGCGGAATTGCCATAGGACACTACCATCGGCTCATGGCTACCAGGCAAGTGAAAGTTACAGCTATCACGGAGCCCAGCGATATCTCCTTAAAGCGTTTTTACGAGAACTGTAAGGGGTCTGCACAGATTCCAGTCTACCGTGATTACAAATCCATGTTGAAACAGGAACAGCTGGACGGGGTTGTCATTCTTTCCCCCCATACGTTCCATTATGCCCAGATTACCGATGCACTGAATCTGGGTCTGCATGTGCTGACGGAGAAGCCGATGGTCTGCACCATCCGACACGCCAAAGATCTGATCAAGACGGCGGCATCCGCCGGGCGTGTCCTGATGATATCCTATCAACGGCATTATGATCCCCTGTTTCGTTACATGCGCGCCCAGATTCGAAAAGGCGCCATAGGAAATGTGGAATTCGTACAGGCCGTACTGAGCCAGGAATGGCTGCGGATTACCCGTGGCACCTGGCGCCAAGTTCCCGCACTTTCGGGCGGCGGTCAATTGAATGATTCCGGCAGCCATCTCGTGGACATCCTGATGTGGGTTACGGGAATGAAAGTCAAGGAGGTCAGCGCCTTTCAGGTCAATTTCGATGCGGACGTGGACATCAATTCCAGCCTCACTATGACCTTCGAAAACGGAGCCTTGGGCAGTCTGTCCATTATTGGCAACGCACCTGGTTGGTATGAAGACCATACCATTGTGGGCGGCAAGGGCGCTTTTTATCTGCGGCAAGGTTTGGGGTTGATTCAACAGGATGCCCTGGGCCGTCAAAAAAAAGCCAGAATACCCCGGTATTCCAAAAATCCGGACTCCAATTTCGTGGACGCAATACTTGGCAAAGCAATACCGGAAACACCGGCTGAATGTGGCCTGCGCGTCATCGAAGTCACCGAGGCCGCATGGAAATCGGCAGCCAAGGGAGGACGGCCTGTCCGCGTCCCCTGATGCCTCTCCTCTACCGACCGCCACATCCTTCAAAAAATATCAAGCAGGAATACCCACTGTCGAAAAATACTATTTCCACCAGGAAAACCATGATATGAACCCTTTCCCACCGCATCACTATGAACGCCGTATCACCGTAGTCAGGCAACGGCTTCTCGATTCCGGATGCGACGCCTTTTTCAGTGTGGAACCCACGGACAACGCCTACCTGACGGGGTTTTTCGGGACCACCTCGACGGTTCTGATTACACGCGACATCGCGCGTCTCTTATGTGATTTTCGTTACGCGGAACAGGCGGCCGCCCTGGAATCCGGCTTCGATATCATCGAATGCACGGGCAACCTGGATGTGCGTTTGGCCGAACACTTGTCTGATCTGGGCGTTCGGAAAGCCGCCTTTGATCCCGGCGCCCTAACCGTTGACCGACACGAGGCGCTCCGGAACATTTTTAAAGGAATTCTGGCGCCCCTAAAGGAATTCTGCCGCAAGCCCCGAGAAATCAAAGAACCTGCGGAGACGGAACGTATACGAGCCGCAAGCCAACTGGCGGAAGAGGCGCTCGAATGTGCGTTGAAAACCCTGAAAGGCGGTATGCATGAATATGAGTTTGCCGCCACACTGGAATATGAATTCCGGAAACGGGGCGCCCAGCGCACCTCCTTTGATACGATTGCTCTTTTCGGCGCAAGAAGTTCGCTCCCTCATGGAATGCCGGGGCGCAACCCCTTGAAAAAAGGGGATATCGTTTTGGTGGATTGCGGGTGCGTACTGGACGGGTACTGTTCCGACTTGACCCGGACGTTTGTTTACGGTAGGATACCGGGTGACTGGTTTAACGATATTTATGCCTGTGTGCGCCAGGCACAGGGTAACGCTTTATGCACGGTGCGTGCCGGCGCAAGCGCTAGGGACGTGGATGCGGCTGCGCGCGACTTCATTGCCAACGCGGGGCATGGGGAGCGCTTCGGACATGGGACAGGCCACGCGGTAGGCCTTGAAGTCCATGAAAACCCCAGACTGAATGCGCAGTCAAAGGCCGTGCTGGCTAGTGGAATGGTGATAACCGTAGAACCGGGTATCTACATTCCGGGCCAAGGCGGTGTACGTATAGAGGATTTATTGGTGGTCACGGAAGATGGATGTGTAGTATTAACTGAAACCTCAAAGGAATTACGGACGCTTTAAGTATGATATCAACAGCAGATTTTCGGAATGGCCTAGTGGTAGAGTTGGACGGCGATTTGATGGAAATCGTCGAGTTTCAGCATGTAAAACCAGGCAAAGGGGGCGCGTTTGTGCGCACCAAGTTCAAGAACTTTTTAACCGGACGCGTTCTGGAAAAGACCTTCCGCTCCGGCGAAAAGTTTGAAGAGGCCCGCATTGAGGAACAACGCTGGCAATTTTTGTACAACGACGGGGCACAATTCCATTTCATGGAACATGACACCTATGAGCAATTGTCGGTAAACACGGACATTGTGGGTGACAGTGCCTTGTGGATGAAAGAGAATTCTGATGTGGCCCTCATGTTCCACGACGGTAAAGTAATCCGAGTGGAGGTGCCGGCCCATGTGGTGTTGACCATTACCAAGTCCGACCCGGGCGTACAAGGTGATCGTACAAGCGGCGCGAAAAAACCGGCTACGCTTGAAACCGGAGCGACCATACAGGTACCTCTTTTTCTGGGGGAAGGCGACAAAGTAAAGGTGGATACGCGAACAGGAGAATATGTGGAACGCATGTGATAGCGGGACAGGTCCTCGGTTGTGAAAACGTTAGACGTTTTGGCAACGGCGCCGCCTACAGTCCGTAATGCGCATACCCTTCACCCCACTCCTAGAACGAACATCCTATTGCCGCCGGCAATAAAGCCGGTCATGAGAAACACGCCCGCGATACGGCCTTGTGCAATTTCTTGCGTTAAGAAGGTGTCTTTCCTCATGGAAGTTAATGCGGGAATGCACCAAAGATAGCGCCGCCGTTGATATACGGCACTTGTACATCATCCTTGGGATGATTCGATGACTCATGAGGGGTTCGCTGTTACACCAGGTAGAGTTGCTCATAAACAGTCGCTTTTAAGGATAAAGGAGAACGTAGGCCATGGATAAGCACTTATTCAGGCGTTCAGGAGAATGGCGACGATGGCGGCGCATGCGATGCCCGGCATGCCTGTTTCTACTTCTGATTCCGGGATGCGCCACCCTTACCGGTGACGTTCAACAAAATGTGATCGCAGCGAAGAACGCCGTAGCGCCGGCACTGGTTCACATCCGGCCGGTTAAGGAGGTTTTCACGCAAGGCCAACGTCACGAGGTGCTTGCCGTAGGCAGCGGTTTTATCTTATCTGACGACGGGTACGTCGTGACCAATGAGCACGTGGCCGGTGAAAGCAGCCAGGTAGTGTGCATACTCAGCGACAATACGGAAATGGAGGCGAAAGTAATCGGTACGGATCCGGATACGGATATCGCCGTCCTGAAACTGGAAACGGATCACACCTTGCCGAGCGTTAAACTCGGCAAGTCCGCCTTGCTGGAATCGGGGCAAATGGTACTCGCCATTGGCAGCCCGCATGGTCTTACGCGCAGCGTATCGCTGGGCATTGTCAGCATGACCAATAGGTATCTGGACGATTCCGGAGGGCTTGTTGCCCCCTACAACAACTGGATTCAGACCGACGCGGCTATCAATCGCGGTAACAGTGGTGGTCCCCTGGTGAATCTCGACGGTGAGGTGATCGGCATCAACACCCTCACCCTGCTCGGCGCGGAAAATGTCGGTTTTGCAATCCCGATAGACGCGGCCCGGGAAGTCATTACCGCTATTATCCGTGAGGGCCGTGTCCGGCGTGGCTGGCTGGGCCTCAGTTTTCAAGAAATGAAGGCCAAAACCGACAATTCCACTCTGAATGGGGTGGTCATTGCCGACGTCGCTCCCCTGTCATCCGGACAGGAGGCGGGTATTCGCCCCGGAGATGTCCTTATCGCCGTCAATGGACACCCTGTAAACGCCCGCTTCGAGGAAGACTTGCCGGCCATACGCAAAATAATCGCGGACCTGCCCATCGGTGAAAAAGCGGCCTTGACCCTGTTGCGGGGCGAGGAACAACTGACTATCGAAGCCGTCGTGGAAGAAAAACTGGCAACCAAGGGCATGCAAGCCGAATTTCTTGAATGGGGATTTACGGTGGCTGAACTGACGCCGGAACTGGCGCGACGGGCTCAGCTCGCCGGGAAAACAGGATTATGGGTGTCCGGTTGCCAGCCGGGGGGCATAGCGGGCGTTTCGGGTCTCACACCGGGAGATATCATTCTCGAAGTGGATAAGACCGCCATAAGCTCCCTGTCCCAATTCTCCCAGATTTATAAGGAATGCCTTGATAAACAGAAACGCTTGGTCATGCTGTTTGTACAACGCGGCGCGCTTACCCGATATGTGTTGATCAACAGTGAGGACATCGCCGAACCGACCGTGGACAAGGAGCTGCTTGACCATGCCGAATAAATCCTTCTTTCCTTTTCTCCTGTGGACCCTGTGCCTGGCACTGACGGGCGCCAACACCAACGCTAATACTTTCACGCAAGAAAGCCTGCGGGATGCCTATGAGCGATGGTCGCCTGCCCTCTGCATCTTGAAATTCACTCAGGAAGTCATTGACCCGCGCACAGGCGAACCTCAGCAGCAGAACGGTACCGCCGTGGCACTGGTCGTTTCTCCCGAAGGGCTGCTCATTTCGAACGGGCACCTGCAGCGTGAAAATGTGAGCACCTCCAAATTCCGTGTGAGCGTTCAACAAGAGGACAGGGAAACGGAATATGGGGCACAACTGCTGGAAAAGCCCAAAGATATCAATATTTCCTTTCTGAAAATACTATCCGAGGTCCCATTAAACCTGCCCTTTATACGATTCACCCGCGGAAGCCGACTCGAAATCGGCGAAGAAGTGGCTATCCTCGGACTCATGGGTGAAGCCATGGACTTTCATCACAGCCTGATCGTTGCCCGTATTTCCGCGGTTATCGAAGAACCAAGAGCCACCTATTGTCTTGACAATGCGCTGCGTCTGGGCTATGTCACCGGGCCGGTCATTAACAACCGTGGCGAAATCGTAGGAATCACGGGTTTCGAACTCAGCACGGCTGAAGGCGGCGACCTATACACCCGTAGCGGTCACCCGCTGGTATTCCAGACTGATTTGTTCATTCACCATGTGGATACGCCCCCTGGCGAGACGACATCGCCGAAAGAAATGGAAGAAGCGTGGCTGGGCGTGCTGACCCAGCCGCTCAGCGAGGACTACGCGGAATACTGGGGGATCGAATCGCCTGGCGGCCTCATCATCAGCACCGTACTTCCTAATTCTCCCGCCGCAAACGCGGGGCTGATTTCGGGTGATGTTATCCGGGAATTTGATGGACAACCCATCCGCGCCGTACTGGACAGAGACGTCTTGTCCTTTACGCAGATGGTGCGTGAAAAAAAGATTGATGAGACCATTGAGATTGTTATTTGGCGCAATGGAGAAACGATAACCGTGCCGTTGACCCTGGGTGCGCGGCCCCGATCCGCACGGGACGCCGAAGAACATACGGATGAATCATTGGGCCTGGTGGTGCGTGAAATCACGCGTGACCTCCGAATTCTTCTTAATCTCGGAGAAGAAGTGCAGGGCGTCATTGTCCGACGCGTTATTTCAGGAAGTCCGGCACAGATGGCCCGCATACAACCGGGTGTCATTATTCTGTCCATTGCAGATATGCCGGTATCCAACCTGGATGACTTCGAAAAGAGCATGGACAGAATTGAGGAGGCGAAGCCCGAAGAAGTGTCTATTTTCGCCCGTGTGGGAGCGGCCACAGGATTCTTCCGTTTAAAGCCGCGATGGTAGAACATGGAAAGGAAGCGTCAAAAAAACGGGATGGCACTTCTTTGCGGACTGATCGCAGGTATCCTGCTGCTACTATCCGGCTGCCGCTCCGATACGAACAAGGACCTGGCACAGGCATGGCAGTACTGTGCCGAAAAGAAATTCGAGGCTGCGGTTCCTCTCCTGCGCGATTACCTGGGGCACTATCCAAGGAATCCTGCGGCCCATTTTCTGCTCGGAAAATGCTTTGCCAACAGAACACCGGCCGAATATACCCGCGCAAAGGGGGAATTTGATATGGCCTGTTTTCTTTACGAAGCGGGAGACTATGCCGGCGTTCCGGATGCCACCGCCACTCCGGAGTCGTTTCTGGCAGAAATACACTACGAAACTTCACAAGTACTATTGCGCATCGTCATAGAAGCCCAAAATGACGGCATAGCAGCACCGGCGACACTCAATATCTTGAATGCCGCCCTGAAACACGCCAATGAAGGATTGCGTTTGAATCCCGAATTCACCGCCTTGGCAAACCTGAAATCCACACTGGAAAAAGTTATCCGCTCGGCTCTCGGATTTAATGCGCACGTTTCCTGGGTACCTTCCTGTTCCAGCCTCAATCCCACCTGGACAAAATTCGGAGAACACAGCCAATGGCGGAAACGATGTATTACAGACTGCGCGCACTTCACTGCGTTATTGAAAACTTCGACTATTCCTGTCCATCCTCATGCCTTAACCTGCTGAAGGCACACAGTTTTCCAAGTGCGACTTTCAGAGGATGCTTGTTTGATGCATTAAAATTTCGATACACGTGGGTTGCTTTTGCCAAGACAGTAGGGAATAGTCTAAAATGTAAATCAGCCTGGAGTAAAAATAATAGGAACTGTTGATACGCGCGGGTTTTTCTTGCTTTTTTGACCACGCAAGGAGGGCTTGCTCTCTCATAAGTATAGACGGACTTTGTGGTTATTCGATACAAGCCCTAACACACGTTTCGTTGTGTTACTTAAATCTTGATCAGATATCGAGTAATAGCAAAGAAGGCACACAATAAACAGGGGTATGGGATTTGCCAAATCCTGACTTGAGGAAGGACGCTGTCGGATGACCTACCTTCTCGCTGGAATCAACGGCGAACATAAGGGCCGGATATGGCCCATCAGTACAACACCTTTGACCTTTGGGCGAGACCCCGAATCTAATATTGTGTTGTCGTCTCTCAGTATTTCTCGGCGCCATTGCCAATTCGTAGTGCGGGACGAGTCAATGCTAATAGAGGATTTGGGATGTCGTAATCTGCCGCTTGTCAACGGACGGCCTGTACGATTTCAAACGCTCCACGCGGGGGATGAAATCTCTCTGGGCCGGGAACAGTTTGTCGTGGCTGCCTATGCGGATGATACGTCCGCGGAAACGCGTGAAACCGCACTATTGCCCAAAACCGTGGCGTGGGAACGCATGGATCGGGGAGAAGGCACATCAACGCCGCCTCTTCGCCCCAGGACGGTTCAGGACCTTGCCCTTCTGTATGAGGCCGTATGTGACTTCAGCAGTCATACCGATCCTCGGGCACTTCTGGGTGTGGTACAGCAGCGCATCATCACCTATTTCAATCCTGAGGCGGTCTGGATAGCCCGAGGCGATACAATGGACCAATGCAGTATGTGGACCTGCGAGTCGGCTTCCGATAAGGGGGTATCCCCTCTTGTCTCCCCGCCGGCGGAACCTCGCGTATTGATGTCCGCCGCCCTGGAACAGCGCCGTGCCTTGTTGGAAAGAAGCGGGGCTCCGAGTGAAGCGCACAAAGAGGTCTTGACGTTTGCAGCACCGGTATTATTGAACGAAACGCCCCTTGCCATGCTGGCGGTGCGTGCACACTCAAGCCGGGAGGTGCATCCGGACGGGGGGCTTCAGTTCCTGGCCCTGCTCGCCCACTCCCTGGCTCCCATACTCTATGCCGCCCAACACTATGCACTGCTTCACCAAGATAATGAACGTTTGCGCTTGCGCATGAATGAATCGCACACCATCATAGGCGGCAGCGATGCCATGCGGCGTTTGCGTTTGCAGGCCTCCCAGGCGGCAAAATCCTCCATCAATGTACTTATTACCGGAGAGACCGGCGTGGGAAAGGAACTGGTGGCCCGGGTGATCCATGATTTTTCATCACGCAAGGAGCACCCGATGGTAATTGTGAATTGCGCCGCCATTCCCCGGGAACTTTTTGAAAGCGAACTGTTCGGCCATATCAAGGGCGCCTACAAAGGCGCCAGTTCATCAGAACCGGGTTTGTTGGTCAGGGCGAACGGCGGCACCCTGTTCCTGGACGAAATTGGCGGTCTCAGCCTGGAAAACCAGGCTCGCATTTTACGCGTCGTGGAAAACCATACATTCCGACCGGTCGGTTCCACCAAGGATGTCCAGGTGGATGTCCGTTTCGTGGCCGCAACCAACAAGGACCTCGTCATGGCGGTCCAACGAGGCCGGTTTCGAGAAGACCTGTATCACCGCATCCGGGGTCTGGAGATAGCCGTACCGCCGCTAAGTAAGCACCCGGAGGACATTCCGGAACTTGCGACGCATTTCCTTCAAGGCCTGAGAGACGAAGGGCAGCGCCTGTTCCAGGGTTTTGCGCCGGGTGCCTTCGATACCTTGCAGGACTGCGACTGGCCTGGTAACGTTCGCGAATTGCGCCACGCCATACACCGCGCCATGACCTATGCCAAAACTGACGTCATCCAGGTGGAAGACATTCTGGATGAACTACCGGTGCGGGAGGAATCTTCTGATGCTGAATACAGCATTCAGACCCTGGACGAAGTTGAAAAACAACACATCGTTCACGTGCTCCAACAGTGCGGGGGAAATGTCCGTCTCGCCGCACAAGCCATGGGTATCAGCCGCACCACTCTGTATAACAAGATAAGCAGCTATAAAATCGGCGGGTAGTCCCCTCAAATCACCGTCCGCTGTACTTCAACCCGGAAAACAGGCTTCTCGAGAACCTGCATCCCTCAAGGGGAAAAAGGCGCCGTGCATTCACACATAACATTCACTCTCCTTAAAATGGCGGGATGGGTGCCTGAATACGCGCCGACAGTATTAAGGCAATGCTGAGCAACACTCAAATCCTCACTTTCGAAATAAAGTATTGCGGGCTTTTGCCCTCCAAGGCGCAATTGCGCCGGGATACCTTTCTTTACACACAAATCAGCGGTGTTCCGAAATTATATGGACCGGATGATTTCCCAGACTTCCTGCAATCCTTCCCCGGTATGACTGGAAACCGGGATGATTAGCGATTCCTCATCCAGTCCAAGATGGCGGCGTATTGTGTTTAGCTGTCTGTGACGCACGCCGCCAGCCACCTTATCAATCTTGGTGGCCAGTATCAGCGTCGGTTTCTCGCTCTCTTCGAGCAGGTCCAGCATCTGCTGGTCATTTTCCGTGGGTGCGTGGCGCGCGTCTAAAAGCAACACGGCCATACGCAAGGTTTCCCGGGTGCGCAGGTAATCGAGCATCCGCTTGCCCCATTCATTTTTCACGGATTTTGGGACCTGGGCGTACCCGTAACCTGGCAGATCCACAAAGTACCAGCGCCCCCCCACCTCAAAAAAGTTCAGAGTTTGTGTCTTGCCCGGCTTGCCGCTGGTGCGCGCAAGTTCCTTGCGTCGCAGCAAGGCATTTAGGAGGCTGGATTTCCCCACATTGGAGCGCCCCATAAAGGCGATTTCCGGCCGGCTGGTCTTGGGAAACTGTTCTGGCAGCAGGGCACTGCAAATGAATACGGCTTCCGGGATCCGCATACCATTACCTTCAGGTTTTCTTGGGACGCTTGGCGTTGATACGACGTTTCCCGACCGGCTTGTCCTTCGGGAAAATGGCATCGAGGGCTTGTTCTACCGTACTCACCAACACAAAAGTCACACTTTCACGCAATTCAGCGGGCAGGTCGGGAAAGTCTTTTTCGTTTTCCCGGGGCAGAATGATGGTGCGGATGCCTGCCCGGCGTGCGGCCAGCACCTTTTCCTTTATGCCGCCCACAGGCAATATCTTACCGCGCAACGTGATTTCACCTGTCATGGCCAGGGCGGCCTCGGGGGCCTTGCCCGTCAGCGCCGACAGAATGGAAACAAGCATGGCAAGCCCTGCGGAGGGGCCATCCTTGGGTATGGCGCCCTCGGGTACATGTACATGAATATCCTTCATTCTGTAAAAATTGGGGGCAATATTCCATTTCCCTGTGTTGGCGCGGATATAGGAGAAGGCTGCTGTCGCCGACTCCTTCATAATCTCGCCCAATTGACCGGTAAGCATCAGACTGCCCTTGCCCTGCATGACGCTGGTCTCGACGCGCAAGGTTTCACCGCCGGCCTGTGTCCATGCCATGCCGATGGCGACACCCACATCCTGTTCATTCTCCGAAGCCAACTCGCCATAGGGCGGCGGACCGATCAGATTCATGATCGCGGAGGTATCCAGTTTCGCCTGGGCGCGTTTTTCCTTGTTTACAATCTTGCGGGCCGTCTTGCGGCAAATACCGGCAATGGTACGTTCCAACTCACGGACACCCGCCTCCCGCGTATAGCGCTGAATCAGGGTGTTCCACCCGTCATCGGTGAACTGCACGTCCCTGGCTTTCAACCCAGACTCCCGCACTTGCCTCGGAAGCAAAAACAACCGGGCTATCTGCACCTTTTCTTCGTGGGTATAACCGGGCAGCCGCACAATCTCCATGCGGTCCTGGAGCGGAAAGGGTATATTGTATTCGTTGTTGGCCGTGGTGATGAAAAAGATTTTGGAAAGATCATACTCCAGATCAAGGTA
>JAEAMG010001568.1_pt1 | contig 16879 bp, 8 predicted proteins | sample 8958741 | NCBI WGS metagenome assembly JAEAMG01 (sample SAMN16933256, study PRJNA681125) | bioreactor sludge metagenome | isolation source: anaerobic bioreactor treating anionic surfactant - SDBS | place: India: Bengaluru | collected 2019-02-28 | reverse complement strand
GAGGGAAAGAACGAGATAGGTGAGCCGTGATGAATATGTTGCGGCGGGCGTAGAAGGTGTATGGAGTGTGGAAAGGTTTTTCAGCCTGCCGGAAAGCTCATTGCGGCTCTATTGTATTAAAACAGGGAAGCTCATACTGAATTAAACAATCGTAGCACAACCCAGCGATACATTGTGCTCTTTCGTGATTTCCTGTTACTATTGTAAGGGTAAGGCAGGGCTGTTCCGGAAGGGGATGACTTAACGACGCTTTATCTTTAGGAGTCAGATATCCATGAAAATCGCCATTCTTGGAACAGGCTATCAAGGACTGGTGACGGGAACCTGCCTCGCCGAAAATGGGCATCGCGTGGTCTGCATGGACAGGAACGCGGACCGCATCGCGCTGTTGAAACAAGGCGTTCCCCCCATTCATGAGCCCGGGCTGGAAGAACTCATCATCCGCAACATGGAGGAAGAGCGGCTTTCGTTTACCGCCAACCTTGCCGAGGCGGTCCGGGACAGCCTGATGATATTTTTATGCATAGGCACGCCCGCGGACGAGCAAGGGCGCACAGACCTGTCCGGCCTGTTCGAAGTGGTGCGCCAGATTGCCGTGGCCATGGACGGGTACCGTATTGTTGTAAACAAGTGCACCTGTCCGCCAGGCACCGCCGACAGTCTTGACGAGATTCTGCGCGCGCATACCGGGCATCCGGCCGATGTGGTGGTGAATCCCGATTTCATGAAGGAAGGTTCGGCGGTGGATGATTTTTTGCGCCCGGACCGGGTAATTATCGGCTGCCGGGAAATCCGCGTGAACGAGATCATGAAGGAAATGTATGGCCCCTTCCTGAGAACGGGCAAGCCGTTGCTGGCCATGACCCCGCGCAGCGCCGAAATGGCCAAGTACGCCACCAATGTCATGCTGGCGGCACGCATTTCCCTCATGAACCAGATGGCCGATATATGCGAGGAGTACGATGCTGACATCGCGGAAGTACGCGAAGCCGTCGGTTCCGATGCCCGTATCGGGCCCACATTTCTGTTTCCGGGCATCGGGTTCGGCGGCTCGGGGCTGCCCCGCGACCTGGCCACCTGTGAACGTCTTGCGGAAGAAAAACACCTGTCCCATGAACTGCTGACGGCCATACGCACGGTCAATGAAAACCGTCGCAAACAGTTCCTGCGGCAAATCCTCGAGTACTATGGAGACCATATCGGCGAGAAGAAACTGACACTCTGGGGCTGCAGTTTCAAGGCGCGCACGGACGACGTGCGCGGTGCGCCGGCCTTGTATATAATAGACGAATTGCACCGGGCCGGCGCCTCCGTAACCGTGTATGATCCCGTGGCCGCGAAAAAACTGGCGGAACGATATGGCGATACGCTAACCATCGCCGCCAAATATTACGCCGCGCTCGAGGGAGCGGACGGGCTCATTATCATGACCGAGTGGAACGAGTTCCGGCGGCCCGACTATGCGCGTATGGGGGGGCTCATGCGGGAAAAAGTAATTTTCGACGGGCGCAACCTCTATACCCCCGCCATCATGAAGTCCCATGGGTTCCGGTATTACAGCATTGGCCGCAAGGCAGTGTAATAAAACCTGAACTCGGAAGGTTTTTTAATTCTCACAGGCCTTTTCAACGGGAGAAGTTCATGGAAATCAGTTCCGATTATGTCGGCGCCGTGTGCCGCCCGCTCGACGTGGAAGTTACGTGGCGGCAATGCATGAACTACGCCGTGGCCGTGGACGACGATAATCCCGTTCACCTGGATGACACGCGCCCCGAGGGGATTATCGCGCCCCCCATGCTCGCCGTGTCGCTTACCTGGCGGATTTCAGAAAAATGGGAGGAGTTCTGGAGCGGGTCCGGTTTCCCGACGGACGTGTTGGCCCTGCAGGTGCATTACAGCGAGTCCCTGGAATGGATGCGGCCCATGCACCCGGGCGACCGGCTGCACATCGAGGGGAAAATAACGGCTCTTGTGCCGCACCGGTCGGGCACGCAGATTATTGTTACCTACACGGCCGCCGACAGGCACGGAGAAACAGTGTTTGTGGAACATCTGGGCGGGATACTCCGCGGCGTGCGTTGTGTGGATGGCGGACGGGGTGAAGTGCCCCCGCTTCCGGCCGGTGCTTCCCCGGAGGCGACGCCCTTGTGGCAATCTACGCTGCATCTGTCAAAGCTCGCCGCCCACCGGTATGACGGCCTGGCGGATATCCATTTTCCGATACATATTTCACCGGCCTTTGCACAAATGGTGGGCCTGCCTGGCATCCTTTTTCAGGGCACGGGCACCCTGGCCCTGGCCGTACGCGAGATTGTACTCCGCGAGGCCGGCAATAACCCCGGCCGCTTGCGACGCGCGCAATGCCGATTCACCGGGATGGTGTTTCCGGGAACGGATATCACTGTGGAATTACTGGACCGGGAACCAGCTGGACGGGACATGGCCTGTCATTTTATCGTGCGCGACGCGGGGAGAAAACCGATTCTAAGCAATGGTTGTGTTACCGTGGCCCCTTCATAGGGTAAAATAGGGGCATCGTTTGTAGACAATAGTCCAATACATGGAAAACTGTTCTTCGTTCACACATCGGGCGGCGAGGGTTTGCCGCCTGCCCGCAAGACCGGATGAAAAATGCTGTTGATGAAACTATAATCAAGCCATGAGCGACGCTCATGGGGAACGGCGTATGGATAAGTTTGCACAACTGCTGTGGCACTATGTTGACAAGTGGTCCCTGGAAAGGCCCGATGCGGAAGCGATTGTCTTCGGCGCAAGACGCATGACCTGGTCACAGCTGGCGGACGCGGTTGACCGTACCGCCCGCGCATTGCTCGCGTTGGGTGTGGAAAAGGGGGAGTGTGTCGCATTTATTTCCAACCCAAGGCCGGAGTTCATCATCACATTTATGGCTGCCGCAAAAATTTCCGCCATTTGGGTCGGATTGTCCCCCCGTTTTTCCATACAAGAAACAAACCGCATCCTGCGCGACTGCCGCCCGGCGGTTCTAATCACCCAGGACCGATACGAAAAAGTGAACCTGGTCGAACGGGCCCTGACCTTTAGCTTCGAGCTGTCATGTATCCACGAGATTCTGGTCATCGGCAAAGCGCCCAAAGGCATGCATACCTTTGATACGTTTACCTCGGAACAGCGTCCCGAAATGAACACCACACTTGAAGAACGGAAGGCACAGGCGTCTCCGGACGACGAGGTGCTGCTCATGTTCACCTCGGGTTCTTCCGGATTTCCGAAAGGGGTGCTGCATACGCACAGTTCCATTATCAGCAATGTGCGCTGTGAAAAAAAAGCCTTAAAAATGTCCGGGGATTCGCGCATCCTGCTGCACTTCCCCGTTAATCACGTTGCCGCCGATGTCGAAATCGGCTATTGTGCCGTTTTCTCGGGGGCATGCATTGTCATGTTGGAGTCTTTTGACGCCATAAAGACACTGGAAACCATAGAAAAGGAACAGATTACGATTATCGGGCAGGTGCCTGCCATGTACATGCTCGAAATACGTAACCCGGCGTTCGGTAAAACCTGCTGGGATTCGGTAAAGACATTCGTGTGGGGTGGTTCGGCGGGGCCAAGGGGGATGCTGGAGGCCCTCGATGCCATTCGCCGCAAGACCGGCGCGCGTCTTATCACCGGGTACGGCGCCACGGAAGTGGGCGGTTTCGTTACCTTCACCAAGTCCGGGGACTCACTGGCGGTACTGCAAGAATCCGTGGGGCCTCCAGGCGGCAATTGTGAAATACGGATTGTGGATGAACACCGCAAGCCGGTAAAAGCCGGTAAAATCGGGGAAGTGGCCGTGCGCGGTCCCGTGCTGATGAAGGGCTACCTGAACAGCCCCGCGCTCACTTCAGAAGTGATGGATGAAGAGGGCTGGTATTACAGCAAGGACCTTGGCAGCATGGACCCGCAGGGTGTCCTGACGCTTCACGGCCGGCATTCCGAAATGTTCAAGACCGGCGGCGAGAATGTGTTTCCCTGCGAAATAGAGGGCGTGCTTGAATCCCATCCCTCCGTGCTCTACGCCGCCGTTATCGTGGTTTCCGATGATGTTTTCGATGAGGTCTGTCATGCCCATGTCATGAAGGCGCCGGGCGCGGAACTTGGCGCCAAGGAACTGATTGACTGGTGCAAGAATTCACTGTCTTATTTCAAAGTGCCCAAAAAAATAGTGTTTCATAGCGTGCTGCCCCTGCTACCCAACGGCAAAGTGGATAAAATCAAGTTGCGTGAAAATGCAACTTGAAATTCATGTCCTCGTTCCTGTGGCACTGTAAAACCTTCCCCACCCCAATAGTAATAGTGTGTAAGGATTAAGCGGAGAGAAACACTCCCTGATACCTTTGTTTTGTTCCTGACATCCAACATAACCGCTGATCTGATTGCCCACAGCTTTATTTTTAAGGATGTATGTCCAATTTTTCTGGACATACTAAAGTAAATATGGTACAATGGGCCATGATGAGAGCCATAGACATAAGGCAACAGATCAAGACGGATGTACTTGACTATCAACAACTTTCCGCCATGCTGCGCGGATACGCCAAGCCGCGGGATCGCATCAGCGCTTTGCTTGCGGAGGGAAGCCTCATCCGCATTAGAAAAGGGCTTTATGTTTTTGGCGAACCCTATCGCCGCGGCCCCATTAGCCGGGAAATACTTGCCAATCTGATTTATGGTCCCTCCTATGTAAGTTTGGACTATGCCCTCTCCCGATATGGGATGATTCCGGAACGCGTGGAAACGGTGACCTCTATAACACTGGGCGCGCGGAAACGCTTCGATACCCCGCTGGGCACATTTACCTATTATCCCCTGCCTGTACACCGCTATACCGTGGGTATCCTTTGGACGGAAGGAAACGGCGGGGCCTTTCTGATGGCGGCACCCGAAAAAGCGCTGGTGGACAAGGTCTGGACGGACAAACGCTTCAAACCCGCGCGGACGGAAGAGGTGGGCCGCTATCTTCTGGAAGATTTGCGCATGGATGAAGAACACCTTTTTTCGCTTGACAGGGAGAGGTTGGCAAGTATTGCCCATGCGTTCGCTTCCCGAAAAGTGAATGCGGTAACGCGCTATTTGTTGCGCCAAGGAGGAGTTCCCAAATGAATGAAGCCCTCAAGGCCATGCTTGAGCGCTATGCCTGCCAGACACAGGATGCGTATGTCGGCGCTTTGCGTGAAATCATGCAGCGCATCGCCTTGCTCGGCCTCTGGCGGGCCAAGTTCTTCGAACATGCCGCCTTTTACGGTGGTACAGCGCTGCGGGTCCTGTACGGACTGGAACGTTATTCCGAGGACTTGGATTTTTCGCTGCTCAAACCCAATGCCGCGTTCAGTCTCGGCGCCTATGGAGAATCATTATGCCGGGAATTAAAGGGCTTTGAATTTGACGTTTCTTTTGCGGCGCGCCCCGAAAAACCGAATGCCGCCATCAGGTCCGCGTTCATCAAGGCGAACACCTTGCAGCATCTGGTTGTTATTCAAATGCCGTCTGAACTGACCGGCGCCTTTCATGCCGGTGAAACCGTAAAGATAAAACTGGAGGTGGACACAGACCCGCCCGGCGGATTTGAGGTTGAAAGCCGTCCTGTCCTGATGCCGATTCCTTTTGCCGTGCAGGTATACAAGAAACCAGACCTTTTCGCGGGAAAGATGCACGCCTTATTGTGCCGCGCGTGGCGCAATCGTGTTAAAGGCCGTGACTGGTATGATCTGGTCTGGTACCTGGGACATTGTCCCCAACTACACCTTTCTCATCTGGAAGCGCGCATGCGTTCCTCCGGCGACTGGTCCCTGCCTGAAGCTTTGGATCGGGAAAAGTTGTTTGAACGACTCCGCCTTTCCATTTCCAAACTGGATGTCGCCCGGGCCCGACAGGAAGTGGAACCTTTTGTACGGGATAAATCATCGCTTGCCCTCTGGTCGCGTGAGTTCTTTCTGGAAATCATAAACGGGATTGAGATTGTTTGAATGAATTTTTTTCGTGAGGACGGACATTCTGATGGTTTATTAAATCACTGATATGTATTTCACTTTGGCACAGATGATTTCATAATGAAACACAGAACCGCCTTTCCTGAGGTGGATTCCCCTTATTTCCGGCCTTTTTTGTTGGCACGTTTCTTGATTGTATATAAGGGAACGATTCTAAACAATAAAGGAGTACCCGTAATGATACGCATGGACAAATTGACCATTAAAGCGCAGGAAGCGCTCGCCGAAGCCCTCGAAACGGCTTCTTCAAAAGGGCATGCGGAAATAACCGCGGTGCACCTCCTGCACGCCCTGGCGTCGCAGGAACAGGGCGCCGTGGCCTCCATATTACAGCGCATCGGCGTGCCGCCCGCGCAGGCGGCCGCCGCCGCGGAGGCCGCCATGGAACGCATGCCCCGCACCAGCGGGGCTGGCCAGCCCGGATTGGGGCGCGAGGCCAACAAGGCGCTTGACGCGGGCTGGGCCCAGGCGCAGCGGCTCAAGGATGAATACCTGAGCACCGAACATATTCTGCTTGGCATTCTGGAAGCCGGCGGCGAAGCCGCCCAGTTACTTAAAGGCTTCGGCGTGTCGGCCCAGGCCGTGCTGCAGGCGCTCAAAGAGGTGCGCGGCACCCAGCGTGTCACCGACCCGAACGCGGAATCCACCTACGAGGCGCTTCAGAAATACAGTCGCGACCTGACGCAGCTGGCGCGGGCAGGCAAACTGGATCCGGTAATCGGCCGAGACGAAGAAATACGCCGGGTGATCCAGGTGCTGTCCCGCAGAACCAAGAACAACCCCGTGCTCATCGGCGAACCCGGCACGGGCAAGACGGCCATCGTGGAAGGATTGGCCCAGCGCATTGTCGCCGGCGACGTGCCCGAAGGCCTGAAGAACAAACGCATCGCCGCGCTGGACATCGCCGCCATGGTGGCCGGCGCCAAGTTCCGCGGCGAGTTCGAGGAGCGCCTGAAGGCCGTCCTCGCCGCCGTACAGGAGGCGGAGGGCAAGGTGATTCTGTTCATAGACGAAATGCACACCATTGTCGGCGCGGGCGCTGCGGAAGGCGCTATGGACGCCTCGAACATGCTGAAGCCCGCCCTGGCCCGGGGGGAACTGCACTGCATCGGCGCGACCACCCTGGACGAATACAAGAAACACGTGGAAAAGGACGCCGCCCTGGAACGCCGCTTCCAGCCGGTATATGTGGATCAGCCCAACGTGGAAAATACCATCGCCATCCTGCGTGGGCTGAAAGAGCGGTACGAAGTGCATCACGGCGTGCGCATCAGCGACGATGCCATCGTGGCTGCCGCCACGCTGAGCCACCGCTATATCGCCGACCGGTTCCTTCCGGACAAGGCCATTGACCTGATTGACGAAGCGGCCTCGCGGTTGCGCATTGAAATAGACAGCATGCCCTACGAGATTGACGTCATCGAGCGGCGGCTGCGTCAGCTGGAAATCGAGCAGCTCGCCCTGAAAAAGGAAAAAGACCGCAACGCCCGCGAACGACGCGAAGCACTGGAGGCGGAAATGGCCGAACTGCGGGAAGACCTCAGCGCCAAGAAAAGCCAGTGGCAAACGGAAAAGGAACGCATCGAGGCCATCCGCGCCTTGCAGGGCCAGATAGACGAAGCGAAACGACAGGAGGAAATCGCCGAGCGGCAGGGCCAGTATGACAAAGTGGCCGAAATCCGCTATGGCAAACTGAACGAACTACAGCAACAACTCGCGGCGGAAAGCGCCAAACTGGCCGAGGTGCAGCAGCAGGGCAGTTTCCTCAGCGAAGAGGTAACCGAGGAAAACGTGTCCAAAATCGTGTCGAGCTGGACCGGTATTCCCGTGGACAAGCTCATGGAAGGCGAGATGGAGAAACTGCTCCAGCTCGAAAAGCAGATCGGCCTGCGCGTCATCGGCCAGGACGACGGGGTCACCGCTGTCTGCGAGGCGGTGCGCCGCGCCCGGGCGGGATTGAAAGAACCCCGGCGGCCCATCGGCTCCTTTATCTTCCTGGGGCCCACCGGCGTCGGCAAAACGGAACTCGCCCGCGCCCTCGCCGAAACCATGTTTGATGATGAAAACGCCATGGTGCGCATAGACATGTCGGAGTACATGGAAAAACACGCCGTGTCGCGGCTCATCGGCGCGCCCCCGGGCTATATCGGCTACGAGGAAGGCGGCCAGCTGACCGAGGCCGTGCGCCGCCGCCCCTACAGCGTCATCCTCCTCGATGAAATCGAGAAAGCCCATCCCGAGGTGTTCAACATCCTGCTCCAATTGCTGGACGACGGCCGCCTCACGGACAACCAGGGCCGCACCGTGGACTTCCGAAACACGGTGGTCATCATGACGTCCAATATCGGCAGCGCCATCTTTGATGAAGGCGGCGGCACGGAAACGGAAAAAGCGGAAGCCGTGCGCGCCCTGTTGCGCACCCAGTTCCGCCCCGAATTCCTCAACCGCATTGATGAAGTCGTGGTCTTCCATCCCCTCAACCGGGAGCATATCCGGAAAATCGTGGACGTGCAGTTGCGGCTGGTGGAAAAGCGGCTTGCCGAGCGGCATCTCGAACTCGAACTCACGCCCGCCGCCAAGGACCTGCTCGCCGAACGGGGCTACGACCCCGTATACGGCGCGCGGCCCCTGAAACGGGTCATCCAGCAGCTCGTGCTCGACCCGCTGGCCTACAAGATAATCGCCGGCGAAATCACCGACGGCGCCAAGGTGCTGGCGGATGTTAACGGCGACGGGCTCGACTTCCGGCAGGGATAAAACCAGACATGAAGTCGGACAGGCCTGACCGATGCGACATCGTTCGACGGTATTCGACCTTTTAGTTCTCACTCCAAATACCCCCAAGTACGGTCGGGGCTATCCATTTCTGAGTAACCGTCTCTCCTAGTACCATTCTATGATGTCACCGGAATTACAGATACTTGTTTAACGTGGGCAGTGACAGTGAAGAACAACAACTTGAACTTTTTAACTTCAGGAAGCATAATTATGATTATGTTGAATGTGTGTTCATGGGATAAGAAAATATGCCGACCGTATTTCGAATTGGACCTTATCGCTTTCTTTTTTATGCATCCGATGGTGACGAGCCAATTCATATACATGTAAAACGTGAAGATAACATGGCAAAATTCTGGATGCATCCGATACGACTGGCATTCAATGTTGGGTTTTCGTCACACGAACTGCAAGACATAGAAAAGTTGATAGAGGAAAACAAAGTGCACGTGGAAAGGAAATGGAATGAATTCTTTGGCCGTTGTTGAGAGAGATGCTGCGGCCTTGCGGGTCGAGGTGACGCAAGACGAAATTATCGTAACGCTCGTTGACGGACGTGTTTTGTCGGTTCCGGTTACCTGGTACCCGCGTCTTTCGCACGGAACCAAAGAAGAAAGAAATACGTACGAATTGATGGGAAGGGGAACAGGAATTCATTGGCCACTGCTTGACGAGGATATATCGGTATCCGGCTTGCTCAAGGGAAATCCATCTTTCGAGTCGGAGCAATCGCTTCAGCATTGGCTCGATGAGAGGGCGTTGCGTAATAAGAAATAACACGATACTGCACGTACCCGGTTGTGAAGGCGCTACCCTAAAAGTCTGTCTTCCCATAACAGATCAAAACGCATGTTCGCACCGAATCGGAGTTGGATTCATGAACAAGAACTTGTTTCTGCGTGTGGCGTTATTGTGCGGATTATTGGCGATGCAAGGCGTATACGGGAACGCCCGGGCGGAAACGGACGCCTCTCCCGAGGCGCGCGTGAAGGTCCAGCAGTTCATGCAAGGCGACTCGGTCTTCATCGAAAACGCGGGCCAATGGCCGGATAGTTCCATCAAGTTCGCCCTGGACAGCCGCGGCGCGAATGTGGGTCTCACGGATCGCGGCCCGCGCTTCCAATTGTTCCGGACAACTCCGGGACTGACCCCAGCGGAGCGCAGCGGAAACGGGTCTGTCCCGGATTTGTCAGCGCCCGTTCCCCCGAAATTAGGTACAGTCCCGTCTCGGCTTGAAGACTCGCCTCGCTTGGGACAGTCCCCGATTTCGGAAATGCACGCGTTCGCGCTGGTCTTCTACGGTGCGGCGGTGGTCGTGCCCGTTGGCCGCGGTCAGTCGGACCGCAAATTCAACTACCTCGTCGGCGATGCGGCGAACCATCGCGAAGGGGTGGGCTCTTTCAACGCGGTCTGGTATGAGAACCTCTACCCGGGCGTCTCGCTGGAGATGACTGGCAGCCGCTCCGGCGTCAAGTACAACTTTCATGTGGCGCCCGGCGCCGACTGGCGTGTTATCCGCCTGCGCTACGAGGGCATTGAAGGCCTCGCCCTGAAAGACGACGGCGCCCTGGAAATCAACATCGCCGACGGGTGGCCTCCTCTTTCTGACGGCATGCCCTATATCTACCAGGAAGTGAACGGAGAGAAGCAGAACGTCACAGGCCGATTCACACTCCTTGATGGCCACACCTACGGCTTTGAAGTCACGGGCGACTACGACCCGACCCTGCCTCTCGTGATTGATCCGGAAGTGGAATGGAGTACGTATCTGGGAGGGACAGGTACTGATTCAGGGAAAGGCATTGCCCTCGACGGCAATAATAACTGTTACGTGGTAGGCACCACCAGTTCCAATGGCTGGATTAGCGGCGGCTGGGACACGACATTGAATTCCACGGATGCTTATGTAATGAAACTAAGCAACGATGGCATTCCTGTCTGGTCTTCCTATATAGGCGGAACAGGAACCGATTATGGGAATGGTATCGCTTTAGACAGTAATAATGCCTGTTATGTAGCAGGTGACACGAATTCGAGCGACTGGGTGAGTGGTGGTTGGAAAACAACCTATGCCGGTGGAACTTCTGATGGTTATGTCGTGAAATTAAATAGTTCCGGCGGCTACGAGTGGTCAAGTTATTTGGGGGGGATTGCCTCTGATTACGGTAATGGAATTGCTGTGGACGCTAATGGCGCTTGTTTTGTAGTGGGAACTACGAAATCCAGTGGTTGGGTTTATAGTGATCCATCCGGAACTTTCCCTTATTCATCTGGATATGTTGTTAAATTAAATACTATGGGAGAACATATATGGTCGAAGTACTCATCTGGTGGCCTCGGAGATGATTATGCTTATGCAGTCGCTGTAAATAGTGCAGGTAATTGTTATGTGGCTGGAAGTCATGTGTGGTTTAATTATCATGATTTTACTATATATAGATATGGAATTGTATCTATTATAGGGAGTGATGGCACTGAATTGGGTTCACTGACCGGTTATCCGCAATATGCATACGGCGTTGCAGTTGATAGTAACGATATTATTTATGCTGTTATTGAAGCTGGCGACATAACGCGCGTATTGAAGTCTGGTGATACAGGATGGATTAAGAATATCGAAGATACCGGAGAAACTTATGGGAGGGGAATTTCTGTCGATAATCAGGGTAATTGCTATATCACCGGGTATACAAATACATCAGGATGGGTGAATGGGGGCTGGGATACTTCTTATAATGGAGGGTATGATGGATTCGTATTGAAACTGAACAGTGCAGGTGACCAATTGTGGTCGTCTTATTTAGGCAATACCGGCGCTGATTATGGGTATGGTATTGCGGTGGATTCGGCAGGCGCCGCCATTTGGATAGCGGGCAGTACGAATTCATCCGGCTGGATAAGTGGTGGTTGGCAGACAACTTACAGTGGCAATACGGATGCTTTCGTGCTCAAAGCGATTGATGCTTCGATTGCTGTTGGCAGTTTGAGCGTAAGCTTATCGCCCCCCGATGCGATAACAGCCGGGGCGCAGTGGCGTCGTGTCGGGTCAACATTCTGGCACGACAGCGGGGATACGGAGACGAATCTTTTACCGGGGCAGCACACGATCGAGTTCAAAACGATCTACGGTTGGACTTCCCCGGAGGTACATTCGGTTACCGTAACTGCGGATGATACGGCTACGGATACGGGCGTATATACACTAATTCCCGGTAGTACGCTTCAGGTAATCCTGACGCCGCCGGAAGCCGTAGCGGCCGGGGCGCAATGGCGCCGTGTTGGCTCCAGTACCTGGTTGAATAGCGGGGATACGATCTATCTTCCAATGGGTCAGTATGACATTGAGTTCAAACCTGTTCCATATTGGACCGCGCCTGAAGTGCATGCCATATCAATCCCCATTGGCGACGCCATTGTAGATACAGGCAACTATACGTTAACGACTATTGGCGGTCTGCAGGTAACCCTGACGCCCCCGGAAGCGATAGCGGCCGGGGCGCAGTGGCGCCGTGTTGAAACCAGTACCTGGCTGAATAGCGGGGATACGGAGAATGATCTCTTCTCAGGACAATACACGATAGCGTTTAAGTCTGTCTATGGCTGGATTGCCCCAGACTTACTTGTGGTGACCGTAGAAGGTGATTCTGTCACTACGGTCACGGGTGAGTACACCCATACCGATCCAAACGTATCCTGGTCCACCTATTTGGGCGGAACGGGTACTGATTACGGATACAGTATTGCAGTGGATACCAGCGGCGCCTGTTATGTGACCGGTTCTACCACTACCAGCGGCTGGGTCAGCGGCGGGTGGGATACGAGTCAGAATGGCGGCATGGATGGGTACGTAGTAAAATTAAATGTTGCAGGTGAACATGAGTGGTCCACCTATCTGGGGGGAACGGGGAATGATTGTGGATATGGTATTGCCGTTGATGCGGAGGGCAACAGCTATGCTACCGGCTATACAAACTCCAGTGGTTGGGTCAGCGGCGGCTGGGATACGATCCTCAGCGGTACCACTAGTCCTGATGGTTTTGCGGTAAAACTAAACACGTGGGGGGGACATGTATGGTCCACTTACCTGGGGGCAATCGGGAGTGAAGAGGGTTACGGTATCGCCGTTGATGCGGAGGGCAACAGCTATGCTACCGGCTATACAAACTCCAGTAGTTGGGTTAGCGGCGGCTGGGACTCTACGCCAAATGGTTATATTGATGGTTATGTTGTAAAACTAAACAGTGCGGGTATGCATGCATGGAGTACCTACTTCGGCGGCAATCGAGACGATGCAGGGTACGATATTACCGTTGACGCCACTGGGAACTGCCTGATCGCAGGCATCTACTCTAACAATGAAGTTGATGGAACATTTACGTATGGATATATTTTAAAGCTTACTAATTCAGGTTCTTGTCAATGGTGGAAGACAGGGGGGGGGCGCAACGCATATACCGATATAGCAGTATCCGGCAATGGCGATTGTTATGTTATTGGAAGATACAATGCACTTAGAAAACTGAATAGCGCTGGTGATCTCTTGTTCACGGGTACGATTACGGGAAGCGGAATTGCGCTGGATTCCAATGATTTTTGTTATGTGACCGGATGTACCGATGTCGAAGGTTGGGCTAGTGGCGGCTGGGACACAACGCTGAACGGAATATATGACGGTTTTGTCGCGAAACTAACGAATGACGGCACACTCTTGTGGTCTTCTTATCTGGGAGGAGTCAAGAGTGATTATTGCGGAGATATCGCGGTAGATGTTTCAGGCCCTAATATATGGGTGACAGGGTATACCGCTTCTCCCGGGTGGATATCCAACGGTTGGCGGACAACCTACAGCGATTCTTACGATGCGTTTGTTGTAAAAAACTTGGATGCTTCCTTTCCCATCTCCCCCATAGCCCCTTCGAATCCCGGTTCCGCCTCCATTGATTTGGATTCCATCACCTGGACGTGGCAGGACGATGCGTATAATGAAACAGGCTTCAACGTTTACGCAGGAGCGGGAAGCACGGCGCCGGATGCCGTGACGCATATCACAGGCCCTAATGCGGAATCGTGGCAACAGAACGGCCTGATGCCCAATACGCAATATGCCATGCAGGTGGCGGCGACCAACGACGAAGGCGATAGCGATAAAACACCAACCTATACAGTATGGACCCTGGCGGCGACGCCCAATGCGCCCTGGCTGGGCAATCCCACCCTTTTCACCCTTGATGCGGCCATAGCTACGGACGACGGCAACCCGGCATACACGGACTATGCCCTGCAATGCGCCACCACGGGTCAATGGGTACAGGCTGACGGTTCGTTGGGCATGAATGCCGTATGGCAGACTGCGGCTGCCTGGGGCGTCATAACGGTAACCAGCCTTGAGGAAGGCAACCCCTATACCTTTGCCGTCACGGCCCGCAACGGCGACGGTGTCCTGTCGCAGCCGGGCCCCGGGGCCATCCTGATTACGTCGGGCAATACTACACCCGTGATTACGTTGACGGGCGAAAACCCGTTGAGCATTGAGTGTGGAGGCGTTTACCTCGACCCGGGCGCCTCTGTTACCGACCTCGAGGACGGCGGGCCGGCGGACTATCCCGCCACGCTGCCGGGCGGCGTCTGGTCTCTGGCGGGGGACCCGGTGGACACCCTGACTCCTGGCGTCCATACAATAACGTACGGGTATACCGATTCGGGCGCTCCGACCGGCAATCCGCGTTCCTGCACGGCCACGCGCACGGTGAACGTAGTGGATACGGTTGCGCCTGTTATTATGGATTGCGCGAATGATCCCGGTCCCCTTCCCGTTAACGTGAACTGTAAAGCGATGCTTCCCGACCTTACCGGCGGTGTTATCACCTCGGATGCGTGCGGCGCTGTTTCTGTTCTCCAGGCCCCCGCCGGAGGCACGGTCATTTCCACCGACACCTATGTGACGTTTACGGTTACTGATGATGCGGGCAACGCAGCATCCTGCGGGGCGCTGGTCACCGTGGAGGAATGTGACGAAGGCGAGGGTGAAATATCTGTTGAAGGCGAGCTTACATGTTCTGCGGAATCTCCCTATGGACCTGAGGATGCTTGTTACGTTGAAGTGGTCGTTGGAGATTCCTATTGCTGCAATATCGCATGGGACAGTACATGCCAATCCGATTATGATACTTGTGCAAATTTCGAGGGTGAAGGAGGGAACGAAGGCGAAGACGAGGTTGAAACGGAAACGATTATGCTTCCCGGCGATGTGCCGCTGGAGATGATATGGATTCCGGGCGGCACGTACCAGATGGGCCGGTATCCGGGCGAGCAGGACAGTTCTAGTTTTGAGGATCCGCAGCACCCCGTGACGGTGGCCGAGTTCTGGATGGGGAAGTATGAAATAACGCAAGCACAATGGCTGGCGGTAATGGGTTCGTGGCCGGGCACAGCGCCCACGTCCAGTTCTGGCCTGGGTGATATGTATCCAGCCTATTACGTGTCGTGGAATGACGCACAAAATTTTATCACGGCGTTGAATACCCATATTGTAAGCAGCGGCCAGGGACCGTTAACGGTGCGGCTGCCCAGCGAGGCGGAATGGGAATACGCATGTCGCGCCGGCACCACAACGCGTTTCTATTTTGGTGATTCGCTGAGATGTGATCTTGAGTGTGAAGATTGTCTTGCAGGCGTGTTGCCGGGCAACCGCAGCGATTACATGTGGTATTGCTACAACGAAGAGAGTCCGTACGGCAACAAGCCTGTTGGCGGCAAGTTGCCGAACGCGTTAGGGCTGTATGACATGTGTGGCAGCGTGTCGGAGTGGTGCCAGGATTGGTTGCATAATAATTATAATGGCGCACCTGTGGATGGCAGCGCGTGGGAGTTGCCGACGGGCACGTTCCGTGTCCTTCGCGGCGGTGGCTGGTACGACCCACCCCGCCGGTCGGCAGCACGCGGCTTCACTACGCCGGACTATCAGTGGAACAAAATCGGGTTCCGCCTGGCTGCGGTGGGACCAACGGCTGTCGAAGGTGAAGGCGAAGTGCCTGCCGAAGGCGAGGGCGAACCTCCGATCGAGGGTGAAGGTGAAGTGCCTGCGGAGGGCGAAGGTGAGACGCCCATCGAGGGTGAGGGTGAAGTTGAAGCGAAAACCATCCTGCTTCCGGGGGATGTGCCCCTGGACCTGGTCCGGATTCCCGAGGGTTCCTTTCTCATGGGGCGCTATCCGGGTGAGGAAGGCAGTCGTGTCAATGAAGCTCCTCAGCACGAGGTGAGGCTGTCACAAGGCTTCTGGATGGGCAAATACGAAGTAACCCAGGAGCAGTGGCTGGCAGTGCGCGGCGCCTGGCCGGATGCGACGTATGTGCCGTCCAATAGTTATGGCCTTGGTTCCACATATCCCGCTTATTATATCTCCTGGGATGACACCCAGGACTTTATAGCCTCTTTGAATGCTCATATCGCCGATACGGGCCAGGGACCTTTAACGGTGCGGCTGCCCAGCGAAGCGGAATGGGAGTATGCCTGCCGCGCCGGTACACAAACCCGTTTTTATTTCGGCGATTCCCTGGACTGTGCCGGAGACTGTTCGGACTGCGTCGCGGGCAGCCTGCCGGGCAACCGTACGGATTACATGTGGTACTGCGGTAATAACGCCATAAATGGCACCAAAGTTGTGGGTGAGAAATTACCCAATGCCTTCGGGCTGTTTGACATGAGCGGTAACCTGAACGAATGGTGCGAAGATGACTGGCACAGCACTTACGACGGCGCACCTGTGGATGGGAGCGCCTGGATAGTAACACCGAGAACCACTACACGAGTCCGGCGGGGCTGTGATTGGGATAATTATGCCGTTGACTGCCGTTCCGCTATGCGTAATCCCAATCTCGTGGACCATCGGAGTTATCGCATCGGGTTCCGCCTGGCCGTGGTGGAGTGGGTGCCTTTAGAGGGTGAAGGAGAAGTCCCTGTTGAAGGTGAATTTCCTGCCGAAGGCGAGGGCGAACCTCCGATCGAGGGTGAAGGTGAAGTGCCTGCGGAGGGTGAGGGCGAAGGCGAGGTGGATCTGGTTACGTTGACATTGACGGTACAGGGTAGCGGCA
>JAEAMG010001554.1_pt1 | contig 16879 bp, 12 predicted proteins | sample 8958741 | NCBI WGS metagenome assembly JAEAMG01 (sample SAMN16933256, study PRJNA681125) | bioreactor sludge metagenome | isolation source: anaerobic bioreactor treating anionic surfactant - SDBS | place: India: Bengaluru | collected 2019-02-28 | reverse complement strand
CTGGGCTTCGTCATGATCTTCAAGGCATCGTCGGTCCTGAACTTCGCACACGGCCAGCTGCTGGCCATAGGGGCCTTCCTCTTCCTCGTCCTCGTCTCCTGGCTGAAGATACCGGTGGTACTGGCCTTCCTCATAACCCTTTCCGGGAGCTTCGTGCTCGGTTTCGTGGTGGAGCGCATCTTCCTGCGCCCCCTGATAGGCGAATCCCTCATCTTCGTCATCATGCTCACCGTGGGGCTCGCCTCCATGTTCAAGGGCCTGCTCCTGTTCTTCTTCGGCGGCAACCTCCAGACATACCCCGACTTTCTGCCACAGGGTATGGCCATACAGATGGGAAACATCTACATACCACCGGTCTACGTGGCCTCCTCGCTCATGGGCGGCATCTTCCTACTGCTCTTCGGACTCTTCTTCAAGTACTCCCCCCAGGGCATCTTCATGCGGAGCGTGGCCGACAACCAGACCGCGGCAATGTCCCTGGGCGTGCACGTGAAGAAGGTCTTCGCCCTGTCCTGGGCCATCGCCGCCATGGTGGCGGGCATGAGCGGCATCGTGCTGGGCATCATCAACGGCATCAACGTGCACGAGATCTCGTCCATCGGCCTGAAGGTCTTCCCGGTGGTCATCCTGGGAGGACTCGACAGCATCGGCGGGGCCATCATCGGCGGCATCATCATCGGCCTGCTGGAGACCTTCACGAGCGGGTATATATCACCGTCGCTCCGCGACGTGATACCGTACATCGTCCTGGTCGTCATCCTGCTCATCAAACCCTACGGGCTCTTCGGCCTCGTGGAGATCGAGCGGGTATAGGGGGGCACGATGAGACGCCTGCGTTACCACCCTTGCGGGAACTACAAGGAACACTACGCGCAGGAGCTTACCATCTTCGAGACCGACTTCGGCCGCACATGGGCCCTCATCGGGCTGGCCCTGCTCTTCACTGCGGTCCCTTTCGTGAGCTCGCCTTATTTTCTCTATGTCCTGAACATCACCGGTATCGCCGCCATTGCTGCCCTTGGCCTGAACATCCTTATCGGCTTCACGGGCCAGATATCGCTGGGCCACGGGGCCTTCTTCGGCGTTGGGGCCTATGCAGGGGCCATCATCGCGACCCGCCTTGGGCTGCCCTTCTGGCTTGCTGTCCCCTTGGCCGGATTCGTCACCGCCTTCGTGGGCATGATCTTCGGGATCCCCTCTGGCAGACTCAAGGGGCTCTATCTGACCATTGCGACGCTGGCAGGCCAGTTCATCATCGAGTACATCCTCGTGCACTGGGAGTCGATGACCCAGGGAACCATGGGCATCATGCTCCCCGGGGCTGGCATGTTCGGCCTTGCCATCGACTCGGACCGGGGGTTCTTCTATGTCATCTTCGCGAGCCTTACCGGCATGACGCTGGTCGCATCCAACCTCATGCGCACACACTACGGCCGGGCCTTCATCGCCATCCGCGACAATGACCGGGCCGCCGAAGGAATGGGCATCCCCATCTTCCGCTACAAGCTGCTGTCCTTCGCGATCAGTTCGTTCTACGCCGGCTTCGCCGGCGCCATCTGGGCATACTACATGCGCAGCATCTCAACGGAGCCCTTCACCCTGGGCCTCTCCGTGGAATACATCGCCATGGTCATCATCGGGGGACTCGGCAGCATACCCGGAGCCATCTTCGGGGCAATTTTCATCACAGGCCTCAACGAGATCCTGCGCTTCGCCACGGACGCCATGATGAACATCGGCGCCTTTGCCGGCTTCGGGCTCAACGTGGCCTCCCTGAGGGAATTCGCCTTCGGGCTGGCCATTGTTCTCTTCATCCTCTTCGAGCCCAAGGGGCTCGCCGAGCTCTGGAGGATCGTTCGCTCCTCGTTCAGGCTCTGGCCCTTCTCCTATTGAGGTGACGCCATGGAAACGACCGTCAACGACACTTTGCTCCAGCTCAACAACATCTCCGTCGTGTATTCGGACGTCATCCAGGTACTCAAGGGCGTATCCCTGAAGGTTCCCCGCGGCCGCATCGTGTCCCTGCTCGGCAGCAACGGCGCCGGCAAGACCACGACCCTGAAGGCCGTCTCGGGCCTGCTCAAGCCGGAGAACGGCAAGGTCACGGACGGAGAGATCGTGTTCGACGGCACCGGCGTGCAGAACATGTCGCCCGAGGAGATCACCCGTCTCGGCATCATCCAGGTACTTGAAGGCAGGCAGCCCTTCAAGTACCTCACCATCGAGGAAAACCTCAAGGTCGGCACTGCCACCAGGTGGACCAGGCCCTGGAAGAAAGACCTCGAGCTCGTGTACAACTATTTCCCGGCGCTGACCAAGCGCAGGAAGACACTGGCAGGTTACTGCAGCGGTGGCGAGATGCAGATGCTGGTCATGGGCAGGGCGCTCATGGCCCACCCCAGGCTCCTCCTTCTGGATGAGCCCTCTCTGGGCCTCGCGCCGCTCGTGGTCAGGGAGATCTTCCGGATCATCCGGCGCATCAACGAGGAACAGGGCACCACCATCGTGCTGGTGGAGCAGAATGCCAACATGGCCCTGCAGATAGCCCACCACGGCTATGTCATGGAAAACGGCCGCGTGGTCATGGAGGGCGAGGCGGCAAACCTCAGAGAGAATCCCGACGTCAAGGAGTTCTACCTCGGGGTGAGCGCCGGCGGCGCGGCCCGTTCATACAAGGACGTCAAGTCATATAAGAGAAGAAAGAGGTGGTTGTGAAAGAGGAGGTCACTATGGGTAATTTTCTCGATGAACTCGAGGCCATGCCCCGCACCGAGCGGGAGGCATACCAGGACGGAAGGCTCGCAATGATGGTCCGGCTCGGGCATGAGCGCTCATCCCGGGTGAGGAAGATCTTTGACGAGCTCCGCCTCTCTCCGGATGATATCCGATCAAGGAGGGACCTCGCGAAGCTGCCGGTCATAAACCGGGAGCAGCTGGTGGAGCTCGAGGCAGCCGAACCTCCCTACGGTGGCCTGGAAGACCCCTCCGCCCCGGTGGAACGCATCTGCCGAACCTCCCTACGGTGGCCTGGAAGACCCCTCCGCCCCGGTGGAACGCATCTTCACCTCTCCCGGACCCGTCTACGAGCCCCACCTGGGATCCGACGACCCTCTGTGGACAAGGGCGTACAAGGCCGCCGGGTTCGGCGGAAAAGACATCGTCCTGAACGCCTTCTCGTACCACATGGTCGCTGCAGGACTGACCTTCCACGGCGGGCTCGCCCGGGTCGGCGCCACCGTGGTCCCGTCCGGGGCATCCGCCACCCAGCAGCAGGTCCAGCTCATCAGGGACCTCAAGGTCACCGGGTACACCGGGACCCCGAGCTTCCTCATGGCCATCATCGACAAGGCACGGGAGATGGGGTACGACTTTGCCAGGGATTTCAAGGTGACACGGGCGAGCTTCGCGGCCGAGCCCCTGCAGCCATCGCTGCGGCATCGCTTCGAGAATGAATTCGGCATCGACACCTACCAGATGTACGGCGCCACCGAAGTCGGTGACGTGGCCTACGAGTGCTCCACCAAGAGGGGCTGGCACATCTGCGAAGAGGTCATCGTGGAGATCGTTGACCCTGCAACGGGTCAATGTGTGCAGTCCGGCGAGCTGGGCGAGGTGGTGGTGACGCGCCTCAATTCCATCTTCTTTCTGTTCAGGTTCGGCACCGGCGACCTGTCGAGCATCATCGAGGAGCCCTGTGCCTGCGGCAGGACTGCGCTGCGCCTGGCCGGCATCGCGGGGCGGGTGGGCGACGCGGTCAAGGTGCGGGGCATGTTCGTGGCCCCAAGCCAGGTGAAGCGGGTCTCCGAGTCCTTCCCCGGCGCGGGCATCCAGCTCGTCATTACCCGGGAAGGCCACAGGGACATCCTCACGGCACGCCTCGAGGCTCCTGTCAATGCAGACAAAACGGCCATGAGGACACGGTTCGAAAAGACCTTCCAGGAGATCTGCACAGTCAGGATCGATGCCGTGGATTTCGTCAGGCCCGGCAGCATCCCTCCGGATGCAAGGCCGCTCCTTGACGAGAGGACCTGGAACTAGCCGTCTTCACGGGGTGAACCGCTATCCCAGGCTCCTGAGAAACGAAACCAGGTTCACCTTGCTGTTTCTGGTGTTCGTCTTTTTCCGGATCCTGTTCCGATAGGTGTGGACGGTAGAAACGGAAATGGTCATGATCCTGGCGATTTCCTTGGAGCTTTTACCTTCTCTGATCAGCGATGCGACCTGGATCTCGCCGGGGGTGAACCCCATATACCCCGATGAGACCCTCTGGATAAAGGGCGAGGTTATTGCCCGGAGATTCGACTTCACGATGGCCAGGAACGCCCTCTGACCTTCATCCAGCGCGGTCTGCTCGAGCTTGTCAATGTTCGGCAGGACCGAAAGCTTGAGATTCGACATGAGATTCATCTCGGTCGTGCGCTTGTCATCCTCCCTCTGTCTGAGCAGCGCTCTCAGGGCCGCATTCAACTCCTCGAGATCCTGTTCCCGGACTCTCAGAGCGGCTTCCGTGGCCTTCCGCGACTCATTCTCCACCCTGAGCCGCTCATAGGCCTCCGTGAGCTCGGCCGTGCGTTCCCTGACCAGGCATTCCAGGCGCTCGTGCTGCCTTTTCAGTTCCTCTCTCATCCCTACGCGCTCGGTGATATCACGGGACACCCCATGAGCTCCGATGACATTGCCGGCATCGTCCCGTACGAACGTGGAGTTCACTTCGAGCCACACCCGCGATCCGTTCCTGTGAATCATTTCCACCTCTGCAAGTACGGATCTGTCTGGATCTGCGCCCGGTTCAGCGTCCCTCTGGAGCTCGGTGACGAAAGTGTCCAGGGCTTTTGCCGCAGATTCGGGGGTCATCAGAGAGGAGGATTTCCTCCCCAGGCGTTCCTGAGGCGTATAGCCAAGAATCTTTTCAACTGAAGGGCTCACGTAGGTGAAATTGAAACCCCTGTCCGCGGTCCAGACCATGTCGTTCATCTTCTCGGCGAGCAGCCGGTACTTGCCCTCGCTCTCCTGCAGGGCGACAACTACACCGGTGTAGTCCCAGTCGCGGCCGCGCCGCGAGAGCTCTGTCTCCAGCTCGGCAATCCTTTTTCGTGCCTGCTCAAGCTCCCTTCGCAGTTCTTCATATGTCCCGTCAGGAAAGCTCATTGAAACCCCCTTCTCGATCCTGCGTGCCTCGGGTTGACATGCTTTTCTATATCACGGAGACCGTCCCGGTGACCAGCACGCACCCCATGCCTGGCTGTTCACGAACGGCATGCGGATCCGCTCTGGATTCCGTCAGGGCGTTGGGTTATCCTTTATCCGTACGGGAGGTGTACGATGCCAGAGACAGTGCTCATCTACGGCAAGGCAGGTTGACCCTACACCGATCAGGCCAGGTCGGCCTTCGGTGACAAGGCTACCTACTTTGACGTAAAAAGGGATCATGTGAAACTTGAGGAGATGCTCAGGCTCACCGGCGGCAGGAGGCAGGTGCCGGTCATCGTGGAGTCCGGCAGGGTCAAGGTTGGTTACGGCGGATCCTGAGGGGTGTAGGCAGGCCCATCGGGTATGGGTCTTGGATAGATCGCCTTTTCCTCAGACCATCCGCGGGACGAAGAGCTCGTGGAAGATGCGCAGGAAGGCCGAGTCGGTGAGCCCGGCAATGTAGTCCCGAACCATTTCGAAGGGGTTGTGGGTGTTCCGGTAGCGGTCACCCAGCCGGTTCAGAAAGCCCGTGAAGATCGGCGAGGTCGTGTCGTGCTCGGTCACGTCCTCCACCAGCCGTGAATACACGAGCGCGTACATGTCCCTGATCTTGCTCGACTCCCGCTTCACGTTGGCATTCGTGTAGATTTTTTCATAGTTGAAGTCCTTGAGCCTCTGAAGCGCGGAAAAAACCCCTGACGAGTAGAGCACACCTCCGCTTGTGGAGCTGGCGATGAGGTCTTCCACCAGGGCATAGACGATCTTGCCGTTGGTGTCGCCCAGCACGCTGGCGACATCCCCGGGGATGTCGTCACGCGAGATGATCCCGATGGAAATGGCGTCCTCTATGTCGCGGCCGATATAGCTGACCGTATCCGCAACGCGCACCAGGCAACCCTCCATGGTCATGGGCAGTGTGCCCTCTCCTTTCGTGGCGGCGGCCATCTTCAAATCGAAATCCTTGAAGGTCTCCCCCCGAACGGGTGCCACACGCTGCTCCGTCATTTCACCGTTATGGCACAGGATGCCGTCCAGCACCTGGAGCGTCAGATTGAGGCCAGTGCCTGACTTCTCGATGCGCTCAAGGGCCTGGATAGCCTGGAGATTGTGCCTGAAGGGTCCGATGCCGGCATCCACGCAGAGCTCGTCAAGGTAGCGCTCCCCGTCGTGGCCGAAGGGGGGGTGACCGATGTCGTGCCCGATGGCGATGGCCTCGATGAGGTCGTCGTTCAGCCCCAGCCTCCTGCCGATGGTCCGCGCGATGCGGGAGAGCAGCTGCACGTGGATGACCCTGTGGGATATGCCCTGGTGCCCCACGAGGTAGAAGACCTGAGTCTTGTCAATGTAGGACGTGTATGCCTGTGAATGCAGGATGCGGTCCACGTCGATGGAGAACGCATCCCTCATGTCGGCCTTGGAGGACTCCTCCGGCCGTCTCCTGATGCCCTGAGCGGGGTGGGACCTTTTCATGTCCTTTACTGGGTCGATATCTTGGAGAACTTCGCAACCTTGTCGAAGAGCGACACAAGCCCTTTCAGAAGCGCTACGCGGTTCTCGCGTACCGCCACGTCCTCGCTCATGACCAGCACCTTGTCGAAAAAGCTGTCTATGGGCTCCTTGAGCCCTGCAAGGAGCTTCAGGGCCTCGGTGTACCGGCCGCTTGCCGTGTGGGCGAGGAAGGGCTGCTCCATGGCCGAGAAGGCCTTGTGCAGGGCCTTCTCCTCGTCCTGGGCCAGGAGCTTCGGATCGACCGCCGCCTGGGTCGCGGCCTTTTTGAGGATGTTCTCCACGCGCTTGGACGCTGCGCAGATAGGCTCGAACCAGGGTTCTTTCCGTACGGAGGACAGGGCCAGGGCTCTCTGCAAGGTGTCCACCGGGTCATCGAAGGTCCCGATGACTGACTCGATGACATCCCCGGGTATGCCCTTGGCCTGGAGGATGGAAACGAAGCGGTTCGCGAAGAAGGCCACCACCTCCTGCTTCACCTCGGCAGCGGGCCTCTTCAGCTTTCCCTCAAGCCGGTGGAGCGATTTATCCACAAGCCACCCGACGGATATGCGATAGCCCTTGCCCAGCAGGATGTTCTCGATGGCGATGGTCTGCCTGCGGAGCGCATAGGGGTCCGAGGTGCCAGACGGCACCATGCCAACGCCAAAGCAGCCACAGATGGTGTCCACGCGGTCGGCCACGCCGACGATGTCGCCCACCACGCCGGAGGGAAGCACATCGTCGGCGGATGCCGGCAGGTAGTGCTCGCGGATGGCCACGGCCACTTCGGGGTCAATGCCCTGCCTCAGCGCGTATTCCTTGCCCATGATGCCCTGGAGCTCGGGGAGCTCGCAGACCATGAGGCTGTTGAGGTCGGCCTTGCATAGGGAGGCGGCCTCTTTGACCTTGTCCTTTTTCTCCGGTGCTATTCTCTCGGCCAGGGCCAGGGCCACCTGGCTGAACCGCTGGACCTTCTCCCAGGACGTGCCCAGATCCTTGTGGAAGATGACGTCCCTGAGTCTGTCGGCATAGACCGCCAGCGGGACCTTGAGATCCTCCACGAAGAAATATCTGCCGTCGTCGAGCCGTGCCTTGAGCACCCGCTCGTTGCCGGCACGCACCACTGCATCGTCCTTTGGCACGATATTGCTGAAAGCGCCGAAGCATGCCTTGAGCTTCGATCTGTCACCGGAGACGTACATGGGGAAGTACCGCTGGTGGTGCTTCATCACCGTGACCAGGACCTCGCTGGGCACGGTGAGGTAATCCTCGTCGAAGGTGCCGATGATGGGGTGTGGGTATTCCAGGAGATTCGCCACCTCGTCGAGGAGATCCCTGTCCCGGATCTCGGCCCCCAGCTTTTTTGCCTCGTTCTCGAGGGTGCTCCAGATGGCATGCTTGCGCTTGTCCAGGTCAGGGATCACGTGTGCCTTATCCAGAACCTGCTCGTAGGTCTCGGGATCTGCGACCTCCCGCGGCTCCCTTGCCATGAAGCGGTTCCCGAAGGTGACCCTTCCCGACGAGATCTCGCCGAAGGCCACGGGCAGGACGTCGGTACCGAACAGGGCCAGAATCCAGTGTACGGGCCGGGCAAAGCGCACGCCCTGATTGGACCATCGCATGGTCTTGGTGAACGGGATCTTCGGGATCATCTCCTCGAGGAGCGCGGGGAGGACTTCCCGGGCAGGCCTTCCCGGTGTGGTCCTCGTGACGCTCAGGTATTCCCCCTTGGGGGTCCTGGCTATGGTCACCTCGGAGATATTCACCCCGCAGGTCTGTGCAAACCCGAGTCCCGCCTTGGTGGGGTTGCCGTCCTTGTCAAAGGCTATCGATTTCGGCGGGCCCGTCTTGGTCTCCGTGGCGTCCGGAAGGGTCTCGGCGATGCCGGAGACCTTGAGGGCCAGCCTCCTGGGCGTGGAGAACACCCGGATGTCCTCATGGTCGAGCCTGAGTGCGGTCAGCCTCTCTCCCATGAAGGACTTCATGAAGTTCAGCGCGGGGACGATGAAGCCCGAAGGGATCTCCTCGGTGCCGATCTCGAAAAGCAGGGTCCTGGCCATCATGCCACCTCCCCGCGCGTCTGGATCCCGTCGAGGTAGAGTTTTGCAGCCATGCGAGCCAGTTCCCGGACACGCAGCACGTAGGACTGCCGCTCGGTGGTGCTGATGGCGCCCCGGGCATTGAGGAGGTTGAAGATGTGCGAGCACTTGAGGCACATATCGTACACAGGCAGGCACAGACCCTCCCCGGCGATCCGTTTCCCCTCCTCCTCGAAGAGGCGGAAAAGCTCGAGGAGCATCTTGACGTCGGCAAGCTCGAAGTTGTATTTCGACCACTGCACCTCGCCTGCATGGTGGACATACCCGTAGTTCCAGCTGTCCTTCCACTGGATGTCGTAGACGGAGTTCTTGTTCTGGAGATACATGGCGATGCGCTCGAGCCCGTAGGTGATCTCGGTGCAGACGGGGTCGAGATCGAAGCCTCCCACCTGCTGGAAGTAGGTGAACTGGGTAATCTCCATGCCGTCGAGCCAGACCTCCCACCCGAGGCCCCAGGCACCCAGCGTGGGAGACTCCCAGTCGTCCTCCACGAACCGTATGTCGTGCTCGAGGGTGTCGATGCCGAGCCGGCGAAGGCTGTCCAGGTAGAGCTCCTGGACATCGAGCGGCGACGGCTTCAGGATGACCTGGTACTGGTAGTAGTGCTGGAGCCTGTTGGGGTTCTCTCCGTACCGGCCGTCCGTAGGCCGTCGCGAGGGCTCCACGTAGGCCACGTTCCAGGGGTCGGGGCCCAGCGCCCGCAGGAACGTCGAGGGGTTGAAGGTGCCGGCGCCCACCTCGAGGTCATAGGGCTGGGCGATAAGGCACCCGCGACGAGACCAGTAATCATGCAGATTCAGTATCAATTCTTGGAAATCCATGGCTACCTCATGTAGCATTGCTTCATATCGAGGTCAAGCAGCTTCACCAGGAAGTCCACGGTCTTGAGCGGCCTGACGGATACCCTTGAGCACGCATTCAGTAGGAAGAGCGTGATGTCCCTCTTCGCCTCGGAACTGACATTGACCCTGCGCAGCACATCCTGGTCAAGCCGGGACCCCTTATCGAGAAACATGCACGCCTCTCTCGAGAGAAGGCTCCGGGAAAAGTCGGCCGCATACTCCCTGCCCGCAGAGAGGGCCCCGACATCTATGCCGTAGCCGAGCAGGCGCAGGATGTTCACCATGGCTATGCTCCAGAGCGGGAACCATTGCTTTCCTTCGCAGAGAACCGCCAGTGCGCCCCTCAAGCATTCATAGGTCGCGGGCACGGGATCGTAGGGGCCGAGGTTCTCCCGGATTACCTCCAGGAGAACGGATGCGTGTCCCAGAAGAGACAGCTCTTCCCGGATACCGAAGTGTGCGTCTATGAGCACCGCCGACTCTATGCGCTGGAGGTCGGCACCTCGTCCCTTGTGCATCTCGAGACAGACCTCGCAGAAAGGCTCCAGCGTACCGGGAAACCTCTTCCTGCTCCTGTGGGCCCCCTTTGCTATGGCCGAGATGAGGCCCTGATCCCTGCTCAGGGCATGCACGATCTTGTCCGATTCCAGGAAATCATCGGTGTGCAGGATGATGGCCTCGGTGGTATAGCGCGGCATGGAAGGTCTGGAGGACGGGTCCTTACGTGACTCTTTCAGGTCTCATGAAAAGACTCTGTCGCCGGTTTCGACACAGGCATAGACCGGGGCAGGAATCCATGCCCCGGTTTTCTTGTCCTCCAGAGGATCGCGGGTGCATTGCCTGAGCGAGAACACGAACAGCACGATGACAATGAGCGCGGCAGCCGCGACGAGGACGATCATGGGCATCACGGGCTTGGCCCGATATGAGGGTTCCTTCACCTGTTTGTTTATGGTCTCGTGGGAGGCAAGCGTCTCTTCCAGGTGCGCGAGGAGCTCTTCCTCGTCGAAATTGAACTCCCTGCTGATGACGCGGAGGAACCCCCTGAGAAAGGTCCTGGGCGGGAGCATGTCGAGCTGGTTTTCCTCCAGAAAGATGAGGGTCTGGGCAGGGATCTTGGTTCGCTCCTCGATCTCCTTGAGCTCGAGCCCCCTTTTTTCCCGTTCGCTTCTGAAGTATTCACCCAGGGTGAGCTTCTCTTCCGACATTCCCCCCCTCCTGCATACCCTCAATAACACGACATGTCCGACCAGGCAAGGAGGAATGAGCCGAGAGGTGGAGCGATGGAGCCGTGAACACAGCGATTGAGATAAGCACCCGGGTGAGCAGCTTCTCCTGTGTTGTGTACAGTGTTCGCCTGCCGATTTTGATCATATTTTCCTGCCACGAAAACAATGGAGGGAACCATGATCAAAATCGGCAGGTCTCGTTACTCACAGCACTTAAAAACGGAATATGCGCGGTTGACTCGGGCCGTTTTCTGTGGCTAACCTAGGGGACTCCCAGGAAGACGACTGAAGGAAAATCCCACACCACGTCATGAAGACACTGCGCCACCTGCTCGATTCCATAACACGCCCCGCCCGCTACATCGGCGGGGAGGTCAACCAGGTCATGAAGTCCGACGCCGAGACCAAGGTCCGCTTCGCACTCGCCTTTCCCGATGTCTACGAGATCGGCATGTCCCATGCCGGCATCAAGATCCTCTACCACATCCTCAATGCTATGGAAGGCGTATGGGCCCAGCGGGTTTTCGCACCATGGCATGACCTGACCGGCCTGCTGGCCAGGGAGGACATACCCCTCACAAGCCTGGAGGAAGGTCGGCCGCTGTTCGCCTTTGACGTGGTGGGCTTCTCCCTCCTCTACGAGCTCTCGTACACCTCCCTGCTCGGCATGCTGAAACTCGGCGGCATCCCCCTGAGGGCGGCGCAACGGACCGGCGGCGATCCCATCGTCATCGCGGGAGGCACGTTCTGCGCAAATCCCGCACCGGTCATGGAGTTCCTGGACCTCGTGGTCATCGGCGACGGCGAGGAGATCGTGAGCGAGATGGCCGGGATCTGCCTGGAGACGAAGGAGCGCTCCGAGCGGATCGCTGCCTTCTCGGAGATCCAGGGTGTGTACAGGCCCGGGGATTCCCGGATGCCGCGCAGGCGGATCCTGCCCGATCTCGACAGGTTCCCCTTTCCGGGGAGAACGGTGCTGCCGCACATCGGTATCGTCCATGACCGCATCGGGGTTGAGGTGGCACGGGGCTGCACCCACGGCTGCAGGTTCTGCCAGGCAGGCATGATCTACCGGCCGTACCGTGAGCGCTCGTACGACTCGGTGCTCGAGTCTTTCAGCCAGGGCCTGGCGAGCACCGGCTATGACACCCTCGCCATGATGGCGCTGTCCGCCACGGACCTGACCTACCTCAACGAGCTCATGGAATCCATCCACTGCCCTTCCCGGGAGGTGTCGGTGAGCATTCCGTCTCTGCGCGTGGAAGGCATCACCCGGAATGTGGCAGACCTCATCGCGTCCGTGAGGAAGCCCGGATTCACCATGGCGCCCGAGGCAGCCACAGAACGGCTTCGCTCGGTCATCAACAAGGGGAACACCGAGGCGGACCTGTTCCGCAGTGTCTCCCTCATCAAGGATCTGGGGTGGCGGTCACTCAAGCTCTACTTCATGGTGGGGCTGCCGACCGAGGAGGATGCGGACATAGAGGCTATCTGCGCACTGTCCAAGGTCCTGTCCAGGGAGTTCCGGGGCAACCTCACGATCAGCATCTCCTGCTTCGTCCCCAAGGCCTTCACCCCTTTCCAGTGGGAGGCACAGGCATCGCAGGCCCGCTACAGCGACCTGATCCGTACCCTCCAGACGAGGATCAGGCACCGGAATATCACGCTCAAATGGCACGACCCGCGGCTGTCGTTCCTGGAAGGGGTCTTTTCCCGGGGAGACGCCGCGCTCTCCCGCGTACTCCTGGAGGCACACTCCCGCGGCGCATACCTGGACGGGTGGGGGGACACCATCAACGCCAGGGCGTGGGATGAGGCATTCGCCACCTGCGGGGTAGACCCTGCATCCTACCTTGGACCCAGGGAACTCAAGTGTTCCCTGCCCTGGGACTTCATCGACATGGGGATCCACAAGGGGTATCTCCTTGCCGAACGAACCAGGGCCCTTGCCGGAAGCCCGACCGAAGACTGCAGGCAAGGAGAATGTTCGGGGTGTGGTGCGTGTTCTCCCGGTATAGCCAATACCCTGCGCCCCAGCCTTGAACCGAAGGCACTTTTCCCGGAGCCTTCCGCCCATGGGGCCTATGCGTACGTTCTCGGCGTAACCAAGGAACTGGGGCTCCGGTTCCTCACACCCCGCGAGTTCCAGGAGATGCTCAGAAGGGCTGTCCGTCGCGCAGGGATCGATGCCGTCTACAGCCAGGGCTTCAGCCCCGCGATAAAGCTCAGCACCTCGCCGCCCACCTCGTACGGCATAGCCTCCAGGTGCGAGTATGTCCAGATCGAGCTCAAACACCCCCTCAAGCCTGACGAGATAGCTGCCCGGATCAATGCCTGCCTGCCGCGGGGTTCAACGGCCTTCTCCTGCACCGAAGGCCGCCTGAAGCAGGTATCCGACGCCACCTACTCGACCGTGCGCCCCTTCACCCTCGAGCTCGCACCCGATGCCGTGATCCGCAAAGAGGGAAAGGTGCTCCGGGTTGCAGACTTTTTGGAAGAGACAGGCCCCAGTTGGCTCCGCATCGCCTTCAGGCAGGGCCGGACCATCTCTCCCGTGCTCCTGCTGGAGTCCTTTTCCCGGGACGGGATACGCCTCGAAGAGATCGTGAAGACCGGCATGCGCTTCGAGGGAGAGGACCTTCCTTAAGATACGTCTTCCCGTCGAGTCCTTGATATCTCTCACGTCCATCCTTACTGAACTATCAGCACATGAGAGCAGGATATTCATGAATCGAGGGCTTGCCATGAGCGAGAAGAACGGAAAACCCATGCAGATCATGGACAAGGGCACCAAGATCCTTTCCTCCATGAAGCCCTGTGAGGGCTGTTCGCCCCAGAGCGTTCAGGAAATCTATGTGGACCCGGTGTGCATGATGCGCACCGACGACAAGGACGCCTACATTCCCTATGAATACAAGGGAAAACCATACTACTTCTGCAACGCGAAGTGCCTCGAAAAATTCAAGCATGACCCTGAGAAATACCTGGCAAAGCTGGAACACCCTGGGCTGTTTGTGGAGCCTCCGGTTGCGGCCCAGAGTGCCTCGGGGATGAAATACACCTGCCCCATGGACCCGGAGATCATCACCGACGGCCCGGGGATCTGCCCCAAGTGCGGCATGGCCCTGGAGCCCATGGCCCCTTCCCTGGAGGGAGCGGTGGATCCCGAGTACACGGACATGCTCAGACGCTTCATGGTGAGCCTTGTCCTCTCCATACCGCTCATGGTCATTGCCATGCGGCACATGCTTCCGGGGCGCCCGCTGGAAGGGCTGGTGGGCGACGTTGCCTTCGGATGGATCGAGCTCGTGCTGGCCACCCCGGTAGTGATGTGGGCGGGCTGGCCATTTCTTGTCCGGGCGTGGCGGTCGGTCGTCAGCAGGAATCTCAACATGTTCACCCTGATCGGCTCAGGCGTACTGGTCTCCTACAGCTACAGCCTCATTGCCACCCTCATGCCGGACATCTTTCCCGCGGCGCTGCGCGGCAAGGCGGGCGTGGTTGGCGTCTATTTCGAGGCATCCGCCATGATCGTGACCCTGGTCCTGCTGGGACAGGTCCTCGAGCTCAAAGCCAGGGCACGGACAGGAGAGGCCATCCGGGCCCTGCTCAGGCTCGCACCGAAGACCGCCCGCATTATCAGGGACGACGGGAGAGAGGAAGACATTTCCCTTGACCTGATTCACCCGGGTGACCGCCTGAGGGTCCGACCGGGTGAAAAGGTTCCCGTCGACGGTGTAATCCTGGAAGGATCGAGCTCCATCGACGAGTCCATGATCACCGGTGAACCCATTCCAACCGAAAAGGGCCTGGCTGACAAGGTGGTGGGGGGAACGGTGAACGGTGCCGGCTCCTTCGTTATGGAGGCCGAGAAGGTCGGCAGTGAAACGTTGCTGTCCCAGATCGTCCGCATCACGGTCGAGGCCAGCAGGAGCAGGGCCCCCATACAGCAGCTGGCAGACGTTGTCTCCGGCTACTTCGTGCCGGCTGTTGTGGCGGTCTCGGCGCTCGCCTTTGTCCTGTGGATTCTCCTGGGGCCGGAACCGAGGTTACCCCATGCCATCGTGTCAGCCGTCTCGGTGCTCATCATAGCGTGCCCCTGCGCCCTGGGGCTCGCAACACCCATGTCCATCCTCGTGGCCACGGGCAAGGGTGCCCAGATGGGTGTGCTCTTCAAGGATGCCGAGGCCATCCAGTCACTGGAGAAGATCGATACCCTGGTGGTGGACAAGACAGGGACACTCACCGAGGGCAAGCCGGCCGTGACCGCCCTTGTCACGAATGGAGATCTCGACGAGCACAGGCTTCTCGTCCTGGCTGCCGGCCTGGAGAAGGGCAGCGAGCACCCGCTGTCGGGCGCCATCGTGCGGGCCGCGCTGTCCCGGGGAATCAGGCCGCCATCCCACAGTGAATTCGCCTCGTACACCGGCAAGGGCATCACCGGTATCGTGGAAAGCCACAGGGTCGCCATCGGAAACGAGCGGCTGCTCGCAGACCTGAAGATCGAGCCGGGCATGCTCAGGTCCCGGGCGGAGCGGCTCTCGAGCCAGGGGGCGACGGTGGTATACCTGGCGGTGGATGGCCGTGTTTCAGGCGTTCTCGCTGTTGCAGACGCCATCAAGGACACTACTCCCGAGGCAGTGCGGATGCTCCACCGCGAGGGCCTCCACCTGGTCATGCTCACAGGCGATCGCAGGGATGCTGCAGAGGCCATCGCCCAGCGGCTTGGAATCAGTGACCTGAGGGCGCAGGTGCTCCCGGCAGAGAAGGCAACCGTTATCGAGGATCTCCAGAAACAGGGGCGGGTTGTGGCCATGGCTGGTGACGGCATCAATGATGCCCCTGCACTGGCCAGGGCCCACGTGGGAATCGCCATGGGAGGAGGGACCGAGATCGCCATCGCGAGCGCTCACGTGACACTGGTCAAGGGGGACCTGCGAGCCATCGCCAGGGCCCGACTTCTCAGCAAGGCCACCATGCGCAACATCAAGCAGAACCTCTTCTTTGCCTTCTTCTACAACCTGCTGTGCGTGCCGGTGGCAGCGGGGATCCTCTTCCCGGTCTTCGGGATCGTGCTCTCTCCCATGATTGCGGCAGCGGCCATGAGCTTCAGCTCGGTGTCCGTCATCACCAATGCCATGAGGCTCCGCAACGCCGTGGTGTGAGCCGGGTCATCACAGACGGTCAGCCCCTATCGTACCCGCATCTCCGAAAAGCTGGGCATTCCGAACAATGCCGCCCATGTCCTGAACGTGAAAATGCGGCACACAACAATCAGCATTTTTGAGGTTTACTTTTATTGATAGGTATGTCATTAAGACAATCACAACAAGTGTTGTTCTGACCTCCTTTACGCCAGAAGAGGGGACAAGTCCTCTCGTGCTTTGTCCTAACAACCCAAACTTCTTCTGGCTATTTTTTTGGCCGCGGAGCGGTCCCCAGGATAACGTTCTACGTCCCGTCGATCTCCCGCAGGAATCCCGACGGCATCTGGTAGGTTTCCCTGCCGTAGAGGGCTCTCACCCGCGACCAGGAAAGGACCACCTGCCTGCGTGCCCTCGTGATGCCCACGTACATGAGCCGACGCTCCTCCTCGATGTTCATGACCTCGTCGAAGGAGCGGGAGTGGGGCAGCAGCCCCTCCTCGCACCCCGCTATGAAGACATGGTCGAACTCGAGCCCCTTGGACATGTGCAGCGTCATGACGCTCACGGTCTCTCCGCCTGCCACGTCCATGGTTGTCAGCAGGGCCTTTTCCTGGAGGTACCCTGGAAGATCGGTTATGCCCTCGGCGCTTGCTATGAGCTCTCGCACGTTCAGGAGCCGGTCCTCGCCATCGACGTCCTGGAGGAGGTAGTCCCTGTACCCGGATCTCTCCACGAGGGCGGAGAGCACCTCGGATACGTCGGCCCTGCCAGCGGTCTTCATGAGTCCCTCCATGAGCGTCAGGAAGGAGGCCAAACCCTTTGCAGCGGCCCCTTTGACTACCTTGTGCATCAGCGCCTGTTCCAGTGCTGCAAGGGTTGGGACC
>JAEAMG010001563.1_pt1 | contig 16926 bp, 15 predicted proteins | sample 8958741 | NCBI WGS metagenome assembly JAEAMG01 (sample SAMN16933256, study PRJNA681125) | bioreactor sludge metagenome | isolation source: anaerobic bioreactor treating anionic surfactant - SDBS | place: India: Bengaluru | collected 2019-02-28 | reverse complement strand
TGTGTCATTCATCCCCGGGCTTGAAAGCCCGGGGTTTTCTGACGGGGGAATAAAATTTGCAAAATCACTGCGAACGGCCGTATCATACGCTCGGTTTGTTATGCTGCTATAAGCGGCAATGGCGATTGCAGCCAGGATTGCTATAACGACAATGACTATGAGTAATTCTACGATAGTGAAACCATGAGCTTTTCTGTTCATGCTTTTAAGTGTACCCCCCCCCGAGGTTGGTGTCAAGAGAAATGGTAATTAGTGTGCACTGCTGCCGCGCAGTACTTCTTTCCTGAAGTCTTTATTTACTTCGTAGCGCCTCAGTCACTCGCTGCCCAGTCGGCAGGTTCACATCGATTCCTTCAAGCGCCTTCGCGGCGTCGGCAAGAGTATAACCAAGCGCCATTAGAGCCTCAAGCGCCTCATCGGCGGTATTGAGCTCGGTCTGTACAGGATTTTCTTTGCGTCCATAATGAGTCGGCAGACCAACCTTGTCGCTAAGGTCAACAACGACACGCTCAGCGGTCTTTTTACCGACACCCGAGGCCTTTTGCACGAACGTGCTGTCAGAGTTTGCGATCGCGTTACGCACATTTTCCGCATCTCCCAAACTCAAAATTGCCAATGCCGCTTTCGGTCCGACCCCCTGGACCGTAATGAGCATTTCAAACAGTTTTTTAGCAGCCAAAGATGAAAAACCAAACAACTCCTGCGACTGTTCGCGAATATAATGATGAGTATAAAGTTTAATTTCGTCGCCTAGGCTGGCTTTTTCATAGTCTCCTAACGCGACGGAGACTTCATAACCAACACCGTGCACATCTACAATCAATGAACCGTTAAATTTTTCCGCCACTTTTCCCATTACATGCGCTATCATATACCTATTGTATCACTAACCTTACGGGCGAACGATGGGAGTCGTGGGAGCTGTAGGAGTAGTCGGAGTAGTCGGTTCAGCGGTACTATCGTCAGTTTCGTCGTCGGGTTCAGGTTGTTCCTCTTCGGGTTCAGGTGTCACCGGCGTAACCACCTCAGGCTCTTCCTCGGGCTGTTTTACCTCTTCTTGTTGTTGAGGAGTCGCGTTGCATGAATTTTGCGGTAAAGCACTCTCTAAAAACACCTCGCTGTACGTATTTGTCCCCTGACTATTCGCAAGACCGCCTGAACCATAACAAACGTATCGCTCAACCACCCCGCTTGGCCGAGTAAACTCTGGAGTACCCGTACCAATAGCCTGCTGCATCGTTTTTCGCCAAATCGGACCAGCCATATCCGCTCCGCCGCTAACCATCACCTCATTATTGTTATTGCCGACCCATACGCCAATTGCAATATCGGGCGTATAGCCAATTGCCCAAGCGTCTCGATTATCGTCGGTCGTTCCTGTTTTTACCGCCACTGTTTTACTGGGAACGTTCAAGGACGTACCAAACATAAATGCCCGCGCGTTTGTATCGGACAAGATGCTTGTCAGAAGATATGCACCCGCAGCGCTAACAGCTTGGGTCGGCTTGCTCCGATGAGAAAAGATAGGTTTGTTAAACTTATTCTGAATTTCATGAATCGTGGTATTTTCACGCAAACCGCCGTTGTTCGCGAACGCAGCATATGCATTTGTCATCTGCTGGAGGGGAACCTCGGCCGCACCAATTGCGAGAGCCAAACCATACTCGCTTGGATCTTTATCCAGCGTGGTTACTCCAAGCGACTTTGCCGACTCAATTGATTTCTCAACGCCATATTCCTGCATGACTTTTACCGCCGGAATGTTAAGAGAACGAGCCAACGCCTGCCGCACGGTAACATTACCATAATACTGTCGAGTCGCGTTTTGTGGTTGATAGCCATTAATATTAATCGCCTCGTCTTTTATGATAGTTGCCGGCGTAATCACCCCATCGGCGAGCGCGCCAACATAATAAAGCGACTTAAAGGTACTACCCGGCTGACGTTTCGTTATCGCCATATTCACCTTGCCCCACTCCTCGTTCGCATAATCCACGCTCCCGACAAGAGCTCGAATTTCGCCCGTCTTCGGATCGATAGCAATCAGCCCGGCATTTGAGCCGCCCATATTCTGGATATAACTAACCTGGCTCCGGATATTTTCTAGAGCTTGGCGTTGTAGTGTCAAATCCAACGTGGTTGTTACCTGGTATCCGGAGCGCTCAACCGTTTCCTCGTCATATTTTTTGTACAATTCCGCCATTACCATTTCCGTAAAGTGCGGCGCGTCATTCTCAATGACCGCAGGCGGTTGGAAGACTAGCTCCTCTGCGCTCGCTGCGCTCCGTTCATCTTCGGAGATCATACCCTCGCGCACCATCCTCTTCAGTACTTCCTCTTGTCGTTCTCTGCCCTTCTCCGCATCGCCTGTCACTGGGGAATAAATGCTTGGCGCAGGCAACAGCCCAATCAGCATCGCGCTTTCTGCGAGAGTCAGGTCAGCCGGTGTTTTATTGAAATAATTACTTGCGGCTTGCTCAATACCAAACGAATTATTGCCAAAATATGCCGTATTGAGATACATTGTCAAAATCTCGTCCTTGGTATAGCGTTGTTCGATTGCTAATGCCACCGAAAACGCCTGATATTGACGCAAGAAACCTCTTTCACTTGAGAGCAGCGTCATCTTTGCTAGTTGCTGCGTTAACGTAGACCCACCAAACTCGCCGCCGCCAGAGAAGACATAGCCATAAACGGCCCGCAGCGTACTCAGTATAGATATACCCCGATGGTCATAGAAATTCTTATCCTCGCTCGCAATAAGAGCCTGCTGTGTCGTCTTTGCGATATTTTCAAGCGGTATCGTCTCGCGATGACGAGCCGTCCCCGTACTATAAAACACCTCGCCATGAACATCCTTGAGCACCACACCTGTGTTATTGCGATTCATCAACTGCTCCATATCACCCATCGTAAGGGCAAAATAAAAGAACGTCAGAAGTGGAATAATCAAGATGATAACAAGCAGCGGACCACCAATAAGCAATGTTTTTTGCCACCACTTAAGTTGCAAGAACCAGCGCCATTTAGCGCGTAACCACCACTTCAAACGCGTAAGTGGCGAATGTCGCTGACGCTTGGCGTAGTGTTTTTTAGGCTTTTTTGAGCGCGTAATCACCTCTCTATTATACCAGACTTCGCGTGCGGCTCATCAGTGCATGGGTAATCGCCGCCGCAAGAGCGTCCGCCGCATCATCCGGTTTTGGTATCGACTGAAGTCCAAGTTGTACCTTGACCATTTCCTGCATCTGTTTCTTATCAGCACGACCATATCCCGTCAGCGTTTGTTTAATCTCTAAAGGTGTATATTCGGCGATTGGCAACCCCGCCTTTCGACCCGTAAGCATAGCGACACCGCGCGCATGCGACACGCTCATCGCCGTAGTAACATTCTGCGCAAAAAACAATTTCTCAATACTCATCACGTCCGGCTTTGTTTCGGCAATAATCTCTGTCAATCCATCAAAAATATCCTCAAGACGTTCATCGAGCGGCGTGTGGGCCGGCGTAGTAATAACCCCAGCGGTTATCATAGAAAAAGTATTCCTTTTTACTTCAATGACGCCAAAGCCCAAAATACCCGTACCTGGGTCAATACCAATAATCTTCACCTTTTCATTGTACTATTCTTTTGGACCGGATAAAACCGCCCCTCGCACCTTTCGCGCCAATCGCCCCATCTCAAAACGCCACTGCCACCCCGCATAGCCCACGGCAAGAACTGACGCGCCACCGAATACCCACCAGCCAAACGTTCCTTGGGCAGTCTGAGTAATCTGCTCCGCAGCAAACGGCGCCAAAGGCATAGACGCGGCGCGAACATTTCGACAGCGATTGGTTTCCGGGTTGCGCTCGCGACCTTCACCACAATCAGCTAGTTCCTCGGCGCTCGCTATCTTCTTGCACCGATTTGTCTCGGGATTGCGAAACTGGTCGTCCGCGCAAGGTTTTAGCACGCTCGCCGCAGCGCTAGCAATCGACCGGCACCGATTCGTCTCCTCCGACCGATATTGACCCTCCTTGCATGGCGCCAACGTTGAGCCAGTGGCTATATTGCGACAACGCCCCGTCGCAGGGTTCCGCTCGCGACCCTCGCCGCAATCAGTCAAAGCGACAGGCTCGATAATCTTACTACACCGTCCCGTCTCCTCGTTGCGCCAATACCCCTCATCGCAGGCGGGATATTTAGCATACACGTTGGCCGCACTTGGCGTCATAACATACGTTTGTTTCCATTCATTGCCTATTCTTGACCAACTTGTCTCCTTTGATAAACTACTATACTTAATAGTATCAACCTCAATGCTCCCATCGGATGATAATAGATATACCGTTCCCGTAGTCGTCTTAGTTAGTGTCAAGCCAGTGTCCGCAATCAAGATTGTTACATACTGACCAGGTTCCGCCGCCTCACTTTCCGAAAAAACGTACGACTTCGTACTGCGGTTCGTCTGCAGCTTGCAGCCAGCAAGCGAAACAGTCTCGCCGCTGATATTCTGCAGTTCAATAAATTGTTCCTCAACATTTGCCGCCACCTCTGATAATACAATGTTTGGGCAAAGGTTTACCTGTGGCCGCGTATCCGTACATTGGCCAGTGATTTCATCGCGATAGAGTTGTCCTGGAGTGGTTTGTAAGCCTGTGACATTTAGACACGCATCGTACACCTCCTCCGCTCGACCAGTTAGATAAACACCTCGGCTAACATTGGTGAGAAAATCAGCATTGTTATCATCTGTATCAATGTAGCGCATCGTATCGTCATCGAATCTGCGCTCTAGCACATATGATGCCTTGTTAATCACCGCCCTTGTCAGCCCCTGATCAATCGGTAATTCTGTTGCCCCTCCCCAAGTTACCGCGTCATGCAGATGACCCGCCGCGTCACGGAGAATAATTCTTCCATCATCATTATTGAGCACTCCACTAGCCGCAAACGCCTGGTCTGCCGCAAAATCCTTGCCATTTACATCTTTGCTCGCCTTGATGAATGATGCGCTAGCAAATACGTAAGGCCTGCGAGATGGTAAGATTACCCTCCACCCAATACCCGAGCCAGCAGAGATACATCCTACTAATATCGCGGCGGCCGGGTTCGCCTTTTTATACGATTCTACACACCAATCAGTGATATCAATAGGCTCGTCGCTATTATTATACAATTCAATAAGCTCCTCGTCAGTTTTTCCTGTACCACCGGTCGTCTGTAGCCGGCTGATTACTACCCCGGCTGAGAATGCTTGTCCACTGTCAATAACTGGCGTTTCCGGTTGTTCAGATAACACAAATGGCTCCGAGTTGGCTACATCCGCCTCGTTTGACGTGATTATTTCAGACTCCGATTCGTCGCCCACCTGCGCAGGCATAATCCCCGTCTCGCTCGCCGTGACATCCTCCGACTCAACCGCTTTGTCGTCGGTAGTTATTAAAGTATCCCTTATTGACGCCGGCGTCTCTGTCTCCCCCTCATCCATCGCAAAAACCGCCCCAGCCGGGGCGGCAAGCGACACGATTAACGAGAAAATAAGTGAAACGATACCGCACTTTTTCATGATCATGCCCATCCTGCTTATGTTATTATTAGCAGTATAGCAAAAAAGATTTCAGTTATTCAATATCCGCTGTAATATCCGCATTTGTGTGCACATTTACGACGTCATCCAAGTCATCAAGCGCGTCAAGCACCTTGAAAAGCTTCTGCGCTACCTCAGGATCCGCGATTTCGACTGGTGCATTTGCGATATATCGCAGCTCAGCATCCTTCACTTTCACCCCTCCATCGACCAAGGCGGAACGCACGCTCGCCAGGTCCTTCAGGTCGGTATATACGATAATCTCTCCATCTTCCTCGACAGCATCCTCCGCTCCGGCATCTAGCACCTCAAGAAGCAAATCCTCACCCGTGCCGTCCACGGTAATAACGCCTTTTCGCGTAAACTGAAACGCCACGCTTCCCGCATCTGCAATACGCCCGCCATTCTTCACCAGCGCCGTTTTGACCTCGGGTAACGTTCGATTACGATTGTCCGTCGCCGTTTCGATAATGATTCCGACGCCACCAGGTCCATATCCCTCGTAAGTAATCTCCTCTAGCACAGCCGCGTTCTTATCAGCCACGCGGTCGATCGCCCGCTGAATATTCGCGCCCGGCATATTCGCCGCCTTCGCCTTTTCAATTGCTAGCGCCAACGCAGAGTTCATATTCGGATCAATACCACCACGAGCAGCAATCGCAATCTGGTTACCTATCTTCGTAAAAACAGCTCCCCGTTTTGCGTCGTTCGCGCCTTTGTCCCTCTTAATTTTTGCCCATTTACTATGTCCTGACATAACCAATACTCCGTTTAGATTTAACGCTATTCTTATCTGTATTATACCATATTTCACCCGAAACGGGACAATTAGAACGTTCTGTGATGATGTACCCCAAACAAGGGAGCTATCTCACTCCATATTTCCATATTAGCATATAAATACGAATATGTCAATAATGTATGCTCCATTGACGAGCGTCAGGAATGCGTAGGACCAGGAATAGAGATGTAACACGTTGTTTTATTCAGAGTCGCATTGACACTCGAATAACCAGTGGTTGAAGTTACGTACGCGGTAGGGGCTGAATACGCCATTATACCAGGCAATCCGCATTGTTGGTTTACACCGATAAGATAATAGCGGATAAAAGCCGGCTGTGATTCAGTATTGAAACTATCCGTGGAATAATAGTTGTAGCTCACCCCATATAGTCTACTCCCCTCAGTCGGTACACTCTTCGGTAGTGTGCCAATAGTTGCCATCCTCGTGTTGAAGGTTGTGTTAGAGGGTGTTTTGGAGTCCGAGTTCGAGTCAGTTTGACATTCGGAGTCTACCGTCATGCAAAAAGTTCCGTTAGACGTTAGCGGATACGTCCCATACTCCGCTATATATGCTTGTATCATTTTGAGTGACTGACTCGCAGCATTAATAATAGCAGTGTTCTTAGCTCTTTGTTGTATGTTAGTGTAGGCCGCAATAGATATTGCAGCGAGGATTGCTATAACGACAATGACTATGAGTAATTCTACTATGGTGAAACCTTGAGCTTTTTTATTCATGTATTTATAGTAGCCCCCCGAGGTTGGTGTCAAGAGAAAAAATTTACACTAGCGCACGATATTCACGTCTCTCAGTTGCAGCTTTGTTTTTCGCTGCATGTAGAACATTGCCAGAAAAATAAGGATATATACGACAATCGCCATCGTACCAGACAGGCTGAGCTCTGTTTGAGCCCAGGAACGCCCCGCCAGCCAGTCCGCCACGTGCGTCATATAACTAAGAAGCCACGTAGTCAAATTTGCCAACATGTCAACCAAAATTGGCACGCCTGACAATACGCCAACAAGAAACGTGAGTAACATCGCCAGCGGTACAAGCGGCAAAATGAGCAGGTTCGCAATAAGCGCCACATTACTAAGCACGCCAAATGTCAACAAAATAAGCGGCAGAGTCATAATCTGCGCCGACACTGTTTCGCCCAAAATCTGCCTCAATGTACCCGGCTCCTTTTCACCGAAGAAGTATCGCTGGAGAAGCGGAGCGAGAATAATTACCCCTGCAAATGATGCGAAACTCAACAGCCACCCTAAATCATTCCAGCCATATTGCGGATTAATGAGTAACGTCACCGCCGCCGCAAACGGTAGCAAAACGAGCGGATGGATTGTACGCCCATAGTACCACGCCCCGAGGCTTAACCCCGCCACCAAACCGGCACGCGTCATGCTCGGACTCAGCCCCGTCACCGCCATAAACGCGAGAATCATCATGACACTCGATAACATTGAGAGATATTTTGATATGCGCACGAACAATCGCCGGCTAAGACGCACTAAAATGGTCAGATTGTACCCGCTCGCCACGATGACATGAGTGAGCCCCGCAATCTTCAGTGCCTCCGAAAGCTCTGCCGGCAACGCCCGTCTCAGACCCAACAAAAATCCCAATCCCAAATCCGCTTCTGGTGCCGGAATATGAGCTCGCACTCGCTCAGCAAACCAATCACGCGCCTCGACTGCCACATCGCCCGGAACAGGCCGCTCAATACGAACAATCTCTGCCCGATATATCGTCCCGGCGAACGCGCCAAAGCCTTTGGTCATCTTTCCCGCCACCGTTACACGATCACTCCTTTTTATATCGTCATTCTTCGCGAGTACCACCCACACATTACCGGGCAATCGTTGTTCACGCACGACAATATCCGTCAAACGCAAAACAGTCTGGCCCTGCCCATCTACATCCGGATCTTCCATTACCCTACCCGATATTTCAACTTGGCTCTCGATGAGCTGTTCATAATAATCCAGTCCCACCTGTCCGACGCCGCCGCGCCACAACCCTATGAATACGCCGGCTATTAGCGTCAACCCAACCATCCATACACGCTGCTCTTTCAATAACGGCAACAAAAGTACGCATCCCAGTAGCAACCAGGCCATCCCGGAAAATGAGCCGTAGGACAAATATATAGAACCAACCACCCCAATAATCACCCCAAGGCAACAGCTTGCAACCAGCCAAGAAATATGAACCCTACGAAACGGCCATTTCTGCATATACTTATTTTACCCGTTACGTAAGATTTCTTCCACTTCGTTCGTTGTGTAATTATTTCAACCGAGAGATAAAATCAATCCTGCCAAAGAAAAGTCCCCACGCGCGTACGGTGAGGAATTTTCTTTGGAGGGTCCACCGGGGCTTGAACCCGGGACACCCTGCTTAAAAGGCAGGTGCTCTAACCAGCTGAGCTATGGACCCATAAATGAGATGTAATCGTACAAGGTCGCATACACATCAGTACTACTGTGTAAAATCGGCTAAGCACCTAGTGCTTCATGATTCTACTCGGCGACAAGCGCCTCAGACAGCAGCTGAGCTATGGACCCATACATAACGGGAAATGTGCGAATTTGTTGATGATACCCACCAAACAATGGTGATCTGGTATCACCTCTCTCATACTAGCACAGATTTATGCTTATGTCAATGCTTCTTGGGCTCAGATTTACGGAGATTATGCAAAAGAAACAAATCAATAATACCAAGCACCAGCCCTACCGTCACAACATATTGCCACATGGCCGCTAGCCAATCGTACACTGCGAGAGCCTGTCCTTCGAGCAACATAAATTTTCCAAGTGGATTGACCAGGAACGCCGCCGTAAGCACGCCAATCGCCATCGCCGATAGCAGCCGGTCCCACTTTCCGTGGTATTTCGGACCGCTCAATAGCAACAATACCACAGGGGCGATGAGTAACACGATATTCGCAATGACACCCGCTGGCACCATAACAGACTGTGTTTCGCTGAATTGTAAGAATCGTCCTGCAAGCGTATCCGCCCACAATCCCGCCAACACCGAGCCTGCCGCCAAGGCAAGAGCCAGTACACCAAACCTTCGCGCCGACAAAAATGCGCCGACAAATACTATAAATACGATGCCACCAAATAGCACAACCACTTCCATGTCTATAACCCCTCTTTCGCTACGTCGACCTTCATCACCGACCCCACGCGAATATTTGCCCGCTTCGCCTGACCGGCCGCAATCTCTAACACGTATTGAGCCGGCTCGGGCGGTATATATTCTGTATAGGGCTCGCTATCAGGCTGAACGTCATGCTCAATGTGGACTACTTGGTTATCTTTGTTGAGCCAAATAATATCAATTGGAAACTTCATGCCTTTCATCCAGAACGACCACAGCCGCTCCGTATTAAATACAAATAACATCCCCTCGTCCTTCCCGAGTGAACTTCGTCCCCCTAGTCCTTTTTGGCGCGTCTCCTCAGTATCCACGATATCTACGCGAAACACCGAACCGCCAATTGAGACTGTCGTCCGGGGCCGTATCTCCCACAGCACAACTTTTGTTACCATGAGACCAACCAGCGCAAGGACGCCAATGACTACTATCCATAAGATAGCTCGCTGCGTTCTGCTGGTTGATTCAACTGGCTCCATATGAGCCTATTGTAGCATTACGCGCCGATTTTGTCTTTCTTCGGTCGTCGCTTGGCGTTTTGTTCAATATGCTCGATGCTAGAGCCTTCCTCACACCTCATATTGCCCCTTATCTGGGAATGTATCACAAACAAACTTACCTATGGCCCCATCCCGAAAACTAGAATCAAGGCTCGAAAGAAATGTTGCATCATGATCGATCGAACCAAAACTATTGGCCACCTTTGCGTCGTCAACCTCTCTGCCGCCAAGCTGATAATAGTTACCATACATGGTCCGCCAAAGCATCAGTTGAAAATTTGGAAACAACTCTTTACTCTTTTGTTGTAGCGCGAGCCACTTTCTCCGATTCACCACCATTGGAACGTGTATGCTATCATACGATTTAATGTCATCCACCTCTACGCCCAGTTTCCTTAACATATACACGGTGTTGCGCATATACGTTGGGTACAGCATCCAGGGGCTAAACTTCTTTTCGTACTCATCAATAACGTCAAGTAATTTGCCCCTATGAAGAACCTCCACTTCTTTGATCGGCTTCATGACGAAAAAGTCGTCGTTCATATAAATCACATCGTCAGTAGCCCCTTGCGCAGAGAACACTGTCTGTAGATTTTTTTGAATATTATCGTATTTATGCTGGCTCTGCGGAACTGGTAAGTACTCCACGCCAGTTACCCATTCTGGTTTGTAGCCAGCAATAAATACTTTTCTGTGCGGTATGTTCTTTAGTGATCGTAATGAGTATCGTAACTCCTCATTGTCGTCACCTGGCCTAACAATATACACTACATCCATCAGACTACTCATGTGCACCTCCCCGTTTCCCTGAACAATCATCAAAATCCCATGTGTCCATCTTTCTAATATACTCCACAAAATTAGCAGGGTCGTGGGTAATAAGGTGCTCGCTCACAAGCCAACGAAATAACAATTCGGACGCCGAAGTTGGTCGCCCATCAAGCTCGGTCGCAATCGTTGCGTTGGGAAGAGTAAGATGATGCTCTGCTATCTTATCGATGCTATGTTGTTTATCATCAAACCAATACGCAGATGGCAACATCTCTAGTACCTGCCTGCCAGGATAAATATCAGCTATGATAATATATTCGTATGCCGTTATGTCAGTTTTCGCCAAATGTTCCAGAATATCCGCCTGAGGGTTATTCGTCAACACATATTCCACCTCGGCAAAGGCGAGCTGCGCAAGAATAACCGAAAGGAGACCATCAGGATCTTTTGCGTGGGAGAATACGAGAACTTTTGCAAGTTTTTTGCGAATAAAATTACCGACTGCGCCGTTACTAAACGATTCGTCAATGGTTGACAAGAACTGCTGATCGAATGATATATCTTGTTCATCATTAATCACCTTGACATCCGCCACCGGACGACCACCGACATTATAATAATTACCATAAAGCGTTTTCGTATGTCCGATTGGACGGCCATTTGGCAATTTATTGAAAAGGTCGAGTAACTTTTTCTTATTAAACACCATAGGAGCGTGCAACTCATAACTGTAACTCGTAGCGACGCCCCATCTCGCCAGCGTGCTCTCAACGTCTCGCATCGTTTTCACGTAATAACTGTCTGGGTCTAGTTTAGAAAAAAGTTCTATGTAGTGAGCGATATTGTGGCGTCGACGAAGCGTTGGCACTTGTTTTGTCGGCTTCATAACAAAAAAATCATCATTCATCAAAATAAAATCGTCGCCAAGACGCGGGTCATTGAGAGCCGATAGGAGATTGTCCTGAACATTCTGGTATTTCTCTTGAGCCTGTTCGGTGGCAATATGGTGGATGCGCTTACTCACCCATGATGGCTTATACCCCGCGATAAAAACATTACCGTGGTTAAGGTTCTTTAGTGAACGCAGGCTATATTTTAGCTCTTCATTCTCCTCGGAGGGCTTTACGAGATACAGAACGTCTGGCGATCCTTTGCGAATATACATACCGTTATACGCCTATTTTATCCCCTTTATGAGTTTTTAGCAGCCCTTTTTCGATATAGTCGATAACAGCCCCGACGATGTTAATGCCCGTCGCACTTTCGGCACCCATCAAATTTGGACACGCGTTCACCTCGGACACAAGTGGTCCCCGTGAAGATTGTATAATATCAACACCAGCTATGACCGACAGATTCGTGCTTTTTGCACTTTCTATAGCTAGCCTCTTCTCCTCCGCTGTTAGTCGAATTTTCTGTGCATCGCCACCCTGGTAGAGGTTTGAGCGAAATTCTCCTTCCACGGCAGTACGCTGAATAGCGGCAATAACCCTGCCCCCTACGACGATCGCACGAATGTCCTTTCCCTCTGATTCTTCTATATATTCTTGGATAAGGACGCTGACCGACTGACTCAAAAAAGCTTCGATCGTGGATACAGCTGATTTTTTCGATTCAAGTAGCATTACTCCGCTGCCCGCGCTACCTTTAATCGTTTTGACGATAAGAGGCACGCCGCCAACCATATCTATCAACGATGACACGTCAGCTGCGTGATTCGTAAAAGCAGTCCGCGGAATATCTATGCCCCGTCGAGCAAAGATCTGAGCCTGGCGTATCTTGTCGCGCGCCCTAGAAAGAGCCAACGAGCCTACTGTCGTCGGAACACCCATTGTTTCAAACTGCCGGATCAACGACACACCAAAATCAGTCGAACTAATTGAGATCAACGGCACTATCACGTCTATGTCCTTCAAAAGCTTTCCCTGATAATACACCGCTGGGTTACTTTTGCTAATATCGGCATAGCAATCGAGATAGCGAACTAACTTGACCGAGTGCCCACGGGAACGAGCCTCTGAGATAAAGCGTCTTTCGTTGTACGTCTTTGTGGGAGGGGCTAACAAGCCAATCTTCATCACAGACTCCTTTCACACCCATTCGGGCTACCTTAAGTAATATAGCTAGATATCCCGTTTATTATACTTTATTAGAGAGCCAATGTCAATAACTCAGCTTGTAGATTAGCGGCATGTCTATAGCCCAAAGGGACCCCTTTTACCGCTCCCTTCAAACTCTTCTAGTAACTCTTTCTGCTTTTTCGTCAGCTTTGTCGGGGTGTCCACGACAATTCCGACGATGTGCGGACCGCGGGATTCGCTGCGCAAACTAGGCACGCCGTGGCCGGACAGCTTGAAGTCTGTGCCGTTTTGTGTGCCTGCAGGAATCTTCATGCGCACTTTTCCGTCCACCGTATCAACGTCGATTTCCGTACCAAGCGCAGCATCAACCATCGAGATATGCTCAAATGACAAGATAATATTGCCTTCGCGCGTAAACTTTTTGTGCGCCTTGACCCGAATGTGGACATAGAGGTCGCCTTTCGATCCTCCCTGGACAGCCTCACCATGTTCGCGAAGACGAATAGTAGCACCATCGTCAACACCCGCAGGAATCTTCACTTTAATCTCGCGCGACTGGCGCATCGTACCTTTACCACCACACACGGAACAGTTCTTTTCCGGTATTTTGCCCTTGCCGTGACAAGTTGGACAGGTAACGGCCTGTTGAATTTGACCGAAGATTGAGTTCATAACCCTTGTTTGCTGGCCAGCGCCCTTACAATCCGGACATGTTTTCATGCCCGTTCCCGGTTCGGCGCCAGTACCGCCACAATGGTCGCATTCATCGTTGAGCGTGAGGTTGATTGTCTTTTCGACGCCAAATATCGCCTCTTCAAAGGTCAACGTTATGCTCGTCTCGACGTCACGTCCTCGTCGAGGACCCTGGTTTTGCTGAGCGCCTGCGGCACCGCCAAAGAATTGCCCGAAGATATCGCCTAGTCCCCCGCCAAAATCGAACTGCATGCCCTGGCCGCCAAAATCAAAGCCCTCAAACGGATTGCCCTGAAAACCTCCAGCGCCTCCTCCGGATGCTCCGCCCACACCCGCATGTCCAAACTGGTCGTAGCGTTGGCGTTTTTGCTTGTCCTTGAGGACTTCGTAGGCCTCATTTATCTCTTTAAACTTAGCTTCATCGCCACCCTCTTTGTCTGGATGGTATTTAACCGCTAGCTTACGAAACGCCTTTTTAATCTCGTCTTCGGAGGCGGATTTTGCAACACCTAATACTTCATAATAATCTCTATTTGCCATATAGTCTTATTATACTCGGCTAGCACTCGATGTGCAAGAGTGCTAATGACTGAATTTCTATAGATCTCGAAGCGACATACGGCAGTATGTTTCAGTACCACTATGCGAAGATGTCGCGCCATCCACCCACCCAACAGCGGCACCCCAGTAAAAACGACCGCCTGAACCAATACACTCCTGGCTTATAGGCACTCGCCACAGTAGCGCAGGCTCACCATAATACCTCTCAGTATAGATAAGTCTTTTATACGTCCCGTTCACACCTCCTACTATCCCTGGTTGAGAAACCATGCCATATTTTGCGAGAAGATTCTTCGTATTTGCCGTCGAGGCGGCCGATGCGGTTTGCCCAAAATCTGTACAGGGGTTCGGCTGCGGGTCGGAACCAAGGCAGGATGAGTTTTCATTATACCCTGCTGGCAAACTACCCGTTTCAGCCTTTATGAGTTGAAATGCTTGAATATAGCTTCTGACAGTGGCTTGATTCGCTGATTGGTTTGCCCGATCTTTGATATTTGTATAGGCGGCGACCGAAATTGCCGCGAGGATTGCTATAACGACAATGACGATGAGTAATTCTACGATAGTGAAACCATGAGCTTTTCTGTTCATGCTTTTAAGTGTACCCCCCCCGAGGTTGGTGTCAAGGAAAAAATAGCCGACACAAGGTGTCAGCTATTTCTACTGGAGAGAAGACGTAAACGTTACTTTTCGTCAACCACTTCGCCTTCGACCGCTTCATCGGCCTTAGACTTCTTTGACTTCTTGCCATCTTTTTCTTTCGAATCTGATGTGTCGCCGTCTGCTCCTTCTTCTTTTGAGGCTGCCTCATAAAGCTTTGCGCCGATTGGCATGATAGCATCGGTCAGTTCCTTGGCCGCCTTCTCTAGCTCGCTCTTGTCGGCTTTTTCGTCATCTTTGACTTTCTTTGCTACTTCGACTGCGGTCTCAATAGCCTTCTTGTCCTCATCGGAAATTTTGTCCTTGTATTCACTTGGCATTTTCTCCGCTTGGTAAATGGCATTCTCGAGAGTATTTCGCGCCTCAACCGCCTCACGCTTACTTTTGTCTTCGTCTGCGTGAAGTTCAGCTTCCTTTTGCGCCTTCTCGATATCCTCTTTCGACATATTGCCAGAGTCCTGAATGGTAATTGACTGCTCCTTACCGGTACCCTTGTCTTTTGCTGTCACATTGAGGATGCCATTTGCATCAATATTGAATGTAACCTCAATTTGCGGTACGCCACGAGGTGCCGGAGCGATACCATCGAGTACAAAGGTGCCTAAACTCTTGTTATCGTCCGCCATTTCGCGCTCACCTTGCAATACGTGAATCTCCACTTGCGGCTGATTATCCGCGTAGGTTGAGAAAATCTGAGATTTGCTCGTTGGAACCGTGGTATTTCGATCAATCATTGCGGTACGTACGCCGCCGGCCGTCTCGATACCGAGCGTCAGAGGTGTCACGTCAAGGAGTAATACATCCTTCACATCACCAGAGAGCACGCCGCCCTGAATTGCCGCACCGACAGCCACAACTTCATCCGGATTGACACCCTGCATTGGGTCCTTGCCAAAGATTTTCTTGACACGTTCAACAACTGCCGGCATGCGGGTCATACCACCAACTAGCACAACAGAGTTAATATCGCTCGCTGATAGCTTCGCATCCTTGAGGGCTTTTTCAACTGGGCCAGATAGACGGTCAAGAAGCCCCGAGACAAGTTCTTCAAGCTTTGCGCGAGTCAGTTTCATCTCGAAGTGCTTTGGACCATCGGCATCGGCTGTAATAAACGGAATATTAATGTCCGTTTCAGTTGTCGTCGAGAGCTCCTTTTTAGCCTTCTCGGCTTCATCCTTGAGGCGCTGCATTGCGGCATTATCTTTGCGTAGATCAATGCCTTCTTTTTTCTTGAAATCGTCGATAAAGTAGTTCACGATGATATTGTCAAAGTCTTCCCCACCAAGGTGCGTATCACCGTTCGTTGACTTGACCTCAAACACGCCGTCGCCTAGCTCGAGGATAGACACGTCAAATGTACCGCCGCCAAGGTCGAACACCGCGATTTTTTCCTCTTTGGAATTATCGAGACCATAAGCCAAAGCGGCTGCGGTTGGCTCGTTAATAATTCGCTTGACTTCTAGTCCCGCAATCTTACCAGCATCCTTCGTCGCCTGGCGCTGAGCGTCATCGAAGTAGGCCGGGACGGTAATGACTGCTTCAGTAACCGGTTTGCCCAAGAATGCCTCGGCATCCGCTTTAATTTTGCTCAAAATCATCGCTGAGACTTCTTCTGGCGTGTATTCTTTGTCGCCCATCACTACCGCTACACCACCGTTCTTCTTGACGATCTTGAACGGCATGATGTCGAGATCCTTTTGAACTTCAGGATCTGAGAATTTGCGCCCAATCAAGCGCTTGACACCATAAATCGTATTCTTTGGATTTGTTACACGCTGGCGCTGCGCAACTTGACCAACAAGACGCTCGCCACTCTTATTTACCGCAACAACGCTCGGCGTCGTGCGATTTCCTTCAGCATTTGTAATAACCTCCGGCTTACCAGCTAGCATATATGCAAAAGCACTGTTGGTTGTACCAAGGTCAATTCCAATAATTGTACCCATTATTTTTCCCCTTTCAGTTAATTATCTAGGTTCTTATTCCTATTCTAGCACTCTTTGCCTATGAGTGCCAATACCCTCAGTATATAGCAATGTTAGCACTCATGTCAATAGAGTGCTAACTATTATATGCTTTTTTAATGTAAATCTCAAAACCCTCCATTCCGCGGGTGACTCTGGGGCTGGGGC
>JAEAMG010001559.1_pt1 | contig 16939 bp, 14 predicted proteins | sample 8958741 | NCBI WGS metagenome assembly JAEAMG01 (sample SAMN16933256, study PRJNA681125) | bioreactor sludge metagenome | isolation source: anaerobic bioreactor treating anionic surfactant - SDBS | place: India: Bengaluru | collected 2019-02-28 | reverse complement strand
AGAGCTAAGAACACCGCTATCATAAACGCCGCTAGTCAATCGCTCAAAATGATAGCGGTGTTCTTAGCTCTTTGTTGTATGTTAGTGTAGGCTGCAATGGATATTGCGGCGAGGATTGCTATAACGACAATAACTATGAGCAGTTCTACTATAGTGAAGCCTCGGGTGTTTTGTCCCATAGCTTTAGCACAATCGTCTACCGAGTCCGTGTCAAGGAAAGTAAAAAGTTGTATACTAGAAAAAGCGTCGGGGTGTGGCGCAGTTTGGTAGCGCGCACCGTTCGGGACGGTGAGGTCGTCCGTTCAAATCGGATCACCCCGACCATGGTTTATGTTGGACGGCATTGGCCGAGAATTCGTGAAATAGCATCCTTTTCCGCCGTCGTCACCCAAAGGTGATATTTTTTCTTAACGGCAACCTGGCGAGCAACATATTGGCAGCGAAAAGCTTTGTTCGGCGGCAGCCAAGTGGCAGCATCACCATCACTTTTCTGTTGATTTGCCGAGCCGTCGACCGCCAGGAGATTCAGCGGGTCGTTAGCAAACGTCACTCGCTCATCCCTGCTTAGACCTTGCGCACCTTTCTGCCAAGCGTCACTGAGCGCCACGACATGGTCGATCTGAACGGCGCTGCTATTTGTTCCGCGCTCAAATGAGATCACGGTACCGGTGTACGGATCGTTCAAGATACCTTTTTGGACCCTGCATTCATCATCAATCGCCGCCTCTGTCATATCCCGAGCCAATATGCTATTTCTTGTGTCACAAAGTCCTTGTTTCTCCCACCCATCACCGAACTCGGACCGAGCATATCCAGTTTTTGGCGCTCGCCCCTTGACTTCAAGAGCATCGAGGGCTTCCATTGCCGTCTGCTCACCGAAATATTGCTGCTCGAGCTGCGAAGAAAGTACTGTTGGCTGAACCTGAGTTTGCTCTTGAGAAGCCCAAACCGCCACGCCCATCAATATCGTCACAAGAAGCGCCATAGTTTGCCGACGTACAAGTTTCTGTTTTACGCTCATACCTTTATTATATCAGGGCTATTATTCGTGCTACACTAGATTTATGACAACAGTTCCACGACTTATTAATTCTTTCATACCAACACATTACTCGCTCGCCATCGACCTTTCGCACGCAAAAGAGCGAATATTTCGGGGCACAGTGAATATTGATGGAGAAATGCCAACAGGGGCAGACCAAATATTACTCCACACAAAAGGCCTGACTATTGAATCGGTAGTAGTTGATGGTTCGTCCGTACCTTTTACCCATGGCGAATTTGACGGGTTAGCCCTCGGAGGTGACACATTGCAGCCCGGCGAGCATGCCATTACGATTGTTTTCTCTGGCTCCATTACAGATGCTATGCATGGATTGTATCCGTGTTATTATGAGCACGAAGGCGTAAAAAAGGAGCTTTTCGCCACCCAGTTCGAGAGCCATCACGCTCGCGAAGTTTTTCCGTGCATCGACGAGCCCGAGGCAAAAGCCACATATGACGTAACATTAACTACCGAACCAGGAGTTGTCGTTCTCGGAAACCAACCTATCAAGAGCCAATCGACTAAAGACGGATCTCTCGTAACTACGTTCGAAACCACCCCGCGCATGAGCAGCTATTTGCTCGCCTGGGTCGTGGGTGAACTGCACCGCAAAACCACTATGACGAAGGACGGCGTTGAAGTAAGTGTTTGGGCGACGCCGGCGCAACGACCAGAAGCGCTGGATTTTCCTCTCGAACATGCCGTCAAATCCATTGAGTTTTTCAACGGATATTTTGGTGTTCCCTATCCGCTACCAAAGAGCGACCATGTCGCGCTGCCGGACTTTTCGTCGGGCGCAATGGAAAACTGGGGACTTATTACATACCGTGAAATCGCTCTGCTCGCCGACCCGGCAACGACGACCGTGGCGAGTAAGCAGTACATCGCGACGGTTATTTCGCATGAATTAAGCCACCAATGGTTTGGCAATTTAGTGACCATGAAGTGGTGGAATAATCTCTGGCTCAACGAGAGTTTTGCGACACTCATGGAATATATCGCGGTCGATGCAATCCATCCGGAATGGAACATCTGGCTCGATTTTGCCACGAACGAAAGCATTCTAGCGCTTCGGCGCGACGCAATTGACGGAGTACAACCCGTGCAAGTTGAGGTTAATCACCCCGACGAAATATCCAGTCTGTTTGACGGAGCGATTGTGTATGCTAAAGGAGCGCGGCTCATGCGCATGTGCCAGCAATTTATCGGAAACGACGCATTTAGAAAAGGTCTGAGAGGTTACTTTAACGAGTTTGCTTATACAAATACGGAGGCCGATAACCTGTGGCAACACTTGTCAACGGCAAGCGGACAAGATATTGGCAGCCTGATGAATACGTGGATTTCACAAAGCGGCTATCCTGTCGTGCGCGTCGAACCTGACACATTGACGCAAGAGCAATTTTTCATTGGCGCGCACGAGCCGTCAGATAGGCTTTGGCCGATTCCGCTTGACGCCAAAAGCGCCGCTGTCCCGAAATTGCTCACGACACGCGAGGTAACTGTGCCTATTGCGAATGATGAGCGGCTCAATATCCACAACTCTAGTCATTTTATTACCTACTATCCACCCGACCACCTCGCCCGGCTGCTCGCTGAGCTTCCCGGATTTGACGAGATTGGTCGCTTGCAGCTACTCCACGAGCAAACGCTCCTCATTCGCGGCCGAATTGCGCCAAGCGCAAGCCTGATTGGTCTGCTTCAGGCGTACCAGGCCGAAACGGCCGAAAGCGTATGGGATATTATGGCTCTCGCATTTGGTGAATTAAAGAAGTTCGTCGAACAGAGCGAGGATGCTGAGAAAAAACTAAAGGACTTTGCCACTACATTGGCACGCCCACTTTTCGAACGACTTGGTTGGAGCATTCAAGACGGTGAATCAGAAAGTGAAACGAAGTTACGCGCCCTTATTCTTGGCATGATGATGTACGGCGATGACGAAGCGGTGCTAGCGCGCTGTGATGAGTTGTTCGCCGAAGGTCTTGAAGCAATCGATCCGGAAATTCGCTCGCTCGTCATTAGCTCCGTCGTAAAACGAAGGGAAGACACGGAGATAATCACCGACCTGTTAGAGCAATACCGCGGCACGCAATCCGCCGATTTACGCGCAGACATTTGCGCCGGACTGACGAGTGTTCGCGGCCGAGAACAGATTGAGCTGCTCCTAACTTCCTTTACCGACTCGTCCGTCATCCGCCCGCAGGATCTCTTTCGCTGGTTCGCTTACCTCATACGCAACCGCTACGCCCGCGAGGCAACCTGGTCATGGATGGTGCAAAACTGGAGCTGGATTGAATCGACATTTGCCGGCGACAAAAGCTATGACGACTTTCCTCGCTACGCCGCAAGCGGCTTGGCCACGCGCGACCAGCTCGCCGAATATGTCGCGTTCTTCACCCCAAAACGCAACGTTCCCGCCCTCACCCGAGTCATAGACCTCGGTAGCAAAGAACTCCAAGCGCGCGTCGAACTAATCGAAGCCGACGGCCCAAGCGTGAGAGAAGCACTGCTGCAATTATAAGATTTTGAGCAAATTTGTATAAAAAGCATGGTTAGATTACACTAAAACTATGGTTTTCACATACGGAAATACTCCGGAGCGAGATGTCATCATTGACTTACCCGACAGGAAAAAGATTCACGGTATTCTCCGTGGCTCATTGACCGACGGCCGGCCAGTAGCAATAATAGTTCACGGTAGGCCTGGCACGGCCAATGAGCTCTTGCCATTTCTGGCTGCCCATTATCTACACGAACAGGAGATCAATAGTTTGCGACTGTTCCTGTATGACTTCGCGCCCGACTATCGAAATATCATGGATACGACTCTTGACACGCATGCCGCCGACTTCAAGGTCGTGGTTGACTATTTGCGTTCGCAGGGTGTGAAGAAAATATTTGCGACTGGGCATAGTTATGGAGGATTGACAATTCTTCGGAGCAAAGCGCATCTAGACGCAGCAGTTCTATGGGACCCGACGCATGGATCAGTCTTTACCGAAAAATTTAACAATCCTCACTTTCCTAAGCAGTACACCGACGACATCGTATACATATCAACCGGTTGCGGCTTTTTCTACCCTAGAATACAAGATAACTACGACCACGAGCTTGGCGACAATTCAACCTGGGCTAGACACAAGGGATACCCTTTGAAGTTTATTTCGGCAGGAAAAGGCATCCTCGCTCCATACGTCCAATCGTACTACGAGCAAGCAGATGAGCCAAAATCTATTGTCAACATACCTGACGCACACCATCAGTTTGACGACAGTGATGAAGTCATTGAACAGCTATTTCATGAAACGTTACTTTGGTTTGATAAGTTTAAGGACTAGAGAGTCTAATCGAGCACCAGCCACTGTTCGACAGTGAAGTTTTTTCCAGTAACTGAAGCTGCAGAGAGCTGGACTTGGGAGGTGATGTTCTTGTTGAGGACGAAATATTCGGCCGCAAATTTCATTTGGCGAAGCTTTTCACGGGTGATTGCCGCAAAACCATCGCCGTACTCGGCATTTTTGCGATATTTTACCTCCGTGAAGTAGACCGTATCGCCTTTTCTAGAGACAATATCTATCTCACACCAGCGTGTACGCCAATTTCGCTCAACAATAACATGTCCGTTTTGCTCCAGCCACTCGCTAACGGCATGCTCTGCCTGGTCGCCAATGGATTTCGTCGTTTTTCCCTTTCGCATACTGTTTTCATCGCAGCCCAGCGCCTGAGGCAAAGGGCGATATTTTGCAAGCGGCGCGAAACTAAGCCGATGCAGTGGCGTAACGCCAAGCGTCTCAATTGCCGCCCGATGTTTCACCACTCCATACCCCACATGTGCGCCAAAACCATAGCCCGGATAAAGCGCGTCTTGTTCAGCCATAAACCAATCCCGCTCAACTTTGGCGAGAATCGACGCGGCGCTCACGCTCGGCACCAACAAATCGGCCTTTTTCATCAGTTGAACGTACTCGCCCTTCCCCGTTCCGGCCAAAAAATTCACCGTTCCATCCAAAATAATCTCAGAATAGGGGACGTGTATTTGCTCAACAGCTCGACGAGTTGCCAACCGAAGCGCCCCGCTCATGCCGACCTCATCAAGCTCACGAGCACTGACCCACCCCGTCGCACAGGCCAAAGCCTGATTGCGAATGATCGGATATAGGGCTTCCCGCCGTTTCTTCGTTAGTTTTTTGCTATCAGTCAGCCCATCAATATGCGAACCACCCAACACAACCGCGCCCACCACCAACGGCCCTGCCCACGGCCCGCGACCAACCTCATCTATACCGAGTATCATACTTTTACTATAGCAGAATATATGGAGCGTGCAGAAAAAGATAGTACATCACTGTTTAATGCTTAACCCGGTCCGACGGTTTTCTCCAGAGGTTATTCCTTAAGCTGACCTACTTACCTATAGGTTAAGGGAGGGCGCATTGCTGCACCCTCCCTGATGTCGACCCTACGAGGCAAAATGCGCCTCAAGTTTGTAGATGTCAATCCCGACACTGACAAGTGCAGTACGCGTCCGCTCCAGCTCATTATCGCGCTCCATACGGCGGGCCGCGACCTGCTCCTGAATTTGGTGTATGTTCGAGAGCGTATCAATAATCGCATCTTCCGATTTCGCCATACGCGCATGCACGGCTAGATGAAGCGCCGCTTTGCGACAGCTCTCAGCCTCCTGTTCAATCATCAGATCAAGCATGCCCGGAGGCATACTTGCGACGACTTCTTCGGGAAGCGGCACCTGCTTCACCAGGGCCCGTCGAACGGCCTTCTGAGGTTCACCACTCCACCAGAAGTCAAACTCTGTTTGAATTTCACGGTAGGTTGTCTCATGCAGCTTTTCGAGCGCCGCAAGGCGCCGTGAGAGCCTCCTTGTCACAACCTGTGACAAGATCTCTCCGATCTTTTCACTGCAATAGAGCAGCGAGGCGAGGGTGACGACGAACACTGTAAAGTGTGGCAGTTCCATATCTTTCCAATCTGTGAGTAGGGTCTTCCGTACGCAATTTGCCTAAACTTAAATATCAACCGCAACATCCCCCTTATGCTAGCCGAGCGCTAGCTCGGCTGGTACTGTGGCTATGTATGAAGCAGTATAGACATATAACGAGAGCTGAGCGGTTAGAGATAGGCATTCTCATCAAGCGAGGGTATTCAGATCAGGAGATTGCTGACGTACTGGGAAGAAATCGTAGTACAATCTATCGCGAAAGAGATCGCAACAAGACAAAAGGTAGCTACCAACCAAAGAAAGCCCATCACAAGGCCTATGTCCGCCGTAAGTATGCAAAATACCAAGCTATGCGTATAGTGGAAGATGTGAAGCTGAGAGAATACATAGATACAAAGTTGCTAGTGGATGAATGGAGCCCAGAACAAATTGCGGGCAGGTTGGCTCATGAGGCTGGTCTTGCCAAGGTGACAGCTCCAACTATCTACAAATACATTCGTAGCCCGTATGGGCGGAAACTAGAATACGAACTCCAGCTCGCCAAGAAGAAGCGTGCCACCAAGAAAAAATGGCAGCACAAAGTAACCGCTCTAGAGGATAGAATCTTCATTGATCAACGGCCAGAAGCAGCTAATGACCGCTCACAATTCGGTCATTGGGAGGGAGATTTCATTGTCAGTGGCAAACAATATGGCAATACCTCACTGCTGGTACTGCATGAGCGCGTCAGTCGCTATACGCTCATTGCCAAGGTAGAGGCTCGCACCGTTGCTGAAGTTGAGGATTGTCTTGCTGAAGCACTAGCCTTCATTGGTAATTTTGAGAGTCTCACCCTAGATAACGACATCGCCCTTACAAAGCACGATGAACTCAGTCAGCTCATCCAAGCCCCAATCTTCTTTTGCCAACCCTACCATAGCTGGGAGAAAGGCGGTGTCGAGAATATTAACCGCCTAATCAGGCGTTATGTACCCAAGGGCTGCGACATTGCCAGCTACAGTCAAGAAGACATCTGGAATATCCAGCACAAACTTAACGACATGCCCCGTAAAGTCCTTAACTACAAGACTGCCAAAGAAGTATTTCTAGAGAAACAGAAGGAGGCAATGTATGCGTAACAAGATACAAGCACCAGACAAACAAGTACTACACAAACAAGTACCAAAAGCGCAGGCCATACAAAAAGAAAAAGACCCCAGGCTTGTTGCGGTTGGGGGTTTCGGGCAGGTTGCGTAGGACATCTTATACTATACCATATAGCGTTTTATAATACAATACATACAAATATAGCCCTCACTGCCCTCTTGCCGTTTAATGCCGTTCGGACTAAACTTTACGCCCGTATCAAGATCAGCATCTGAAAAACCAAACGGACCCGCTTCCCTATATTATATACTATTTTTGTATTCTTGCGGTCCGACCCGTTTTTTCATAATGAAAGATTAGGCATGGTTATGTTAGTTACTTCTTCCTTGTTCCCTCGTGATTACTCTGATTATGTTTTAGATTGTAGCATGAGGGGAATAAAAAATGCAAATTTTGCCTGAGGGCTTTCCCGGCTTGCTTCTCGGCAGTGGCTTTGATTTTTAGAGCCCGACCTGCACTTCAAACCTAAACGATTGCCATCGGTCTGATGACAATCGTACCAATCATACAGCTTCTGCGTCACTCGAGTACGCTATATCTAGCGTGTACACACCAGATATAGCGTAGGCGACGCTAGAGCTAGAGGTTAGTCGGTCGTAATAAATCCGCCCGATTGATGATTCCAGAGTTTAGCGTAAATGCCGTGTTGCTGTAGCAAGGCATCGTGCGTGCCATCCTCGACGATGTGGCCGTCTTCGAGCACGATGATTCTATCCAACTTGGCGATGGTCGAAAGGCGGTGCGCAATGACGATGGATGTGCGATTTTTCATGAGCCCTTCGAGGCTAGCTTGGATGAGTTTTTCTGACTCGGAGTCCAATGCGGACGTCGCTTCATCCAAAATGAGAATTGGGGCATTCTTCAGAATCGCGCGGGCAATTGCTACCCGTTGGCGCTGGCCGCCGCTGAGTTTGATGCCGCGTTCGCCGACGACGGTGTCCAGCCCGCGAGGAAGTCGTTCGATGAATTCGAGCGCATTTGCAGCTTTTGCGGCCTGGCGAACTTCTGTGTCGGTTGCCTCGGGCTTGCTATAGGCGATATTCTCGCGTAGCGTCCGGTGAAACAGGAGCGGCTCTTGCGGCACGTAGGCGAGGGCTTGGCGGAGCGAGGCCTGGGTAACGTATTGGATGTCTTGCTCGTCGATGAGCAACTCGCCTTTCCTTATGTCATCAAAACGGAGTAGCAGCTTCGTCAATGTCGTTTTGCCGGCGCCTGACGTACCGACGACGCCAACCCTTTGGCCTGCCGGTATATGGAGCGACAAATCGGTGATCACATCCGTCTCGGGCGCATCGCTATAGGCATAAGAAACGCGGCGCAACTCGATATCACCCTTGGTGACGTGTAATGTCGAGGCGTTTGGCGCGTCGGTGATGGTTGGTCTAGTGAGGAGAATCTCGGTCATTGGTGCGGCCTGCAAAAACAATTTATCATAGCCATTGACGAGCTCGCCAAGCGTAAACAATTGAGCCGCGATTCGCTGCAGGTAGGCGATGATGAAGATAGCGATACCCAGCTCAATTTGACCCTGCGTGAGCATTGTGGCGATAATCGCGATGGCGACAATTTGCACGGACGACATCACCAATATACGCATGGAGCCTTCGAAGGACATCCAACGAAAATCTCGTTGAAACAGACGTTGGTATATATCTGTTAGTTGGGTGATTTGTCGTAGCTCAAACGTTTCCTGGGCGAAGGTTTTGACAGTGAGATTGTTTGAAATAGTATCGGCAATCGCGCCGTTAATCGTGCCCACCATGTCTTTACGCGCTTGTCGCAGAGGCTGGCGTAGCCGCAGGGAAACACGAATGCCGATGAGCAGCCCGACGATGAGCCCGAGAACGACCCACCCCAGCACCCACGAATGCATGAAAATGAGCGTAATGCCGACGACCATGTTGAGCGAGAAGATGAGGGTGCGAATAACGACGAGATCCTGCAGACCCTCGTGGGCGTTTATGAAGTCGATAAATTTCCCGATCAAGGCGCCAATCTTTTGGCTGGAGAAGAACGCATTGTCTTTGGCGAGGATATCCCTGAGGGCTGTTTGTGTTAGGTCGCTTCTCACGCGGACTTGGTGGTGAACTAACGATTGAAACCCTAGAAAGTTTAACCCCACGCCCACGAGAGCCACTACTGCCGCAACCGTAAGCAGTTGCCACATGAGTTCGGTGTTGTTACTCGTAAACGTTCCGACGGCCTGCGTCAGAAAATAGGGCAGAAGCGTGTCGAGCAACAGCCCCGCGAGCGGCACGCAAACCACCATCGCCCAAAAACTCGTTTTGTGCTTACGGATTTCGTGCCAATAGAACTTCAGCGTTTGGCGGTTGATACTCATCGTGTATACATATTGTATCACACTGGTCTCATCTGTTACAGTTTTAACAATACGGCACGAAGTTATGGAAGGTTCGCTATATTTTCGTATTGCTATTTCCAGCCAATCGCATGTATAATCAAACTATGAGTTTAACTAGCGACGACCTAGCGGACATAAAACAGTTGATGACTTCCCTGTTAGACGCGCAGGAGAGGCGACTCGACAAGCGTTTTGATGAGCAAGATGAACGACTTGACGAGATTCTTAATGCCGTTGGTGGCGAGCTTAACGAGCAAGACAAGATGGTCTCGGACCACACCGAACAGATTCAAAATCACGAAAAACGCATTCTGCGTCTTGAGAAGCGAATTGCATAATAAAAATCCCCGGAGACGTTCCGGGGATTCTTGTTTTCTCAGTAACCTTACGCTTCGGCGTGTCGGGCTTCAACTTCGGCTTGCTTGGCCGCAAGTTCAGCATTGGCGTTTTCTTTTTCAGCTTGCTTTGCAGCAGCTTCTTTCGCAGCCTCTTCTTTCAGGCGCTCTGCCTCTGCTTCTGCCTTGGCGTCGCGAACATCATTTACCGCAGCACGATCGAAGTTCTTTGCCGTAAGACGCGCGGACTTGCCAGAACGTTCACGCAGGTAACTTAGGAAATTGCGGCGAACTTTCGCTCGGCGGACAATTTCAACTTTTTCAACAAGTGGGCTATGGAGCAAGAAGCTTTTCTCAACCCCAACACCTGACGCAATTTTTCGCACGGTAATACGAGAAGTATGCGACTGTTTGTTGTCTGTGCGAATCACCACACCCTCAAACACCTGAATTCGCTCCTTGTTGCCTTCTTTAATTTTCTGGTGCACGCGAACTGTATCACCGCTACGCGCATCGACGACTGCCTGCTTTTTCTGGGCTTGATTTACTTTGTTGATTAGCTCAAAACTCATAATTTTCCTCGTTTATCTCCCAAGTCCGATGCTAGCTGGCCACGCAGTTGTATGGCTGCGGCTCCACACTGTCCAAACCCAGGAACTATTTATTCTCATACAATCAGTTACCCATTGTACCAGAAACACCTGTAATACGCAAGCAAAGCGGTGGCAATCCCCTAAGAACAAGCAATTTATGCTATACTTAAGACATGAATTATGATGAATTAGCTCTAAAACTACACAAAGAATATAAAGGTAAAATCACCACCGCGCTTCGCGACACGTCCCAGCTTGATCGAGAAAAATTAAGTGCCTACTATACGCCAGGTGTTGCAGCCGTCTCAAAGGCCATTCAAAACGATCCCACCCTTATGCCCGTCTACACTTGGACGAATAACCTCGTTGCGGTTATCTCAGACGGTTCAGCAGTACTCGGCCTAGGAAATATCGGTCCGCGCGCCGCTATGCCTGTCATGGAAGGCAAAGCTCTGTTGTTCAAGCACTTCGCAGATATCGATAGCGTGCCAATTGTCCTCGATGTCCACACGGAGGATGAGATTGTCGCTGCTGTCAAGGCGATAGCCCCCAGTTTTGGCGCGATCAACCTGGAGGACATTGCCGCGCCGACCTGTTTTGCTGTCGAAGAACGCTTGAAAGCCGAACTCGACATCCCCGTATTTCACGATGACCAACATGGCACGGCGGTAGTTACACTCTCGGGAATCATCAACGCCATGAAAGTTACCGGCAAAACACTGGCTGAGTGCAAGGTCGTGACAATCGGCGCAGGCGCGGCCGGGACCGCTATCATGAAGCTTCTCTACCGATATGGGGTCGGTTCGCTCATTGCCGTTGACTCGCGAGGAATCATCGGCAACTCGCGAGAGGACCTGAATGAAGAAAAAAAGGCGCTTCTGCCCTACCTAGACGCAACGCAGAGCGGCACGCTTGACGACGCAATCACAGGTGCTGATATCTTTATTGGGGTATCAAAGCCAGGGCTTCTCACTCTGGAAATGGTCCAAAAAATGGCGTCAAATCCTATCATATTTGCGCTCGCCAATCCGACTCCGGAAATTATGCCCGATATAGCGCGCGAGGCCGGAGCCGCCGTTATTGCCACAGGACGAAGCGATTTTCCGAACCAGGTCAACAATGCCATCGCCTTTCCCGGCATTTTCCGTGGCGCGCTTGATCATGGCGTCAAAAAAATCACCGACGACCATAAGATAGCCGCGGCGGAGAAAATCGCAAGCCTTGTCGAATACCCAACCGCCGAGGAAATCATCCCAAGCGTCTTCGATGAACGCCTTGTCCCTGAAATTGCCAGCGTTATTCGCTAGTCAACGAATACAGTCACGACAGGATCAGAATACTTCTGTTCTTTCACTAGTGTTTCAGCAACCTCTTGCGGGCTACCTGCATCCATAACAATAGAGCGTAATTCCTTAGGCATCTCTTGATCCTGCTCTGGCAAGCCAAGTACGAGACGATCACCCGACTCAACGGCCATCACTCCACCACCGTCACCCCTCAAGAAAGCCTCACCTTTACCACTCGCCAGGTACAATCCAATTTTACCCATTGAAACCCAGACGATATTTTTACCATGCTTAGATTCGACAATACGTCCTACTACGCATGATTCGTCCTGCGATGACAATTCTGGCAGGTCATAAAACATCTTGGCGGAAACACGTTCCAACCTCTCGGAAATCCACTTATAGGCCTCACCTGGAGCAGTGCGACGAGATACTTCCGCCAAACTATAAAATGGCAGCATCGTATTAGTTAGCAAACGTCTTCTTGCCGCATTCTCTTTGGATTCCCCGCCAAATACACCAAACACGCCCAACTGATCGTTCGCAATATGCCGAAGCTCCCCATAAGGCATGCGTTCCGCTACTCCAGAGGACCAATTCACGTTTTCTGGATACGTGTCAAAATAGTGTTCTCCACCGTATATCAATTCTGTCGTATAGCTTGACCCCATATCAAAAATACTCAGAGTTCCGTCGGGTCGTGGTAAAAAAGCGCAGTGCTCCCGCGACACCGTATCCGGAAATACGCCCCCACCAACCGAATCACTTCCAACAACGTGAGGATAATCATCCGTTAGATTGGCAGAATAATCAACATTCTCTCCCCTTATTGACCACCCTCGCCTCTTATCGTGGAGCACATCTATCAGGGTTGTGCCACACCCTTGCCCTCCTAAACGCATGATGGCCACCACATTCTCATCAATCCCTCTATTCGGGAAGACATCACTTAATCGCGAGGGACCAATAGTCGTAGAGTTCAGCTTCTTAAAAGCTTCATCGAATATATAGTCAGTCATATTCGGCCGAGCATCATATTTCGAGAAGGTTTCTATACTCATATACAGCCCATTATATCATACTTGTTATGCTATGTCAACCATCTTTCCATGTTAGATGACTCGTCCGATCTCTTCCAGGGTTGTTTCTCCCCGTAGGGCCGCCAAAACACCGGCTTGTGTTAAGGTAATCATTCCCTGTTCTTTTGCGACTCGTTCAATTGCTTCCGCATGCACCTCAGAGACATCGCCCCTGAGGAATTTCTGAATTTCCTCAGTTACGACAAGCTGCTCCATAATTGGAATGCGTCCCTTATAGCCAAACGGCGCTTCAGGCGAGGACACTGGGCGGTATAACTTAAATGAATCAAGATTTGGGACGTCGATAGTCTCCGGTATATCCTTCAAGACGCTCTTGACCCACTTGCGCGTCGCTTCGTCCGGTTCGTACTCTTCTTTGCTTTCGTCCCATAGACGTCTGACGAGACGCTGGGCTATTAGAAGTCGAATCGCAGTGCTGAAAATAGGATTTTGCCCAATCATATCGATAATGCGGCTGAAAGCGGCAGATGTTGAATTGGCGTGGAAGCTTGAGAGCACCAGGTGTCCGGTAATTGACGCCTGAATTGCCGTTTTTGCCGTCTCTTCGTCGCGAATCTCACCGACCATCACGACGTCAGGGTCGAGACGAAGCACACTACGGAGACCATCGGAAAATTTCTGCCCTTCGGTCGTGTCAATTGGAATCTGCGTAATACCTGGTACGGTATTTTCCACGGGGTCCTCAAGCGTAATAATCTTGCGGTCAGTGGTATTGAGCGCATTGAGTATGCTATAGAGCGTTGTCGATTTACCAGACCCAGTCGGCCCAACCATCAGCACCATACCGCGCGGATGCGAGATGATTTCGTCAATTTGCACGCGTTCCGCTGGCGTGATACTCAAGAGATCTAGGTTCAACATAGATGTATCGAAATTGAACAATCGAAGTACTGCGTCCTGGCCGAACAACGTCGGTACCATTTCCACGCGAAGATTTAATAGATGCGTTGCGCCATCACGATGTATTTCATGGTGAATCTGACCCGATTGCGGGTCGCGTGATGCGGTCGATAGCCCAGCCCGAGAAGCAAGCGTTGCCATAATCACTCGGTAGCGGTCCTTGCTTAGCTGCGCCACGGGGTGAAGCGCACCGTCAACACGCATACGAATACGGATGTCTTCGCGGGTGTTTTCAATGTGGATGTCGCTTGCGCCAAGTTTATCCGCCTGGTCAATGAGGTAATTAAACACGTCATCGCTACCGACGCTCGCAAGCACCCGGCTAACCTCTGTGAGCGTTTCACTGTCACCCTCTTTTGCAATCTCGATATCGTCATAGATAACTTTTTTAGGCGGGTCGAAACGAAGCATGAACACCCGAAATGCGGAGCCAGAAATGAGGAAGAATTGGGCAATTTTTCCCACATCGCGATATTCTTGCGTTAGCTGGGCAATTAATGACTGGGGCGTCTGCGAGGTTACACCGAAACGATACCCCATGGTCGCCTCATCGATCACCAGGGGCACGAGCCGACCCTTGTACATTTCTTCAATGGTCAAAATATCGCGGAGTAGCGGCAGCTCGTTCTCAAACTCGCGTGTATCAAGATATTGCAGCCCGACAATTGCCGCCCGTTTTTGTGTCGCCTGTTCCTCTTGATCGCGTCGTTTCTCCTGAATCGCCTTTTCATCCATATGCTCTTAGTATAGCAAACTGATTATGGTTTGGCGAGAAAACTTCTTTTCTCCTATTGACCCCCCCCGATAGTTTGATACTATGACGGTATGAAACATCAGAAGTATTATGGGTTTACTAACCAAGTGGTGACCGAACTGTGCCAGGAGGTACCACTGGTGCCGTCGGGCCCTATGTGTCGGGCGAGGATATTCGTATATTGCTCGCAACGGTCATTGGCGGCAATAGCCTTTCGGATTGCCAAAAGCCCACGACTGGACTATGGACTAATGGTAGAAATACAGTCCTCTGTTTCATTTCGCTTCGCCGTTAACCATCTTCAGAGGACGCACCTTTCAAAATACCCTTCCCTCGCCTATAATAAAACAGGTGGCGCGTATTACTCTTATTCTTCATAATATCCGCTCGACGCATAACGTTGGGTCTATGTTCCGAACTGCCGAGGGATTTGGTGTTGAGCGTATCATCCTAAGCGGGTATACACCTTATCCAAAACTACCAAAAGCCGACCCGCGCCTGCCGCATATCTCCGAAAAACTGACCGCACAAATCCACAAAACAGCGCTTGGAGCCGAGAAAATTGTTCCATTTCAATATGTCGAACACATAACCGACTGGATTGACCATAACGAGGCGCCGCTTATTGCTCTTGAGCAGTCGCCGGATAGCATCATGTTACCAGAGTTCAAACCACCCGAAACGTTTGCTCTTTTGCTAGGCGAAGAGGTTCACGGCATCACGCCGGAGCTCCTTTCATATTGCGACCAAATCGTTGAAATCCCGATGTTCGGACAAAAAGAATCGTTTAATGTGAGTGTTGCCGCCGGAGTTGCGCTCTTTGGATTATTATTTTAGGACAACACAATCTTCAGTTAGGCATTCGTGAAGCTGGCTAAGCAGTGTCTCGTTGGTATCTACCCGAAACGGTAGTCGTATCGCCGACTTTTTTTCCCCGCCAAGCACCAACACCACGTCAGTTACGCCAGGGTGTTTACCGCAAGCCGACTTTACCGTTACCAATGTGTCGTGATCATCAGGATTTTTAACGTGAAGAAACAAACGAGACGGCGGTAGTTCCGGTTGCGGCACGTTAACTGGCGCCGCGCTAACGGTCGCTGCCGGCTTTTTTGGGGCCGCCGCGGGGGCGGGAGTGCCTGTTTTTTGCGCCTTGTATGACGCCCGCCTCTCCTGTTTAACCTTAGCGCTCATTTTCGGCGCATCCATCTTGTATCCGGTAGATTCGTAGTTCGCCGCGTCGTTATCGTGCACTACCGTCACTTCATCGGCAATCAATTTACTCTCGTCGCCAAGGTTGCCATCACGACCGCGAGCGGAGTTTTTGCCCGCCACAATGACGACCGTGTCTTGCACGAGTTTCGCGCCAATCTGTTCATACAAATTCGGAAAAATGATTACTTCACCCTCGCTAAATTTGTCCTCCAGACCCACGAAAGCCATTTTTGAACCGCTTTTCGTCACGATGGTTCTCACGGTCGAAATAATGCCGCCAACCGTCATCTGCCGCCCGTCATATTCCGGCACAAGTTGCGTCAATGGTTGCGTTTGTTCTGACAGATAGAGAGCGTAGGCGTCGAGTGGATGTGCCGATATATAAAGGCCAAGCAATTCCCTCTCCCACATTAACTGCTCCTTATCGGTGTGTTTCGTCGGGGCTAATGCGAGCTGCATGGTGGACTGGGCGCTTTCCGTTTCACCGCCGAGCATGCCGAACAAATCCGTCTGACCGCTTGCTGCTTCTTTTTGAGTTTTGCTGGCAAATGCCATGATGGCATCAAGGTTAAATAACAAATCCGACCGATTACCAAACGCATCAAAACCGCCCGATTTAATAATCGATTCCCATGCTTTACGGTTAAATTTACTCGTCGAGACGCGCTTTGCAAAATCCTCGACGCTCGTAAATTTGCCCGATTCGCGCGCTCTCAGAACCTCCTCGACCGCGTTCACGCCGACCCCTTTGACCGCCGACATACCAAAACGAATCGTCTTTTGACCTGGCACAACTGCGAATTCGACGAACGATTCATTGACATCGGGGTTTAACACTGAGAGCCCCATATGCTGACACTCGGTAATCTCAATTGCCAGCCGCTCGGTGTCATCCTGGTCGCTCGTCATGAGGGCCGCCATAAACGCGTCCGGATAGTGCGCCTTAAGGTAGGCGGTCCAATAGGCTATCAAGGCATAACAAGCGGCGTGGGACTTATTGAAACAGTAATTCGCAAACTCTTCTAGCTGATCCCAGAAGATTTCGGCCGTTTCCTTCGTCGCGCCGCCAACCTTAATTGCGCCCTCGACGAACTCGGGCTTCACTTTTTTCATAAGATCAATCTTCTTCTTACCAACGGCCTTACGTAATGTGTCTGCCTGCCCGCCAGTAAATCCGCACCATTCCTTCGAAATCTGCATAAACTGTTCCTGATACACCAGGATTCCGTAGGTATTTTGCAATGAATTC
>JAEAMG010001557.1_pt1 | contig 16964 bp, 18 predicted proteins | sample 8958741 | NCBI WGS metagenome assembly JAEAMG01 (sample SAMN16933256, study PRJNA681125) | bioreactor sludge metagenome | isolation source: anaerobic bioreactor treating anionic surfactant - SDBS | place: India: Bengaluru | collected 2019-02-28 | reverse complement strand
AGAAAGCGGTCCGGAAAGTGAAAGCGGAGGTCGTCACTGATCTCCGGATGTATACTTGATCTCCCCTCCCCTTCATTTTCTCTGCCTGACAAAACAGATTTTAACCCCACCGGCCACGGCTCTCTTCCAGGGTGCCATGCTGTCCAACGATCCTCTCCATGCCACGTGAAGGTGTGTTGCTCGATTGCGGACTCCCTGCTTTCGAGACGATCTGAGAGTCCCTCCTGTTCTACGATCCGCAGGATCCCGAATGAGATTGCGATAAGGTAGCAACGCTCAGCTGAGCACGCGCCTCTTCAGTTAAACTCCGCTGGTGTCTGGAGTGCTTGGTACGGGATCATTTTTTAAGATCGTACCAAGGATCTACCGCTCATATCACCCCCCGGGACATGTATTACAGCACGGAAATTGTCCGGTCAGTTCTGTTGGATTTCCTCCTCATCTGCCAGGCGCAGGATCGATTCGTAGTCAGGGATGACCAGATCCTTGCCGGCCTGGAACTGACGTATTCAGGGCAATCTGGACGAGAGGTCTGGTGCACAGAGGAGAGTACCGTTGCAGGAGGAGTAAGGCCTCCGGAGAAGACGATCCTTGGCACAAGGAAGGAGCGAAGGAGGAGCGTGGTGGGTGAATTTGTGGAACCGGGTATCCTAGTGTTGTAATGCCTTGATATATCAATTGATAAGTTTATATTGTTGACTTTAAATTTAATGTTACCATGATATGATTTATTTCTCAAAGTCGCAAAAATTTCCAGGTATCCGCAGGACATTACCCTCCTGCTGGTATGATTGCACGGTGATACCATGGAAAGACCACATCGTTTTATAGGAATAATCGGATTGTTTTTGCTTGTTGGATTCCTTCTCCTGTGAGCAGGTTGTACCCAAACAGAAGAAGCCCCGCTGAATGTGTACGTTGCGGCGGGTCTGAAGAAACCGATGGACGTGGTCATTGCGAAATACACCAATGCCACCGGGATTACCGTCATCCCCAACTATGGGCCTTCCGGCGGACTTTATACCCAGATCAGCCAGGGACAGCCCTGTGACCTGTACTATTCTGCGGATTATAACCTGATCGAGAAACTTGAAGCGGAGGGCAAAGTATCCGAGGCAGAAAAGTTCATGAAGGAGTTTGTCGTGATGACGGTTTCAAAGACTGGCCAGGAGAAAGGGATCACGACAGCGGCCAACCTCACTAGTGAGAACATCGTGGTGGCGGTTGCCGATCCAAGTGCTCCGGTCGGGGTCTATTCCGAGAACGTGTTGAAGAACCTTGGCCTCTGGGACCAGCTGAACGCATTGGGCAATATCAAGACCCGGCCAAGCACCGTGAACCAGGTAGCCCTGATGGTGCAGAGTGATGAGGTGGATGCCGGATTCACCTACAGCAGTACAGCGGTTCTTTACGATCTCGTTGCCATAGAGAAGTATGGCTACGATCTCTCGGAGGAGATAGTCTTTGGCGATGCGATAATCAAGGGTGGAAACGAGGCAGGAGCAGAGGCCTTCAGGGATTTTGTCCGAGAGAACAGCGTGGAGTTCACCCAGTATGGCTGGGAGCTGTATGCGTAAGGTGAGTATCTGGGAGGTCCTCTTTGTCCCCCTTTTTTTCCTGCTGATCGTCTACCCGATCCTCGCCATCATCGGGAATGTGACCATCGAAGGGATGATAAAGACTTTTGATGACCCGATTTTCTGGGATTCGGTCAAGAACACCCTCATCACCGCCTTCTTTGCCGCTCTGCTCGGGGTACTGATGGCGCTTGGGTTCGGGTACTTCTACATCTTCCACCCCGGGACGATCATCTACAAGATTGCTGATTTCATGAACGACCTTCCCATTGCCCTACCCCATACGGTCGCCGGTCTTGCGCTGCTGCTGGCATTCGGTAGGAACATGTTCGGGTTCATCGGACCAACCGGCCTTGCGTTCACGCTCGTTGCAGTTGTCCTTGCCATGTTCTTTGTTTCCTACCCACTAGCGGCACGGACTATCGCCTCTGCAGCAGAGGAGATCGACAAGGAACAGATCAGCGTGGCACGGACGCTCGGCGATACTCCTCCCAAAGCGTATCGCCGGGTGGTTATCCCGTTGCTCGGTGAAGCAATCTTCTCGGGATTCGTACTCAGCTTTTCACGGTCGATATCGGAGTTTGCAGCCGTTATCATGTTCGGCGGCAATGTGCCGGGAATGACCCAGGTGCTCGCCAGTTACGTCTTTACCAAGGTCGAAGAAGGGGAAGTCAGCATGGCGGTAACAGCCAGCGCGTTCTGTATCCTGCTTTCACTCATGCTGGTGATTGTCCTTCGTTTGAGGGGGAGGTTGCATGCTCGAAGCGCAGAATCTGCATAAATCATTCTCTGCCCACCAGGTGCTTAAAGGAGTGTCGATCTCCGTTAATCCGGGTGAAATCCAGGTCCTGATAGGGCTGAATGGATGCGGAAAGACGACGCTCCAGCGGATCCTCACCGGCATCCTGGACCCAGACCAGGGAACGGTCAGTATAGGAAGTGTCGATATTACCGGCCTCCCGCCCGAGGACCGCAGGATCGGGTACGTCCCCCAGCATACAGCCCTGTTCAAGCACCTCTCCGTCAGGGAGAATATTCTTTATCCCCTCCAGAACGGCAGGGGATCAGAAGAGACATTCCACAAAATTGTGAAGTTGCTCTCTCTTGAACCCTATCTCGACTGGAAACCATACAAACTCTCAGGGGGCTACCGGGCGCGGGCAGCTCTTGCCAGGGCGCTGGTATCAGCACCGCGGGTTATGCTCCTTGATGAGCCTATCACCGAGGTAGACCGGGCCAAGAAGGAGTATATCCTTCCGCTGTTCCGCGATGTCCTCCTGCAGTTGCATATTCCAGTCCTCTACATCACCCACGACCCGTGGGAAGCAGGCCAGATCGGCACATCCTTCTCGGTCATGAAAGATGGTGTCGTGAATCGAATCGATTCACCTGAAGAGGCTTTTGCACTGATCCGGGAACAAGCCCGGAGCAACGGGGAATAATCTCCTGGAACCGGTTCAGGTAAATGCCGGCTGGAACAGGGGAACTCCCCTCAGCCCCTCCAGCATTTCGGCAGGTGACGTGACGAAGGAAGCTGGGCTCAACGGGTATTGCACCCGGGCGTTCATTTTTGCGTCTCCGGGAAGGTATTCTCTGATAAGAAATGTCGGATTCGGTCACTGGACGATACTCCGCTCTGGCCTGCCCATGTTGCCCGGAAAGGGATCCAACCGGGGAGCCTATAAATTCCGGGTGACAAAAGTATCTGCAACAGATCCATGAACGTCCTCTTCCTTCCCAAGGCTGGCGTCGCCCTGTACCATGAACTCTCAACCTCCGAGACGAGCCGGGAGGCACTCCGGTTCTACCGCCCGGTGGAGACCCCGTCAGGGGTTGCCATCACGGTAGCCTCACTCGGTAGTGCACTCTCCCTTGTTGCTGACCTCCGGTGGTACGTCAAACGCTACATGCGGGGAGTCCTGTTCGAGATCTCCCCCGCCCTCTACTGCTCCTATGGTCTCGCCCGGGAGGTCTATTTCGACCGGGCGGTCACGCTCGGGGGCACGTGGGAGTTCCGGCTTGTCTACCGGATGAAGAACGGGCAGGTGGTCCGTGAAGAGCAGGTGGTTCCCGGGCGGGAACGGCCGCTTGGGGGAACCCCCGAATCGCCCGAGATCGAGGTCTGGTGCACGGAAGACGAGTACCATTGCGGGATCAGCGTGCCGACCCGGGGAGATGAAAGATCAGAGGGTGTGGATGAGGAAACAGGATCCTGATAGTTCTGCAGTTAATTCATGTTCATGAACGGGAATCAGTGCGAGGAATAGTCCGAAGGAATATCATTGACTTCTTCTTTTCTGATTGTAAAACCGGTTAAATTTGATCCTACTCCGGTATTTCTTCATCAATTATTTCCCATCCATCACTTTTCTTCCGGTTTACGCTGCCGCGAAAACCATTGCTATGAAAAGACCATACGAAACAAGGAGAGCCAGTGCCCAGATCCGGGTCTGTGTCCTTGATCCAAAATAGAGCCCGAAGATCCCGGCTGCAAATCCCGTCATGACAAGGGTGTCGGTATATCCTGGTATCGGAACGGTGGTAAAGAGCGAGTTTATCCCGAGGATGAAGAGGATATTGAAGATATTGCTGCCGACAATGTTCCCCACCGAGATGGCCGGACTGTTCTTGACGGCGGCAATAAGCGAAGTGGCAAGCTCGGGGAGAGAGGTTCCGATAGCAACCAGGGACAGGCCTATGATATATTCAGGGATACCCAGGATCGCTGCAATGTCGACCGCGGAGGTGAGGAGGAGATGGGATCCAAGGATGACTGCTCCAAGCCCAAGGACCGTTTTGACCAGGGGATACCTCGTTTCAGCAGGGGGATTCGTCATATCATCGTGGCAGTTCTTTCTGATAAAAAAGAGGATAACGAAGAACAGAACCAGGAATGCAAGCCCCGTGATCCAGTCGATCAGCCCCCTCAGGGAAAGCACCGCATACAGGAGCGTTGCAGCAAGCATCAGGAGCGAATCTTTCAGGAAACGGGGGCGCAGGTGCCGGGAGGATGTGATGGAGGGATTGAGAAGGACACAGAGGGCCAGGATGAGACCGATGTTTGCGATATTGCTCCCGTTGATGTTGGCAAGCCCGATCTCGTAGGTGCCGGTGTAAAATGCCTCCGTTGTGACAAAGAATTCGGGGAGTGAAGTACCGAATGCGACCACTGTGAGCCCAATCGTGGTCGCTGACACTCCCATCCGGAATGCAAGACCTTCTGCTCCACTGACCGCAACCTCCGCACCTTTGAGCAGCAGGATCAGCCCGATGATGAAGAGGATGAATGCCAGGATCATTCCAGTGATTGGATATCACGCTGATGGGGAAGATGGTATCGGCCTGATATAACAGGAAAAGACCGATGGTGACTGGTTCTTCCTGGATATGGAATCTGGTCACGATCCAGGATCTATTCTGCCTTCCAGTTGCTGATCCCGGTTCCGATCCCTCGTCCCTTTGGTCCCAGGACCCGCGATAGTCCAGTACCGGTCCCGATTCGAAAAGACCTGTACATCCCCCTTTTTTGGCGCCTATCCCGAAGCATGCTTGTCCGGGTGCGGCCGGGTCCCGTATAAGGGCACGTGCTGCCACAACCTCATTGCGGGATACCTCAACCCGGGGATTGTCATCCTGAGCCAGTTCCCTGAAAAAATTGTTGGGGCAAACGGTATGATACCCTCAAAAGAAAAGTCCGGATCAGGGAAGGAGGGGGGGAACCTGGGGATTCAGGGGTTTTCCGGGTTGACAAAACAGAAGGGATCTTTATCAAAAAAATTCCCCGAAACGGCATAAGCCCGCACCCGGCATCCTCCCCCGCACAATTCAAAATAGGGGCACGTGCTGCATCTCCCGCCGATGGATGCTTTTTTGTTCCGGAACCTGGACAGGACCTGGTTCGTATTGTCCGACCAAATCGATGAGAATGGCCGTGCCCGGATATTTCCGATGAGGAACTCCAGATCCCTCGCAAATTGGCAGGGGTAGACGTTCCCCATAGGATCGATATTTGCCACCCGGATGCCGGCACTGCAGCCCCCGTTCAGGGATTTGAGGAGCTGTTCCGCATCCTGCAGGTCCGGGGATGAGTCCTGTTTCATCGAATGGAGAAGATGAATGCAGTCCTGCGGGGCATCAACGGTCAGAAATTCCATAACCCCCGGGGCCGTCTCTTTCGCGGTCCGGTAGAGCAGATCGAGGGCATCCTGTACTTCCTGGCTGCCGAGCTGGAGGCGTGCATAACCCTCCCTGCCCCGCCCGCTCGGGACGAGCCAGTAGAGGCAGAACCGGGAAGCCCCAATACGCCGTGCAAGGTCGATAAGGGCGCCCAGTTCACCAGCATTCTCCCGCGTCAGCGTTACCCGCACCCCGCACCTGACGCCCGAGTCGAGGCAGTGGGAAAACGCTGCGATCGATCGGTCAAATGCACCGGGGGTCCCCCTGAATCGGTCATGGGTGGCTGCCGTTGCACCATCCAGTGAGATACCGACGTATCCAATCCCGCTTTCACGTATTTTTCCCGCTATCTCCGTGTCAATGAGAGTACCATTGGTGCTGAGCGCGGTCCTGATCCCTCGATCCCTGGCATGACGCGCAAGCTCCCAGAGGTCATGGCGCAGGAGTGGTTCTCCCCCGGAAAAGAGGATGAGGGGGATCCCCGATCGCGCAAGGTCATCGATCAGGTCCAGTGCCTCCCCCGTGGTCAATTCACCGGTGATATCGTGACCAGGCCCCGAGCGGCTGTAGCAGTGCACGCAGGAGAGGTTGCAGCGGTCGGTGAGGTTCCAGAATATGACCGGTCGTGGCATGCCGGAGAATGCAAGGTACCGGCTCGGGACCTCACCCGGCTGACCATGGCGGTGTTTCATCACTTCACTCACGGTGCCCCTGCCATGCATGCACTGCGTGATTCGGTTCACCCGATACCTCCCCCGTTCTCCCTGATCCGGACGTTCGGTACACGCTTGAATTCATCGGTGCTGAAAAGGACAACATACTCGTGAAGGCCTGCCCTGTCTGCTATCATCCGGACCTCTTCCTGCACCTCTTCCCGTGAAAAGCCGTGGTGGACCGTGTAGAGGGTGTAGTCCCACTTTCCCGGAACCGGCTGTCGTTCATAACAGTGGGTGACCCCGGGAAAGGCTGACAGGATCGCTCCAGCCTGCTCCGCGGCCTGTCCATTGCAATGCCACGCGACAAGGGCATTTGCAGTGATACCGAGGAGACGCTGGTTGATCCGTGCCCGGAACCTGCGGATGATGCAGGCATCCCGCAGTGTCTGCACTCTTTCCAGGACTTCATCACCGGACATACCGAGCTTTCTGCCGATCTCCCCGTAGGGATCAGGGACAAGGGGAAGACCACCTTCAAGGGCGGCAAGGACCTGCAGGTCACGCGGTTCCATCGATCCCTCCGCTCTGCTTCCCTGTGAGTGGGAACCGGACATCGATCTTGATCTTCCGGATGGTCGGCAGGTTGAGAATATCGGTATCCGAAAACCCCGTCCGCGTGACTATTTCCTCGAGAACTGCGTGGAGTGACCTAGTATCCTTTGCCGAGAGGGTAAACCAGAGTGAGTAATGGTGGTCGCGCCGGAAGTTGTGCGACACTTCAGGGTATTCGCTGATCAGGCCGGCCACCTCGCGGATTCGTTCCCCGGGCACCGGCATGGCGACAAGGGTGGCAGCAGTGAGGCCCAGAGGCCGGGATTCGATAATTGGAGAGATTCCCCTCAGGATCCCGGCATGGCGGAGCCGCTCCAGCCGTTCCAGAAGCACGGATTCCGGGATGCCGAGCCTGCCTGCCAGATCTTCCCATGGCCGGGCAACGAGCGGGATCTCCTGCTGGAGTGCATCGAGGATGCAGATGTCGAGGGCATCAGGCTGGGGTGGAGCGTTCATGACTCCCCCCCGGCTCGTAGGGGCACCAGGGGTCCTCGGAGCATAGGTCTCCTGCTGTCGCCCCCGGCTTCTCAAGGCCGTCACACCAGCGCGGGGAAACCACTTCCATTCCCCGGTATGCCCGGGCACGGCAGCCGCCGCATATGACCTTGTATTCACACCGGCCACATTTTCCGGTCAGCAGGTCGGGATCACGGAGGGCAGAGAAGATCGGTGAATGTTCCCATATCTCGCGAAACGGGGTCTTCCGGACATTACCGGCACTGACCGGCAGGTAGGGACAGGGGGTGACCTCCCCGTCCGCGTAGATACGACAATAGCGGATCCCGGCGATACAGCCCCGCCCCCATGCCGGGTGGTCGATCCCGAGCTCCGCGGCAATCCGCAGGAACTGCGGGGCACAGGTCGGTCGGAGGTTCACACGGGAGTCCCGGTACTTCAGGAGCACCTGGCGGATCACCTCTTCATATGCCAGGGGATCCAACAGGCCTGCACCCTGGGCCCGTCCCGTGGGAACCGGGAAGAAGACCTGGTAGTCCGCCACCCCCAGCATGGTTCCGAGCTCCACGACGGATTGTACTTCCCTGGCAGAGGGCCGCATCACGGTCATGTTGATCTGGACACTGATGCCCTTATCACGGCAGTTCTGTATTCCCTGCACTGCCTTCTCCCAGGCGCCGCTGACGCCACGGAACGAGTCATGGACGGCAGGGTCTGCCGAGTCGATGCTGACGGCAACAGCCCGTATCCCTGCATCCCTCAGCCGTGCTGCCATGGCACGGTCGAGGAAGTACCCGCTGGTGCCCATCACCATCCGGAGCCCGCGATCAGTACCATAGCGGGCAATGGTGCAGAGATCGGTCCGCATGAGTGGCTCTCCCCCGGAGAGGACGACAACAGGCGTCCCGACGTGCCGTATCTGGTCGATCACCCCCAGTGCCTCGTCCGTGGAGAGCACTCCTGCCGCTTCGTGCTCCCCTGCTCTCACGTAGCAGTGGGTGCACTTCAGGGGACATTTGAGCGTGATATTCCACGAGATGAGACGCGGCGGTCCAGGAGGCAGATCCTTCACTGCCCCCGCCCTTTTCCCCTTCACTGCTGGGGTCCCTGATCTGCATTCGTGAGGTGTTCCCCCGTTGAGGGTACTGTGCTATCACCGGTGGAGATCGAAGCGATCAAGGTTCATCACCTTGGCCCAGGCTGCCACGAAGTCCTCAATGAACTTCCCTTTTGCGTCTGCGCTTGCATAGACCTCTGCGAGAGCCCGGATCTGGGCATTCGAACCGAAGATCAAGTCGACACGCGTGCCGGTCCATCTGACCTCTCCCGTCTTTCGATCGCGCCCTTCAAAGAGATCAGCGTCCTTCGAGACTGCTTTCCACTCCGTGCCCATATCGAGCAGGTTCACGAAGAAGTCGTTTGTGAGCGCCTCCGGCCGCTTGGTGAAGATGCCGTGACGCGTCTGTCCGACATTGGTGTCCAGCACCCGCATGCCTCCGATGAGCACCGTAATCTCGGGTGCGGTGAGGGTCAGCAGTTGTGCCTTGTCGACCAGCAACTCCTCTGCCGATACAGAATACTTGCCCTTCAGGTAGTTGCGGAAACCATCCGCCTTCGGCTCGAGCACAGCGAAGGAGTCCACATCGGTCTGCTCCCGGGAGGCGTCCATGCGTCCCGGGGTGAAGGGGACCGTCACCGAATGACCAGCATTTTTTGCGGCCTGCTCGACACCGGCACAACCGGCCAGCACGATCAGGTCAGCCAATGAGACCTTCTTACCGCCCGTGGCTTTACTGTTGAACTCCCGTTGTATGCCCTCAAGGGTCCCGAGCACCTTCGCCAGCCGGGGAGGCTGGTTGACCTCCCAGTCCTTCTGCGGTGCGAGGCGGATACGGGCACCGTTGGCACCGCCGCGCTTGTCGGAGCCCCGGAAGGTGGACGCCGATGCCCAGGCGGTCGAGACCAGCGCTGAGACCGAAAGGCCGGTGGCAAGGATCATGGCCTTGAGGGATGCGATGTCCTTCGCATCGATCAGGGGGTGATCGACGGCAGGGATAGGGTCCTGCCAGATGAGTTCTTCTGCGGGAACTTCCGGGCCGAGATAGCGGGAACGTGGACCCATGTCGCGGTGGGTCAGCTTGAACCACGCCCGGGCGAATGCATCTGCCATCTGCTCCGGGTGCTCGTAGAAGCGCCGGGATATCTTCTCGTAGACTGGGTCGAACCGGAGGGCAAGGTCGGTGGTCAGCATGCCCGGAGCGCGACGCTTCGAGGGATCATGGGGATCCGGCACACTCCCGGCACCGGCGCCGCCCTTCGGCTTCCACTGGTATGCGCCGGCAGGACTCTTTTCCAGTTCCCACTCAAACGTGAACAGGTTCCGGAAGAAGTTGTTGCTCCACTTGATCGGCGTCTGGGTCCAGATCACTTCCGGGCCACCGGTGATCGCATCATTCCCTTTGCCGGTGCCGTAACTGCTCTTCCACCCGAGGCCCTGCTCCTCGATGGGGGCCGCGTCGGGCTCCGGCCCGACGTGTGATGCGGGGCCGGCACCATGGGTCTTGCCAAACGCATGACCGCCGGCGATCAGCGCAACCGTCTCTTCGTCGTTCATTGCCATCCGGGCGAAGACCTCCCTGATATCCCTGGCCGCCGCGACCGGATCCGGGTTGCCATTCGGACCCTCAGGATTGACGTAAATCAGGCCCATCTGCACGGCAGCGAGCGGATTTTCGAGCTCCCGGTCGCCGGAATACCGTTTGTCACCCAGCCACTCGTTCTCTGCACCCCAATAGACACTCTCGTCCGGTTCCCAGGCATCCTCACGGCCGCCGGCGAAGCCGAAGGTCCTGAATCCCATCGATTCAAGGGCGACGTTGCCGGCAAGGATCAGGAGGTCGGCCCACGAGATTTTGCGGCCATACTTCTGCTTGATCGGCCAGAGCAGCCGGCGTGCTTTATCGAGATTCGCGTTATCGGGCCAGCTGTTGAGGGGCGGGAAACGCTGCTGGGCGGAACCGGCGCCGCCACGGCCATCACCAACGCGGTACGTGCCGGCGCTGTGCCATGCCATGCGGATGAACAGGGGGCCGTAGTGGCCGAAATCCGCCGGCCACCAGTCCTGCGATTCGGTCATCAGCGCCCGCAGGTCCGATTTCACGGCTGTGAGGTCGAGTGTCTTGAACTCCTCAGCGTAGTTGAACTCCCTGCCCATCGGATTGGACAGGGGGGAGTGCTGGTGGAGCATCTTCAGGTTCACCTGGTTCGGCCACCAGTCCCGGATGGACCTTCCTCTGCCGGTTGGTCCCTGGTTCATCCCGGCCTTTGCCGGGTTCCTGGCATCGTCAGTCATAACGTCATCACCTTTCATTGTAGGGTGTTATCCCCCGCGGCTAATTGAATATTCCTTTGCGGCCAGGCGAACTTCTGCCTGAGCAGCAGCCCGGTTACACTGTTTGGGCAACGGAGCTGCACTACCCACCTTTGCTGAAAAAAGACGTTTTCTTTTCCGGATCCTGTGGGAAATTTCGCCTGGAATACTAAACTATGCCCCCTTGTATCCTCACATTCCCGCTGACCCCGGCTTTCCTGAGGTCCACAATCCAATCAGTGTACCGTTTCCGGTCGGAATGTGTCCGTTCTTATGATCCGGTGAACATCCGGTAGCAGGTCGGGGTATCCCTTTCCCGCTGTTCACAATCAGTGATCGGTTCCTTGTTGCGATACACCAGCTTCCTCGACTATATGACCGTTCTTGCAGCAGCCCGGGTCCGAACCCTTTTCACAGTCCCTTGACCAGGTTCCGTACCTGGATGAACCGGGCGAGCAGGATGAACAGAACGGTCGCAGCAATGAGCACGCCTCCGTCAAGGAGGGGAGAGAAGAACGATCCCCCGGATATCGCTGCATTGAAGAGATCCACCACGTACGTGAGCGGTGAACAGGAGGCAAGGGCAAGGGAGAGCCCCTGCATCTGGGAGAGCGGTATGAATATCCCTGATATGAAGATGAGTGGGAAGCGTATCAGGTTTGAAAAGATCATCACGTTCGGCGGACTGTTGGAGGCAGGGGAGGCCAGCAGGGCGCCAAGGGAGGAGCATGCGATCGTCCCCAGCACGAAGGTGAACAGGAACAGGGCGGGATTGATGATGTGCATTGGAATGAACAGGGTACTTACTATCCAGATGATCAGGGAGATGCCCAGGCCGAAGATCGCACCCGCCAGGATATCACCAATGATAATGCTCTCTGGGATGACCGGGTATGAGAGGAGCCGCTCATAGGTCTTCTCCCGCTTCTCCCATGGGGTGATGAGGGGACCAACTGATGATGCGGTGAAAAAGAGCATCATCGCGAGAAACCCCGGGAAGAACAGAACGAGGTCGAGGTTCCGGCCAACGAAGAAGGCGAGGAACATGAAGATCGGGAAGAGGATGCCGAACATCAGCACCGGGGGTTTTGTGTAGTACAGGAGGATGTTCTTCTCACAGATGGTAAGAATGCCCCGGAGGAACACCACAGGTGTTTTCATGTGCACCCCGTCAGCTGGACAAAAGTCTCTTCGAGGCTGGGGCCGGTGATGGCAAGCGACGTGATCCCGAGTGACTCCCGGTCGGCCCGGCTGACAAGGTATTTTACCACACGGTCAGGGTTGTCCGTGTAGATCCGCCACTTGTCGCCGCAGGGCTCAGCCCGGATGATCCCCTCTGCCTGGAAGAAATCGTTCCGGACGCCCCGGGAGAACGAGACCTCCACCGACTGGGTGGCCTCAAACATCCTCCTGAGACGCTCCGGGCTATCCTGTGCAACAATCCTTCCCCGGTTGATGATGCAGACGGTCCTGCAGAGGGTGTTTGCCTCCTCGATGTTATGGGTGGTGAGGAATACGGTACTGCCCTCCTCGTTCATCTGGTGTATCGTCTCGACCACCAGTCTCCGGCTCTGGACATCGAGCCCGCTTGTCGGCTCATCAAGGAACAGGACAGCGGGCCGGTGCATGATTGCGCAGGCGATACTGACCCGCTGTTTCATCCCCTTCGAAAAGGTCCGGACCGGGTATTTCCGCTGTGCCAGGAGACCCATCTTTGTGAGGAGTTCGTCAACCCGCTCTTCCCGGATCGGCCGGGGCATCCCGTACATCTTCCCGGTCAGGTGCAGGTTCTGTTCAGCGGAGAGATCACCATAGACGGTGCTGCTCTCCGGGATGACCCCCATCTGCATCTTGGCATCGATCGGGTGGCGGTGGATGTCGATACCCCTGATCCGGGCACTCCCTGCATCGGGCATCAGGACTCCGGTGATCAGGCGGATGGTGGTGGTCTTCCCTGCACCATTCGGTCCGAGGAATCCGAAGATCCCGCCATTCTGCACGGAGAGGCTGATATCGTCAACTGCAGTGACAGTGCCAAACCTTTTGGTGAGGTGATCCACATCGATTGCATTCACGGACTGTTATCCCCTTTCTCTGGTGGTATCCTGGGAGATCTCCCCGGCCGGGAGTCTCTTTGTTCTGGTTGCGCCTCATCTCTCATCAAGCCTGCACATGAGCAGCCAGGCCGGTGGCATCAGTAGTGCGTGAGGTGAGTGGGCTGGCGCCGGGGATCCTGCAGGGCAGGAGATGACCGCTGGCACCGATCGTACATATGGCCGCCAGAGGTATCCTCGCTGGTCGACCGGACGGTGTTCAAGGGAGGTTCCCGGTGCAGGGACCTCTGATTTACAGTTTTATATGAAAATGCCTCCGGCATTTTCATCTTTTATGCTTGTGGCCCTCAAAGGAATCATGTTATTTTTTTATAGTGCGTGCTGCTCCGTCCGGATGGACGGATTTTTTCCCGGTATGGCTACGACTCCACGACTCCGCCATCGATCATGACCGTGTACTCCCTGACCGGGATAGTTTTTCCCGACCCTTTGAGTGCCTGGTCGACGATGTACGCCACCCCGCTGCAGCAGGGGACTTCCATGTGGAGGATGGTGACTGACCTGATCTGGTGGAGAGAGAAGATCTCCTTCAGTTTCATGATGTATCCTTCGATGTCTGTATCGAGCTTCGGGCAGAAGATGATCACGATCCTGTCCTTCAGGAAATCCTGGTGGAAGCCTGCATAGGCAAACGGTACGCAGTCTGCAGCGATGAGCAGGTCGGCATTGTCAAAGTAATGCGCTTCGGGATTGAGGAGTTTCAGTTGCACCGGCCACTGTCTCAGTTCGGATCCTGTCTCTCCGGGCGCATGCCGGTAGCCTTCACGAGGTCTCCGGGGGATGGTCCGTGCTGCTGATCCCGGGCATCCTGCAAAGGAGGGATGGCCGCAGACACCAGCGTCAGGAGGGGACCCGGGAGCCCGGTGAGAGGGGACGGGAATCTGGTGCTCCCTGAGGTATTCGATCGCCAGGTCATACAGCTTCTTCTCGCCATGCCCAACGAGGTGTTCAAGATGAGCTTTTATCACCGCGGGTCCCTGGGGGACCACGTTGGCCATCACGGCCTTCTCATCGTACTCCCCTGCCTCCCGTTCGATGACCGTGATCGCCCCTTCCGGGCAGGTCCCCATGCAGGCACCAAGCCCGTCGCAGAAGAGGTCGCTTACCAGCCGTGCTTTGCCATCGATCAGCTGGAGTGCCCCTTCCGGACAGTCCGGGATGCACTGGCCACAGCCGGTGCATTTTTTCTGATCGATATCGATGATCTTCCGGTTCATAGCTTCTTCCCTCGTCTATTTTTTGGATTATTCCGAATCCGGGTCATCCCGATCTCCCCCGCAATTTTACTCCAGTTATCCGCCCGGTTCTTCCGCAAGGGGCGGTTCAATTACCAGGAAACTGTTGATGAAATGACGGGACGCTCTGCCTGGCAGGATAGTCCGGCCTGTCATGAATACTGCAGAAAAGGAGCCCCTGCATCATCCCTCTTCCTTTGGGTGGTGGGAGGTGAGCCTGCGGTAGGTCTCATCCCCCACACACTCTTTTGCGTACTTGCACCACTGGACGCAGGAGAGTGCATCGTTGTACACGGTGAACCCACACCTGCTGCAGGAAACGGCGACATCGTTTGAGAAGACCTCGATCTCCTCGCCGCACTCCGGGCACTTCCTGATCGTGAGAGTCGGGGTCCGGAGGGTTGCTGCCCCCGGGCAGCGATCAAGCATCTATGGGGTCTCCTGCTGCCTATACTCGCGGAGCAGTGCCTCCGCATACCGATCTGCCTTCTTAGTCGGCACGTAGTTGAAGACCCTGACCCGTTTCATGATCTCCGCCACGATCTCCGATTCATCAGTAAGATGCAGCTTCTTCACTTCCTCAAGGATGAATTCGAGGTGATCGATCCCGGTCTCCTTGCCATCGATCAGGATCCGCCGGGTCTTGATCTTGTCGGGGGGGATCCCGCCGCAGATCGAGCAGTAGTATCCGTCTTTCTCGTCTCCGGCCATCGTCATCCCCTGATCATCGTCAGCATCATCTTGAACCGGGTGATCGCAGAGAGGGCATGCGGTGCATTCGCCGGGAAGATGATGGTCTCCCCTTCTTTCATCTGGTACGTGGTTCCTGACACCCAGACCTCGCATTTCCCGTCAAGGATGGTGACCACGGCGTCATAAGGGGCTGTGTGCTCGGAGAGCCCTTCATCCTCATCGAAAGAGAAGAGGGTGATGCTCCCCACCTTCCGGTTCACGATCATGCGGCTTGCGACCGTGCCATCCTGGTATTCCACGAGATCCTTCAGGCGGAGCACCTTCCCCCGCAGCTCCGCTCGCTTCTCATCGCGCTTCTCTGCCTTTTCAAGGTCGAATTCAGCCATCCTTTCTCATCCTTCCCGTTAAGGAATCCAGTGGTTCCACTCTTATTGGTTTCGCTTCAGAGCGCCGGGACCATCCGCGGCAGGTCCTCTTCAACACTGCTGTTCTTCCGGATCCCGAAGTTCTTCACGAGGACATCCAGGACCGCAGGTGATATGAATGCCGGGAGCTTCGGACCAAGGGTGATATCCTTCACTCCAAGGTGCAGCAGGGCGAGGAGCACCAGGACCGCTTTCTGTTCGTACCAGGCGATGTTGTAGGAGACCGGAAGATCATTGATCCCGACGCCAAACGCTTGTGCGAGGGCCTGTGCGATCACGACGAGCGAATAGCAGTCATTGCACTGGCCGGCATCAAGGACCCTTGGGATGCCGTCAACCGTACCCAGATCCAGGCTGTTGTACCGGTACTTGGCACACCCTGCGGTGAGGATGATGGTGTCTTTGGGAAGCGCCTGTGCAAACTCCGTGTAATACTCCCGCTCCTTCTGCCTGCCGTCACACCCTGCCATCACGACAAACCTTCTGATCTGCCCGTTTTTCACCGCTCCAACCACCTTGTCAGCCAGTGAAAGCACGGCATCATGGGCACACCCGGTCAGAAGGTCCCTTCCGCTTCCCGGCAGGGCATTCGGTGCAGGGCAGGTCTTTGCAAGCGCAATGACGGGAGAGAAGTCCTTTGTTCCATTCGGACCTGCTTCAATGTGCGGCACTCCTGGATATCCCGTCAACCCTGTTGTGAAAAGACGCCCCTTGTAGTTCTCTTTCGGGGGGACGAGGCAGTTCGTGGTAAACAGGACCGGCCCGTTGAACTGGTCGAACTCCTCCTTCTGGTGCCACCATGAGCTCCCGTAGTTGCCGACCAGGTGGGGATAGTTCTTAAAGGCGGGATAGGCGTGGGCAGGAAGCATCTCTCCATGGGTGTAGACATCCACGCCGGCATCTTTTGACTGTTCAAGGAGCATCTCAAGATCTTTCAGGTCATGGCCGGTGATCAGGATCCCAGGGCGGTTCCCGATCGTGGTCTTCACGGCAGTGATCTCTGGTGTTCCGTAGGCACTGGTATTGGCTTCATCGAGCAGTGCAAGGGTTTTTACCCCTACCCCTCCACATTCGAGCACCAGGGAGACCATGTCCGGGACAGGGAGGTCCTGGAGCATGGAAGCAAGCGCCTTCTGGATGAACGTGGTGATGGAATCATCGGTCCTGCCGAGCACTTCTGCATGGGTATAGTAGGCCGATATCCCCTTGAGGCCGAAGAGGAGCGTTGACCGGAGCGACCGTACATCCTCGTTCTCTGTCGCAAGGATCCCGGCCGTTTCTGCCTTCTTCAGGATATCGCTCTCACTCCCGGGTTTCCAGGTGCAGGCATCCGGTTCGGTGCTGCTGCTTCTGGGAAGCGCATCCCGGAGTGCGACCGCTTTTTTGATCATGGCGGTAAACCGGTCCTTGTCGAAGTTGACGTTGGTCAGGGTCGCAAAGAGCGCTTCGGCGATGAACAGCCCTGTTTCCGGATTGCCCTTTCCTTTCTTTATCGCAGCAAGGTTACGGGCTGCGAGTCCCTTGCAGAGGAAGACCAGCACATCCTGGTATGCCGCGATCTCATCCTCTTTCCCGCAGACACCTTTCACGGTGCATCCGATCCCCTTGACTGTTTCTTGACACTGATAGCAGAACATTTCAGGCTCCTTT
>JAEAMG010001553.1_pt1 | contig 16992 bp, 17 predicted proteins | sample 8958741 | NCBI WGS metagenome assembly JAEAMG01 (sample SAMN16933256, study PRJNA681125) | bioreactor sludge metagenome | isolation source: anaerobic bioreactor treating anionic surfactant - SDBS | place: India: Bengaluru | collected 2019-02-28 | reverse complement strand
CGTTCTGGCGAGCATTCTCGCCTAAATGGGTGTCCGGTTTCATTAGACCACTACAGAGGCCGGTCATTGACCGGCTTTTTCATCTTCTGAAACCTGGGTTTTCAAATTTTCTCGCACGACATCCAATATGCGTATCGCCAGTGCTTTGTCCTCGACGCTCCGGGCCAGTACCAACGCTCCCACGAGTGTCGACATCATCACCAGGCTTTGTGCATCACCCTGTTCATTCCCCAGCGCCGTTTCAATCTGTTTGAGTCGTGCGCCGAGCACTGTGTCCGTTGTTGCACTGTGCTGGCCTCTTAACCCGAGTTCGGAGGACATGGTTGGCAGCGGACATCCCTGATCCGGGGAGGTCAGGTGCCATTCCGACAGGTAGCTGTCGATAAACGCTTCCAGCGGCCGTTTCTGGCTGAACAGTATCTCGCAATGCGCGTCCAGCTCTGCTGCTGCGACTTGCAGCGCCTTTTCCACCAGCTCGTCCTTGGACTTGAAGTGAGCGTAGAACCCTCCATGGGTAAGGTTCAGCGCTTTCATCAACGGCTGTAGGCCGGTGGCGCCGATTCCGTCGCGGCGAAAACGCACGGAGGCTTCCTTGATGATGCGTTTGTGGGTCTGGGCTTTGTGGTCGGATGAATAACGCATAGGAGGGCCTCGGTTACAGGTTGGCATTCTAACCATGTTGTATCGATTTACATGTATGTCCTCTGTCTTGGACGTTGGTATGAAAAGTGGTTACCTCTACGCATGAGATTGTTCAACAATCGTGAGGCAGTCATGACATCCAGCTTGTCTTTAGCCGACCAGATTGCACTGGAGCTTCGCGCTGACATCATCGGTGGGCGGCTTTTGCCGGGGATGCCGTTGGTCGAGGTGGACTTGGTGAAAGCCTACAACGCCTCACGTAACACCATCCGCGAAGCATTGCACCGTCTCGGCCAGGAAGGGCTGACCCGCTACGTGCGCAACAAGGGCGTCATGGTTCGGCGGCTGGAACGTGAGGAGGTGCGTGATTTGTTTGTAGTCCGCCGCACCCTGGAGTTACAGGCCATCGCCCAGAGCGGCCCGCTGACAGAGGATCAATCCGAGCGTATGCAGAACGCAATCGACGCCACCACGCTGGCTCGTGAGCGCGAAGATTGGCGAGCGGTCGCCACCCACAGCTTGGTGTTCCACCAGCAAATCGTTGGGTTGATGCGCAGCCCTTTGTTCGATGAGTTTTTTGCCCAGGTCATCGCCCAGCTGCGTCTGGTGTTTTGCGCGGCGCCTGATGAGCAACGCTTCCAGTTGCCTTGGTTGGAGCGTGATCGTGAGATTTACACATTACTGGCCCAACAGAATAAGCCGGCGGCAGGCGAGGCGATGAGCCTGTACCTGGATGATTCGGAACGTCTTTCCCTGGCCTTGTTTAACCACCCCTGATCGAGGATCTGCACCATGTACAAAGACTATCCGGCCGCCTACCAGGTCAGCAAAGGCTCGGCGCTGCAGGTCGACACGGCGTTCTATGAACGGATTCGCAACAACGCGGATCAACGCACGCTTATCGAGCAGTTCGAAGTACCGATTCGTACCGGCCGGGCCTGGAAGGTGCCCGCCGGGCATGTGTTTCGTGTCACCACGCCGCTGGGCCCGCAGGTGGGCGACTTTAACGTGTGGAACGCCAACGATCCCCGTGAACGTCTCTGGGCCGCACGCACCCGCCAATTGCAGGGCGCCCATGTCAGTACCCATGACCGTTTATGGTCGAACCTGCCGTTCCTGCGACCTTTGGTCACCATCACCGATGACAGCTTGGCCAGTTACGGCATTGACGAGCACGGTGGGCGTCTGCACGACTTGCTTGGCACGCGTTGCGACCCTTACGTAAACCGCATGCTCACGGGCGAGGACTTCCACCACCATTGCCACTCGAACCTGACCCGCGCGGTTTTACCCCACGGTCTGACGGAATTCGACGTGCATGACGTGCTGAATATTTTCCAGTGCACCGGCCTCAATCATGACGACATGTACTTCATGAAAGCCTGCCCGGCGCAGAAGGGCGATTACCTGGAGTTCTTTGCCGAGATTGATTTGCTCTGCGCGCTGTCGACGTGCCCGGGCGGGGATTTGTCGCTGCCGATGTGGGGGCCGGATGCACAGGACCCGCTGACGGTGTGCCGTCCGCTGGGAGTGGAGATTTACCGGTTGGAAGATGAGTTGCTGAACGGCTGGAGCCAGCCGCAGCGTGCTGCCTATAAGGGGCAGCACGGTTTGCAGATTGCCAAGGCGGATTGGGAGTAAACGGTCCTAGCGGTCCTGCGCGTCCTTGGAGTCCGCCTGGGCGTTGCGCTCGGCCACGCGTTTGCGTTGTTCGTCGGTGAGCTCCACCTTGTTGGCGCTGTCACGCAGCATCATCAGTCCACCAACGATCGACCCGATCGCAACTACCATAATCAACCACGCATACCACGGCATAAGGCTCTCCTTGAGGCAGATTGCCGTGGGAGGTTTTTCCCACGGTAATAACTGCTTTGAGTTACAGGCTTTCTGAGTAGTTCAGTGTAGGCCTGTTCCGCCTCAAAACCTTAGAGCCCGGTCAACATTGCATCTGCCGGTGCATCGGCACGGTCCTGCGCGGTCATCTGGAAGTAGATGAAACCTACAGCCATAAAGCCGAGGAAGATCAGCCCGATCAGCGTGTTGAACCACGCCATGGCCACCAGGCACACCACAGCCAGCACCAACGCAATGCCGGGCACGATCGGGTATCCCGGCGCGCGGAAGGTACGTTCCAGCAGCGGTTCGGTCTTACGCAGTTTGAACAGGCTGAGCATGCTCATGATGTACATCACGATGGCGCCAAACACCGCCATGGTGATCATCGCCGCGGTCAGGGTCATCCCACCGAGGTTGATCAGGCCGTCGCTGTAAATGGCGGCGATGCCGACCACGCCGCCAGCGATGATTGCCCGGTGTGGTGTCTGAAAGCGCGACAATTTGGCGAGGAAAGATGGCAGGTAACCAGCGCGGGCCAGGGCGAAGAACTGGCGCGAGTAGCCCAGGATAATGCCGTGGAAGCTCGCCACCAGGCCGAACAGGCCGATCCATACCAGCATGTGCAGCCAGCCGGAGCTTTCGCCCACCACGGTTTTCATCGCCTGCGGCAGCGGATCGTTGATGTTTGACAGGGTGCGCCAGTCGCCGACGCCACCGGCGAAGAACATCACGCCCATGGCCAGGATCACCAGGGTCAGGATGCCGCTGATGTAGGCCTTTGGAATGGTGCGTTTCGGATCTTTCGCTTCTTCGGCCGCCATGGCCGCGCCTTCGATGGCCAGGAAGAACCAGATGGCAAACGGAATCGCCGCGAACATCCCGGCAATCGCCGGGGCGCCGAAGGTGTCGGAACCGGCCCAGCCATTCAAGGCAAAGTTGCTGAAGCTGAACGCGGGCGCGACCACCCCCATGAACACCAGCAATTCAGCGACGGCGAGCACGCACACCACCAATTCGAAGGTGGCGGCGAGTTTCACGCCAAGAATGTTCAGGCCCATGAAGACGATGTAGGCACCGACGGCCGCGTGTTTGGGGTCCAGGGCCGGGAACTGCACATTCAGATAGGCGCCGATAGCCAAGGCGATGGCAGGCGGAGCGAAGACAAACTCAATCAGTGTGGCGAGGCCCGCGATCAAGCCGCCTTTCTCACCAAAGGCGCGACGACTGTACGCAAACGGCCCGCCTGCGTGAGGAATGGCGGTAGTCAGCTCGGTGAAACTGAAGATAAAGCAGGTGTACATCGCGGCGACCATCAATGAGGTCACCAGGAAGCCCAAGGTCCCGGCCACGCCCCAGCCGTAGCTCCAGCCGAAGTATTCCCCGGAAATCACCAGCCCGACGGCAATGCCCCATAAATGCAGGGTGCCCAAGGTGGGTTTGAGTTGTGTGTTCATCGTGCTGCGCTCCCTGAACGGTTTGGAATGATTCAAGGTGTTGCAGCGGCCATGCCAGCCTGAGAATCATTGTCGTAAAGCGGCGCAACTGTCGTGTGGGGGACGGTTTGGCGTTTGAAATTTGCCGGCGTCGCACCAGATAGGTGCGGCGGTGACGGTGCCGACGCTATCGGGAGCAAGCCCCCTCCCACAGGTTGACTGGCGCTCGGCATGACAACTCGGTCAAGTGTGGGAGGGGGCTTGCTCCCGATAGCGCCCGCCCAGACGCTGGAAACCCGCAGTGTAAACCCCGCATAAACCCACTCTTTACGCCATCTTTACGCCCCGCCCACCCCGTCGCTCTCGTTCCTTTACGGCACTCCTGCCGACAATTGCCCCACACGCGGCACTCGCCGCTAAACGGAGAGACTTCCATGAGCGTTCTGGACGGGGTGTCACTGCTATTGGCCGTGGCGCTGTTCATTTATCTGCTGGTTGCGCTGTTACGCGCGGATCGGAACTAGGAGCTGGCCATGCACAGTTATGACTATTGGCTTATCATTGCCTTCTTTGCCGTGGTACTGGTACCGGCGCCGTTCCTGGGGCGGTTCTATTACAAGGTAATGGAAGGCCAGCGTACCTGGCTCAGCCCGGTGCTGGGCCCGGTCGAGCGCGTGTGTTATCGCGTCGCCGGGGTGGATCAGGAGCAGGAGCAAAGTTGGCAGAAATACATGCTGGCCTTGCTCGCGTTCAACCTCACGGGCTTTTTGCTGTTGTTCGGGATCCTGCTGTTCCAGGACTATCTCCCACTGAACCCGCAGAAATTGCCGGGCCAGGAATGGACGTTGGCCTTCAATACAGCGGTCAGCTTCATGACCAACACCAACTGGCAGTCCTACAGCGGTGAGGCGTCCCTGAGCTACCTCAGCCAGATGGCCGGCCTGACGGTGCAGAACTTCGTCAGTGCGGCTACCGGCTTGGCCGTCCTGGTCGCGCTGTGCCGTGGGATCGGTCGCAAATCCACCAAGACGCTGGGTAACTTCTGGGTCGACATGACCCGCGCCACCCTCTACGGCCTGTTGCCGTTGTGCCTGGTGCTGGCGTTGTTCCTGGTGTGGCAGGGCGTGCCACAAACCTTCGCGCACTACGTCGATGCCGTGACGATGCAGGGTGTGGACCAAGTCATCCCCCTGGGCCCGGCGGCCAGCCAGATTGCGATCAAGCAGTTGGGCACCAACGGCGGCGGCTTCTTCGGGGTCAACTCGGCGCATCCGTTCGAAGACCCGACGGCCTGGGCCAACCTGTTTGAAGTGGCATCGATCATCCTGATCCCGGCGGCATTGGTATTCACCTTTGGCCACTACGTGAAAGACCTGCGTCAGAGCCGCGCCATCCTGGGGTGCATGCTGGCGCTGTTCCTGATCGGCGGCGCGACTTCGCTGTGGTCCGAATACCAGCCCAACCCGACCCTGAACAACCCCGCCGTGGAGCAAACCGCACCGCTGGAAGGTAAGGAGGCGCGCTTCGGTACCACCGGCACGGTGTTGTGGTCGGTCACGACTACGGCGGCGTCCAACGGTTCGGTCAACGGCATGCAAGACAGCCTCAGCCCTCTTAGTGGCATGGTGGCGCTGGTCAACATGATGGTGGGCGAAGTGATCTTCGGCGGTGTCGGCGCCGGTATGTACGGCATGTTGCTCAACGTGTTGATCGCGGTGTTCCTTGCCGGCCTGATGATCGGCCGCACTCCGGAGTACTTAGGCAAGAAGCTACAGGCCAAGGAAGTGCAATTGCTGGTCGTGACCCTGTTGGTGATGCCTGTCGGCGTGCTCGTTCTCAGCGCCATCGCCGCCAGCCTGCCGGGGCCGGCCAGCGCCATCAGCAACCCAGGCCCCCACGGGTTTAGCCAGTTGCTCTATGCCTACACCTCGGCGGGTGCCAACAACGGCTCGGCGTTTGCGGGCCTCAGTGCCAACACACCGTTCCATAACCTGATGCTCGGCCTGGGCATGTTGATCGGCCGTTTCGGCTACATCCTCCCGATACTGGCCCTGGCCGGCAGCCTGGCGATGAAGAAGACCGCACCAATTGGTCAGAACAGCTTCCCGACCCATGGTCCGCTGTTCGTGACCCTGTTGACCGTGACCATTTTGCTGGTGGGCGGCCTGACTTTCCTGCCGACGCTGGCGCTGGGGCCTATCGCTGAACACTTGAGCATGGGCTTCTAAAAAGGGGATATGAAAATGAATATGCCTGCAAAAAACGCGGCCCCGGTCAAAACCCAGGAACCCGCCAAAACCGCCATCTCCGCCTTGTGGCGCCCGGCGCTGGTCCAGGCGTTCGTCAAGCTGGACCCGCGCCAGCTGCAACGTTCGCCAGTGATGCTGGTGGTCGAGCTGACCGCCATCCTCACCACCGTGTTGTGTTTTGTGCCCGACACCGCCGTGCCGACGTATGTGGCCGTGCAAATTGCCGTGTGGCTGTGGTTCACCGTACTGTTCGCCAACTTCGCCGAAGCCCTGGCCGAAGGGCGCGGCAAGGCCCGCGCCGACAGCCTCAAGGCCGGCAGCGAAGGCCTGAGCGCGCGCCGTAAGGAAGCCGATGGCAGCTTCAAGGTCGTGCCGGCCACCAGTCTGCGCAAAGGTGATGTGGTACGTGTCGCCGCCGGGGAAATGATCCCTGGTGACGGCGAGGTCATCGAAGGCATCGCAGCGGTCAACGAAGCGGCGATCACCGGTGAATCCGCACCGGTGATCCGCGAGTCCGGCGGCGACCGCTCGGCCGTCACCGGCAACACGCGGCTGGTGTCGGACTGGCTGATGATCCGCATCACCGCCAACCCCGGCGAGTCCACCCTGGACCGCATGATTGCCCTGGTCGAAGGCGCCAAGCGTCAGAAAACCCCCAACGAAGTCGCGCTGGATATTCTGCTGATCGGCCTGACCCTGATCTTCCTGCTGGTGGTCGTGACCTTGCAACCATTCGCCCACTTCGCCAATGGCAGCTTGCCGCTGGTGTTTTTGGTCGCACTGCTGGTGACGCTGATTCCTACTACCATCGGCGGCTTGTTGTCGGCCATCGGTATTGCCGGCATGGACCGCCTGGTGCGCCTCAATGTGATCGCCAAGTCCGGCCGTGCCGTGGAAGCGGCCGGTGACGTGCACGTGTTGCTGCTGGACAAGACCGGCACCATCACCTTTGGTAACCGTCGCTGCTCGGCGGTAGTGGCGGCACCGGGTGTCAGCGGCAAGGACCTGGCCGAAGGCGCGCTGCTGGCGTCCCTGGCGGACGACACGGCAGAAGGCAAATCCATCGTCGAATACCTGCGGGCTCTGCACCCGCAGGCCGAGCCATCCCTGGATGAGCTGACCGCCGTACCGTTCAGTGCCGAAACCCGTTTGTCCGGTGTCGACTACCAGGGCCGCGTGTTCCGCAAAGGCGCCGTGGATTCGCTGCTGGCGTTTATCGGCCAGCCACGCGGCGACCTGCAACCGGCATTGTCACGGGAAATCGACAAGATCGCCCAGAGCGGCGGCACGCCATTACTGGTGTGTGCCGACGGCAAATTGCTCGGTGCAATCCACTTGAAGGACGTGGTCAAGCCCGGTATCCGCGAACGTTTCGCCGAGTTGCGCAAACTGGGCATTCGCACCGTGATGGTCACCGGTGACAACCCGCTGACGGCCGCTGCGATTGCTGCCGAAGCCGGTGTGGATGACGTGCTGGCCGAAGCGACCCCGGAGAAAAAACTCGCGCGCATCCGTCATGAGCAAAACGACGGCCGCTTGGTGGCGATGTGCGGCGACGGTGCCAACGACGCCCCGGCACTGGCTCAGGCGGACGTCGGCATGGCGATGAACGACGGCACCCAGGCCGCCCGCGAGGCCGCCAACATGGTCGACCTCGACAGCGACCCCACCAAGCTGCTGGACGTGGTGCAGATCGGCAAGGAGTTGCTGGTGACTCGCGGCGCGTTGACCACCTTTTCCATCGCCAACGACGTGGCCAAGTACTTCGCGATCCTGCCGGCGCTGTTCGCCTCGATCTACCCGCAGTTGGGCGTGCTCAACGTGATGCATTTGCAGAGCCCGCAGAGCGCGATTCTCTCGGCCATTGTGTTCAACGCGCTGATCATCGTCGTGCTGATCCCCCTGGCGCTGCGCGGTGTACGCGTACAGGCCGCGAGTGCGGCGGCGTTGCTGCGGCGCAACCTGCTGATCTATGGCCTGGGCGGGCTGCTGGTGCCGTTCGCGGGCATCAAGGCGATCGACATGCTGCTGACGGCGCTGCACCTGGTTTGACCCGATGCCTGTGGGCACCATCCCCGTGCCCACAGGTTGCAATGACCGAATTGAGGAGTTTGAAATGTCCAACATAATCCGCCCGGCCTTGAGCCTGCTGGTGCTCATGACCCTGATCACCGGCGTCGCCTACCCACTGGTGGTAACCGGTGTCGCCCAAGTCGCCTTCCCGGATCAGGCCAACGGCAGCCTGGTGCGCGATGCCAGCGGCAAGGTGCGTGGCTCCAGTCTGATCGCCCAGGATTTTACCGGTGACAGCTGGTTCCATCCGCGCCCTTCGGCGGGTGCCTTTGCGACGGTTTCCAGCAGCGCCAGTAACCTTGCTCCAAGCAACCCGACCTTGGCCACCCGCGTGTTCGATGATGCGAACAAGCAATTGGTGCCCAGCCAGGGGCCGGTGCCTTTGGCGTCGTTGACTACCTCCGGCAGCGGTCTTGATCCACACTTGCCACCCCAGGCGATTGCCTATCAACTGGCACGGGTGGCTGCTGCGCGAAATGTGCCGGTGTCGACCCTGCAACGGTTGATGGATGAACATATCGAAAGCCCGCTGGTGGGGCCGCCTGTGGTGAATGTGCTGGCGCTGAACATGGCCCTGGAAAAACTCTGAACCCTGTGGGAGGGGGCTTGCCCCCGATAGCAGAGTGTCAGTCAACACAGGTATCGACTGAACCACCGCTATCGGGGGCAAGCCCCCTCCCACATTGGATTTTCTCTGGGTCTGAACAATTGAAGGAAACCCCTGCATGAGCGACTCCGGCCGCGCCGATGCCCTGCTAGCCGATCTACCCCGGGACGGCCGTGGCCGGCTCAAAGTTTTCCTCGGCGCCGCGCCGGGTGTGGGCAAGACCTACGCCATGCTCCAGGCTGCCCACACCCAACTGCGCCAGGGCGTCAAACTGATCGCCGGCGTGGTCGAAACCCATGGCCGCGCCGAGACCGAGGCCTTGCTCAGTGGCCTGCCGCAACAACCGTTGCTGCGCAGCGAATACCGTGGCGTGATGCTCGAAGAGATGGACCTCGACGGCCTGCTCGCCGCCAAGCCCAAGCTGGTGCTGGTGGACGAACTGGCCCACAGCAACGCCCCCGGCAGCCGCCACGAAAAGCGCTGGCAAGACATCCAGGAACTGCTCGCCGCCGGCATCAACGTGTTTACCACGGTCAACGTCCAGCACCTGGAAAGTCTGAATGACCAGGTCCGCGGCATCACCGGGGTGCAGGTCCGCGAAACCCTGCCGGATTGGGTGCTGCAAGAAGCCGACGAACTGCTGCTGATCGACCTGCCGTCCCGTGAACTGCTGGAACGTCTGCGCGACGGTAAGGTGTATGTGCCGGAGCAGGCCCGCGCAGCCATCGATGCATTCTTTACCCAGACCAACCTGATGGCCCTGCGCGAGCTGGCGATGCAGACCGCCGCCGCCCATGTTGACGACGATTTGGCCCAGGGCTATCGCCAGCTCGGCCAGGCGGCTCCGGCGGTGCGCGGTCGATTGTTGGTGGGCGTGGGTGGCGACGCGCAAGCCGAGCGCCTGGTGCGCCATGCCAGTCGCGTCGCCCAGCGCCGGCACTTGCCGTGGAGCCTGGTGCATATCGATAACGGCGGCGCGCGGGATGAGCAAGCACGCCTGCGCCTGCAAAATGCCCAGCAACTGGCCGAGCGTCTGGGTGGGGAAGTGGTGCTGCTGCGGGCGGGGGAGGTGGCCAAGACGTTAATCCAGCACGCCGCCGAACGCCGCGCCAGCCTGCTGTTGGTAGGGCAGTCGCGAATGGGCTGGCGGCGTCGCTTGTTCGGTGGCGGCTTGGCGGCGCGTTTGTTGCGTAATGCGCGTGGCTTGGAAATCAATGTCCTCGACAGTGACGACGTTCCCACGGCACCACGCTTGCCGGATGTGCGTGGGTTGGTGTGGTTCGATTACGCCTTGGCCGTGGTGGCGACCATCATCGCCGCCGGCGTAGCCTGGGCCGTGTCCAGCGTATTGCCGCTGCCGAATATCTCGCTGGTGTTTCTCGCCGCCGTGTTGCTGGTGGCGGTGCGCAGCAGCTTGGGTCCGTCCCTGGTGTGTGCGGCGTTGTCGTTCCTGACGTATGACTTTCTGTTCATTCCGCCGAAATTTTCCTTTGCCATCCAGCGTGAAGAAGACGTGCTGACCCTGTTGTTCTTCCTGCTGATGGCGGCACTGACCGGCAACCTTGCCGCGCGCCAGCGGCGCCAGTTGCAGGCGTTGCGCGACACCCAGGAAGAAACCAGCGAGCTGCTCGACCTGTCGCGCAAACTCACCGCCGCCACCGACCGCCAGGCGGTGATCAGTGCCGCCGCCCACCACTTGGAAGGCTGGAGCGACCTGGATCTGTGCCTGGTCAATCGCGACGGCCAGGGCGGCTGGAAGGTCGAGACCGGCGGCCCGCTGACCTTCACCGAAGCCGAGCGAGCTGCGGCCGATTGGGCCTGGCAGCATGACCAGCCGGCAGGCATGGGCACCGGCACCTTGCCGTTTGGGCGCTGGTGGTGGTGGCCGTTGTCGGGTGAAGAAGGCCCGCTGGGGTTGCTCGGCGTCAGTGCCAAACCCGGCCTGGAATTGAGCGGCCAACGGCGTCGCCTGCTGACCGCCTTGAGCCAGCCTCTGGCCCAGGCCCTGGCACGGGCGCAGTTGGCCCAGGAGTTGGAATCCGCACGTTTGCATGGCGAAACCGAACAACTGCGCAGCGCCTTGCTTGCGTCGGTGTCCCACGATTTGCGCACACCGTTGACCTCCATGCGCGGCAGTATCGACAGCCTGCTGGCGCTCGGCGAAGCCATTCCCCTGGAGGATCGCCGCGAGTTGCTCGAAGGCACTCGCGATGAAGCCGAGCGCCTGGATCGCTATATCCAGAACCTGCTGGACATGACTCGACTGGGCCATGGCGCGCTGAAGCTCGCGCGGGACTGGGTGTCGCCTGGCGACATCGTCGGCAGTGCGCTCGGGCGTCTGCGCGCGGTTCTGGCGCCGCTGCAGGTGAGCACCGATGTGCCGACGGAGTTGCCGTTGCTCTATGTGCATGCCGCGTTGATCGAACAGGCACTGGTCAATGTAATGGAGAACGCCGCGCGCTTTTCACCGCCCCACGGTCGATTGCAACTGAGCGCCGGCGTGTCGGATAACCAATTGTTTTTCGCCGTGGCGGATGAGGGGCCGGGCATTCCTGAGGATGAGCGGGCGAAGATCTTCGATATGTTCTACACCGCCGCACGCGGTGATCGAGGCGGGCAGGGCACCGGCCTGGGCCTGGCGATCTGCCAGGGCATGGTCGGCGCCCACGGTGGGCATATCAGCGTGACCGATGGCATTGATGGGCGCGGTACCTGTATCACCTTGTTCCTGCCATTGCCGACACAGCCTGGCCTGGAAGGCGAGGCGTGAGCTACCCTGTTTTCTCTACGGATGTTGATTGGACGCCATGAGCCAGACCGCGACGATTTTAGTCATTGATGACGAACCGCAAATCCGCAAATTCCTGCGCATCAGCCTGGCCTCCCAGGGCTACAAAGTGATCGAGGCCGGTACCGGCAACGAAGGCCTGGCCCAGGCGGCGTTGAGCAAGCCCGACTTGCTGGTGCTCGACCTCGGCCTGCCGGACATGGACGGCCAGCAGGTATTGCGCGAGTTTCGTGAGTGGTCGACGGTGCCGGTGCTGGTGCTGTCGGTGCGGGCCAGCGAAGGGCAGAAGGTCGAAGCCCTCGACGGTGGCGCCAATGATTATGTCACCAAGCCCTTCGGCATCCAGGAGTTCCTGGCCCGCGTGCGTGCCTTGTTGCGCCAGGCGCCGGTGGGTGAGGCCCAGGAAGCGGCGTTGCAGTTTGGCTCGTTGACCGTGGACCTGGCCTACCGCCGCGTGCTGCTGGATGGCGCCGAAGTGGCGCTGACCCGCAAGGAATACGCGGTGCTGGCACAACTGGCGCGGCATCCGGGACGGGTGATCACCCAGCAGCAACTGCTCAAGGACATCTGGGGGCCGACTCACACCGAAGACAGTCACTACCTGCGGATTGTGGTGGGGCATCTGCGCCAGAAGCTGGCGGATGATCCGACCCAGCCTAGGTTTATCGTGACCGAGGCTGGAGTGGGGTATCGGTTGTTGAGTGCCTGACAGCTGTCAGCGCTGCTCACTCTCATAGCGATCCAGTGTGTCGCTGGCAATTTCCCGGCCCAGCGCGATCAACTCCGGCGCCTTATAGAACTCGAAAAAACGGCACACCCGCTTCGGCACGTTGATCAGCACATCCGGCGGATAGCCGGCGATCTTGTACTGCGCCAGCGAGGTCTGCATCACCTCGAAGCTCTGGTTGATCAGGTCCAGCAGTGACGCCGGGCCGACGTTATCGATGATGAATGAACCGGTGGCCGACTTCGGTGCCCCAGGCTTTTCCGGGGCGGCGGCGGGCTGCTGGGATTCGGGTTCGGCCGACTCCAGCCACGGATTGATCTCGGCCGCCTGGGCCTGCAAGGCTTCCTGCTCAAGTTTCATCAGCTGCTCGGCCTGCTTGCGGCGAAACGGCAGGTGCGAACCCAGTGATTTCGCCAGGCTGTTGAAGCGGCTCTTGAACGCCGGCGGGCGCTGGATCACCGGCAAATGGTAGTGTTTCTGGTTGGTGGCGTTGAGGTTGACCGCGATGATCAGGTCACAGTGGCTCGACACCACCGGCACGATGGGCAGCGGGTTGAGCAGGCCGCCGTCCACCAGCATGCGGTTGCCTTGCATCACCGGGGTGAACAGGCTGGGAATCGCCGCCGAGGCGCGCATGGCCTGGTGCAGGCAGCCTTCCTGGAACCAGATTTCCTGTTGGTTGGTCAGGTCGGTGGCGACGGCGGTGTAGGGGATGCGCAGCTCTTCGATATTGATCTCGCCGACGATCTTGCGAATTTGCCCGAAGACCTTTTCGCCGCGAATCGCCCCAAGGCGGAAACTCACGTCCACCAGGCGCAGCACGTCGAGGTAGTCGAGGCTTTCAATCCAGTTTCGATACTCGTCCAGTTTGCCTGCGGCGTAGATCCCACCCACCACGGCACCCATGGAGCAACCGGCGATACAGGCGATGTCGTAACCGCGCCGTTCGATTTCCTCAATCACCCCGATATGCGCGTAGCCCCGGGCCCCGCCGGATCCCAACACCAAGGCAACACGTTTCTTCATGGTCGATGTCCTTCATAAACGGGTGCCCACAATGCACCTATTTTAGGGGCGGCTTCAATCTTCGTTGTGCCTGGTAATATTTTTCAAGAATAGCGGCCAGGCTCGGGTATGCTCTGGCAATAGGTACTACCGATTTCAGGCTAAGGACAGGCACTTTTTCTTGTAGGCAACGTCTACACCGTACGACTGTTTTTCTTTATTTTGAGGTGTCATCGATGAAAGCCTGGATGTGTGTGCCTGTGATCATGTTGGCCCTGGCGGGTTGCGCCGGGAAAACCGCATACCGCGACAGCTGTGGCTCGCAATTGGATGCCGCCTGGAAAGAGCTCGACCTGGCCAAGGCCGAAGGCTTTGCCGGCACCGTCAGCTACTCCAAGGCTTTGTCTTTATTGACGGGCGCCAAGACCCAGCAGCAGTTTGAAGCGTTTGAAGGCTGCTCCAACAAAGCCGAGAAGGCACGGTTCTATATTCGTGAGTCGCGCGCCGGGCGTTGATCCCTCGCGTCGAGTAGGATTTTTCATCGAAAAGTGAGGGCGGAATGTCAGCTTTGGTCGATCAGTTAGTCGCTCAGGTCATTGGCCTGGAAGTAGGGTTACTGAGCTGCCAGGCTCGCCTTGCCGCCGTCACCGACGATGAAGCCCTGCATGACCTGCGCACCACTGTGCGCCGTCTGCGCAGCCTGTTGCGCCCGTTGCGCGGACTGCCAGGTGTCGAACAGCTCGAATTGGCCGCCAGCACGGTCGGCCAGTTAACGACGCCGCTGCGTGACCGAGAGGTGCTGGCGGCGTATTTGCATCAGCATGGTTATCACGAGGCCGCTGACCGGCGCCTGCGCCTGCAACCCGAAGCCTATCGCCAGGTGGCGCAAAGCCCGGAAGTCGTGCATTTGCTGCTGATTCTTGACGCATTCCCGCGTTTTATCCGTGCCTCTGAACACCAGAAATTGCTCCATGGCTTGCGAACGCGCATCGAGAAACGCCTGGCCAAGCAATGGCAAAAACTTGATCAGGCGTTGAAGGATCCCAGCCACGATCGCCACCGTTTGCGCTTGCTGATCAAGCGTGTGCGCTACGCCGCCGAGGCTTACCCGCAACTGGATAAGTTGCCCGCCAAGGCCATGTCGCGCCTGAAAAAGGCCCAAGCGGCATTGGGTGATTGGCATGACTGCTGGCAATGGTTGGCCCAGGCCGAACATCAAGCCGATCTGCAGCCCTGTGTTGCGATATGGCATCGCACCATGGCCAACGCCGAAGGGCAGGCGGATCGCGTGCTGGACAAACTCAGCGCGGATTGTTTCTAAATCGGTCCGGCTTTTGGCCGGAATAAGCGCTGTACCTTCCTCGCCCACTGGTTAAGATCACACATCCGTTTTTTTGATGTGAGGTCGCCATGCGCTTTAGTGATTTACTCGACGCTGCCCGTAGCAACCCGCTGGAGATCACCATTCCCGCCGAGTGGGCTCAGGGCCGAGCGTCCTTTGGTGGCCTGGTCGCTGCGTTGCAATACGAAGCCTTGCGCGCCGAGGTGCCGATGGACCGCCCATTGCGTTCGCTGGCGATCACCTTCGTTGGCCCGGTCGCGCCCGATGTACCCGCCAGTTATCAAGTCGAAGTGTTGCGTGAAGGCAAGGCGGTCAGCCAGTTGCTCGGTCGCGTCGTGCAGAACGGCGAAGTGGCGACGCTGGTCCAGGCAAGTTTTGGCGCATCCCGAGAGTCGGAAATCGATGTGGCGAGCGAACCGCCGCCGACGTTCAAGCACTGGGATGAATGCCAGGAACTGCCCTATATCAAAGGCGTCACGCCTGAATTCATGCGCCACTTGGCGATGCGCTGGAGCGTTGGCGGTTTGCCGTTTACCGGAAATAAATCCCGCGAGATGGGCGGTTGGGTTCGCTTGCGCGGTGATGTGAAGGAGGAACCGCTGACCGAAGCGCACATCCTCGCCCTGGTCGACGCCTGGCCACCTGCGCTGCTGCCGCACCTGAAAAAGCCCGCACCGGGCAGCACCCTGACCTGGACCATCGAATTTATCCAGCCGTTGCAGAATCTGACGACCCTGGACTGGTGCCAGTACCACGTCAGCATTGAACATGCGCGCGACGGCTACGGTCACGCCGCCGCCGCGCTGTGGAGCCCAACCGGCGCATTGATCGCCCTCAGCCGCCAGACTGTGGTGGTCTTTGCCTGATCTTCAGTGGCGGTGGCGCAGCCGCCAGGCACGCCACCAGCCACCGCTCAACACAAAGCGCGGGAACGTCAGGAACTGCTCGACCACCAGGCGCTGTACTGCGTCTTTACGATCACTGAACGGCTCACTGGCCTCGGCTTCCAGGCTATGGCCATGACGCTGCAACGCCAGGCCGGCGAGGATGCCGACTACGCCAATGGCGAAACTGGCCAGGCTCAGGCTGAACACTCCGGACACAATCAACAGAAACCCGATGATAAACAGCGGCACGGCAATCAGGTGCAACGCCAGGTTGGTCGGGTGCTGATGGTTTTGCGGGTAGTTACGCCATTGCCAGGCGGGGAGATTGGGATGACGTTTGCCCATGATGGTGAACCCTCTGTCCGTTGAAATAACATGGGGAGAGTTTAGGTGGGGGTGGGCGGGTGGGCGAATTGGGGTTGGCTATGACGGTGATAGAAGGCCAGTTGTGGCAAATCATCTTCAAGCCCAAATAACGCAGTCATGATCATCCATGTGTACCAGAAACGTGAGTTTGCTATCCGTCACCCAGAACGGATATCCGGTCGTTTCACCTAAGATAGAGGCTATATCCTGCGCATTGTCGATTTCCCAGCCCGAGTATGTTGAATCAAGTACCAACAAAATCAGGTCTTTTTGGTTAATGCGGTACTGTATTTCCTTCCAGAAATTGGGGTTGTGCTCTGAATTTTTCTCGTTTAGTTCGACGGGGTCAAGGAAGCTGCCCTCGAACTTGAAGAACTTCTTTGTCAGGTTATTTATTAATGCTGTGGTTTCGTATGTCTGAAGTTTTCTAGAGCTTATTTCTAAGCTCCTGAAAGCATCATCTATTTCTTCTTCCAGGTAACTCATTAGTGAATCCCAATTCTTGATCGGCTAACGGGAACCAGTTTTAGAAGTATATGACCTCTTTTTGCCCCTCCGCCCGCTCTTTTTCCGGGGGTTTGATAACCAATATGAGGTGATTTCGGCCCTTCTTTGCTTGGGACTAGTATTGGGTCATCAATATTCACCTCGGCCCCCCTATTTGGGCCGCTTTGTACACGCCATTCAGTTGGAAATGACTTTCCATATTGGTCTTTACCCCATTTGGATACGCTGTATTCATCCCTTGATATGCCTGTTCTACGAAAGGCTTCATCTAAACCCGTGTGCATTTGCTCGTAGCTGTTGCGGTCTTGTTTGCGCCAGTCCAGATCTACATCGGAGTTAAATTCCCACGTGTTTCCGGTGTGTGGCGGAGGGCAGCTTCCAGAAGTGCAAGCTAACCCTAACGGATCTACCCATCCGGTCGGATTGGGCACGTACTGGTACGCGTTGATCCCACCCGCCAGCTTCACCGGATCTTGCGTCAGGTAACACCCAATATCCGGATTGTAGTAGCGATGGCGGTTGTAGTGCAG
>JAEAMG010001552.1_pt1 | contig 17003 bp, 20 predicted proteins | sample 8958741 | NCBI WGS metagenome assembly JAEAMG01 (sample SAMN16933256, study PRJNA681125) | bioreactor sludge metagenome | isolation source: anaerobic bioreactor treating anionic surfactant - SDBS | place: India: Bengaluru | collected 2019-02-28 | reverse complement strand
TCTCCCGCCTGTAAGGGCGTGCCGGTTCGATTCCGGCTCCGGGCACCAGCGCACAGAATTCAGAAACATCAAAAAAGCCATTAAACCCAATATAATCAACGGGTTAGTGGCTTTTTTTACGTCCCAGCATTTCCCTTAATCCAGATTAAACCCGACAAAAAGCAGTAGCGATTACGCCAAATTTACGCCATGATTACGCCTCAACGAGAGGGATGCATGGCTTCATTCAGGAAACGGGTTGGCGGTTGGCGGGCAGAGATCGCCATCCAAGGCACACGGGAATCTAAAACATTCAGCACCAAGGCCGAGGCTGCGGCCTGGGCGTCGGAACGCGAAACCGAAATCCGGCGCGGCGCCGACAGCGGTATCGTCGTCGGAAAAAGCTGCGGCGACGCATTCGACAGGTATCTGGAAGAAGTATCCATCCACAAGCGCGGCGAGCGCTGGGAAAGGCTGCGCCTCAATGCCATTGGCGAAGTGCTCATTGGCGGCGTGAAAATCAAAGATATCAAGCTGGCCAACGTGACACCTGAACTGCTCGGCGCCTGGCGCGATCAGCGCATGACCGGGGAAAGCAAGGTCACTGGCGCCACCGTGAATCGCGAGCTGAACTTGCTGTCGCACGTCTTCACCACTGCGCGCAGGGAATGGAAATGGCTTGCGGCCAGTCCGACCAGCGACGTGCGCCGCCCCAAGCCCGCCGCCTCACGCGAACGCATTCCTACCGAGGATGAAATCGAGCGCCTGTGCAACGCACTTGGCTTCGCCGACGAGGCTGTGGCGACCAAGAGCCAGGCCGTGGCGGTCGCCTACCTCTTCGCCATCGAGACGGCGATGCGAGCCGGGGAAATCTGCGGGCTGATGCCTGCCTGGGTAGATGGCACTGTCGCCCGCCTCCCCGCCTCGATCAATAAAAATGGTGTACGGCGAGACGTGCCCCTATCGACGCGCGCGCTGGACCTCCTGGCGCTGTTGCCAGACTCCGGCGAGGCGCCGTTGTTCGGCATTTCCACGGCCTCGCTCGATGCCCTGTTCCGCAAGGCGCGCCAGCGCTCCTGCATCGAGGGATTGACCTTTCACGACAGCCGGCATGCAGCCATCACGCGATTGGCGAAAAAATTGAACGTGCTGGACCTGGCGCGCATGGTCGGCCACAGGGATTTGCGCATGCTCCAGATTTATTACAACGAGAGTGCCGAGGATATGGCTGCCAAGCTTGGGTAAATCCCGCCTAATGCGGTGTAAGTCACATATATAGTCTAGATGCCGACTCTACTGGATTAGCAATAGATTGTGCCTACTATGCTACCTACGATCAGAATTCCTCATCAAAATAAAGCTCTGTTTCTTAGCCGCTTCTGGTAATTGAGATATCTCCGCGTCACTCCGTATGCCTGTGACACTCAACAAGGAACTGAGCAGTCATGCGGGCATTTGCATCGCAAAAGTGACAGCGCAGCGGTGCGCCTCGAAAATATCACTCGGTTGATTCTTTGGTTGTAGAGAAAAAATGTCCAAGACTATTGCGCCTTACATTGCTATAAAATTAACATACTCACGATACAGCAAAGTAAAAAATTAAATAAAAATGTTGCTTTTTTGAGAAATCAATTAATTTCACACCTGAGCATATTTCGTTAAAATAAAAACCATGCTATTCTGGCAATGCTATTTATTTAGAGGATAAACATGAATGAAACTCTGCAGGCGTTATTAACCGAACTTGACCTACTTTCTACAGCCCTAACTAACTCAATTCCAAACGACGAACCCTTTGGAATTGCACACGGAAATTGGTCTTTTCCAACAATCACACGAATAGAATTAATCGAAATCGTTACGTCACTATCTGACAAAATAAAATCTCACGGTGGCAATGAATTTTCAGAAAAAGACAGTAAAGTTAATGATTACATAAGGCGCATTAACTTTTTAAGAGTTAACACAATACCCCAAATGTGGAGCAACGCCAGTCTTGCTGTTCCAACTTTCCTAATTACGATTGACGGACTTCGCAAGGCGTTGATTCCGGCACTTTACGATGATACTCATCTTTTAGCGGAATTATCAAAAGCAGCCTCAAGAAATAGAGCCAGAGTTAATGCAATTGAGCTCCGAATAAACGACGTAGAACCACGTTCAGCTAACATTGCGGCTCTTATTACCAGAATCGAAGCCGCATATGAGGCTGCCGACCAGCTACCTACCGATTTAGAGCAGCTTGCCCAAGGTCGCGAAAAAATGCGCGAACTGCTTAACTCGGTACAGAACGAGCGCGACGCAGCAATAGCAGCACGTTTACATTCCGAAGAAATCCAGGTAGCACTTAGTCACGCACGAGCTGAAGCACAAGCAGTTCTTGAGCAGTGTCATCGGGCCTATGCGGCGGCCACAAGTCAAGGTCTTGCCGCGGCATTTAGTTCGCGCTCAAAGGCACTCGGGCAATCAATGTGGGTATGGGTTGCAGGATTTGTAGTCACCTTACTGGTGGGGGCATATTTTGGTTCTAAGCAACTTCATGATCTTACTGAAGCACTGAAAAATCCAAATTTAACCGTAGGCATGGCTACATTGAACCTTCTGTTGGCATTAATCTCTGTTGGTGCGCCTATTTGGTTTGGATGGCTGGCCAATAAACAAATTGGACAACGGTTTAGGTTGTCTGAAGATTATGCATTTAAAGCTTCAGTCTCTAGCGCATATGAAGGCTACAGACGTGAGGCTGCCAGTTTTGACGAAAAAACCGGAACCGATATGGCTGCACGACTACTTTCCTCTGCACTTACTCGTCTTGATGAGCAGCCCCTAAGATTTGTCGAAACTGATACCCATGGGAGCCCTTGGCATGAACTAGCATCCTCGGAGCTAGTAAAAAATGCTATGGCCTTGGTCCCTGGCTTCGCAGACAAAGTGAAGGACACGGCCAAAGAAGCTATTACAGCCCTAAAACAGGAAAAGGAAAGCTCGACATCTTAGATTAGCGCGGGATTAGTTAAAAAGAAGAAGGTTGTCATTATTTTTGGGTGTTTTTTGGCTGTTTTAGCCTAATAATGGCAACAAAACGACAGCCTTTTTTTGAGGCTGTTCGGTTCATCGTGGTCACTGCAAACCGCATCCGCCCGGGCTCATGCTCATGCTCATGCTCATGCTCATGCTCATGCTCATGCTCATGCTCATTTTTTCACACCTGGCGTAAGCGGATCAGGTGCAGCCATCAGGCGTTCTGCTGGATACTGCAGAAACAAATCCTCTTCGGTCACGAGGGAACCATCGAGCCAGCCGCGATACTGCTCTGGGTCGAGAATCATCACCATCCGTTTTTCATCATCCGGCTTATGGAAGCGCTGCATGAGCGGGTGCCCATCGGCGTTTATCGTCAGCATCGAAAACGACAACAGCAAATCTTGCGGCCGGAACTCCCATATTCCGGCGATGGCGGCCGGCATTCCATCGGCGCGCTCGATGCGCCAGCGGATCGGCTTTCCTGTTTCGTAGCAGGGTTCAAAGAAGTTATCGGCAGGGATAATGCAGAACTGTTTGCGCTTCCAGGCATTGCGGAAGGATGGCTTCTGCGCCACGGTTTCGGTGCGGGCGTTGTAGGTCTGGCGCGCCAGCTTCATATCGGCCCAATGCGGAACCATCCCGAAACATGCCGGCGCGACTTCCAACTCACCGGGCACGTCGTGCGAGGCGCGAATGATCGGCGCCATGTAACCGGGCCAGGCTTCCGGCGGCAGGTCAAATTGAGGGGAGCGGACAGCAAAATGCTGTTCGATTTGATCACTACGGCTGGGGGTATAGTCGGCGCACATGCAATTTATTCTACCTGCCTTCTGGCACTGGCGGCGGCTCCGTCCCGACAAAACACAGCCAGGACTGCGCATAGTCGCAAAATTGCATATCCACTTTACTGCGCTCAAACCCTGACAGCACCATGCGCCCATCCCGATACCAGAGCAAATTCACGTCGAAAAGTGTGTCAACGTATTTGCCGCTCTCTCCGTGAGTAAAGCGGGCCAGCCTTACCAAACGGTGCAAGCCCTGATCTGTCGTTTCAACGACTTCCAACGTTCCGGGCCGTGCCAAGTTGTAACGATCATTCAGCCGTCGCTTGGGCACTTCGACACCAGCAAGGCGCATCTTTAACATTTTAACAATCATTGTGACACCTAAGTAAAATACTGTACATACATACAGTATATCAAGAGTTCTTGAGGTCGCAACACGCGGCAATGATGCGAGGGCGTGAAGATGAACGATGCTCATAGTGCAGGCACCAATACATAGGCCAGAACCGCGCTAGGACGCGGCGCAGCGCGAAAACAACATCGCTCCCACGCGCACCACCACCCGCACAAAAAAACCGCTCAAAGTGCGTCAAAATGCGTCAAATCGCGCGCCCCCTTTCCGCCCCGCCGCGCCAGTCCTCATGCGCCTTCGGCCATGGCGCAAATTTGAGTCAAAAGAGCCCTATATAGCGGGCAGGTGTGGAGGGGGGACAACTGCGCGCGCCGGGCCGAAATGGGCCTTTTTCTTGCTTCCATGGCAATTTCATTCGTCGGGACGTGAAAAAGCCGCCTCATGGGCGGCTTGTGCGGTGGCTGGGGCGCTCTGGCGCGGCGGGACTGTCACGGCCCGGCCCTGCCGGCTATCGCGGCGTGGTGGTCATCCTGTGCAACCAGCGCGGGCCTTAGCCGCCTGCTCCTTGTCGTAGTCGTCGCGGCAGTCCACATTGCAGAACAGCAGCGCGGGCGCCAGCGCCTCGTCGCAGTAGTGACAGCAGCCATGCGCCATCAGGCCCGGCCGGCGACGCACGGCGGCCAGGCCGCGCGCCACCTCGGCAAAGATGATCTTGTCGGTGTTGTCTACGTGGTCGCTCATGCTGCGCCCTCCCCGCCTGTGGCCAGGTCATACGGGGCGAAGCGCACCACTTCCACGCCGGCCCACTCGTTGATCGCTTCGAACTGCGCCTGCAGCGGCACCAGCTCGTTACGCGCGAAGACACGCGCGGCCGGTTCCACGGCGCCGAAGCCGCCGGCATTGTTCGGCAGGATACCCATCAGCTGCGGCGGCACGCGGTGCGCGGCCAGCTGGTCGTCACGCGTGACGCTCTTGATGTTGAAAAACTCGTCCTTGGCGGCTACGTCCGACACGGGCAAGATCTGGATGCCATCCTTCTTGCCGTTCGGCGCGTACATGAACAGGTTGCGAAAGTTGCCCGGCCCCTTGCTATCGCGCATGGCCTGACGCAGGTTGTCCACGTCCTGGGTGTTGGCGGCGGCGTCCGTCATGTAGAACACGAACCCGGCGTGCGAGCCGTTCTTGTAGTACTTGCGGCGAAACAGGGTGGCCGCCTCGTTGAGCCAGGCCGATTGCAAAGCGCTCAGGTACTGCGGCACGCCGTACAATTCCTGGTTCACGTCCGGCTCCATCAGGTGGAACACGCGGCCCTTGTCGAACTGGTGCACAGCCTGGTAGCCGTTCACAAAATAATAGGTATCCAGATCGACGCCGCGCCGCATGTACTTCGCCAGCGCATGCTGGTACGCCAGCGCCTTGCCGCTGCGGCTGGGCCGGTCTTCCAGGTAGGCATTGCCGAACGTGAGGAAGTCCAGCGCCATGCGCTTGAATGCGTCGCGCGACAGGTATTTGCTGGGGATCAACGTGGAGGCCAGCACGTTGGCCTTGAAGTGGATGGCGCTGCTGTGGTGCACGCCCGCGTTGAACGACTTGGCCAGGCCGGCCAGGTTGACAGGCGGCTCATACCAGTGGCCGTTCTTCCAGCATTCGAAGCAGTCGAGAATGTCGGCGTGCTCGAGCACGGGCGTCGGGTCGCCGAAGGAAAATGCCTCGATGCCGGCGGCGGCCGGCGCCGTGGCCGTTGGTGGTGTGCTCTCGGCCTGGCGGCCGCGCGCGCGCAAGTGTCGTGCTTTGCTCAAGAATAAATCTCCATGAAAGAGTGGTGGTTGTCGGTGGTGCCTTCGAAGGGCTCGTGGTCGAGGGCGTGCATGCAGGCCCACGCCAGGTCGGCGTGGCCGGTTTCGTCGCTGCGGCCGGCGACATAGGTCACGTGCCGTCCGCTGGGGGTAAGGGTTTTGTGGATGGCCATGAAGGACTGCGCGATATCCGTCCAGCCGGCGTCAAACTCCAGCCGCCCCTTGCTGATGATGTTTTTGGCCTTCAAGACCATGCGGGTTTTGACTTCGGGCGAATAGTTCAGGGCCGTGACGGCCGGGAAGAAGCCGCGCACGATGGGCAGCACGCCGATGCCCATGCCCGTGGTATCGATGCCGATGTATTCGACGTTGTAGCGCTGGGTCATCTGGCGGATGGCGTCGGCGTGGTCTTCGAAGCTCTGCCCGCGCCACTGGTGGCGCTCCAGGATGCGGAACTTGCCGCCGGCCGTCATGGGCGGCGCCAGCACGACGCAACCGGCGCTGTCGCCGTTCAAGGCCGGGTCGTAGCCGATCCACACGGGCCGGTTGCCGAACGGGCGCAGGCCCAGCAAAGGCTTGTAGTCGTCCCACTCCACCCAGGAATCGACCATGCAACGCTGCAGCTCGGCCAGCGGGAACACCGAGGCCGAGTCGTCGATAAAGTTGCACATCAGCAGATTGTCGAACTGGTCGGGGCTGTATTCGAAGTTGCGCAGCTCGTCGATGTCGAACAGGTTGCAGCCGCCGCGCTCGGCGTCCAGGATGGTGACGATCTGGCGCCAGATTTTGTCCTCGCCCGTGTATCCCGACGACAAGCGGCCATGGCTCACGTCGATGTTGACCTGATCCGCCTTGGCGCGGCGCTTGTTGAACAGCTCGCCCGTCCAGAACGGGAAAGCCTGGTGCGTGGTCGAGGATGGCGTGGAAAAGTAGGTCTTGCGCCACTTCTTGTGGATGGCCATGCCCGAGGCCACCTTGTTGAGTTCCTGGAAGTTCTGCGTCCAAAAGAATTCATCGAAGTAAAAATTGCCGTGGTAGCCCTGCGCCGTGCGTGCATTCGTGCCCAGGAAGTACAGGTGCGCGCCATTCGGCAGCACGATGGGGTCGCCCGTCAGCTCGATGCCGGCCGCCTCGCGGGCGAATTGCACGATGTATTGCTTGAAGACGTGCGCCTGGCTCTTGGACGCGGACAGGAAGATTTGATTGCGGCCCGTCTGCATGGCGTCGGCCAGTGCCTCGCGGGCGAAATACCAGGTAGCGCCGATCTGGCGCGACTTCAAAATGGCGCGCGTGCGCTGGTCGCCGTTGCGATACCAGACCTTTTGGTAGTCGAACAACGAATCCTGGAAGGCGTCGAGCAGCTGGATACGCTGTTCGTCGCTGAAATCGTTGCGGGTCGGCTTCTTCTTCGGCCCCACGTTGCGGTTCGCCAGCTTGGGGTTGAGGTCCACCTCGTTGCCGCCCGGTTGCTCATAGCGGCGCACGCGCGCCATCTGCACGATGGTGCGGGCGAGTAAATCGATTTCCTTGTAGTCGCTGCCGCTCTTGACCTCTTTTTCGATCAGTTTGACCAGGCGCAGCTCGGCCGACGCCTCGACGTGCTCGATGGCCTGGGCCTTGTCCCATTCGTCACGCTCTTTCCAGCTATTGATCGTGCTGCGCTTGATCCCCAGGTGGCGGGCGATGGACGAAATGCGCCAGCCCTTCCAGTACAGGGCGCGCGCGGCGCGGCGTGGCTCGGATTCGGGCACGGCCAGTTCACCGATGATTTGGTCGGTGGTTTGTTCGCTTGTTTTCTCGATTGTCAGCATGCCGCCAGCGTAGGCCGCGCGTGCGCGGAGCGGGGAAAGGCAAAAGTCGCTATGGCCCATAGCAACCCGCACCGCATTGAATCGCAGCGCCAAGACGTTGACCATGGCGTTATCCGATCAACCGAGAACGCCCACCATGTCCAAACCATCGACAAAGCCATCGAAATTCTTCCGCGTCGCCACCGAAGGCGCCACCACGGACGGCCGCAACATCGACCGCGCCACCATCGAGCAGATCGCCGCCACCTACAACCCGAAGACCTACGGCGCGCGCATCTGGCTGGAGCACATTCGCGGCATCCTGCCCGACAGCCAATTTAAAGCCTACGGCGACGTGATCGCCGTGAAAGCCGAGGAAGTGGACACCGACAGCGGCAAGAAACTGGCCCTGTTCGCGCAGATCGAGCCGACGCCGGAGCTGGTGGCCATCAACAAGGCGAAACAGAAGCTGTACACCAGCCTGGAAATTCAGCCCGACTTTGCCGACTCGTCGCAGCCCTACCTGGTCGGCCTGGGCGTCACCGACAGCCCGGCCAGCCTGGGCACCGAGGCGCTGAAATTCTCCGCCAGCCGAAAGCAGCAAAGCGCCAACCTGTTCACCTCGGCCGTCGAGGTGACGCTGGAATTTGACGAGCCGCAGGGAACTAAGCTGGCCGACGCCGTGAAAAATCTGCTGTCGCGTTTCTCCAATAAATCCGGCGCCGACGCGGCGCAGTTCGCCGACATCAGCGAAGCCGTGCAGGAACTGGCCGGCCACGTCGTCACCGCCAACGACAACTATGCCGATGCCCTCAAGCGCCTCGATGCCGCGGAAAAGGCGCAGAAAGCGACGCAGGACGAGCTGGCCACCTTCAAGGCGCAGATGGACGAGGCGCCCGGCAACGGCCCGCGCCGCCCGGCCGCCACCGGCAACGATGGCGCCGTGCAGACCGAGTTTTAAGCGCGCGCCATCCACCAACACCCCATTCAACAACGGAGCACTGATTTATGAAAAAGCAAACGCGCCAGGTCTTTGGCCAATATGAAACCCGCCTGGGCCAACTGAACGACACGGACAACGTGGCCAAGACCTTCAGCGTCACGCCCAGCGTGCAGCAGAAGCTGGAAATGAAGATGCAGGAATCGAGCGAGTTCCTGTCGAAGGTGAACATCATCGGCGTGGGCGAGCAGGAAGGCGAAAAGCTGGGCCTGGGTGTGTCCGGCCCGATTGCCGGCCGCACCAACACCAAGGACAAGGAACGCAAGACGCGCGACCTGTCCACCCTGGACGGCACCAAATACCGCTGCGAGCAAACCAACTTCGACACGCATCTGAACTATGCCAAGCTGGACGCCTGGGCCAAGTTCCCCGACTTCCAGTCGCGCGTGGCCAATGCCATCTTGACGCGCCAGGCGTTAGATCGCATCGTCATCGGCTTTAATGGCGTGAAAGCCATGGCTGACACCGATCTGGACGCCAATCCACTGCTGCAGGACGTCAATAAAGGCTGGCTGCAGCACCTGCGCGAGCTGGCGCCCGAGCGCGTGCTGGGCCTGGTGGCCAACGGCATGCCGGGCAAGGTCATCATCGGCGACGTGGCCGACGCCGACTATGCCAACCTCGACGCGGCCGTGACGGATGCCGTCAACCTGCTGGACCCGTGGTATCAGGAAGACACCAACCTGGTGGCCATCGTCGGGCGCAAGCTGTTGAACGACAAGTATTTCCCATTGGTCAACACCAAGCAGGCGCCCACGGAAACCCTGGCGGCCGACATCATCATCAGCCAGAAACGCATCGGCGGCTTGCCGGCCGCGCGCGTGCCCTTCTTCCCGGATAACGCCATCCTGATTACCCGCTTCGACAATCTGTCGATCTACTTCCAGGAAGGCGCGCGCCGCCGCCGCGTCGAGGATGTGCCCAAGCGCGACCGTATCGAGAACTACGAGTCGTCCAACGACGCCTACGTGATCGAAGACCTGGGCCTGGCCGCGCTGGTGGAAAACATCGAACTGAAAGACAAGTGATGGCGAACCAATCCCCCGCCCTGCGCCACCGCGCGCGCATGCTGGCCGAGCGCACGGCCGGCGCCGCCGCGCCGCAGGGCGTCACCACCGGCACGGCCTACGAAATGATGCTCTACAAGCTGGCCGACGACCGCCGCCGACTGAAGTCCATCCAGTCCGTGGAACGCAAGATCGAGGTCAAGGCCACCTTGCTGCCCGACTATGCGCAGTGGATCGACGGCGTGCTGGCCGGCGGCAAGGGCGCGCAGGATGACGTGTTCGCCACCCTGCTGGTGTGGCACATCGACACGGGCGAGTATGAGCGCGCCCTGGTCATGGCCGAATACGCTTTGGCGCACAAGTTCACCCTGCCCGAGACCTACAGCCGCGATATCGCCACCCTGATGCTGGACGAGTTCGCCGAGGGCTACTTGCACGGCAAGCTCGCCGATCCACAGCACGCGGCCCAGGTGCTGGGCGCCGTCGAAGTACTGACGGCCGCCGCCGACGCGCCCGACCAGGCGCGCGCCAAGCTGCACAAGGCCATCGGCCTGGCCATGATCGCCGTGCTGGATCAGGCCGACGATACCGACATCGCCCCGGCGCTGGTGGCGCAAGCGGAAACGGCCATGGGCCAGTTGAAGCGTGCCCGCGCTTTATCCGAGTCGTGCGGCGTCAAAAAAGATATGGAACGGCTGGAGCGGCGCATCAAGCGCGCGGCCGGTTCCGCGTAAGAGCATCCCCCGCAGCACGGCGGCACGGGGGGATTCTGACCAAACCAGCGGCCTGATAAACCCCGTCCACCGCCCCATTTTGAAAGCACCCCCGTATGTCCTTCATGGCCCTGCCCCCGTCCATCCCGCCCGGCACCGCCCCGGTGCCGACAACGCCGGCCGCCGGCATCATCGAGAACGACGGCTGGTTTCCCGACATAACCTTGGCAGATATGCGCGACGCCATGCGCCTGGACGGCACCGTCACCGACGCGCGTCTGGTGCAAGCCGTGGTCGATGCCATCCTGCAGGTCAACCGCGAGCTGGCCGACTGGCAGGGCAAGCAGGCCGCTGCAGGTATCGCCACCCTGGTGGACGTGCCGGCGACGCGCATCAACCGCGATTCCCGCTTGCTGGCGCAGTACCGGCGCGCCGTCTACAGCACGGCGAAGGCCGATCTGATCGAGCGTTACCGCGACTACGACAGCACGGCCACCTCCGTCAGCGACAAGAAAAGCATGGAGTGGCTCGACGAGGCGCCCGGCGCGCAGCGGCGCAACGCGCAATGGGCCATCGCCGATATGGTCGGCCGCACGCATTTGACCGTGGAACTGATCTGATGCAGGTGCGCACGCGGCAGCACGACACGGTAGACGCCCTGGTGTGGCGCTATCTGGGCGACGGCGCGGGATACGTCGAGCAAACCCTGGAAATGAATCCTGCACTGGCGCGCCACGGCGCCGTGCTGCCGGCCGGCCTGGTCGTCACCCTGCCGGAACCTGCCGCCAATGTGGCCGCCGTTGCCGATCTTGTGCAGCTATGGGACTAACTTTTTTAACAACACCTCTACTTATCCTCACCATGGAGAAACAAGCAATGTCCGCAGAATCGTTTGGTGGTTTCGCCACCCTGGTCAAACTGTACGGCTTCAAGGCCGCGCTGGGCATGGTCGGCGCCGCCATGCTGTACATCGTGCTGCCGCCGCTGAACAGCGACGGCACCTTCAACAAGGGGGAATTCGTCGCCCGCCTGGCCTGCGCGGGCGTGTTCTCGTGCCTGCTGGGCGGCACCGTGTACCAGCTGCTAAGCGCCCAGCTCCCCGCCATCGGCGCCATGGTCAATGCCTCCGCCATCGATCTGATCGTCGGCGCGCCCGGCTGGTGGGTATCGCGCGCCGTGGCCCTGTGGTTCCAGCGCCGCAGCGACAAAGACATCGCCGAGCTGGTCAAAGACGCGAAGGAACACTGATGGCCACCACGGAAAATCCCCTGATCGCACGCGTCATCGACGCCATCTTGCGTGCCGAAGGTGGCTATGTGAACGACCCGCAAGACAAGGGCGGCGAAACCAATTACGGCATCACCGTAGCGGTGGCGCGCGCCAACGGCTATCAAGGCCCGATGCACGAGTTGCCCATCACCCTGGCGCGCACCATCTACACGGCCCGCTACATCACGGAACCCAAGTTCGACCAGGTGCTGGCCCTGCACGCCGGCATCGGCGACGAAGTGATCGACACGGGCGTGAACATGGGGCCGCACCGCGCGGCCGAGTTCCTGCAGCGCTGGCTGAACGGTTTCAATGACACGGGCGCCCGCTATCCCGCCCTGTTCGTTGACGGCCGCCTGGGCGCGCAATCGCTGGGCGCGCTGGCCGCCTTCCTGAAATGGCGCGGCCAGGATGGCGCCATCGTACTGCTGCGTGCCTTGAACGGCTTGCAAGCGGCGCGCTACCTGGAAATCACCGAGGCAAACAAGACCCAGCGCCGTTTCCTCTTCGGCTGGATCAAGGAACGGGTGACCATGTGACGGCAACCACCTGGCGCCCGCTGGCCGCCTGCCTGCTGTGCGGTGCCCTGGCGGGCTGGACGGCGCAGGGCTGGCGCAAGGACGCCAGCATCGCCGCGCTGCAGCGGGCGGCGGCTATCCAAACATCCACCGCCGCCACCGCGCTGGCCCAAGCCACCGCCCGCGTGCTGACGCTGGAGCGCGCTGCCAGCATCACCCTGGCGCAGCGCGCCGACCAACTCACCCAGGAACAAACCCATGCGAAAACTGAACGCGACCGTTTCCATGCTGACGTGCGCAGGGGCGCTGTGCGCCTGTCAATCCCCGTCGCCGGCGGCCACTGCACCGCAACTACAGATTCCACCGCTGCCGCAGGCCATCGGATTGAAGCGCGCGCCGAACTTGACGCAGCGACTGCGGCAGCTCTTGACGCCATTGCCGGCGACGGCGACGACGCCACCCGGCAACTGAACGCCTGCATCGACGCCTACAACACCGTGCGAGACACCTACCATGTACAAACCGAATAGCCTGCGCCAGCACCTGGCCGCCGCCATCCCCGACCTGCAGCGCGACCCCGACCGCCTGCTGGTCTTCGCCGACGAGGGTAATGTGGTGGCGTCGGCCACCGCCTCGCTCTCCTTCGAATACCGCTTCAAGCTCAACCTGATCGTGACCGACTACGCGGGCGACGCCGACGCCATCATGGTGGCCCTGATCGCCTGGCTCAAAGTCCATCAACTCGACCTGATGGCCAATGAAGAAGCGCGCAAGCACGGCATTGCCTTCGAGGTGGATTTTAATAACCATGAAACGGTTGATATCTCGATCAAGCTGGACTTGACCGAGCGCGTCGCCGTCAAGGCCAGCGAGGCAGGCCGCCTGGACATCAAGCACCTGGCCGAGATACAGCACATGCCGGCTTATGCGGACGAGTTCTGGAAGCTGTATGCCGGCGACACCCTGCTGGCCGAATGGCGCACGCCCGAGGCGACAGCATGAGCGACGACCTGCACGCGCTGGAAGCCTGGGCCGGCGCCCTGCTGGCCAAGCTGCAGCCGGCCCAGCGCCGCTCCATCAATCACAAGGTGGCCATCGACCTGCGCCGCAGCCAGGCGCAGCACATCAAGGCGCAGCAGGGGCCGGATGGTACGGCCTATCCTGCACGCAAGCGGCGCAAGGAATTCAAGGGGAAGAATGGGCGGATCAAACGGCAGAAGGCGGCGATGTTCGCCAAGATTCGTACAGCCAAACACCTGAAAGTAAAGGCGACTGGCGACCAGATCGAGGTCGGGTTCTTTGGCTGGGTGGCGCGCGTGGCGCGGGTGCACCAGTTTGGGCAACAAGACCACGTGTCAAAAAGAGGGCAAGTGTACAAGTACCCGGATCGGCCGCTGGTGGGCTTGAGTGAACCTGATCGGACGTTGATACGCGAATCTCTGCTGCGTCATACGGAAAAAAACTAAGATACTTCAATGCAAACTTCAACTGACATCAGGAAAAATTGGGCAAGAATAAAAGATTGACAAAAATAGATTTTAAAAATACATTTCAAATTGATGCTTTGAAATTATATTTGACGAATACTAATCGGAGGGTCTTTGAAAATTTGTCTAAATCATGTTTGGTTTAACATATCCGCTGCACTTGTTTTGAGTGGAATTACTTCAGTTGCCGTCGCCGCGAACGAAAAAGGAAATCCCCCGCCTCGTGCTTATGAGGATAGGGTTTACGTTAATGACGAGCGACTTCCAAATTACGGCGATACTCGACCGCGCACCTATGGATCGTATAGTATGAAAAATGGAAATTCGGGTGGGGGTCGCAGTTCACCGGCGAAGGAGAAGTCAAGCTCAGATGCCAACACGGCACCAAACGATTGCGAAGGAAAAAGTCCCTCGACATCGAATCCTGTGATCATTGCTACAGGCGAGAAATTCAAGACTGAGCATGACATAGTGGCCGAGTGCAAATAAAATGTCAAAATCAAAAAACTTATTCTTTCTCACTGTTTTTATTTTAACGACAATCATTGACATTAACTCATTAATTGGATGTGGTAAGTTGAGTCAAAAATTCTCATGGCCTTGGGCAATTTTTGGCGCCACGTTGCAGATAATTGGGCTTATTGGTCTATGCAAAATACTAAAAAAGTCTTCTAAAAATAATGAGGATTTAATTCCAAATGACTATATTAGATATGGTTTTTTTCGATCGAAATGGTTTTATTTAATTATTTTAATTTCTATTGGCTGCATGATTTTTTCTTACGGAGTAAGCCATCCAGACTCCAGGGGAAATCTCAAAATAGGAAAAAAAATAACAAACTGTTCAAATGGAGAATAAACGGAACTTCCAAAAAGTACCAAACATGAGAAATTAAATTAACGTTGATATTAATTTTATGCTCAAACTCATTAGCATTAAATTATAAAAATAAAAGTCGAATATCGCAGTAGTTACTACTCACTATATCAACCCGCCCCCGCGTGCATCTGCACGCGGACTTCGGCAACATGCACTGCATGAACGCCGACCTGTCCGACCTCCTCCGCTTGCTGCAAAACCTGATCCGCCTGGGCACCATCGCCGAGGTCAAAGGGGCCAAGGCGCGCGTGCGGCTCGGGCCGACACTCACCACCGAATGGCTGAACTGGGCCACGCCGCGCGCCGGCAGCACGCGCACCTGGTCGGCACCTACCGTGGGCGAACAGGTAATTGTCTTTTCCCCTGGCGGCGACCTGACACGCGGCATCATCGTGCCGGCGCTGTACTCGCAAGAATTTGACGCGCCCGAATCGAGCGACACTGTCCATACCACGCATTACCCGGACGGCGCCGTGGTGCAGTACGACCATGCGGCCCACGCCCTGACGGCGACGCTGCCCGGCGGTACCGCCACCATCACCGCCGACAAGGTGACATCGAACGCACCCAGCACCATCTGCACGGGCGACTTGACCGTCATGAAAAACCTGATCGTCAAGCAATCCACCACCGTGGAAGGCGCTACCACTTTAAATGGCGGCGTGAACGCCAAGGCCGGCGCCGCCGGCGGCGTGGCCATGGCCGTGAAAGGGACGATCAAGGCCAGCGAGGACGTGCTGGCCGGCGCCATCAGCCTGGCCAAGCATACGCACGGCGGCGTCAGGGCCGGCGGCGACCAGTCGGGCGGGCCGCAAGCATGATGGGCATGCACGCCATCACCGGGCGCAGCCTGACGGGCCTGGGCCATCTGCGCCAGTCCGTGACCGACATTTTGACCACGCCAATGGGTTCGCGCGTCCGGCGCCGCCGCTATGGCTCCGAAGTGCCCGAGCTGATCGACCAGCCCCTGAACAGCGCCACGCAGTTGCGCATCTACGCTGCCACCGCCTTTGCCCTGCGCCGCTGGGAGCCGCGTTTGCAACTGTCCAGCGTACAGCTCACGCGCGACACGGACGGCGCCATCACCTTGCTGCTCGATGGCACGGCGAATGGCCAGGGCATCACCCTGTCCGTGCCCGTCAAGCAAGGGGGCGCCGTATGAGCACGCCCATCGACCTGACCCAATTGCCAGCGCCCAGCGTGGTCGAGGTGCTGGACTTCGAAACCATCCTCGCCACACGCAAAGCCCACCTGGTCAGCCTGCTGCCGGAAGCCGAGCGCGCGGCCGTTACGGCCCTCCTGGAGCTGGAATCGGAACCGGCCACCAAGCTGCTGGAAGAGAACAGCTATCAGGAAACCATCCTGCGCAACCGCGTCAACGAGGCGGGCAAGGCCGTCATGCTGGCGTTTGCCCTCGATGGCGACCTGGACCAGCTGGGCGCCAACGTCAACGTGGCGCGCCTGACCATCACGCCGGCCAATCCCAACGCCCTGCCGCCTGTGGCCGCTGTCATGGAAGATAACGACGCCTACCGCCTGCGCATCCAGGAAGCGCCGGATGGCCTGTCCGTGGCCGGCCCAAAAGCATCGTATGAATTTCACGCCCGCAGTGCGGACGGCCAGGTCAAGGACGCGAGCGCCACCAGCCCCGCGCCGGCCAGCGTCACCGTCACCGTGCTGGCCAACAACGACACGGGCATCGCCGACGCCGCGCTGCTGGCCACCGTGGCGCGCGCGCTCAATGCCGAGGAAGTGCGCCCCCTGGGCGACCGCCTGACGGTGCAGGCCGCCCAAGTCATCGACTACCAGATCGAGGCCACCTTGTTTATCGGCGTCGGCCCGGAAGTGCCGATTCTGCTGGACGCCGCGCGCGCCAACGCCGTGCGCGTGTCGCAGCCGCGCCGCCCGCTGGGGCACAGCATCTATCGTTCCGCCTGCAGCGCCGCCGTGCACGTCGAAGGCGTGCGCAAGGTCGTCTTGACCAGCCCGGCGGCGGATATCGAACTGAACGCCACCCAGGCAGCACGCTGCACCGGCATCAAGCTCAATGTCGTGGTGCGCGATGAATAAGCTCGTGGCCACCCTGCCGCCCAATACCACGGCGCTGGAGCGCGCCATTGCCGTGGCCTGCGCCGAGCTGGTCAACGTGCCCGTGCCGCTGCGCGATCTGTGGAACGCCGACCGCTGCCCGGTCAACTTGCTGCCGTTTCTGGCCTGGGCCTGTTCCGTCGACCGCTGGGACGACGCCTGGCCCGAATCGATCAAGCGCGGCACCATCAAGGCGTCCTACTTCATCCACAAGCACAAGGGCACGATTGCCGCCGTGCGCCGCGTAGTCGAGTCCCTGGGCTACGTGATCCGCATCACCGAATGGTGGCAGACCGCACCGCCAGGCGTACCCGG
>JAEAMG010001549.1_pt1 | contig 17041 bp, 9 predicted proteins | sample 8958741 | NCBI WGS metagenome assembly JAEAMG01 (sample SAMN16933256, study PRJNA681125) | bioreactor sludge metagenome | isolation source: anaerobic bioreactor treating anionic surfactant - SDBS | place: India: Bengaluru | collected 2019-02-28 | reverse complement strand
GGCGCCGACGTCGTAGACATACGGGCATGTCAGCATGAAGAAGTTGCCCAACATGCGGTCGCTGCACCACGCTTCGGCCAAGGTGGAAAGGCAATCGAAAACAAAACAGGCTCCTTGGCCTGCGGCCTGAATGACCTGATGGATCTGCGTGATGAATAGCTCGAATCCCTCGGTCGTAGAAAGATGATGGATCGTAGCGCCGGATCCTTCGGGCACCAGCGGTTCGTGATCGGCAAAACGAAAGTAGATGAGTTTTCTGCCGCGGTCGAGCGCTGCTTTGCAATAAGGGGCCACGAACGGTGCAAAATCTTCGAGCGACTCGATCTGCCAAACCAAATTGTCGCCCGGTATGAGCCCCTTAAAAACACGATCCAAGCCCGGCAATCCCGTACTTAGTTGAGGGTCCACCATGCGCATCACTCCTCTTCGATGAAGACGGGCTTACCAAACGGGCAAACGCGATTATCACCCTACTGCCGCCCCCGGAAGCGGTCAAGGTGCACCTGCGGCACAATTAGCATTGCTAATGTTACCTATAAGCATAATTCTGTCTTGTAAATATGTAGATCCGGCTATAATTAAACTTTCCAGTAACTGTGAAAGTAGGGAGCAATCAAAGCGACTGCTCCCGCACCTCGGTTGCCCTGGGCTATACAGATTTAGGCGGCAAACCTCAGGACCGTGCCAAGGCCTCTGTGGGAAGAATGCAGCAAAAGTTGACTGGCCCGGCGACTTGTTTTCTAACCCCTAAAAGGAGCGTGTGAGCATGTCTCAAGCTGCAAACGGCGGCGATTTCCAGAGCTCGTCGAGCATTTCCGCTCGCGTCAACGAGTTCATGAACCAGATTGTGGCCAAGAACCCCAACGAGCCGGAATTCCACCAAGCGGTTCGCGAGGTCGTCGAGTCGGTGATGCCCGTGGTCGAAGCCACGCCGGAGTATCGCAAGGCGAAGATTTTGGAACGCATTGTCGAGCCCGAGCGGGTCATCCTGTTCCGCGTTCCGTGGGTGGACGACCGGGGCGAAGTCCAGGTGAACCGCGGTTTCCGCATCGAGATGAACAGCGCGATCGGCCCCTACAAGGGCGGCTTGCGTTTCCATCCGACGGTATACATGGGCGTTTTGAAGTTCTTGGCCTTCGAGCAGGTCTTCAAGAACAGCCTCACGACCCTTTCGATGGGCGGCGGCAAGGGCGGGTCGGACTTCGATCCCAAGGGCAAGAGCGACAACGAAGTGATGCGTTTCTGCCACTCGTTCATGAGCGAATTGTTCCGCCACATCGGTCCCGACACCGACGTGCCGGCCGGCGACATCGGCGTGGGCGGCCGTGAAATCGGCTTCCTCTTCGGCCAGTACAAAAAGTTGGCCAATCGTTTCTGCGGCGTTTTGACCGGTAAAGGCATGTCCTACGGCGGATCGTTGATTCGTCCCGAGGCTACCGGTTACGGCTCCGTTTATTTCGCCCAAGAAATGCTCGCCTCGCGCGGCGACGGCCTTCAAGGCAAAGTGGCCGTCGTGTCCGGTTCCGGCAACGTCGCCCAATACACGGTCGAGAAGCTGAACCAGAACGGCGCCAAGGTTATCACCCTTTCCGACTCCGCCGGCACGATCGTCGATGAAGACGGCATCAACGCCGAGAAGCTGGCTTGGGTCATGGACCTTAAGAATAACCGTCGCGGCCGCATCCGCGAGTACGCCGAGCACTTCAAGAACGTCAAGTTCCTGCCGCACCAGACTCCCTGGGGCGTCAAATGCGACTTGGCATTCCCCAGCGCCACGCAAAACGAAATCAACGTCGATGACGCCAAGAAATTGGTTGCCAACGGCTGCTGTTGCGTTTCGGAAGGCGCCAACATGCCCACCACGCCCGACGGCGTCGATGTCTTCCTCGAAGCGAAGATTCTGTACGGACCGGGCAAGGCCGCCAATGCGGGCGGCGTGGCCGTCTCGGGCCTCGAAATGACCCAAAACGCCGGCGTCATGCGTTGGCCGCGCGAAGAGGTCGATAGCCGCCTCCGCGAAATCATGAAGTCGATTCACGAAAATTGCGTGAAGTACGGCAAGAACAATGATTTCGTCAATTACGTTCGCGGCGCGAACATCGCCGGCTTCGTTAAAGTGGCCGACGCGATGGTCCAACAGGGCGTTGTCTGATCCCTATCGCTCAGGCGACCGGAAATCGGGGGGTGGGCGGATCGGTGCGGCTGCCGCCGCAGACCCCCACCCCCTTTTTTCGTTTCCGTGACAACATGCCAAAAATGGCGATGTTTGTTTATTGTTGTTGGTCGAAATTGCCGGCCGAGAAGACTTCTCCGACCGTAATTTTAGGCATTTCCTTGACGGAATTCGCCAGACGGCCAACAGACGCATAGCTCCGACCCAAGCACTCTTGCAAACGCCTCTGTAAAAGGGGTTGCCCTTGGGGCATACAGGCACTAGGCTTTATTATTGGGTTGGTTTTCGTTGTAGAAAGGGCGGCATGAGCAGTACTATCCTATCGAAAAGAGATTTAGCACCCAAAATCATCGAGTTGGTCGTCGAGGCCCCGCGCATCGCCGAAAAGGCCCTGCCGGGGCAATTCGTCGTCGTCATGGCCGATGAAAGCGGCGAGCGCATCCCGCTGACCATCGCCGATTTCGACCGCGCGAAGGGCACGGTCACGCTGGTCGTCATGGTCGTCGGCGCCAGTTCGCTCAAAATTTCCCGGCTGGAAGCGGGCGAGTCGCTTTTCGCCATCATCGGCCCCTTGGGCAAAGCCTCGGAGATCGAAAAGCTGGACACCGTGGTCATGGTGGCCGGCGGCGTCGGCACGGCTCCCATCTATCCCATTGCCAGGGCTTTTCGTGAGGCCGGGGTTCGGGTCATCACGATCCAGGGTGCCCGATCGAAAGAGCTGTTGTTCTGGACCGACATGTTGGCTTCGGTCAGCGACCAGCATATTATTACAACAGACGACGGCAGCGTGGGGCGTAAAGGGCTTGTCACGCAGCCGCTCGAAGAATTGCTGCAAGAAGATTCGCAAAAACGCATCGGTTGCGTTTATGCCATCGGACCGGCGATCATGATGAAGTTCTGCTGCCAGACGACGCAGCCTTTCGGGGTAAAAACGATCGTCAGCCTGAACTCGATCATGGTGGACGGCACCGGCATGTGCGGCGGATGCCGCGTCGAGATCGGCGGCGAAACCCGATTCACCTGTGTCGATGGCCCCGAATTCGACGGACATTTGGTCGATTGGGGGCTGCTCCTCTCGCGTCAAAAGGTTTACGTCAAGCACGAAGATTGCTCCTTGAAGAAAGTTACCCAGGATGTCTGAACGCGACACACGAAAAGCCATGCGGGTGCCCATGCCCGAACAGGCGCCGGAAGATCGTATTCACAATTTTGACGAAGTGCCGCTTGGCTACACAGGCACCGAAGCGCAAGCCGAGGCATCGCGCTGCTTGGGTTGCAAAAAGCCCAAGTGCGTCGAAGGGTGTCCCGTGGCCGTCGATATCCCGGGCTTCGTGGGGCTGATCGCGGAGGGCAAATTCGTCGAGGCCGCCAAAAAAATCAAGGGCACGAACTGCCTCCCGGCCGTCTGCGGAAGAGTCTGCCCTCAGGAGTCGCAGTGCGAAATCCAGTGCATACTCGGCAAAAAGGGCGAGGCGGTGGCCGTCGGCCGGCTCGAACGTTTTGCCGCCGACTACGAACGCGAGCATGGCAAGATCGATTTGCCGCAAAAAGCCGCTCCCAACGGTAAAAAAGTGGCCGTCGTCGGCGCAGGCCCGGCGGGGCTCACCGTGGCCGGCGATTTGATCTTGCTCGGTTACGACGTTACCATCTTCGAGGCATTCCATCGCCCCGGCGGCGTGCTGATCTACGGTATTCCCGAGTTCCGATTGCCCAAGTCGATCGTCGAGGCCGAAGTTGATTACCTGCGCCGGCTCGGCGTTCACGTGGAATTGAACCAGGTGATCGGCAAGTCGATTTCGATTGACGAATTGTTCGACAAAGAAGGATTCAGCGCCGTCTTCGTGGGCGTTGGCGCCGGCTTGCCCTATGTGATGAACATCCCGGGTGAAAACTTGGGCGGCGTGTATCTGGCCAACGAATATCTGACCCGCGTCAATCTGATGCGGGCATATGCGTTCCCGCGATATGATACGCCGGTGGTTCGCGGTCGGTCGGTGTGCGTCGTAGGCGGCGGCAACGTGGCCATGGACGCCGCTCGCACCGCGCGACGGCTTGGAGCAAGCCACGTTTATATCCTCTATCGCCGTTCTCTTGAGGAGATGCCCGCCCGCGCCGAGGAAGTTCATCACGCCGAGCAAGAGGGCATCATCTTCAAGATGCTTTGCGCGCCGATCGAGTATTTGGGCGACGACCACGGCATGGTTCGTCAGGTGCGTTGCCAAATCATGGAACTAGGCGAGCCCGACGACTCCGGTCGCCGTCGCCCCGTTCCGAAGGAAGGCGCGGAATTTCTGCTCGACATTGATATGGCGATCATCGCCATCGGTTCGGGCGCCAATCCGCTGCTCACGCGGCAAACGAAAAACATGGACCTGAACCGGCGAGGATACATCGTGGCCGATTCGCGCGGCCGCACGACGCGCCCCGGGGTTTGGGCCGGCGGCGATATCGTCACGGGCAGCGCAACGGTCATTCTGGCGATGGGAGCGGGAAAAACAGCCGCGGCCGATATTCATCAGTATCTCAACGGCGGCGACAAAGCCGCTTGGAATACTCCGGCGGAAAAAGCCTAACGGGCATTCACCCGGCATAGCCGGATATTTCGGGCGTATTAGCCTCGATCCCGGCATCGGTAATGCAAACGCCGGGTGACGAAGGATCGTGCCCTTCGTAGCACCGGACGGTGTTGCGTCCGGCCTGTTTCGCAAGATACATCGCCTCGTCGGCATGTTTTAGCAGTGCTTCCGGCGAGTCGGCGGTCTGGGAATCGGCCACGCCCAAACTGATCGTCGCGGTAACATGATTTTTCGGCATGTTGACGCGCACCGCCTCGACCGCGCTACGGCATCGCTCGGCCAAGCGCGCGGCATCCGCGGCCACTTCGTGAGGCACGATCACGGCGAACTCCTCGCCGCCGTAGCGGGCCGGCAGATCGTTTTCCCGGCATTGCCGAGCAATGGCGGCCGCCACTTCATGCAAAATAACGTCGCCGATATGATGGCCAAACCGGTCGTTTACCTGCTTGAAATGATCGACATCGGCCATGATGAACGACAGATGCCCTTCATGGCGTTTGATTTGAGCCCATTCGCGTTGCAAACGTTCCATCAAGGCCCGGCGGTTCGGCAATCCGGTCAAGGGATCGATGTGCGCGTGTTCGATCAATAGATCCTGCAAACGTTTGGTTCGCAAGGCAGCTCGAACTCGGGCGCATAATTCAAAGGCGTCAAACGGTTTCGTGACGTAATCGACCGCGCCTAAATCCAATCCCTTGACCTTGTCTTCCGCCGTGGTGGAACCGGAGAGGAAGAGCACCGGAATCATGCACATATCTTGATCCGCTTTCAACTCGCGGCATACGTCAAAGCCCGTCATGTCGGGCATGTCCAAATCGAGAAGGATCAGATCGGGATTCTCGCGTCGTGCAATTTCCAAGCCGGGTATGCCGCCTTCGGCACACAGGATGTCGAGCCCCTCGCGAGCCAATCGCGTTTTGGCGACTCTCAAGGCATCGGTGCTATCGTCAATAATCAAAATCTTCATGGTGTCGTCTTTTCAGAAGCCGTACTAGTGGAATAACCATACTCAATAGCTCGAATAATCGCGGCGACGGAATCGATGGCCGCTTGGGAGGCGGCCTCGTCGCTCTTTTGGGCCGCGTTCTCCAATCCGCGGCACGCTTCGGTCAAGGAGGGATATCCGTAAGATCCGCCAGCGCCTTTGAGCTTATGGGCGGCACGGCGCAACTCATCGTAGTCCTTCGAGGCCAATGCTTGCCGCATCTCCTTGAGTTGTCCGGCCAAGCGTTCCACGAATCCTTGCAGGATTTCAGCAATGTCGGGATCCTCGGCATATTGCGATACGATGGCGCCGACGGTTTGTTGCGGCGTCTCTGGGGGAGCCGCCGTCTCGCTCGGCTTGCCCAGGTGCGCGGCAATGGTTCGTATCAACAATGTTCGGTCGATCGGCTTGGCCATATAGGCGTTGCATCCCGCGGCCATGCACTCGGAGATGTCGCCCGCCATCGCGTTGGCGGTCAAGGCCATGATCGGCTTATCGTAACCCCGCGAACGCAGCAGTCGCGTTGCTTCATAGCCGTCCATTTCCGGCATGTTCATATCCATCAGGATGAGATCGAAGTCGGCGGCGGTCGTTTTTTCGACCGCCAAACGCCCGTTCTCGACCATCGTGACCTCGGCGCCGGCCCAATGCAAAATAGTCTTGAGCAATTCCCGATTGTCGTAACCGTCTTCCGCCAACAGAATGCGGACGCCTAATAGCTCCTTGTTCTGGGCCTCGCGCGTCTGAACGATATTCTCTCGCACGGCTTCCGACGGAACCCGCAACATGCGGATGTCCTGGACGTTGCCGGTGGGAACGGTCAAGGTAAACGTGCTTCCTTGTCCCCGCAGGCTGGCCACGGTCATTTGACCGCCGAGCAGATGCACGATGTTGCGCGAAATAGCCAGGCCGAGCCCCGTTCCCCCGAACTTTTGCGTGATCGAGGCGTCGCCCTGCTCGAACGATTGGAAAAGCCGCGGCAAAACGTCCTCCGGTATTCCGATTCCGGTATCGGTTACATCGATTTTCACCGCCGGTTGATCGCCGCAGAAGTCGTTGATGAACGATGTAATGATCCTCACGCTTCCGTGCTCGGTGAATTTTACCGCATTTCCCGCTAAGTTGATGATTGCCTGGCGCAACCGAATCCCGTCGGTCAGAATCGTTTCGGGAATCGGCCCGACATATTTGATTCCAAAGGCGATGCCCCGCTGCTCGGCTCGCGGCCGCATGACGCTTGCCACATCGGCCAGCATCGACACGAGACTGCAACGCCCGATGTTCAGCGACATTTTACCCGCCTCGATTTTCGAGAGGTCCAGGATGTCGTTGATCAATGCGAGCAGATGCTCGCCGCTGCGGCGAATCACCGAAGCATAATACACTCTGTTCGCATTGTCGGCATTTTCATCCATCAGCAGATCGGCATATCCCAGTATGGCGGTCATGGGCGTTCGGATTTCATGACTCATATTGGCCAAAAACCGGCTCTTGGCCTGATTGGCCACTTCGGCCTGACGCCGCGACTCGACCAATTCGCTGACATCGACGACGTTCAGCAGGACGCCGTCGTATTTCGCATTACGATAGATCGGCTGCATCCGCAAGATAACTTCCGCCTTGCCCAAGGGCCGCTGAAGGATGTACGGAGCGGAGCCGATCCGATTCCGAAATTGATCGATTAAAGAGAAAACGTGTTCTAAAATCGGCCCTCGGTGCAAGTCTTCGATCCTCTTGCCGAGGAGGTCGTTTCGCTCGCTTCCAATGAAATGGCAGAAATAATCATTGACTTCGATAATTCGATTCTCAGCATCGGCAAAAACGACGCCTTCCTCCATTCCCGAAATCATGGCCGAGAGTTTTGCATTTTCTCTTTGCAAGGACTCGGCCGCTTGATGTTCCAAGATCACGCGAGAAGACAATTCAGCGACATTGCCCAGCAACGCCTCGTCTTCCTCCAGCATGGCATGTTTGGAAAAAGCGGCGAGCACCCCGACGGCATTGCCGTTGATATCGCGAAGTTTGTAGCCCGCAAACGAGGTCAAACCCAGGCGTTTCGCCCATTCATGGTCGCGTACCTGCGGGTCATTCGTTACGTCGTTGGAAACGTATTTGTCGCTTTCGCCGGCGGCGATGCGGCCGATTTTGCAACTGCCCAACGGAACGCGGCGGCGCCCGCCGTCGGTGCGAGTGTAACGCCCGGAACTCGTGATCAAGTGAAGGCATTGCTTCATGCCGGGACATTGCTTGCCGCATGGACTGCCTTCCGTTTTTCCATGTGCACATCCTTCCTCGCAAAGATCTCCCGGCCGGATCAACCAGATACGGCAAAAATCAAGATCGAGAAGATCAATGGCCGTCTCGGCGATTTTTTTGAACTTGTCCTCGAGTGAATTCGGCAAAAGCAAGTAGGCTTGCAACTGGCTGACGCTCGTCAAGCGGCGGAGCGAATTCGCCCGCCGCTGCTCGATCTGTTTTTGCTCGGTGATGTCGCGCACCGTGGATAAAAGAAAATGCTCCTCGTCGATTTGCATGTCGGCCATCGTTACGGCGGCGTCGAACTCGCTCCCGTCCTTTCGGGAGTATCGCCACTCGAAAGAGTGCGAACCGTGCTTTCTAGACTGTCGCCACATGCGTCGGGCCTTGACGGCGGAGGTGATGCCGTCGGGTTGGAATTCGGGAGAATAATCCAACGGCACGGCGCTAAGCAACTCGCTTTCCTCCCGGCATCCGAAAAGCGTGACAGCGGCTCGATTCACCGCGATGATTTTCATCGTGAGTCCGGTAAGCACGACGGCATCGACCGAGGAATCAAAAAGCGTTTTATATTTCGTTTCGCTCGATTGCAGAATTTTTTCGATCTGCTTGCGTTCGGCAATCTCGGTATTCAGCTTTTGATTGGCATCCGTTAGTTGGGATGCAAGCCGCCACGTTTTGAAATTGCGCCGCGTGATTTCCTCGAGATAAACCGCCAGGAGAATCGTCAATAGCATAAAGGCGATACTGCCGCCGGCAGGATACCAGGTAGCCCTCGCCTCGACGAACTCGGGCGCCGCCGCGCAGGCGACCGCCCAACGCCGCCCGGCCGCATCCACGGTCTCGTCAAGACGAAAGACGACATCCGGCGGCGGCATTCTTCCGTCTCCAAAATCGGCGTTCGGCTTTCGCAATCGTGATCGATGTTCATACAAAACTTGTTCATGAGCCGGATCCGTGATGTCCAGCAAATAGACATCCACGCCGGCGGGCTCGAAGCCCGCGATGCTTTCCTCGACCAAATTGCCGAATTGAAGCATGCAAACCGCGTATCCTATTAAGGCGCGGCGCCGTTCCTCGGCTGTTGATTTCGGCGCATTCTTGTCATAGACGGCTAGAAACAGCCTGCATCCCAATCGTGCGGCATCTCCGGGAATGAGGCGAAATTTCGGCGTGGCCGTCAGCAATCCCGTGTCGCAGGCGCGTTTCATCGCCTCGCGGCAATCGGCATCCGATCCCAAATCAAATCCTATCGGGGCCAAATTCTTGTTCAAGGGCACGACCGCATAGATGGGAAAGTAATCCTCGCGCGGCAGAGCAGGCATCAAGCGATTGTTTTTGTCGTACTCCGAAAACTTGAACTGGGGGACGTCGCGAATCGCCGTTTTTTCAAATGAGTCTCGCTCGGCATGCGGCACGCGCGGAACCCACTGCAAGCTTTGAATGCCGGGACGGTCTTCAAGCAAGGTCCCCGCATAAGTTTCGAATTCTCGGCGATTGATCTTCTGCGTGGATTCAATAAAGGACCGCAACGTATTCAATTGCAGGAAGTCCAACTCCAGGATTTTCCGGAACGCGGAGATTTTGTTTTGAGCGGCCCGCTCGAAATCATGACGAATTGCGTTGCCCTCCAGATGAAGCAGCATCCAATACAGGGCGCCCGAGAAAGCGGCCCCACCCACGAGAATCAGCAGGGCAACGACATATTGCCATCGGTATCTGGCCATGGACCAAAAACGTTTTTTGGATACCCCAAGATCGCCGCTCATGAAGCAGACTCCAGCCCCTGTTGGATGATAGAATCCGTACAAACATAGGTTTCTCTAAGCTGCCAGGCAGGAGTATTTCCAAGGACTTAGACAAGATCCATTTCGTCCCCATGCCATTCCCTGGACGGCTTCTTGGCACGGCCTCAAATATCATTTAGAATGGAAACTCTGAAATTTCGGCATAATCGGAGGATTCCTCATAAACCACACGCCCCCGGCAGATGGGAATGCCTCCGATAATCGCATACGTTATTTCTTAGTCAAGCTATACTTTGAACGGCTTAAATTCAGTCGGACACGTAATTACCTACCTAGTACAATACGCCCAATCCGTTAGAAGCAATCATCCCTTGAGGCGACATCGTGCATGGGATATATCCATCAAGGCCATCTCGCTTTGATGCCATTTTTGGTCCGTTGCGGTGTGCGCTGCATGTTGCGGCGGCAGTCGCGGGTCTTTGCCTGACGATCGGTTGCGCCGAGGTTAAAAAAGAGACCTCGACTCAGATACCCAGCATTCCGGTCGTCGTCGCTCCGGTGGTGAGGAAAGACGTGCCGATTGAAGTCCGCAACATTGGCACGGTTGAACCCTATGCCGTTGTCATGGTCAAGGCGCGCGTGGGCGGCCAAATCATGCAAGTGGCCCTCAAAAAAGGTCAAGACGTCAAACGCGGCGACTTGTTGTTTGTGATCGACCGTCGAACCTGGGAGGCCGCCGTTGCCGGAGCCGAAGCGAATCTGCGGCGCGACTTGGCCCGCAAGAAAAATGCCGATGCCGATCTCGATCGAGCCCAGCAACTCGTGAAAGCCAGAGCCATGACGGCCGAACAGTATGAACGCGTTCGCGCCGATGCCGACGCGGCAAGCGCCACGGTCGAAGCGGATCGCGCCGCCGTGGACCTTGCTAAAACCCAACTCGATTACTGCACCATCCGATCTCCCCTCGACGGTCGTGCGGGCGATGTTCTCGTCGATGAGGGAAACATCGTGAAAGCCGACGATTCGGTTGCCTTGGTCATCATCAATCAAGTCAAACCGATTTACGTGCGATTCGCGGTGCCCGAACAGTTTTTGCCCGACATCCGCAAACAGGCGGCCGCCCATCCCTTGGAGGTCGAGGCGATTCCGAAAAACGACGAGCCCGCACAACGCGGCAAGCTCACTTTTATCGACAATACCATCGATCCCAATTCGGGTACGATCGAGCTGAAGGCCACGTTCACGAACGAAAATCAACAACTTTGGCCGGGCCAATTCCTCGATGTCGTCCTACGGCTTGGCGTGCAACGCAATGTCATCGTGGTCTCTAGAGATGCAATCCAGACGGGGCAGAAGGGCGACTATGTGTATGTCGTTAAAAAAGACAACACGGTGGAGTCCCGATCTGTGACGAAGGGGATTGCCTGGGGCAACGATGTGGTGATCACGCGAGGACTCGCCCCTGGTGAAATTGTCGTCACGGATGGTCACTTGCGTCTGGTGCCGGGCTCTTCGGTGACGATCAAGCAGGAGCCGCAGGACGCCCCGCGGAAGGGCGCATGAATATCGCTGAATTTTGCATTCGTCGCCCGGTCATGACGACGCTGGTGATGTCGGCCCTGCTGATTTTCGGCACGCTCGGCTACCGCTCGCTGCCGGTGAACGATCTGCCGAATGTGGATTTTCCCACGCTTTTGGTATCGGCCAATTTGCCCGGCGCCAATCCCGAAACGATGGCCTCCTCCGTGGCGACACCGCTGGAGAGGCAGTTTTCGACCATTGCCGGTCTCGACTCGATGACATCGACCAGCGGCCTTGGCGTAACTCAAATCACCCTGCAATTTACATTAAGCCGCGACATCGACGCCGCGGCCCAAGACGTACAGGCGGCCATCTCCCGCGCCGGTTCGCAATTGCCGCCCGACATGCCCACGCCGCCCTCCTATCAAAAAGTCAACCCGGCCGACCAGCCGATTTTGTATCTTGCGCTGAACTCTCCCACGTTGCCTATGTATTCGGTCCACGAATACGGCGACACCATGTTGGCCCAACGCATATCGATGGTCAACGGCGTGGCTCAAGTGCAGATTTTCGGGTCGCAAAAATACGCCGTTCGCGTGCAGCTTGATCCCAGCGCCTTGGCCACTCGCTCGATCGGAATCGACGAAGTTGTCGACGCCGTGCGCAAATCCAATGTGAATTTGCCGACAGGCACGTTCCAAGGCCGCCAAAAAGCGTATACCATCCAAGCGTCCGGCCAGCTATACAATGCGGCTTCCTATAAGCCTGTCATCGTCACCTATCGCAACGGTCGGCCGGTGCGATTGGAGGAACTGGGCACGGTGGTCGATAGCGTCGAGAACAACAAAATCGCCGCATGGTATTCCGGCACCCGCGCTATCGTATTGGCCATTCAACGTCAGCCCGGCACCAACACGCTTGAAGTCGCCGGTGCCGTCAAAGCCCTGTTGCCACAGTTCCGAAAGTTGTTGCCACCCTCGGTCAAGCTGCATATTCTTTTCGATCGTTCGGAATCCATCCAAGAGTCGGTAAACGATGTGAAATTCACACTGCTATTGACCCTGGGATTGGTAGTGATGGTCATCTTCCTGTTCCTGCGGAAGCTATCGGCCACGGTCATTCCCAGCTTGGCATTGCCGCTTTCGATCGTAGGCACGTTTGCCGTTATGTATCTGTTGGGATATAGCATCGACAACCTCTCCCTGCTAGCGCTTACTTTGTCGGTCGGTTTCGTCGTGGACGACGCCATCGTTATGCTCGAAAATATCGTTCGGCATCTGGAACAAGGCAAAGGTGTCTTAGAGGCGGCAATGGCCGGCTCTCGCGAAATCGCCTTCACGATCATTTCGATGACTCTTTCGCTGGCGGCCGTTTTTATCCCCGTGCTTTTTCTGGCCGGCATCATGTGGCGGCTTCTCCACGAATTCGCCGTAACCATTGCCAGCGCTATTCTTGTTTCCGGTGTTGTATCCATTACGCTAACACCCATGCTTTGCAGTCGTTTTCTGCGCCCCTCGACCGACGAGCGGCACGGCTGGCTCTATAATCTGACCGAGCGATTCTTCGACGGAATGCTGCATCTTTACGACTGGACATTGCGCGTTTCCCTGCGGTTGCATTTTTTGGTTTTTGTCCTATCGATTCTGCTGTTGGTTGGCGCGGCCTATCTCTTCGTGATTATTCCCAAAGGTTTCTTGCCTCTGGAAGACACCGGCCAGATATTCGTGATGACGGAAGCCGCCCAGGGCATCTCGTTTGAAGGCATGGTCCGACATCAAAGGGCGCTGGCCAATATCGTCGCGGCCAATCCCAATGTGGAAGGTTTCATGTCCAGCGTTGGACCTTCCGGCAGCACCGTCGGCACGAATACGGGCCGCATGTTCATGCACCTGAAACCGCGCGACCAACGCGAGCTGAGCGCGGAGCAAATCATCGCCCAGTTGCGGCCTCAACTTGCCCAGGTTCCCGGCATCAAGGCGTTCATGCAAATTCCGCCACCGATCCGCATCGGGGGACAGCTTACCAAAAGCCTCTATCAGTTGACGCTTCTGAGTCCCAACACCGATGAACTCTATCGTTTCGCCCCACAGTTGGAAGAGAAGTTGCGAGCGCAACCCCAGTTGCAGGATGTGGCCAGCGATCTTCAGATTCGCAACCCGGAACTGGATATATCTATTGATCGCGATAAGGTGGTTGCATTAGGCCTAAGCGCCCAACAAGTGGAAGAAGCTCTTTACAGCGCTTACAGCGACCGCTGGATTTCGACGATCTACGCCCCCAACAACCAATTTCGCGTGATTACCGAGTTGGAGCCTCGCTTCCAACGCGACCCGAACGAACTGCCGCTTTTATATCTGCGTTCCAACAGTGGACGGTTGGTGCCGATCAATGCAGCCGTCAAAGTAAGCGAAGGGTTGGGCCCGCTCTCGGTCAGCCACTCTGGTCAGCTACCCTCGGTTACATTGTCGTTCAACCTCGCCCCCGGCGCTTCGCTGGGAGACGCCATCGAAATTGTCGGCCGCCTTGCTCGCGAAACGCTTCCTGACACCATCACGACAAGTTTCCAAGGCACTGCCCAGGCGTTTCAGGCCTCGCAAAAAGGGCTCGGTGTATTGCTGATCGTTGCCATCTTCGTCATCTATCTCGTCCTGGGCATCCTTTACGAAAGTTTCATCCATCCGTTGACAATTCTCTCGGGCTTGCCCGCCGCGGGCTTCGGCGCGCTATTGACCCTATGGTGGTTCCATACCGAACTGAACGTCTATTCGTTCGTCGGGCTCATCATGCTGATCGGCATTGTCAAGAAAAACGCCATTATGATGATCGACTTCGCCCTGGAAGCCGAACGGAACGAAGGCAAGAAACCGGCCGATGCCATTTACGAGGCATGTCTGGTCCGATTCCGCCCGATCATGATGACCACGATGGCCGCACTGATGGGCATTCTGCCGATAGCCGTCGGCTATGGCGCAGGTGCCGAATCGCGACGCCCCCTGGGCCTTGCCGTCGTCGGCGGCTTGGTCGTTTCCCAACTTCTCACGCTTTACATCACTCCGGTCATCTATATTTATTTCGACAAGTTGCACCGGCGAAAAAAACCAGCCGAAACCGATGGCCGGGCCAATGTTGAACTAGAGCTTAAACCGAACCTAAATTCGTCATCCTGATCGTAGTGAGAAAATTAGCGAGAACGCGGCAAATAGAGAGCCTTGGCAATGCCCTGATTCGAGAGCCAAAAACGCCGTTTTGCCGCTAAATTACCCCCCTTTTCGGCGTTGCCGTTTCACATTAAAATAGATCCTTACCCGTGGGGTTCAAGGAAGGGGTGTTTCAGAATGAATTTATTGGTCATTGGCAACGGGGGGCGTGAACATGCCCTTACCTGGAAACTGGCACAAAGCCCTCGCGCGGATCGGATCTTCGTGGCGCCCGGCAACGCAGGCACCGATCTGGACGGCGAGAATATCCCCATCCCCGCCAATGACTTCGCAGGGCTTATCAAATTTGCCAAGGAAAACAACGTCGAGCTGACCGTGGTCGGCCCCGAGGCTCCGCTGGCCGCCGGCATTGTCGATGCTTTTGAAGAGGCGAAGCTCCGCGTCTTCGGTCCCAGCCGAGCCGCCGCCGAACTTGAAGCCAGCAAAGTTTTCTGCAAAGATCTTCTGCGCAAGGCCGACGTTCCTTCGGCCGATTATCAAACCTTCACCAAAGCCTCCGACGCGATGAAGTATCTCAACGATCGCGAAGACGTGCCGATCGTGGTGAAGGCCGATGGGCTGGCCGCGGGCAAGGGCGTTGTGGTCTGCTCGAATCGTGCCGAAGCCTTGCAAGCGGTCGAACAGATCGCCGACCAAAAAATGTTTGGCGACGCCGGGAATCGTCTTGTGATCGAAGAACGTCTCGACGGCCAAGAGGTTAGCGTGTTGGCCATTACCGACGGCCGCACGATCGTCACGCTTCAGCCGGCCCAAGACCACAAGGCCGCCCACGATGGCGACACCGGCCCGAACACCGGCGGCATGGGGGCGTATTGCCCGGCTCCGTTGTTGGACGACGCCACGTTGCATTGGGTCGAGGAGCATATCCTCGTGCCGACGGTCCATGCCATGAAGCGCGCCCGGCGTCCGTTCCGCGGCGTTCTTTACGCCGGACTGATGATGACGAAGCAAGGCCCTAAAGTCTTGGAATACAATGTGCGGTTCGGCGATCCCGAATGCCAACCGCTGTTGATGCGGCTTAAGACCGATCTCGTCGATCTGTTGGAAGCTACCGTGCTTGGCAAGCTCGACCAATTGCCTCCCTTGGCATGGGATCCGCGGCCGGCCGTCTGTGTGGTAATGGCCAGCCAAGGCTATCCCGGCCATTACACCAAAGGCCATCCGATCCGCGGCCTGGATGACGCCGATCTGCTGCCCGACGTGAAAGTCTTTCACGCCGGCACTACAATTGCGAATGGCCACGTTGTCACCGCCGGCGGCCGCGTACTGAACGTCACCGCCCTGGGCGATACGATCCCCAAGGCCAAGCTGAACGCCTACCGCGCCGTCAAATGCATCCGCTGGCCCGGCGCCTGGTGCCGGAAAGACATCTCCGACAAGGCGCTGCGAAAATAAAAACGCGAAACGGTGTGCAGAGCATCGAACAACCGTAGGTCAGACTTCCCATGCCTGACAACCATGTATTTGGCTGTGTAATGACCGTCTATTTATCATGCACGGCATGCATGACCTGCTGAAAGCTGAGTGCTGGTCGCTGATAGCTCTTCAAAACTTGCTGCCGTCGATAGCCACGCCATCTTTCCGATTGCCTAGGTAGCCGAACGTCGTTGCGCCGATGGAGTAGCTTAGCGAGCGGACCGAGCCGTCGCAAAAGGCAAAATTACAGCCCGAGCCATGGGCGCTGCCGAATCGCAATGCGTCAACGTAGCTAGGCCGATCTTGCATTGGCGGATACATGGGACTGGCCGTGCGGTAATTATCGTTGTCATACCCGCAATACATGGTCTCGTTGTCGCCGCCATCCCCGGTGCAGCCTGCAGAGTAATTGTCGGGCGAAAGGTATTTCTCACCGATGTAGATCGTGTTCGATGTACCGTCACGGATCTGAGCGACCGACACCTCGCTTCGCTCGTAGCTGATGCCTGTACAGACGTTTGCTCCAAGCCAACTGCCGTAACTCGATGCGTCGCCTTCGGCCAAGGTGGCAGGCCCGCCAAACGATTCGTCCGATCCCTGATCGCCGCTGTTGGCGGCATAATCGGTATGCGCGGCCGACGAAACGGCATCGGCGTTGTACATGCCCGTCAAACTGGGATACAACGTGGCGGGACGTCGCGACGGACAATGCACCGCAGCCAGCGGCGTGGCCAGCATCACGGCCGCGCCTTTGGTTTGCGCCGCAGTCACGGTCGAACCGTCGCCGTCCTTGGGCAAGTCGAAGAGGGCCTGCTGCTCAATATAGGGCAGCGTACAGTAAAGCCAACCGCCGGTCTGACGTTTGCCGAATCCGCGGTCAGAATCGCCAACCCAGTACCATCCCCAGCCGCCGCTCGGAAAGAACCCGTTGGCCTGTTCATGATTCAAGGCACCCAGGCCAAGTTGCTTCAGGTTGTTTGAGCATTGCAATCGTCGCGCCGCCTCGCGGGCCGACTGCACAGCAGGTAAGAGCAAGGAGATCAGGATGCCGATGATCGTAATGACGACCAAAAGTTCGACCAGGGTAAATGCTGATTTGAGATGGTGGATTTTGGATGGTGGATTTGCAGACATACAACATCTCCCCG
>JAEAMG010001548.1_pt1 | contig 17046 bp, 9 predicted proteins | sample 8958741 | NCBI WGS metagenome assembly JAEAMG01 (sample SAMN16933256, study PRJNA681125) | bioreactor sludge metagenome | isolation source: anaerobic bioreactor treating anionic surfactant - SDBS | place: India: Bengaluru | collected 2019-02-28 | reverse complement strand
GCCTCCCTTAGTAAGTCTATCATTTACTTTGTCTCGTTTTAGGGGAGCAGACCAAGAGAAGAGAGAGAGAGAGAGAGAAGAGAGAGAGAAGAGAGAGAGAAGAGAGAAGAGAGAAGAGAGAGAGAGAGAGATATGTGAGAATTCTCTCTTTCTCATGAGCGAAGCGAACTCTCGGCGCTCTTTCTCGGTTATTACTACACTATTTATGCCCAATAGAATTATACTTATAGCGTATATTGTATGATTTGTCGAAGAGGAATTTTACTATCGTGCAGTTTGGTTGGCCTTTGGCCTATGTCAATCGCCAAATGCTATTTCCCCTACGAGCGGCCTTCCCAGTGGGGTCTTACCGATTATTTGTAGCTGCAGGAAGCTTTATAGAAGGTCTCTCGGGATTCTGGAAGACGAGATATGAAGAAGGGACATTAAACGACTCGTTTGTTTCCAGAAATCAGTATCAGAGATCGATCGGATTTCGCCTCGTCGATTACAGCTTTTGTGAAGCCAGATCTGCTGAAAATTGCGTACTCTTTCTTCTTGAAGTTATCCCATTGAGGTAGATTCGCCTTTTCACGCAAAGTTGCGAGAACGTCCGTGCCGACAGGGTTTCCACTCCCCTTGACCTCTCCAAATAATATTCGTTTCTCTTCTCTGTCCATACCCACCAGATCGATTTCACTGTTCCTATCCCACCAGCGACCGATTTCGATGTAACTCGATCCGGTAATCTCCCTGATAGCGCTGCGCGCGAAATCCTCATATATCAGCGAGAAGAACTGGTTTTCGGTATCTTTCAAGATGCTCAGGAGCCTTTCCTTCTGATCGGTAAGCACCAGATCCTTGTAGTAGAAGACATAGCGGAAGTAGAATCTGAAGAAGTTGTCGGCTATTCTATAGAGCCCTTTCTTGCTCTTAAGAGGGTCTTCGCCCACAGGTACTTCTTTCTCGACTATGCCCAGCAGATTGAGAACGGAGATATACTTCATGATGCTGCTCTTGTCGATGCCCGTTTCGTTGATTATCTCGCCCAGTTTCCTCTTTCCAAGTGAGATTGCCCTCAAGATGGCGAAGTAGTTCCTTGGCTCTCTGAGCTCCTCGTTGAGAAGGAATTCGGCTTCGGCAAACAATACCTCGCCCTGGTTTAGTATCTTCTCCTCGACATTTCCATAGTAATCAAGACTGCTGTCGAACTGCTCCAGGTAGAATGGAACTCCTCCAAGGGTACCCCATATTTTAAGCAGATCATCAAATTCGTATTTCTTCCCGAAGAAATCCCCGATTTCACTGAGCGTGAACTGATTCAGAAGGAGCTGTCCAGTCCGTCTGCCATATAACGGGCTCTTATAGCTCAGGACACTGTTTTCCATGACGGAGACGCTTGAACCAGTTAGAATGAGAAATACGTTCGACTTCGACAAGTATTCGTCCCAACCCTTCTGAAAATCCGTGATAATGCCAGGTTCTCTTTCTATAAGGTAAGGGAATTCATCGATTACGAGAACGTATCGTTCATGCCTTGCGGCCAGGTACTTGAACAGCATCTCCCAGTCAGAGAATTCGGTTATTATGTCTTCGTTGAAGAATTCAACGACCTTCTCGGAGAGCTTCTTCAGCTGAAGCTGCTCCGGCAACTTCTCCCCCAGGTAGTAGATGCCTCGCTTCCTTCTCAAGAATTCTTTGGTGAGTTCCGTCTTTCCTACTCTTCTGCGGCCGTAGAGAATTATTAGTTCCGGTCTTCCCTTTACCAATCTCTCCTCTAGAAAGGCTAGCTCCCTTTTTCTGCCGACAAACATCGACCTCACCTACTTAAAATACTTTATAGTATTATACTATAAAGTATATTATATCATTAAGGGTGTAATGTCCGTCCGACGAGGGATGTTCTTGATTAGATTCATGTCACACACCACCCGGATTACGGAACCAGTTTGACGTTGGTAATGATGTCAGTGTGGGCAATGCCCCAGCCTACATCTACAACAAGATTCACAACCGCGGGTCCTATTCTCTACGACGCGATGTTGGCGTAGTAGGGCGACGGCACCGTTGGGTACGCCCGGAACACATGCACGAAAACCACCTCTGTCCTGTCACTTACTTCTTCAACTGAATAGATTTCCGGCAACCCGTTTTGGTCGCTATAGAGATAGTCGCGAATAGTCAGGCGAACGGCATCCCGGGTAGCCTCCTTATCGCGCCAATGATCAATCCGCAGTTTCTCCGCCTTGAGTGTTTTGAGCAAGTCCACGGCAACCTCTTTGATACGCTCGATATCGCCGGGAGTCAGATCAGGTTTTTTCAGCAAATCAAACACTGCAAGACTTTCCTCATCAAGTCCCTCACGCATAGCGCGGCTTTCTTCCTTATCCATCTCATCCACAAATTTCAGGAGCGCTTCGAACGTTTTTTCGATGGTTACCCGATCCTTCTCGCGATTATATTCGGCCACAATTTCCTCGTAATGTTTCTGGAAATCGGTGCGCAAGGGATTCTGCTGGAGCAGACGCTGCAGGCGTTTTTCGATGGCGGTCTTAAGATTCTGCACGGTGGTACGCTTGACCGAACTGCGCTCGAACTCCCGGTGCAGGCGGTCGAAGTCGATCCGGCTGATGTCGTAGGTGCCGGTACCGTTTGCTGGCGCCTCTTCCCTCACCTCAATGGCGTCATCCACTAACTGGTGCAGTTGGCGGATGATACCGGTGATATCTGCCTGCTCACGGTCCTGTTGCAGGCTCTTATAGACGATGTTGATGGCGTCAAAGTCACCCCGGCAATCATTGATACCTTCGATGGTGATGCAGGCTTTGAATTTCGAAAAAACCGCCCGGCACATCACCTCAAAGCGTTTTCTCGTTTCGTCGCTTTCGTTCGCCGCCTCTTTAGCCGCGAGAATCGCCGCATTTCTGGCAAAACCCGTTTGCTTAATGATCTCATTCAGAGATGCACTTCGTTCGTCCAGAAAAGCGCGGACAAAGGAAATCGCTTCACGGAGATCTGCTAGCAATTCCTCCTCGGGCTTGGCCGGTTCAGTTTCGCTACCGGTGCCATCGCGACCGACATCACCCGTTCCAGCAAAGGTAGCCAGCGCCTTGCGCAGGTTTTTTAGGATGCCGCAGTAATCGACTATCATCCCGTTGTTCTTTCCCTCGTTGACCCGGTTCGCCCGGGCGATGGCCTGCATCAGCGTGTGCGCTTTGAGCGGCTTGTCGAGGTAGAGGGTCGAAAGGCTCGGCACGTCAAAGCCGGTCAACCACATGGCGCAGACGATGGCGATGCGAAACGGGTGTTCCTCGGCCTTGAATGCATCGTCCAGAGCCAGTCGCTGCATGTTCAGATACTGTGGCTGTTTCCGCATGGTCTCGGGAAGGTCGATGCCTTCCTTGATCAGGCGGCGGTGTGGGGTGATGTCCAGCTCCCATTTACGAAACTTCTCGACCTCTCCCTGTTCCTCGCTGACCACGACCGCCATCTGCGTCTGGCGCATCCATTCAATCTGGCGCCGCCGGTACTGTTCGTCCTGCTCATCCATTGCCTGGGGTAACTGCGATTCCAGCTCGTTGATTCTCTCGTTCCAATAGAATTCGATCAGTTTGTACATGCGGACGCAGGTAATTTTGTCAATGCAGACCAGCATCGCCTTGCCGGTTTCCCAGGCCGTGGAATAGTGGCGCACAAAATCACGGGCCACCTGGTCGAGGCGTTTCCCTGCTGTGATGATATGATAGTCGCGCTTGAGCTCCTGCTCCAGGCGCTGTTCCACATCGATATTATCCGTCTCCAGCTCCTCCAGCTTCTCTGCGATCCGGTTGTTCAGGTCGCCGACCGCCACACCGAGCTTGTCACCGCGCGCATCGTAGTACAGTGGTACTGTGGCTTTATCTTCCACGGCACGCTGAAAATCGTAGGTGGAGACATAATCGCCGAATACCCGCCGGGTGATCTCGTCGTCCTTAAAGAGCGGCGTGCCGGTGAAACCGATATAACTTGCATTCGGCAGGGCGTTACGCATGTTGAGTGCGAGTGTCCCGTACTGGGTGCGGTGGGCCTCGTCGGTTATGACTATGAGGTCATCACGTTGGGAGTAGGACTCCCCTTCGCCAACTGTATGATTGAATTTCTGGATCAATGAGAAGACGTGTGACTTGTGCTGGGCAAGCAACTCGGCAAGATGCTCGCCACTCGACGCCCGACACGGGTCGCGGTCGTTGTCCACCAGGCCGCAACCGGCAAAGGTCTTGTAGATCTGCGTGTCGAGATCCTCTCGGTCGGTGAGGATTAGAAAGGTGAAATTTCCTCCCAGTTTGCGATGCACCTTACGGGTGAAAAAGACCATCGAATAGCTCTTGCCCGAGCCCTGGGTATGCCAGAACACCCCTAGTTTGCCTTTTCTGCTCTTCCTGTCGCGCACTGCCTCGATGGCCCGGTTGACGCCCAGAAACTGGTGATTGCGGGCCAGAATCTTCCTCGGCTCCCCGGCCGAATCGTCGAAAACGATAAAATTCTCCACCAGGTCCAGGAAATTAGCTTTCGCACACACCCCCTTGAGCAACGTCTCCATGGCCACGGCACCCGGCTGATCCTCAGCCAGCCGTTTCCACTCGTGAAAATGTTCGAACCGACTGGTAATCGAGCCAAGTTTGGCATCCACCCCGTTGGCCAGCACAACAAAAGCGTTGTGATTAAACAGATGCGGGACGGTGTCTTTGTAGTCCAGAAAGTTTCGCTCGTAAGCGGCGCGGATATCCTTACTGACGTTCTTCAGCTCCATGAACAACAGCGGCAGACCGTTCACGAACCCAACGATGTCCGCCCGGCGGCGGTAGAGATCACCCCGTACCCACAGCTCCCGCACGCAGAGGAAATGATTATTCTCGGGATTATCGAAGTCGAAGACCCGCAAACGCTGGCGCACCCGTTCACCCCTGGCGTTGTGAAAGGTGACCTGCACCCCGTCCTTGATCAAATCGTACTTTTCCCGATTGGTGGTAACCATGGTCTGCGAGGCTGAAACCGTTACTATATGGCTGACGGCGTCTTCATAGGCACTGGCGGGCAAGCCGGGGTTGAGCTCCTCTATCTTGGCCAGCAGGATACGGGTCAACACCACCTCACGATCGGATTTCCGGCCCAGCAGACTGTCCGGCCCGAAATCCTCGTTATTATAGGCATAAATGGACTCCCAGCCGAGCTCTTGCTCCAGGTACTCGGCGGTCGTCTGCTGGACGAGAGTATCTTCATTGTAGGGGGAGGGAGTCATTCAATGACCTCCCAATAACCTTCTTTTCTTCCACCGACCCGCCGAAGCAAGCCGTTCTTTTGCAGCTTTTGAATATTCCTTTGCACTGATCGTTCGGTAATGCCGATTACACTGGCCAACTCCGGAATGGTAACGGAAGGTTTTTCCCGACAGGCTTCGAGAATCTTTCCCGACGCTTTCCCGACGCTTTCCCGACGCTTTCCCGACTCGGCATCCGTCTTTGCTGAACCCTCCGGTGTAATGTTTGCCAATTCCAGCTCTTCCAACGGTTTGCGATGAACCGTGGCGGTGAACAAGCAGCCATCGTGATCGTCGATAAAGTCTATGGTCGGCCACTTTTCAAGCGCCCTCTTTATTCCCGAACCCAGACCGTGGTAGGGAAGCAGCCCCTTTGCGATATAGGAAACCAGGATTGGGTTGCGGATATTGGAGTTTCCGGTTCGAATCTTCTCCACTGTCAGGTTATTGGGCAGATGGCCGGGGCTGATGATCTCGATGCGGTTGTCGAAGACAAACAGGCGAATCGGGGCACTAACTAGATAATCTCGATGCACTAGGGCATTGACCAGCAGCTCCTCGAAAACCTCCTCGGGAATCTCCGGCAATCCTGGTGCGTTTACTCCACGCCCCGCCTGCACCTTGTGCAAGTTGCGCATGACAAAGGCCAGCACACCCTCGAAGAGTTTCGGCAGCGGCCCGGAAAAGTCCTCGGTGTCGAGGTAGTCGGTGGCGTGGATTTTATTGCCAGGGTAGCGGATCGCCTTGACCACGAATTGCGGCACAATCCATTCCGGCCGCTCGGCGAACATCAGCACCCCGGCCAGGTTCAGCCTGCCATCGTCGGTAGCCAGATTCATGTTTTGTAGCAGCCGGATTAGCTCGTCGGAGGAATCGGGATACTCCTGTTTGTAAACATCACGCAGAAAATCGCGGAAACGCAGCTTGTCCAGCTTGTCGATTCCCGCCCTGGTGGGCAGCTCGTCGCCGTGGAACTGATTGGTGAACTGAAACAGCCGGCGCAGCTCCTCCTTGGAGTTCACCCGCCGCTTGTCGGCCCCGGCCTTGAGCCAAATCACCCCGTTCTTGTCGAAATAGGGTCTGTCGATCCCATTGGGTACCGTCAGCACGATAACGATGCGGCCATTTTCAAGCGCCACGTTCTCGGTCTGCACCGCCAGCGGGCTGCGCACCAGATGGCTGGCAGCATTGCTGATAAGCTGATTGATGCGGGCCACATCATGCACTGAAAGTCCCGGTGTCGAACCATCGTCCGCCACGCCGATAAAGATGATGCCCCCATTGGTGTTGGCAAAAGCCGCCATCTCAGAGGCTAGCGACTCGGCATTCTTCACATCCGCCTTGAACTGGCGGGTGGAGTCTTCACCAAGGAAGATCTGGGAGAGAAGGGATTGGAGGGTCATGGCACGTTCCTCCGTTTGGCAGTGCGCACGCGGTAAAGGCGCTCGGTGAAGCCGCCCTCTTTTTCGAAATCTTGCGCCAACCGCTCGACCTGGCGGTCGAGGAGCGAACAGGCCACCGTCAATAGCACCAGCGCAGCGTTGGCGGAAAACTCGGGGTAAGTCTTGATGGACAGGGTAGACGCCGTGGACTCCGTGGACGATTCAGCCTTTTGTCCACGCTGTCCAATCTGTCCACAAAGTCCACTTTTCTTCACCACCTCCACCACCCACACCGCCACCTCGTCAGCGGTCTGGCACCGCCGGTCAATCAGTTCTTGCCGGAGCTGGTTCTCCCGCTCCCACTGCGCCAGCCCTCGCTGGCGCAGAAAATCCTCGTAGTCGAGCTTCAGTTCCTCCAGGCTGGCGCGGGCCACTTGGGTGAGCTTGAGTTCGGTCTTTTTCGATGTCGCCGACGCCTGGGAGCCCTCGGCGATGTTCTGCACGCCCGACCGCGCCGCCTGCACCATCTGGTCACGCGTGCGGCTGAATTTATCGATATAGCGGTCGCAAAACCGCACCGTCACGTCGTAGACCAACTGCGCCACCTGAAAGCTTTTCAGCTTCCGGTAACCTCCGTGTTTGGGGATCAGGTCAGACATAAGCCCTCCCTCTTTTACCATGTCCACACAGTCCACTCCGTCCACAAAATCCGAAATGAGATATCTGCCTATCGTGCCAGCTCATTTCCGGCCCCCTGATAAATCGGCGATGGCTGCCTTTAGTACTTGCAGGCAGATCCCGGCCGTATGCTTGTCGGGTGTGAACTTAGATGCGAGCTGCTGATAGGGATGGATGTAATTGCGGAAATCCCGCAGTTCATGGCTGAACTTCTTGACATCCAGCTTCAAAACCCCCAATTCGTAGGCGACGTCGATAAACTGCGCCAGCGACCACTCGTGAAACGGCTTGACCTTGTTCTCCTTGTCCTTCAGGGAACTAGCTGCCTGGTTGAACTCTTTTGGCTTTTGCAAGGCGACACCAAGTAGGATGCCTTCCAGTATGCTTCCGCACAGAAAGATGGTCGCCAGCGGAGCAGATGCAAGACAGTGTTGCGCCTCCGCCAAACGGGACTCCAACACCGGCACCAAATAGGGGTCGATGGAAAGGTTCTTGATGGAGATGTTCTGATATTGCCGATGCAGGAATTCTTGCTCGGAGGCTACCAGATCAGGCTGCTTGCCAGTCAGCCGGGCAACAATGTGTGCAGCCTGTTCGTATTGTGAAGAGTCTTTTGTCTGATCATTCCGTGTGGCGTTGTATTGACAGACCTCCAGCAATCCCGCGAGTACCTTGCCGACCAAGGCATCCGGTTCAGTCTCCCAGAACGCCCGCAAACGCCTGGCCTTGGAATCTCCGTTGAAGTCGTATTTTGGCGTGTAGATGTCGATATTAGCGGTCTCGCGGAAAAACTCGGCAAAGGTGTTGTTTGAGAAGTCGAGTACATAACCGTTCGCCATCCCGAACAGGTCTTCAAAGACCCTTTTCTCAATTGTCTTGAGACTGCTCATACCGCCATCTCCCTGTTCATTAGTTTGGGCAGGAGGAGGTCGCGGGCTTTGATTAGTTTGTCGTTTTGTGCGACAAGAACTCGGATTTGACCAAATGCTGTGTTTGCAATTTCATCAAACATTTTCAGCAAATGTTTTGGTGGAAGTGGTACTCTGTATTCGTCAAAACAAGAAGCCTGGACTCGCTGCCTCCCTGATGAGCCGATCATGCTCTTGATCGCGTTCCCTCTGAATGGATAGGATCGGGCCAAGCAATATGTAAACGCAGAGCTGACGTGCCTTCCTCTCAGCACAATAAATTCGGTTGACCCGCACGCTACTTCATCATCCCTCAGAAAATAAGCGTACCCTGTTTTTCCGTTTTCAAGACAAGGTGTAATTCTGGCGAGCAATACATCGTTCTTTTTGAATTTGACTGTTGTATGTGTAGTTCGACGCTCAAAATCGGCAGTGTTCGCTGTCATTCCTGTCTCAGACAACGCAGACATCGGCACATACAGAATTTCCTTTCCTTTTTCTACCGGCGTTTTGGGATTAACGGCGATCACGTCCGGCAGGAACATATCCTCCCACCCCTCCGGTACGCCGTTGATGATTTGGGTGTGTTCGTGGCCGGGGAAGCGGAGGTGGACGAACCATTCCTTGTAGAGCAGCCGCGCCGCCTGCTCCAGCAACTGAATCCGCCGCCGGTTGTTCTCGATCAGGTCGTCGTAGGCGGAGAGGACCGAAGCGATTTGATCCTGGGTAGAAAGAGGCGGCACTGGCACTTCAACCAGTGCAAGTTTCTCACGTGGAAGGTGCTTTATCGTCGAGCCGGTAAAAAGTGACGACAGATGACCAGTTCGAGCCTTGTAGAAGAGAAAGTAGTAGAGGAACTCTGGTCGCAAGCAATCGTGTGGCCGAATCCGGTGAAGTGCTTTCTGGATCATCATGCTGGAGCACTGCTCTTTCCAAATCGCACATCGCCCCGGTTCCCCACCTTCGCACATTACGATGTCACCATACTTAAGACCGTATCGGTCCAACTCATGTTGCTCGAACCGCATCTCCCTCAGATTGGCCAAGTCAAATTCACCCCAGCGAACATTGACATTCGCGAGGTATGGAAGGGGCTCGCCACGATTCTTCTTTTGGTCTAGCATTTTCCCAAGGCAGAAGTCTGCGACGGTTTCAAGTTTCTGGGTTGGCCAGCTCATACCCCCAGCTCCTCGAAGTTCTTCTTGATCGTTTCTGCCAGTTGCACGGCTTCGGCGTTCAGATCCTCCAGTTCCACATGGATATCGCGCAGAGCCTCTTCGAAATCAAAATCCTCGCCCTCTTCTTCGGGAGCAACGCCGACATAACGGCCGGGGGTGAGGCTCCAGTCGTTGGCCTCGATCCCGGCACGGTCCACAAGTTTGACCAGTCCTTCCACATCACGAAGCTCCGCCTCGGGGAAGCGTTCGGTGAGCCAGTGGGCCTGTTTCCAGAAGTAGCGTACTTGCTTTAGCTGCTCGGCGGCCAGTGCGCGTGCCTCATCGGCGGCCTTGCGGGCGCGGATGATATCACGACCAGCCCAGGTGTCGCTCTCTTTGGCGTTGCAGTCATTCTCGCAGGTTTCGATCAGGCGGCAGGCGAGTTTGTAGAGCAAGTCGACCTGCTTGACCAGATCGCGGCTGGTCTCGGCCAGTGTTGCGAGTCGGTCCACGGCTTCCTTTAGCTCGCCATTAGTTGTTTTCTGTGTTTCCCATGCCGCATGTAACTCGCCAACGGCCAGCTGGAAGGTCTCCACATCCGCCTCGAACAGCTGGATGACCTCGTCCAGTTCCTTGAGCGGTTCAGTGTGAGGTGCATCCCTGGCTAGAGTCTTGATGAAGGGTTCGACACTGCTGCGCAGCGAAGTCAGCGCACCGATGAAACCGGTTATCGGTTCAACCGCTTCGTTGTTATCCTCTTTTTTAGTGAAACAGGCCGCACCCTCGGACAGCATGCTCCTGCAGTAGCCCGCCACAAGGTCGAGATAGCGCTGAGTTTCACCCCGGTAGAGCCAAACGATGGCCAGCAGGTTCTGCTCCTGCTCGGGGGAGAAATCGTAAATCTTGCGGGTAACCTTGCGGTAGATGTTGCGGGCGTCGATCATCAGCACCTTGTCTCGATGCGCTTCCGGCTTGTCGCGATTGAGAAACCACAGCTCGCAGGGCACGGTGCGGGTGTAGAAGAAATTGGAGCGGATGGCGACCATGATGTCCACATCGCCGGTCTCCACGAGCTTCCGGCGCACTCTGGCTTCATCACGCCCGGCGCTGGAGGCCTGAGACGACATAACGAATCCAGCCCGCCCTTTTTCGTTCAGGTAGCTGTAGAAGTAGCTGATCCAGACGTAGTTGCCGTTGCTGACTTTGCCCTTCTTATTGACGCCGGGTAGGCCGAAGGGCAGTCGTGGGTCGTTCCCTACCTTGTCGGCGTCGATCTCGTCCACGTTGAAAGGCGGATTGGCCATTACGAAGTTGGCTTTGCTGAGCAGCTCGTGTGGGTCTTCGTAGTAGGTGATAGCCTTCTGGATATCGCCTTCAAGGCCGTGCACCGCCAGGTTCATCTTGGCGAGTCGAATGGTGGTCGCGTTCTTTTCCAGGCCGTAGAAGGTTAGCTTCTCGGTGGGGTTCTCGTGTCGCCGCTCGACAACTCGTGCACTCTGTACGAACATACCGCCCGAGCCGCAGGCCGGGTCGAGCACCGTGCCGGCGGTTGGTTCGATGATGTTGGCGATGAGCGAGACCAGCGATACCGGAGTGAAGAACTCGCCGCCGTCGTGGGCCTTCTGATCGGCAAACTGGGTCAGGAAATATTCATATATGCGGCCGAAAACATCCCCGGAGACTTTTTTCAGCTCCTCGGGGTTGAGGGTACGCAGCAACTGGCCGAGCACGGCGTTGTCAAGCTCCTGATACTCGCTCTTGGGAAGCACGCCGCGCAGGTTCTCGTAGTCTGCCTCGATGGACTCCATGGCGTCGATGATGGCCTTGGCACGGTCTGCGCTGTCGGGCAGGGAGACGAGATAGTCGAACTGGGCTTTGGACTGCAGGAAGATGGCGCTCTTCTGCGAGAAGTCTTCCTTGGTCAGCGGCCGTGTTTTGCCGCCCCGTGTCGGCAGGTTGGCTTTTATGTCATCCTTGACGCCCAGAAAGCGGCTGTAGGCGTGGCGCAGAAAGACCAGACCCATGACTGGCAGAAAGTATTCGTTGCTGGCATAGTTGGAGTTGGCCCGCAGGGTGTCCGCTGCGCTCCAGAGGCGTTTTTCAATGGCCTCGATGTGTTCAAGTTGGGACATGTTTACTCATACCTCCCATGATACTACTTGCACCGTATCTCGCCCTTGTCCCCCATACTGCAAAACAGTCTCTAGATATTCTACACCACTATCGATGACGGCTAAAACCGGCTCCCCATGTAGTGGTTGAAAAGCCTACCCGAGCTGGGTGGCAAACTTTTCTAAGGTCTGCATCTAACACCGTCAGAGTTCAGTAACCAACTTGGCCATATCAAAAGGAGGCCTGGATAGATGTTATCACAAGAAATGAAGAAAAAGGAAATCATTAAGGTACTGGAAAATATAAAATAGAGACCTCAGGAGGCGGTCAGCCTCCATTTTCGCGAAAAACAGACGTGAGGAGAATCGTCAGTTGTAGATATATAAGCTATTCTGGAGGACAAAACAGCATGAACGGAGAGTATTCGTTCGCTCAAACAGTTCAATGCGCAAGTCACACACATTATAAATAAGCAAAACAAAACTAAACAAAACCAAAAATATTCTTTCTCCTAACGGAGAAACGAAAACTGAGTTTTTCAGATTTCACGAACGGGGAGGGGAATATAGCGGCTGGAGAGGGAAAAAGCCAAAGGGAGGATGTCCACAACGCAGTTTATTCGCCTCAGTCACCTAGCTCCAATCGTGAAGGCAGTCCCGAGCAGAAGGGCATCTTTTCACCTCTAGAAGCTTCAGATGATACAGTGCCGAAGACAGTAACACTCCAGTCGAAATCTTCTTTCGCAGGTCGATTCTGAAGAACAAAATACTGAAGCTGGTTCTTGACAAGCTAAGACATTTTCTGAATAGCCATACAATGTAAGATAGATCGAAACGGATATAAATTTTCAGTTAACCGCTCCAAAAAAACTGTGAGCGTCAGTTTCTTCGCTTGGTCGAACGACAACATCGTTGTTATAATCCAGTTACCCAACACGGAGGTCCCAGTATATGCAGTCTAACTCAAGAACACATCTGAACAGGGCGTTCGATCATCTGGACAATGTCATCTACATAATGGGCGAAGTCACAAAAGGGAGAAATGCCGAAGAGATCAGGAAACATCTGGTGGAAGACGATCCCTTCAACAGCTCGAGAGAGTACAGAGGCTATATAGCTAACTGGCTAATCGGCGACTACGTCAAGGGCTTCACACCTGCAGCCCTGGAAGTTTTTGCGCGCATAATGACTGAAGATGTTGGGGATCATAGGGGATATGACGATAACCGGGAGCCTGAAGACCACGCTGTCCTTCGTCGACAGGGTAACGATGCTCGCAGAAAACGGAGCCAATTCTGTCACCGTGCCCCTGGAACAGATGGCAAACCTCGTGAGCGTATCTATGGACACGATCTCCAAAATAATCCCAATACCCATCTCCGGTCCGGAAGACGCGTTTATGAGATCCAGACTCGAGGATTGAGAAAAAGGGAGATACCGGGAGGGGTTTGAATGAACAGGATTCTGCTGATCGCGATTATGGTGATTTTCGGGGCTTCAATGGTTGCAATAGAAACCAATGGGTATCTATCTGTTAAGTCTGCAGATGGTGTTGAGATTCTAGTGGGCGGCAAGCTGGCTGGAGTAGTGAAGGATGGCCAGCTATTTCTAGAACTGGCTGCCGGGACTTACGAGGTCACAGCTCAAGGATATGGATTCACCTCCGAAACTATAAGGAACGTGAAGATAGAACCCTTGAAGGCAACAACGTTAGAAATAAGTCTTAAGGAGTATAAAGTGATTTCGGAGCAGTTGTCTGGAAAACTCCAGATTGACCTTATCCGTAAATACGGAACCGTTAGGGTTTTCAGTCTTCCTTTCAATGGTGCACAGGTCACGATAAATGGAGAATCATATGGAGAGACAGATATTGAACTCACATATTTCCCTGCAGGACAGTTGAGTGTAGAGGTCGAAGGTCCAAATAAGAGTAAAGTGGCCGGCGTTTTCTTGCTTGAAGAGTACATGACTCTTACACTTCTTGCCGACTTCATAGATAAGAAGATTTACCAGCTTTATGAGGTTAGTTTTGATTTCCCCGCTGGTGTTGAGGTGGTTATTGACAACACTAAGATAGCCAGAAACATACCTTCTACTTTCATCGGGGGAACGTACAGTGTAGAGCTAATTACCAGAAATTCGCCACATTTTGAGGAAATAACAAGACAGGAGATAGTGATAAGCAAACCCGGGTATTACTATCTTGAACCGGACAGTAAACCTATGCAGGCAAAGATGGTGTTGGTAGAGAAGGGCAGCTTCACGATGGGCGACACGTGGGGAGATGGTTTGTATCATGAAAAACCAACACACAAGGGGACGTTCACATATGACTTCTATATGGGCAAGTACGAAGTCACGTTTAGTGAATACGACGCCTTCTGTGAGGCTACCGGCAGGAGTAAACCCGCCGATAGCGGGTGGGGAAGAGGACAAAGACCTGTTATAAACGTTAGCTGGAACTATGCTATAGCCTACTGCAACTGGCTGAGTGAGAAAGAGAAACTCCCGAAGGCATATGACAGCAACGGGAATCTTCTGGATAAAGACGGGAGAGTGACGACCGATCCGTCGAAAGTAATTGGATACAGGCTGCCGACGGAAGCCGAATGGGAGTATGCTGCGAGGGGTGGAAACAATAGCAATGGATACAAGTATTCCGGTAGCGACAACGTTGGTGAAGTAGCTTGGTACGATTCGAACTCGGGTGATAAGACTCAAGAAGTAGGGAAGAAGTCACCTAACGAGCTGGGGATCTACGATATGTCTGGAAACGTTTGGGAGTGGTGCTCTGACTGGTATAACAGCGGATATTACAGCAAGAGCCCAACGACCAACCCGTACAACAGTACAGCCGGTTCCTCTCGAGTGATTCGTGGTGGTAGCTTGGGCAACAATGCGACGAATGTACGGGTAGTAAACCGCCTCAGCAGCTCGTCCACTTACACGAACTACAACCTGGGCTTCCGTATTTGCAGGACGGTGCCTTATGAAGGAGAAAATAGGCCACCTCTTGCTCCGTTTAACGCTAGTCCCTCGGACGAGGCAAGTGTCTGGACAACATCGGTTTCTCTAAGATGGGACAGTTATGACCCGGATGGTGATGTTATGGCTTACGATGTTTATTTCGATACCAATGCCAACCCAACGACAAAGGTGTCATCTAGCCAGAGGGAGAATACGTTGGCTGGAACTGACCTTTCATATAACACTACCTACTACTGGAAAGTGGTTGCTAAGGACAACAAGGGTGGAGTTACTGAAGGACCTGTATGGAAGTTTACTACTACAAGACCTCCAAGCGTACCATCCAGCCCAATCCCTGCAAACAGTACAATGAACCAGCCCGTGACACTAACACTATCCTGGGAGTGTAGTGATCCAGACGGGGATTCTCTAACATACGATGTTTACTTTGGAACGAACAGCAACCCGACGACAAAAGTATCTTCTGGACAGAGTGGAAGAACTCTGAACAGAAGCAACCTTTCTTCCAACACTACCTACTACTGGAAAGTAGTCGCTAAAGACAACAAGGGTGGAGTTACTGAAGGGCCTTTATGGAAGTTCACGACTACAAACAGGCCTCCAAAAACACCATTCAGTCCAAACCCTGCAAACAACGCGACGAACCAGCCTGTAAGACTTACCCTATACTGGGAGTGTAGTGACCCTGATGGAGATCCGCTTACATACGACATCTACTTCGATACAAAAAGCAGCCCGACGACAAAAGTATCTTCTGGACAGAGTGGGAAGATTCTGAGCAGAAGCAACCTTTCATACAACACGACTTACTACTGGAAAGTGGTAGCGAAAGACAGCAAGGGAGCGATAACAGAAGGGCCTGTATGGAGTTTTACTATATCAGCGGTACCGGAAGGAATGGTCTTTGTCGAGAAGGGCAGCTTCAAAATGGGAGACACCTGGGGGGATGGATACAGTAATGAAAAACCGACCCACAGTGTGACGTTCACATATGACTTCTGGTTTGGGAAATATGAAGTGACATTCGATGAATATGACGCATTCTGTAATGCTACCGGCAAGATTAAACCCGGAGATAGTGGGTGGGGAAGGGGAAGCAGACCTGTAATGAATGTCAGCTGGTGGGATGCTATAGCCTACTGTAACTGGTTGAGTGAGAAAGAGAACCTTCCTAAGGCCTATGACAGCAACGGAAATCTATTGGACAAAGACGGGAAAGTAACAACCGATCCGTCGAAGGTAGTAGGCTACCGACTACCAACTGAAGCCGAATGGGAATATGCGGCAAGGGGAGGAAACAAGAGCAAGGGATACAAGTATTCCGGGAGCGATAACATAGATGAAGTTGCCTGGTACAAGGACAATTCAGGGAGCAAGACTCAAGAAGTAGGGAAGAAGGCACCTAACGAGCTGGGCATCTACGATATGTCTGGAAACTTGTGGGAGTGGTGCAGTGACTGGTTTGGAGGGTACTCCAGTTCGGCGCAGACGAATCCGTACAACAGTACAGCCGGTTCCAGCCAGGTGCTGCGTGGTGGCAGCAGCTACTACAGTGCGGCTTACGTGAGGGTTACAAATCGCAGCAGCTACTTCGCCCCTATTCTCACAGTCGATGGTCTGGGTTTTCGTATTGCAAGGACGGTGCCTTGATTACACTCTGGCCTTTTTAAATTTTTACCCTTTGCTGAGTCTCAGAACGCCGGGGCGTGGGCTTGTGCCCAAGGGGTGCGAGAAGACGCAGGAGATAAGGAAACTGGATTTGACTTTAGAACTGTGAAGAAATATGCCGACAAGGTTGACTGGTGTCAACATCAACTGGAAATGTGGAAAAACATCAATCGGAAATATGGAAAAGCATCAACGATTTTTGTGAAATCAATGACCAGGCGAACCATTCAATTGTGTGCCAACAAGAACCGACAAACAGAACACTCAAAGAAGAAAATGCAGTACACCGGTCTCGTAGAGAACTGGACACAATTGAACTGTTTGAGCACCCTGAAAATGGTCGCTTAATCGGAGAGGCTACTCAAAAGCAGAAAGACGTTTATGTCAAACAGGGTTTGAAATAATTCTCAGTAACTCAACAGGGAGTCTAAAGAATGTATCTCAGTAGTCCAGTTAGCATTGACAAATTACTGTGATACCGTTATAAAACGGACTTTACTACATAATCACCTTCTAATAATCTGAAGACGATATTCCCTCAAAACAAAATTCCTTTGTGTAAGTGAACAAGATGACATAAATCTGGTATGAATGCTTTGTTTTGTATGTAACAAGTGATATATTTGTCGTATGAGTGCATTGCACTTAATCGTATTAGCCAAATACCTTTGACAGAGACAGTTGCAGACCTGAGCAATGTACCCTTTACTGGGGGTGTGATTGTGAACAAGGTAATTCTTATGGCGGCACTTGCATTTCTTCTGATTGTTTCAACAACTGCATCTGCGTATGTGGTTGGAACACTGTATTTTCCAAGAGATACGGTCTCAACTTATGCACTTTGACTTAACCAAAAGAAGGAAATAGAACAGGGTCATT
>JAEAMG010001537.1_pt1 | contig 17078 bp, 15 predicted proteins | sample 8958741 | NCBI WGS metagenome assembly JAEAMG01 (sample SAMN16933256, study PRJNA681125) | bioreactor sludge metagenome | isolation source: anaerobic bioreactor treating anionic surfactant - SDBS | place: India: Bengaluru | collected 2019-02-28 | reverse complement strand
TAGCCATCAGCGCGTCATTGCCGAAATAGCGCATCACCGCGCGGTACATGCCGAAACGGATAAAAAACGGAATTGCAATCAATGGCGCAATACCAAAAAGCCAAGCATGGCCATCGAGTGGTTCGATATTGCGCGTTTCACCCAATCTCACCACAAACGCCAACCAGAGCGCAGCCCAGATCAGCACCACATCAGTCGCTACTTGGATTAGCCGCTTATAGCGCCTAGGTAAGCTCACCAGACGTGAACGCAGCTTCTCGGCAAGTCTTAACACAGGGCACCTCGATCCTCGAGAGAAAATTTAACCAACAAAGCAAAATAAGAATAAGCCACCTAGACAGTCACTTGCGGACATACCAGTTAATTCTTAACATTCCATATGACAACAGCTTTTGGAGTTTGATATCCAGGAAAACTTAGCACTGAAATCGGAATAGGTAGCTGGATCGTTGCCGAACCTTGCTACATGGTTAACAACCAAGGCAAAAAGCATAAAAAACGGTCGCAGAGTTCATTTGATCCCAAACACCCTTATCACAATGTCATGATGCGTCAGCCCTAATTAAACTCAGGAAAAATCAGTTCGAATGTTTCTTCCTGAAGTCCGGAAAACTACCGAGCCGCGGTCAACATTACCTCTTTAAGCACGGCACAGGTTCTTTCAATCTCAGGCTCGGACAATGTCGGATGAACCAAAAACATCAAACTGGTATTTCCAAGCTCATGAGCAATTGGCAACGGCTCAGCCGGGCGCCAACCAGTATTATCAAAAGCCTTTTCAAGATAAACTTCCGAACAGGACCCCGACATGCAGGGCACGCCTCGTGCTGAGATTTCCGCCATTATCCTATCGCGGTTCCAATCTTCTTTGAGCGACTCAGGCATGACAAACACATAGCATTTATATGCTGCATGCAGGACTTCATCTGGAAGGGAAGGAACCCGTAGGCCTGGGAGCAGTGCAGCCTGCTCCCAGATTTTTTTGGCGTTAGCTAGCCGCTTCGCTTGCCACTCAGGCATACGCCGCAACTGGATACGACCGATGACCGCCTGGGTTTCAAGCATGCGCCAGTTGGTACCAAAACTTTCATGCAACCAGCGAAAGCCCGCAGGATGGGCACGCTCATAAACGGCCTCCCAAGACTTGCCATGGTCCTTGTATGACCACATCTTCGACCAAAGCTCACGATCATTGGTAGTAACCATACCGCCCTCACCACCGGTGGTCATGATCTTGTCCTGACAGAACGACCAAGCACCAATATGCCCAATCGAACCCACCGGGCGCCCTTTGTAGCGCGCGCCATGAGCTTGGGCACAGTCCTCAATAACGAAGAGTCCATATTCTTGCGCAAGCGCCATGATCGGATCCATGTCGCATGGCCAACCTGCAAGGTGCACACAGATGATAGCTTTCGTCTTGGCAGACAAAACATTGCGTATAGAATCAGCAGTAATATTTTGCGAATCGCGGTCGACGTCAGCGAAGACCGGTGTGGCACCTGCGGTCACGATAGAGGAAGCAGAAGCCAGAAATGTACGAGAGGTCACAACGACCTCATCGCCAGCCCCGATCCGCAACGCTTTCAACGCAGCATCCAGAGCCAGCGTGCCATTGCCTAGCGCCACCGCATACTCAACTTCGGTCCATGCGGCGAACTCCTTTTCGAACTCGCGACATTCTTGTCCGGTCCAGTAGTTCACGCGGTTACTCAGGATGACATTGCTGACCGCTTCAGCTTCTTCTTCCGTGAAGCTAGGCCAAGGGGAAAAAGGAGTGCCCAACATAAAATAATGGTTACCTCACCTGAGTTGCAGGAACGCCTATCACCGTAGCTGCGTCCTGCACGTCCTTAACGACTACGGCACCCGCTGCAATCATCGCATGCGACCCGATACTAATTCGCTGCCTGACGATGGCGCCGATTCCGATCCAACTGCACGTGCCTACGAAGACCTGCCCCGCAAGATGCGCTCCAGGAGAAATGTGCACTCCCGCGTCTAGCACACAGTCATGGTCAACGCTGGCTGCGGTGTTCACGATACAGGCAAAACCTATTCGCGCCCCCGCATTGACGACCGCGCCGGGCATGATAACAGCCCCTTCGGCAATTTGAGCATAGCGACTGACGGTAGCCGACGGATGCAGCAGGCTCGGCAAGAAATAACCGGCATCCAGCAACGCCTTGCATTTAGTCATTCGAATGTCGTTATTGCCTATTCCCACGAACGCCCCCCCAAAATCACCCTTGCGCTCCAGCAAAGTCTCGAACGTCCCGCAATAAGGCAAGCCTAGGGTCGCGCCGTCCATTGGCTCGGCATCGTCGAAAAAAAACACCTCCCAACCGCAGCACTCGGCTATGTCTGCAACGACCCTGCCATGCCCGCTGGCACCAAAAATCGCAAGCCTTTTCACTTATCGTTGCCCTCGAACCGCACCGAGGTCGCATGTCCTTGAGAAGAGACGCCTTCCCTCTTGAACACTTTAACGACCGTCAGCCACAGGATCTTTATATCCAACCAGAACGACCTGTTCTCGACGTACCAGATGTCAAATTCGAATTTCTCTTGCCAGCTGAGGTTGTTGCGCCCGTTTACCTGCGCCCAGCCCGTAATACCGGGCAGAACGTCATGCCGATGCATCTGACGTTCATTATACAGCGGCAAATAATCCATCAGTAAAGGACGAGGCCCCACGAGACTCATCTCGCCCTTAAGGACATTCAGCAATTGGGGAAGCTCATCGAGACTGGTGCTACGCAGAAAGCGGCCTAGTCGCGTCATACGCTCCGCGTCGCCGATACCGAGCAACCCATCATCCTCCATTTCATGCATAGTTCTGAACTTGTAGACGGTAATTGGATTACCTTTATAGCCAGGACGCCGCTGTTTGAAAAAAACGGGGCGGCCAAGACTCAAGAAAACCACCAGCGATAACAGGAGAAATAATGGAGCGCCAATAGAGAAAACCAAGAACGCAACAATTACGTCTAAAGATCGCTTCACACAACCAACATCAACGCAAGACATATGAGCATACTATAAGAACCAACATATTATAAATCAGCCAGATGATTTCAACTTGCGCTTGCTGCTTCGAGAACAGCATTGCATATTCGACCTATCGAATTACCATCCTTAAGTCGACTTAAACCTTCAGAAAAACTCCTACCAAGGCGCTTTTCAGAAACTAAAACAGTAAAATCATCAATATTTGAAAATGGCGATGCAACCCCCAACTCAGCTAGGTCAAATGGAACAGCTAAACCATTTTCAGGCCTATATGTAAGTACATCTTTATCCAGACAGAAAGCCTCTAAACCCGACGTGCTAAAAAACGTAACGACCTTTGAGGAAGCATTAAGATTATGATAAATGTTGCCTCTTGAAATAATATAGCGAGAAAGATCCAACCGAGAAGTTAGCACGGATCTGTACGAATTTTCATACATGGAATTTTCATTAGGATGCATACTGACTATCATGACCCACCCTACATTACGCGCAACAAACTCAGCGACAATCTCAACCATACTAGTCATAATTTCGACTCCGTAGGGCTGAGTAGCAATACAAATTACCTTATCTTTTTTCTTTTCACCAAACACCAACTCCCCACTATCTGAGGATGTAAACGTGCGGATACATGAGAGTTTAGAATCGATACGGGGGGCCCCAACTACTTCCACAAAAGTTTTCTCAACACCTAAAAAGTCGATATATACACGAGACGAATAGTCATCAACTGCCAAAATATATTTTGAGTTAGGCTTTTTGTATCTTGTCGTCATTGATAACGTACCACTTTGAATTTCAAACGTGGGAACACTATCCCCCAGATATCCCACCAGAAACTGAGAAACCCACAGCCTTCCAGGGCAGGATACAATTGCCGACACTCTACAACTAGACGACACTTTATCAACCTGCCCCTTCAAATCAATGCAATCACGGAGCAATCTTTGCAAAGACCGCCTAGCGTTCATAGAAGCATATAAACGCAACAAGCCCTCATCTTTACAAATATCAAATCCAGAGAGCACAAAATCATCGACTACATCATCAATTATAGAATTTAACTCATCAACACCTTGAAATAAATCGCCCTCCAGCATCGGTGATATAATGCTAAGATTAGACGAACATTCGAGCTGGCAGGGATGCGAAGATAAAACCACAATTCTTTTATTCGTTTTCGAAGCGAGCGCTTCTATAACGGGCTCATTTGTTTCTTTGTACTGAGGATCTTTAAGATTGCCAACAAAAAAAATAACGTCTGAAGATTTTTTCCCTTCGTCAGACATTGCATATCTCGTAACAATAGAGCGATTAACAGGTTGCCATTGACGACTCACGAGATTGTTCAAATCACCAACCTGCAATCCAGCTGCGGCGTTAACCTGAACGACCGAAGAAATTACATTGTTAATGCAGAATGCTAGAATATTTCCATCAATACCACCACCACCATACATGTACAACCTGGAAACAGCCCTGTCTTCAACAAATTTCTGAACATATCTAACTGATCGAACCCAACCAACCAACCGGTCAGAGGTGGTCACACGTAAAAACTTTAGATAGCTTGAGATTTGATACAAGTATTGCGAGTTAGAAAAACGCTCAGCCAACTGCAACAAAAGCATATCCGAATATTCATCTGCTATATTGTAGACCATGTCATCAATGGCTGAGTCAATAGTTGGCAAATAAAACGTCCGCGCCGAAAAATCTTCTACTGACAAATTTGCATCAACCAGTGAAGAAATAAACTCAGAGTAATCAGCCTTGACCTTAAATAAAATATAAGCGAACTCGCAGCTTGCAAGACAAATGATTTCTGAATACTTATTTTTAGCAGCACCAGATTCAACGTAGATCAAAAAAGGAGCATTAGCATGTACCGTATCATTTGACGAAGATAAATTAACGGTATACCCCAAATAATCTAACCTATCACGAAGTCGACTGGTCTTACCCCTCTTAGCTTTAGAAAAATCTTTAATGAAAATAGAGCTATCATTCACAACTTCTTCAACTAGAGCTCTCGCTGACGGAGAGCCAGGAACAGAGCCATCCCCAAGCACCTCCTTAGAATGTTTATCGATTTCTTCAGCACCAAATTCTCTTTCAACCTTACTTTGAGCAAGAGCAACTTTTCGAACCTTATTCGCTTTTAGAGAAATAAAATACAAAATTGAACGAGCGCTCAGGACGATTTTTCGCTTAACATTAAGCGGAACTTTACTCTTAATAAATGAATACATAAATTACTTCCTTATAAAAACCAGCACACCAATTACTTACGCTTATTTGAACCGTGCAAATCCTCTAAAAAACCGCAAACTACAAACAAAATAATGCGTCTATAAGATCGCTCCGATTCCTTGCATACGACACAGTCCCGCCAGCAATATAATCTTCGAAATAATCTAGAGCATTTTCTGATAAAACCAATGAAGGTACGCCCTCCAAATACGCATCAATCACGGCTCCAGACCATTCGGTAACATGCAAATCCACGACCTTGAGGACAAGATGAATCGGCATTTTTGTGGGCGCATCGATTAATACGTTTGACTTCCCTCTCACCTCTAACAGGAAATCGTTCTCAAAAGCAAAGTCCGGATGTGCCCGAATCAGAAAAACAAATCTATTAAATCGATTATCTCTAATAGCGTCGAGAAGAAGGGGGTTCAGGATAGTGGTCTGCATAGTAATAAGTATGATTTTATCAAATGAGGCAAGACCAGATAGAGTACTTTCCCATTCGGCTGCAGAGACATCAACTAAGCCCTCTGATAAAAAATAGTCTCGCCAGAGACATCCACTTACTTCACAATTATGCTTTGATGTAATTTGAGCCCATTCCTTTATAGCAACACAATCATATGAAGTCCAAGTTAAAAATAGATCAGGTAATGTTGAATAACCATTAGATGGGCATGAGGTCCAGCGAGAATAAGACCTCATGTTTCGTCCGGCTACTCCGTGCTGTATATCTGCTAACGGTATTTGCAACGTATGACATGCGGCACTCAATGCCATTCCCAAAAGTGAATAATAACAAACAACGTAGGCCCTTTCAGGATTTACCCTCTGAAGCAATGACAATAAAAGCTTATATGCGATAAAACAGAATATAATATTTTTCTTAATTTTCTTTTCGATCATAGGCAAGCTGCAACTTATTTCTTCAAAGTTGCGTACTGAGCCAAGATTCTTAGATATGTTATCGATATAGCTGGAAAGACCAGGAAAAAAAACAACCAGCCAGTAGCACTTCGACACTAAAGCAGCCAAAAACAATATGGCATATATTGAAAAACAATTTTTGTGATTCAGAGTATTTTCATCAACATTTTCCCCTTGCAATGCAACTATCGAAGACAAACCTTCCTTTCGGGCTCGCTCGATAAGAACATGTGTATCTTTTAGATAGATAGCACCTGATATCTCCGCAGCATATTTTTTGTCGCTCAAAATAAAAACCTTGTGCTTACTGATTAGATTTATGGAAATCAGCGAGCTGAAAAACAACGATGCACGAGAAAAAAAATGCTTTAGTCCGCTAGCTTTCTTCGTCATTTTAGGCGCAAGAATCGACAGAAGGGTATTTCTAACTATAGGCCAGCAATCGACTCCGCCAATTGCGAAATCCAAGTCTTCACACTTAGATTCAACATCGATAACCCAATCAAGAGATTGTCTCGGCTTCACTACAGGCCACCATCGTCGTAAAGATTTTCTCTGACGCAGCTGCGCCCCAGTATTTTTTTTTCATTAAGATATTATTAGCAAGTTCGGCGGGGCTTTTTATAATTTTTTGAAGCTCAAACTTAACCAACGACATGTCGCTACTTACAATACCGCCCTTGCTTGTAATCCAATCTTGCTTATTACGATCTAAGACCCATTCGGCCCCCAGATAAAAAGTTGGTCTATTGGATAAGAGCGCCATATCACAAAGATTAGAAAAAAAACCTATTACTACATGGCTATCGGAAAGGCATTCTTGCCAGCATAGTTTAACTTTACACTTGCTCATAAACTCTTTAGTAAATGCAGTGCCTCGTGGATGAGGCTTAACATAGAAATTGAGCAAGTTATCACTATTTAACTCATCAAGCATTGTTTCTAAGTTTTTTACAAAAGATATGTGATATTCTGAACGCTGAAAAACAGGTTGATCTACAAATGCAATATTCAATTTTTGATGCGATATTAAATCACTGCTCTTTGACTCATTCAAGTAATACTCAAATTCAGGCGAGCCACATGTGACGATTTCGCCAACTCGCATAGACAGCTTTTCATAAATAGATCTGCTCAACTTATCATATACAAAGAAGCGATCGACGTTATAACCTTCAAAGTGCCTCTGTTCATCAGATGCTTGTCCAAACTGGAGCGCATTAACGCAGGTTGAAGCCCCAACCTCCAGCGCTCTAACTTTTAACGTAGGAAGCTCAATACCTCCAGTTAATCCGAGCCAATGGTTGCAAGTTACAACATCGAATACCCGCTTATAAAAATTAAGCTTTACTATTGATAATGCCATTAGGCAAGAAATGTTAAATCTACGCCTATAACTGCACTTTATGAATATAAAGAAGAATATCACGTAGAAAATACAAGCAACTCGTTCTATGAGTACCCATCTGGGTGATATATAAATTATATTGAATTTACTTGAAGTTGTATGCTTTTGAAATATCCTTTGATACCTAATAAGTGTTTCGTAGCGATTTTTATTTCCACCCGGTACAATTATAGAAACTGAATATCCTTCAGACAAAAATTTTTTAATAACTGTGTCAAAGCTTAAGCTTTTCTGTTTAGCAGGCTCTTCGCGGATATCAGTTAATATTATATTTAAAAACGCACTCTTCGACTTCGGACCGCCAAATGTCATTTTTAAAATGAGCTTCGACATTAAGTAGCGGAAAAACCGCATAAACTTTTTTTTTAACGCATAAAAGGACTCAATAACCATTTAAGCACCTTAACCACATGAAATAGATACGGTATAACATGCGTGAACCTGTCATGCACTGCACTTTCCCACTTATATTTTGAACTACATTCTTGAGCAACATCTTCTTGAGCCAGATAACTTGAAATAAAGAATATTTCGTCTTCGCAACTACTTTTTTTAACAGATAGTACATCCAGCGCATTGAGATAAAAACGTGCTTCCAATCTAACAACAGATAACTTTAACGCCCTTCTTATTAAAAGAGCGTCATTAGCATTTAGCGATACATTGGAAACAACTCTATCTGCGAAACGACTCACAATTAAATCTTCATTTCTAAGGTCACGCTGAGGATTTTCCAAGGCCAATAAAAGTTTATCTGCTTTATCTGCTTTATCTGCTTTATCTGCTTTATCTGCTTTATCTGCTTTATCTGCTTTTTTTAGAGAGTTAGAGTAGCAATAAATTTTATCAAATTTTCGCCGAGATAATTCTTCATGGAGGCTATCACTCAAGCTCCCTAAAACAAAAGCGACTTTCACAAATCACCTATGCCGCGCTTATTATGTTGTGGACAACCGACAAACTTTTATTGTAAGCCCCTGCACGAACTATAATTCCTGCAAAGGATTTCATTTGAAGAAAAGCGACTCCAGTAATGATGGCCATATGCCCTATATTCATCCCATGCGAAGTGAAATATATCTTCGTCGCAACCAAGCTTAAAGCCACGGAAACAGATACCATTGATATAATTACCAAGGACACGTAATTTGGCAGCAACAGTATTTTGTAAAATCTCCGATGTTCGTGCCCTCCTATATACTCGTTAAGTCGCCCTGTAGCTGTTATGTTTTTGAAGCTGTTAGCTGAGAATTTCACTCCTTGCTTACTCGCCCAAGCACCTATGAACAGAACAAGACCGACAATCAATAACGTATAAGGAGTAATGACTGTCCAGAGACAGGCAACAATTACAATTAGCATCAACGGAATTATTATATCTAATACAGATATCATCAATTTTACTATATTTCTTAAGTCCCCTTTTGTAAGGGGAAAATGTAAGCTAGAATTTCTTTCCACAATTTTAGCTTCAAACTTGTACGTCGATTCAAGAGCTAACATCTTAGAAAGTAACGAGAAACATGTCGAACCTATTAACCCGGCAGCCCCTACACCCGGATAAATATAGGAGTCGGCGGGCTGGCCGACGATTTCAAGAAAATACGCATTCACACTCCCACTAACCCAGCTGAAAACTATCCATATAGAAGCCATTTGAAGCAAAATAAAAAAAAGTCGACATCCTAAGCTGGCTAAAAACAATAATGGCGCAGCTCGGAAGAAATATATCAACACCGGCATTAGCTTACTTTTATAAAGATTACGCATCCTTATGGTAGCCCGCCACATTGCAGAAATAAGGGAATCTCTCGTGTAGCTCTCTGAGCGCGCATAGCTCACCTTTATTGGCAGATAAAAAAACCTCGGTCTGACGATACAGTCCCGGTTTGAATTTTTTCTCTAATTCGTCGTCAAGCACAATTTCCTGCTCCGTCACTGTCCCCTTTCGAGTTTCCAACAGCTTCTCCATTGGACAAAGCCGCAGCTTGCGCAGCGGAGTAAAGAGCTCGATCCACCAGCGGCCTGCTGAGCCCCAGTCCGAGCCGTAGGAGAAGAGCACATTCTTTTGGCTAATACCTGCACCAGAGAACACTTTTGCGGTCGGGTGCCAGTCGAGTGTGCCTCCCCGGTAAGCGGTTAAGGCCTTTGGCGTACCGGCAAAGTAAAATGCAAGGTCAATCACATGAGTCGAATTGGCCAATAGCCAACGGGCTTTTTCATAGGGGTCTTTTTTCAGCCCTTCGATAACATGAGCCCATTCGGTGAAATCAAACTTGACCATCTCCAAGCCGCCGTCGGCCTCGATGATTTCACGGGCCTTGATCACCGAGCTGAAGAATCTCCGATTGTAGGCGATGAAGACTTCAGCCGAATTGGCTTTGGCCAGGCGATAGGCATCGTCCAACGACTCTTGGTCCAAGACGAACGGCTTCTCGACGAGAATCTTTTTCGCGCCTGCAAACAAAAGACTACGAACGTTGCCATAAAGCTGCGTTACGTTGGTAGTAACAATGCAGTGGGTGAAGCTCGCGATATCGAGCGTGCCGATATTTGCTTCCAGGCCACCGGATAATGCAGCTATCCCGGTATCACGCTTAAAATTCTCCACACCTGTAGCACTTCGCCCTACAACGGTTACAGGTGTATTCAGCGCTTTCAGTACTTTAATGTACTCTTTGGCCATTGCCCCACTACCCACGACCAGAACATTCATACTCATGTAATCGGCACCGTTTTCATATCGTTTTCTTCATACTTCGAGGCATACAGTTCATATGCGGCATTGATGAACGGTCGATGCAATGCCATCGACTCGGAAAATGTCGTAAGTCCACACTGCCGGGTTTCAATTATTGCGTCGACCAACGGCCCCGTCAGCTCGCTCTGATAAGGCTGGCGAAAATCTTGAGTTTCGCATCTGCCGTTTTGATCAGTAACTTTTATCTGACCACTGATCTCATTGATGCGGTACTCATTGAGAGACGTGACAACTCGAATATCGAAGCTAACTCCGCTCGGGCTTTCGCGGCAGTCAATCTTGAACTCGGGGCCGGAGTCAAAAGCACCAACTGCCGCTCCGAAAAACTCAATATAGTTGCTGCGCTTGCTAGGAACAATATTCTGCACCTTATCCAAGCTTATAGTATAGGTGTGCCGCTGAGCTAAGTAGCTAAACAAGTCTATAAAGTGAATAGCATTACAGGCCATACCAAAGTTTTCGCCACTGACCTCGAATCGAATGATTGCCTCATTTTGCAAAATTGCGCGCAGCTGGATATAAAACGGATTTAACCGGCGCGGACAATTAACCCATGCATGTGCCGAAGTTTGCTCGATTAATGCAGCTGCCTGGTCAATATCATCTACCGAGTTGAACGCTACCTTTTCCAGAACAAGGTCTTTTGCACCTAGACTTAAGGTGCGTCTCAGTATCTCTAGACGCCCAGTTGCAGGTGTCGCATCGATGACAATATCGATTTGCTGGTCAATATCATCGAGCGAACCGTGAAAACTAACTATTTTCTCGGGTTGACTGCCTGGGGCCTGCTCCATAGCTGATTTGGCCAACGACCGTGCCTCGTCGAACGGCTCTACAACGAATATCCTGATTGGATATCGGCTGTTTTTCAGGCTTTGTAAATGCCGTCGTCCCAGGTTTCCAGCACCCACTAATAAAACATTTTTCATCGTTGCACCTAGATAATATCGTTCCAAAACTTAGCCAGTAGGAAGTCGGTGGATGTATCAACATCAATGGATGATGCAATATCCATTTCGTAGGCGAAGGTTCTATCATTATAAAAAAACGCACGGGACGAGCTGAGCGCCTTAATGTCATATATATAAATCGCGCCGTTCAGTCTGTAGCGCTGGGTAAACTCCTGCGAGCGCTTCTGCGCGCCCAGCGTCTCGCCGAATTTTTCCATGCTGCCAGTAGGGCCAAGCTCAGCACACCACTCAAGCGGATGCTCAAGCTTGCATACGGAGACAACCGCTTCGGCCTCCAACCGCTCGAACAGCGCAATGGCTTCTCGTAAGTGCTTTTCCGAACGCAAGGGTGAAGTGGGCTGCAAAACGACCACCGCATCAAAAAAAAGACCGTTGTCAGCAAACCATTGAACGGCATGCATGACTACATCGATGGTCTTGGCATCATCCGTAGCCAAGTGCTCAGGACGCATGAACGGAACATAGGGGCCATAGCGACGAGCTTCATCGGCAATCGCCAAGTCATCCGTCGTGATGCATATATCCCCATTGACCACATTCTTCGCACAAAGAATCGCTCGGCCTATCAGGGAATGGTCGTCAATTTTCATTAAATTCTTGCCAGGCAGGCGCTTGCTACCTCCCCGGGCAGGAATGACAACTAGGTAGCGTTTGTTGGCAGCAGCGTAACTCAAATGCTTTCCCCTACCGTATAGGCCTTTCGTGCTGGCTCACCAAGCAAATCCCAATACTGGTTGGGCAACATCCCGGCTGCGGATCGCTTGATTTCCATATTGTCCTTGGTGAACAGCTCGCCTGGCGCAATGTCGGTAGCAGCAACCAGGTATTTGCGGGCTACCTCAAGATTGGCCAACTCGCGCTTGGTCGGCGCTTTGATTTTGGGTCGAAGGGCAAGTTCAAGATTGCGGATTGCCGTGACGAACTCCTTGAACTCTTGGGGTGAGGAGGATGCAGCATGATCTGGCCCACTCATGGATTTGTCCAAGGTGATGTGTTTTTCAAGGCAAGTAGCCCCTAACGCAACGGCTGCACAGCATGCTTCCATCCCCAATGCGTGATCTGAATAGCCGACACGTAGCTTGTAGGCTTCCCGGAGCTGCCGAATAGCATCAAGGTTCAGATCTTGAGGTCGGGCTGGATAGTCCGTTACGCAATGCAGCAGGGTAACCTTGTCTTGGATTTGCTCAATGGCCTCGGCAGTAAAGTAGTTATGCTTCAGCCAACGATAGTTACTAGGCTGCGTGTCATCGTCCGTCAGATAACCGAACGCCAGAGCAGCGAGCGCATCCTCGACTTCAGACAGAGTCGCCATGCCGGTGGAGATAATGATATTAATGCCTTTGCGGGCATGTTCGATCAGGAATGGCAGGTTTGTCAGATCGCCAGAACCAATCTTAAGTGCTTTGGGCAATGTCATTCGACATATAATATCGAGAGATTCCTTGTCAAAGCAGGTTGTCATGAAGTCGATGTTATATTTTTTACATTCTTCACTCAGTTCAATGAAATCTTCATAACTCAGCTCAAGTCGCTTGAGCATTTCAGCCTGACTCGAAGAGCCAATATCATTCTCAATCTGATATTCGGCCTTTTTCGCATGGCGTGTCACTAGTTTTTCTGTGACGAATGTTTGGAATTTTACTGCATCGGCTCCACATTCACTTGCCACCCGAACTAGGTCCTTAGCCAACTCTAAGGATCCATTATGGTTAACACCCGCCTCAGCAATCACATAAACGTTCATAATTCGAATTCCACATCAAAGAACTTCTTTTGGATACCTGCTTTTTGCGCGCGTAAGGTATCGACGATGACCCTCGATGGGGAAGCACCGTAATAGGGATTTTCCACGCCGAGCATATAATCTCGGAAATTTTCCGATAGTGCCTTTCGCATTGCCGCGGAAATTTCTTGATAATCAAGCTGAACATCGAGCGTAGATGGTGAGCGAATGCGCCCCTTCTGACGATCGCCAATATTGATTACTGGGCGCTTGAGCGAAGGCATTTCAATAATCCCAGAAGATGAGTTTCCAATATAAAGCTCACAATATTGCATCAATGAAAGATAAAACTCTCGCTGCAGTGATTTAATCAATAAGACGTCATCTGGGAATCGTGCAGCGAAGTTCTCTATCGCCACAATAATGTCTCGGCTCATCATGTCGGAATTAGGATATATAATAACCTTCTTAATGTCCGAGTAATCAGACAAAGCAGCCAGAAGATCATCGATATTCTCGGAGTCTTTGTTTGTCTCTGGGTGATAAACCACGAGAAAATACTTCTCTTGCGGGCCGATACCTACTACTTCTGCCATTTTTTCACGAGCCAAAATGCCTTGCCGCACCAAAGACTCTAATCCTAGAGCACCACAATTTATTACACACTTAGGGCTTTCCCCCATTTGGATAACACGGCGTCGATAAGCTTCGGTGGAGGTGAAATGCAAACTCGAAAGTTTACTGATCGCATGCCGTACTTTATCGTCCACTGCACCTTCGGTTATTTCCCCGCCATGTACATGGACGATGGGCACTTTGGCAATAATCGCAGCCTCACACGCAGCCAGAAGCTCAATCCTATCGCCTAGAACGACGAAATAGTCGGGCTTCTCACGTGCGAAATACTCACTTAACGCTATCGCGAGCATGGCTGACGAACGAGTAATCGCCTGTGGAGAATCATCTGAGATCAGTGTAGCGATACATTCTGTTGGACTAAAACCATCCGAAATAATATTATTTACTGTATAACCATACTCGTGCGACAAATGTGTACCCGAAACTATTAGCTGCAGCTCAAAATCCTCACTTTCATGTAAGTCTTTTATCAGCCAATAAAGCAATCCATATTCAGCTCGAGTACTTGTAAAAACCGCAACCTTTTGCATTTAAAAATCCCTAGCTTTTTTCATCCCAGTCAACCACAATCCCCTCACAAAGCACTACTGTATTTTTATAATTCTATCAACGCACTTGGATAGAGAGCTTCATTGCAAAGTCTCTCAAACAACCCATCCCTCGAATAGTTCTCGCGCGCAACGGCCAGTATACGCTCAGCGCTTACCGCTTCGATTTGATCAAGAAAGCTAATAAGCTTGCGAGCACTTTCTTTGCTATCCATTCCTAGAACAAGCCCAATTTTATTCTCCTCAATTACTTCGGCTTGCCAGCCACCATAATTGATAATTATAGGCCTACCCGCAGCCAAGGAATCGAAGAATTTATTGGCTGAATTATTATATAAAATTGGAACATCACGCACTATTGAGAGGCATGCATCGGCCGCCTTTAAGAAGGAGATCAATCTGGCTTTGCTCATTGACGGCATAAACAACACATAACGATCAAGCCCCTTATCACGAACCAAATTTTGTAGCTTTAACTTCTCAGCCCCGTCACCTATCAAAAGGAATTTCACGTTTCCTTTCAGTTTTTTTATTTGCTCGGCCAAATTAATTAAATACTCTAAATTATTTACGTAGCCAAATGTCCCGGCGTAAATACAAATTCGTGAATTAGACTCTCCGCGCAGGACACCTAGGTTATCATCCGCACCAATACCGGCTGTAAACTCCTGGATATCGCAAGCATTCGGCACCACGACAATTTTATTCTGCGGCACACCTTTCTTAAGCAACTCGTCAAGCATCCCGGTCGACAGCACAACCACTTTTTTTGATACTCGATAAATATGGTTTTCGAACCTATATAGTATATTGATCAGCACTTTAGATCGAAGAATACCCAAGGTGACCGGAATGTCTGGCCAGAGATCTCTAACTTCAAACACCAAAGGAACACGCTTTATTTTGCAGTAAATCAGAGCAGGTATTGCGATCGTTAGCGGAGTGCTACTCGCATATAAAAGATTGCAGCGAGGCAAGGTTAAGCTGTAGAACGACGACACAAGCATGAATAAAATAAAAGCATAAATCCGACGAAAAAAACTCATTTTATTGTTATATGGCACATGAATTACATGTACCTTTATTCCATCTACCTCCTGTCGGCTCACCCATTGTAAACGCGATTTCTGAGGGATAGGAAAAAAAGCGGAGGAGGTAATCAGATCGACTTGATGCCCCTCTTCTACCAAACGTTTGGCAAATTGATATGATCGCACCCCTCCAAAATTTTCAGGGGTTGTGAAATATTGATGAAGATAGATAATATTCATACTAATAAGCTTGGCTCAGCAAGAGCTTGGCGCGTGCCTCCCAGGAAAACTCACAGACAGGATTTCTTTCTGAAAATACCAAACCCTCAGGAAAACTATCAAATACGAGGCTAATCGCCATGGCGATACTGTCTTGTTCAGCTGGATTGCAGCTAAAGCCTACCGAGCCCTCCGGGTACAGCCCATCAATGCCCTGGTGACGACTGTAGACTACGGGGACGCATTGGCTAATAGCTTCTAAGTATGTAAGACCGAATGTTTCCATATACGAAGGCATAACCAACACTTGACTGTGGCGCAGCAAATCCATAATTTTATTTTTATCTTGCGTTCTTTCAACAAAAGTGACCTTACCTATCAGCTCTTCTGCCAAGTCCCCAAATATCGTTCGATAGGCCTGATAGCCTCCTCCCACAACAGTGAAGCGCGCGGGCACCCCGTAATTGGCTTCAAAAAATGCCAGTATGGAGTTTCGTATATTTTTATTTTTATTAATTTCTCCTATGTATATTCCCTGTCGCTCCTCTTGCTTTTTTAGCGTCCGTTTCAAGAGAGAATTTTCTATCCAGAAATCATCCACGCCATTAGGTAACAATAGAGTTCTCGGTAAAAAATTAGAATAACTTAACTCAATATATCTCTTATGGGCCGGAGATATAAAAATCAAGCAGCGTGCATTTTTTATTATGCGACGCGTCATGAAGCGCCATTGAGGCAAACAGCGCTCAAAAATACTGACATCGGTAGTTCGAATACTCAACACATATGGAAGTCGATATCTACGGCTTAAAAAATAAGCCAAAAAGCCGTCTGAATAAAGTGTATGAGCATGAATAATAGTGCAGCCTTCGATTATCTTTGACAGCCGCGCCTGAGATTGAAAGCCCACAATCAAGCGCACCACTTTATACAGAAAAGATAATCGAGTCAGGAGACTCAGGCATTTATTGTATATATAATGAACCCCAGGCTCAGCAGAGGCGTTAAGCCCTCGGTGCTTTTCATCTCGCACAGGAATCCAAATGTACTGCTCATTTATTACCGACTCACGAGCCAATTGTTTAAATAGATTCTTATATACGACCGAACCTACATAGTAGGTGCATAGGTGTAAGATTTTCAGAGGCTGGCATTCCGATTTCAACGAGTTTCAACCATTTGCTTGAGATTATCGAGATACCAAGGCATCGCAGCCTGCAGACCTGCCAACAGGTGATGAGAAGGACGGTAGCCTAGCGCGTTAATAGCTTTACTTATGTCAGCCTGCGAATGCATCACGTCGCCTGATCTAAAATCCCTGTAGCTAGGCGCTTGGTTATATATAACCCCAAACTCGCTTAGAACTCCCCTTATGCTATTAAACAGTTCGTGGAGTGTCGCTCTATTACCCAATGCGACATTATATACCTCGCTAGAGCTCGGCGGCGCAGAGACTGCAGCTAAAAGGTTCGCCTGCACTACGTTCTCAATAAAGCAAAAATCTCTACTAGTGCTGCCATCGCCGTTGATTACAATTTTTTCACCGCGGATCATAGTCGCAATCCATTTGGGAATGACGGCTG
>JAEAMG010001543.1_pt1 | contig 17104 bp, 14 predicted proteins | sample 8958741 | NCBI WGS metagenome assembly JAEAMG01 (sample SAMN16933256, study PRJNA681125) | bioreactor sludge metagenome | isolation source: anaerobic bioreactor treating anionic surfactant - SDBS | place: India: Bengaluru | collected 2019-02-28 | reverse complement strand
GAGCGTCTGCCTTACAAGCAGAATGTCGGCGGTTCGATCCCGTCAGCGCCCACCATATCTTTTAAAGATATTTTCTTTTTCAGATATAACTTACTTAGAAATAAGTATCGTGATGCAGCGGTAGTTCAGTTGGTTAGAATACCGGCCTGTCACGCCGGGGGTCGCGGGTTCGAGTCCCGTCCGCTGCGCCATTTTTAAAATGTCTTAAATCCCTGAGTTTAAGATATCAATACCAAGACTACGCACTTCGCTTGTCTTGCGTCATAAAAAATAACGATGTTATTTTACTCTTCAGGGCGCTTAGCTCAGTTGGTAGAGCGTCTGCCTTACAAGCAGAATGTCGGCGGTTCGATCCCGTCAGCGCCCACCATATATTCTCCTTGATCAAATTCTATTTTTCTCCTAAAATCCTTAGTTAATAATAATTTTAACTATTGAAAAATCATGAGAAATCCATATCAACGCAAGGCTGCGTCTAAGACCCAAAATAATACTTATAATGCCCAAGAAATCTATAAAAAATTTGTTGAAATGATTGTAGGCCAAGGTTACGTCCATGCCCTGTATGATGATGGTTGGGCATTATGTGCAACGCCTACCGGTCAGCGTGCATTTGCTATTTGGCAAAGCAAAGGGCTGGCAAAATTGCTGGTGAAAGACAATTGGGCAAATTATCATGTTGAGAATATTTCACTTAAAGATTTTGTTGAAAAAGTCATTCCTTTTTTACGTCAGGAAAGTACCTGTGTATCGATGGATTTGACACCAGAAGGGCAAAATGTGCTGGTGGCACCAGAAAAATTATTATTGGATATCAAAAATTATCTGTATCAGATTTACCTGCAAAAACCTGAATTGTTTAAAGATGAAAAACTGCCTTTACCCCGTAGCATTCGTTTGAACTGATTTTAGTATTCCTGTAACAGCCAGCCACTGATAAAGGCAAAATATTCGCGTAACCAGGAGTTATAGCGAATATAAAGCGGTGTTGGGGCGCTAAGGGTAAATATCTGCTGATAACCTTGATGTTTAGCAATGGCTTTGGCACGTAAAATATGAAAGTCACTGGTGACAATGACAACTGGCTGCTTTAGGGAAATATGCTGCTGTGCCAGTAAAGGCTGCACATTACGCAGATTTTCTGCAGTGCTGGTACTTTTAGCTTCTAACAGAATACGTGATGGATCAATATGATGCTGTTGTTGCAGATATTCAGACATCACTGTTGCTTCAGCAATTTGTTCTTTAAATCCTAAACCTCCAGTCACGACCAGCACGGTTTCCGGGTAACGTTTGGCATAGGCAGCACCAACATCTAATCGCTGTTTTAAGGTGGGAGAGGGATGACCCTTTTCGATTCCACTGCCCAGTATAATGACTGCAGAGGCGGGCTGAACTGTATTGGACTGCTGAATGCTATATAGCAGATAACTGAAAAATATCACCAATGTGCTGAGCCAGAGAAAAAATCCCGCCCATGCACAGCGCCATAAAGTCTGTCTTAATTGCGTGCGCTGAATAAAGCTTTGAATCCGGTTAAAAAACAGGGCATAGAGCATGAGTCCAATACCGATGATCAACGGAAGAATAATGCCGAGATGAATTTTATCCAGTGACAGTAACCATAAGCCATCGAGAGTCAATATACTGCCGATAATCAAGCTCAGGTGACGTTTGAAGCTGCTGGACATAAAATTACTCTGGGTGAATGTTGTTGCTAGTTTAAACAAATTGGATACTTTAAGTATAAAAAAACCGGGTTCTGAGACCCGGTTTTTTTATTGACTTCAATGATTAGTAGACATCACGACGATAACGTCCATCTTGGCGTAGCTGGTCAACTACAGCTTCACCCAGAATGTCGGTTAAAGCCTGATCGACATCGCTGGCCATACCGTTGATGCTACCGCACACATAAATCACCGCACCATTCTTAACCCAGGCTTTTAGTTCCTGTGCCTGTTCACGCAGTTTATGATGTACATAGACTTTTTCTGCCTGATCTCGTGAGAAAGCCAAATCCAGGCGTTGCAACATGCCAGTGGTTTGCCAGGCTTCAATCGTGCTCTGATAGAAGAAGTCATGTTCACGCTGGCGTTCACCAAAGATCAGCCAGTTTTGCGTATAGTTCTGACGGATACGTGCATGTAGCAAGCTCATTAATCCTGCAAGACCGGTACCGTTACCAATACAAATGATAGGACGGTTGTCATCAATCAGGTGGAAAGATTCATTGTTACGGATATGCAGCGCAATCTTGCTATTTAACGGGGCATGCCGAGTCAGCCAGCCTGAACCCAGACCCAATTGGCCTTGAGCATCGGACTGTTGGCGCACCACTAAACGCAGAACTTGCTGTGAAGGAATACTGGCAATGGAATATTCACGTGAAGGCAGCATCGGAAGTTGCTCCAGTAAATGATCCATATTGGCAAAAGGTTCAACTTCACCGGTCAAATCTTTGTTCCATAAGGCCTGTTCAATATTGATCTTTAACGAATCTACAGAGGTATTCGGCTGAATTTGATGCTGCTGCATAAACCGGGCAATACGTTCAGCACTGTTACCGGGTTGAATCTCGGCGATATCACCGGCTTGCCAGCTCACTTCATGATCCGGCTTTAACTCGATATTAAAGGCTGGGGCACCTACGCTGTTCGGATTGAGCAGATCACGTTGGGTTAAAGTCCAGCAATCGAAGGTTTTTTCGATATTCATGGTTTGTAACTCAAGCTGGGTTACTTTTGCTAAAGTCGTATTCCATGCCTGAATCTGCTCTTGATTGGTATTATCCACTTCAATGATATTAAACAATTGCTGTGCACCATTCTGTTTTAACCAGTTATCAATTGCATGGCCAAAATGGCAGAAAGTGTCGGCATATTCGCGCGAACCCAAGGCCAATACTGCATAGTGCAGATGGCTTAAATCAGCTTTTTTGCACAATATTTTTTTGGTAAAACCCGATGCTAAATCAGGTGCTTCACCGGTACCATAAGTACTGGCTACAAATAAAACCTGTTCAGTATTTTTTAAATCATCCAGACTTAAATATTGTACAGATTTTACACTTACAGACTGATGAGTCTGTTGCAGGCTGGTTGCTGTACGCCATGCCAGCTGTTCTGCCGTACCGGTTTGTGACGCATAGACAATCAGCCAGGGTTTTGCACGGGCATCAATATTGATCGCGGTTAAGCCATGACGTGCAGCTTGGGTTAGTTTCTTCTGTTTGCGACGTTTCAGATAAAGCATCCAGCCTGTAACAAAGAACAATGGCATACTCAGAGCAGCCAGCATAGCCATGAACTGGTAAACCGGACCAAAGAAGCTACCACGGTGCACCGGCAGCATACTGCTCATGATTTTTTCATTGAGTTTTTTATCTTCGTAAAGTTCCATCTCTTTAATGCTAGATGCTTGATAATCAAATGTGGCTTTGTTGCGTGCGCGTTCATGCTGGGGAATGGCATCGACAAAGCTAATTTCAAGTTCACCATTGGCTTTTTTCGGGATATTCAGGGTAATACTTGAATAATCACGGCCCACTTGAGCATTAAAGCCTTTCCAGCTTTGACTAAGAGCCAGATGAATCTGTTCCGGGCTTAAGCTTTTTTTCTCAATTTTTTCAACAGGTTGAATTTCAGTAGCTTTTTCATGTTTGCTTGTAGCTGCATTACGTAATGCTTTGCTCGAACCCTCATTGTTGCTGACTGTTTCACCACCTTTTGGCGCTTCAGCTTCACCCTTGGCTTGCGGTTGTTCAACACCCATCACAGTGTACAAGCCGCTACGCCACCAGCCATAAGACCAGGTTAAACCGGTACAGGCGATAATCAGGAAGAAAATCACCACCCAGGTACCCACCACGGCATGTAAGTCCCAAATGAAATTACGGCCTTTTAGTTGAGGCTTGAGCATGAACCATTGTTTAACAGAATGTTTTTTCGGCCAGCGCAGATATAGACCACTGAGTACAAAAAAGATCAGCATGAGGGTACAGGCCCCGGTGATCTGCTTGCCGACGGGTCCAACGGTTAAATTGCGATGCAACTGCTCGATAAACTTGAAAAATTCTCGTCCTTTAATCTCAGGTAACACTTCGGCTGTGTAAGGATTAATCATCATGGTATAGCCTTTACGTGCACCTTCTTTGACAATATTAATGCTTGAAGATGCTGTCGGATCTTTGGCTATGGTGATGCTATTAATTTTCATTTCCGGATCAGTTTTTTGAAAATGCTGATACAGTTCGGCAGGGGTTAATTTATCTTGTTTTTCAATCTGGACGGTATAGCTAGCCGGATTGAGCCATTTCTGGATAGGCTGTTCATATGAATAAATGGCACCAGTTATCCCCATAATGGAGAGGATTAACCCGGCAGTAATACCAAGAAACCAGTGAATCTGGAAAAAGATTTTTTTTAACATAGCCGAAAAACAGGGTGAGAAACAGAATTAACCTGAATTATAGCTGAACTTTCCCAAAATGATATCGATTTAGTAGGTAATATTTATTCTCATTATCATTTAATTTTATCGGAATTAAAAAACCCCCAGTCTGGAGGTTTTTTAATGTCTAGCTTGCAGTAGCATTTAAATCTGTTTTGCTTCGCCCACAGTTTCATTCAAGTGCTTGCGGATAGTCTTGAAAGAAAAATTCTTTGAATCCATACGCTTTGGCAAGATATAAGCACCTTGTTGACCTTTAACCTTGAAGTTAATCAACATAAAGTCAGGGGTATTGTACCACTCATAAATATCTTTCCAGCCAATGGCACCAACACCTTCCTGTGCACCCATTTGCTGACGCATGATAATGCCGTGCGGCTGTACGCCCAAACGGATACCTTTAATTTCCTGTACCGGAAATTCATTCATCTTGCGTTTTACATACCATTCCAGGCCGAATTTACGGATCAGGAAATATGCAAGCACACAGACCAAAGCCACCCAGCAGAAAATGGTGGAATAGTTTTTCAGCAAGATGATACCGACAATGGAAAGTAGGGCAACAGCTGCCATGATGATCCAGGCTTTGGTGCCGATTTTATTGGTGCTACGCCAGATGGCAAGTTGCGCTTGACGTTGTTCAGCCTCAGAAATTTCATAGTTCACAGGCTGTAAGGTATAAGCGTATAAATTTTTCGCGGTCATAATGAAAATAACAAATTTAGAACTGTAAAAAGTTTAGCATTATTTATACCAATTCAGTGAGTATATTGTTCCAAAATCATCCTATTTATAATGAGGCTAATTCGGTGGCTTTTTCATCACGGTCATGGCTTAGACTTTGCTTTAAACGACTGAGCTGATTCAGAATACTGAGCATCAACGATAATTGCTGCAAAACAATCAGAGATTTTTGATCCTCTTCATTATTTTGGTTTAAGCGTTGGCGTATGGTATTCAGCATATTTTGTGCCGTCAGGTCGGGCACTTCATCTTTTAGCAATGCCCCTTGAATGTCGTCCAGCGCTTGATCGAGGAGCTGCAAGACTTCCTGATCTGCAATTTTTTCACGATGTGCGCCCAGTGCAGCAATATAGCTGAGCAGGGTGTGATTCAAGCACAAAAATTCAAAAGCCTGGCTTTTTTGTGTCGGATCAAAATCAGGTTCTGTGGCCAGGGTCGAAATCAGTGAGGCCACATCTGCATCGTTATTATGCGCAGCACGACGTACCACACGATATTTCAAACCGTTATTACGGCCATTTTTGTACTGCTCAATCACTTCGGTCAAATATTCACATTGAGCGTTGAGTGAACGCCGGATATTGCGCGGTAAACGACGAAATTTCCAGTCGGGGAAGATAAAACTCACCCCAAACCAGGCCAAGGCACAGCCAATCAAGGTATCAATCATGCGCGGGAGGGCTGCGGCGAAACCCAATCCATCGAGGTTAAAGTTAATTAATGCCAAAATCGTGATAAAGGCGGTGGCCTGGGCATATTGCTTACTGCGTAATTCAAAGAACAGTACACCACTTAAAATCAGCAGTAATAATTGACCTTCGATCGAAGGAATAAAATACAAAATGGCATAGCCGAGAATAATGCCGACCAAGGTGCCAACAATCCGTAAACGCAGGCGACGTTTGGTGGCGTTAAAATTGGGTTGGCTGACAAAAAGCGCCGTTAATAGAATCCAGTAGCCATATTGAATCTGGGTAATCTGGACAAAAATATAACCAATAAACAAGACAATAGAGACACGAATTGCATGTCTAAACAGCACCGACTCTGGTGTTAAATGCTGTTTGATCCGAATCACAATATCATCCCAGCCTTTGAGATCATCATCTTTTAGCTGGTTTTCAATATGTTTGCTTTTATCTAACTTAATATGCCGCTCTGTTTCTACGTTGCGAAGCTGGGCATCAATCGACTTTAAATTTTGATAAAGAGAAAATAAGGCATTGACCCAAACTTGATCGTATTGCTGCTCGGCACGGAGTTTTTCCAGGGATATTTTTAAGTTGGCAAAGGCATGTTTAAAGCGCTTGTTATGCTGATAGGTTTCACGATTTAAAATACTGTGACCCAAGTCTTTACAGGCCTTACCCTGAATAGAAAGAATGCGTTGAAAGCGAAATAAAATGTCACTATGTTCAAAAACTTTGACCAGTTTTTGATAATCAATATGCGCTGAATCTGCACGTTCATGGATATCCTGAGCCACAAAATAATATTGCAGGCTGCGACGGGTATCTTTTTGTCCACGGTCACCTTTTAATCGGGTTAACAGGGCAGTTTTCATTTCATTGAAAATACCGACCAGTTTGCCATTTTCCAAAGACAGCTCAATCATGCTTTGCTGATAACTTTCTGGCGTCATGTCAACATCAAACAGGTTCGATTTGGCAAACAGAAAGTCTCCCAGTGATGAATAGCACTGGGACAGTTTGTCCTGAACCTGCCGAACCGGAAATAGCAGAAAACTGATGGTAGAAAGCAGGCCATACCACATCGCACCGGCAACCAGCAGTCCAGCCTGCATATACCATTGATCAAACAGTCCAACCCCCAGCATTGAATAGACTGAAATGACTAGACAGCCATAGGAAATGGTCGCATAACGCCGTCCTAATGAGCCGAGCAGAATCCAGCCAATGCAGGACACAATCAGCCCTATGGCAAATAAAACGGGATGAGGAAATAAAAAATAAATCGAGGCGGCGGTAATAAAGAAACCGATGTAAGTATAAATCAGGTTCATGATCCGCACTGAAAAGCGGTCATCGATATCGCTTAAACCGGCAGCCACTACCCCTAAGGTCAAGGGAATGGTAAAAAGCTGTTGTCCCATAAAATAGGGCACAAAGGCAGTACCTGCAAATGCAATAATCATGCGCAGGTTATACATGAAGGTGGTATTGTAAGTCGCTTGTTTAAGACGCGTCAGCCAAGATTTCAAGTTATGTCCTAATCACTAAAGGATGTATGCATCAGGGAATGAAATTATGTGAAATTTCATTTTCAATCCTTAAAATAATACTATGTACAGTGTAAGCTTGTCTTTAAAGCCCCCATTTAAAAATTGAATATCGTTATGTCTTTACAGCAATCTACACGGCAGTATTCCACAGCATGGATCATGCTGCTGGCTTTATTGACCTCACTTGGCCCACTTTCTATTGATATGTACCTGCCAGCCTTGCCGCAAATGGCACAGGATTTTGGCGTCAGTACGCAAATGGTGGCCAATACTTTACCGGCTTATTTTTTGGGACTGGCTTTAGGGCAGCTGATCTATGGACCTTTGAGTGACCGGATTGGGCGCAAAACACCATTGTATTTTGGATTAACCCTGTATGTTGTTGCAAGCTTGCTGTGTATTTTTGCCAGCAATGAATGGAGCTTAATTGCTGCAAGGATTTTACAGGCTGTCGGAGGCTGCGTAGGGGTTGTGATTGCCCGGGCTGCCATTCGTGACCGTCTGGATATGCAGGCTTCTGCACAGGCCTTTGCCAGCATGATGATTGTGATGGGGATTGCGCCGATTGTTGCGCCGAGTGTCGGGGCAATGGTATTGACGTTCTTTAGCTGGCATGCAGTCTTTGTCTTTTTAACCTTGATCGGACTGATCTGTTTATTCTGCGTGCACTTTTTCTTTAAAGAAAGTTTGCCACCTGAACGCCGTTTAAAGCTGAATGTTGCTCAGATTATCCAGCTGTACGGTAGTATTTTTAAAGACCCGAGTTTTACATGGCCAATGCTGGCTGGTTGTTTTTCTGGCGGCATTTTATTCTGTTATATCAGTTCATCTGCTGCTGTGCTGATGGATCATTATGGATTAGCGCAACAGCAATTTGCTTATGCTTTTGGGCTGAATGCCTTTGGTATCATGCTGTTATCTGCGCTCAATAAAAGACTTGGCCAGCAATTTTCGGTCCTGAGTCGCCTGAAAATAGGCGGCATCATCCAGTTGCTTGGGGTCTGCATTTTATTCAGTGCAGGTTTAATCGGTCATAGTCCCTTATGGCTGGTATTGATTGGCATGTTCTGGGCAGTGGCAGGAATTGGTTTTACTGGTCCCAATGCGATGGCTTTGGCCATGTCGGAACAGGGTGCGCAAGCGGGGACAGCCAGTGCGATTATGGGAAGTATGCAGTTTGCCTGTGGTTTGCTCGGCGGCGTGATTTTGAATTTTCTGATGTGGGATTCACTGCTCAATATGGGAATTCTGATGTTGATCTTTGTGGCAGTGACTTTGCTCGCAATTCTACAGCTCAGCAGACAATTGCAGGATAAAAGTTTAAATATTTAAATATCTGCATAGCAAAACAGACCTTTAAACTTATTCGTGCTAAAGGTCTGCTTGAATTCAAGCTATTTATTTATCCATAAACGCGGCAATATTCATTTTTCCGGATAACTAGGCAAAGGTTTTCTTAAGGGGGCCCGGCTTGCCACGGTTAAAATGTTTTAATGATTTATGGATCAACCTGTCTGATACAAAAAGCCCGTACCGCATGGCGGGCAGTTATGGCATCGTTTACATGCTGAAATGAGCTGTAAATTTATAAAAATGTCTTTTGAAATGAGTTTTTTAGCGCTGGGTAGTTATATACATTAGTCGAATGTCTGGTTGTTCGGCTTTAGGATGAATTTTTCTAAGTCTAAGAATATCCACATTATTTTTTTATTAGATCTGAAAATGAGATTATTTTTCAATCACTGTTCGGGAAAACTGATTTTAATAAAGTCTGAAAATTGCTAGATTTAGCACGATATGTGGATGTCACATATTTGTAATATTATAATATTTTAAGTTTTTTACTGTACTCAGAAGCTGAAAATGCAATGGTTTTTTAAGCTTATTAATTTTTGAAGGGTATTTTTTCATAGATTTATTGGGTTTTTAAAAAATCACTGAATGCATGGAATGCGAAATTTAACAAATCGGAGATTTTAAGAATGAGTCAATTACGTAACGGTAAATTTATTGCTAAAGGTTTAGCATTGGCAGTTACAGCAGTCATGGTTAGTACAGCACATGCCGGCACAGCTGAACAAAAACAAATTCAACAATTACGTCAAGAAGTTGAAGCATTAAAATCTTTAATTCAACAACAGCAAGTGCAGCAACAGCAACAAACTCAAATTGAGCAAGTCAAGGCACAGCCTGTTCAACTTGCAGCAGCACCTGCAGCGAAGTCTGAATCAGCATTAACCGGCTTTAAAACTAAAGCGGGCGCCAGTGTAAACCTATACGGTTTTGTTCGTGGTGATGCCAACTACATTATTGAGGGTGCAGATAACGACTTCAATAATACTCATACTAGTACGGGCACTACACAAGATAAATTACGTGCTACCGGAAAAATGAGTCGTTTAGGGCTGGATTTCTCAGCGCCAGTGGGCGATGCAAAAGTTGGCGGTAAAGTTGAAGTTGACTTTGCAAGTAATGACAATAGCAAGTCAGAAAACTTACGTCTTCGTCATGCTTATTTGACTTATAATGACTGGTTATTTGGTCAAACGACTTCTAACTTCTTGTCAAGTCATGCACCAGAAATGATCGACTTGAATACCAACGTAGGTGGTGGTACAGCACGTGTTCCACAAGTACGTTATGGTCTTAAACTGGCTCCTGCTACCCAATTATTCTTGTCTGTAGAAGAAGGGGATAGTGCAGGAACAGGCATTAAATATAGCGTACCTAACTTAACGGCTAAATTGGTTCAAGGTTTTGCAGATGGTAAAGGAAATGCATCTGCCCGTGCTTTAGTGGAAAATTATAAATCTGCAGACGATAGCGCAGTGGCTTGGGGTTTGGCAGCTGGTGCTTCTTATGCAGTGACTGAGCAGTTAAAGTTAAATGGTGATGTTTCATATTCTCAGGGCAATAGCAATTATTTATATGGTGCTAATTCAGCTTATGTGCTTGATGGTAATAATATTGAGCAAAATGAATTTACTGCTGCCCAAGTCGGTGCAACCTATAAAATTTCACCTAAATTACGTTCGACTTTAGCGTATGGCGCTTTGTTTGCAGATGATGGCACTAAATATGCTAAATCTGCATTGAGTACAAATGCGAATGAAAAAGTGCAACAAGCTTGGATGAACATTATCTATTCACCAGCTGCACCAATTGATTTAGGTGTGGAATATATCAATGGTAAGCGTGAAACATTTGCTGGACAGTCATTCAAAGATAACCGTGTAGGTTTGATGGCTAAATATAATTTCTAATTCAAAACTGGAAATTTAAAAAAGAGGCGACTGGTTCGCCTCTTTTTTTATTTGAAAAATTATTTTTCATCTCCAGTTAATACCTAAGTGATCTCATTCGTATGAGAATCATCAGCCCTGATTTGATGGGTAAAAGCCGGCTATAAAAAAGGTCAAAAGATGAGATAATATTAAGAGAAAGGCGGCAAATTATGAGCCCTGATCTTTTAAAAACTGAGAGCTTTTAAGGATAACTTTACGAAAGAATACAGTGTTACACATAGATCGTTCTTAAAATATACGCCTTTTTGCGAACAGCTTTATTTATCTTTAGGTGGTTCATGAGCAATATCAAATTTAGTTTTATTGTTTTGGCAGTATTGGGGTTGGGAGGCTGTCAAACGGTTGCCCAACCTAAGCTTACTGTTGGTTCGACAGGACTATCAGAGCCACCTGCTGCAGATGCTCAAGTTCGGGCAGAGCGTATTAATTTTAAAAAACTCAAACAGCAGGAAAACCGTCCTATTGTTGCCTTGGTACTGGGCAGTGGTGGCGCTCGTGGCTATGCTCATATCGGGGTCATTCAGGTACTGGAGCAGCAAGGGATACACCCGGATTTGATTGTAGGCACCAGTGCGGGCAGTATTGTGGGTTCAATTTATGCCAGTGGTAAAACAGCAGAAGAGCTGCGTGATATTGCTTTAAGCATGAAAGCCAATGATGTGCGTGATGTAAAGTTGGACATGAAAGGTTTTTTTGATGGCCAAAAAGTTGAAAATTATGTCAATCAACAAGTCAATAATACGCCTTTAGAGGCATTAAAAATCCCGATGTATGTAGTCGCAACGGAATTAAAACAAGGCAAAAAAGTCGTCTTTAATTATGGTAATACCGGACAGGCGGTACGTGCTTCAGTTTCCATTCCCAGCATGTTTATTCCGACCAAAATTGGTGCGGATGAATATGTGGATGGCGGTCTGGTGAGCCCGGTACCTGTAGGCGTGGCACGTGATTTGGGGGCGGATATTGTAATTGCTGTGGATATTCTGGCGCAACCCATGCATACCGAAACCAGTAATGTTTGGGGAATGTTCAATCAAAATATTAATATCATGCAGAGCCGTTTAGCTGAAGAAGAGTTAAAGCATGCAGATATTGTGATTCAGCCAGATTTAAGGGAAAAAGGGCACATATTTGATGTAAAAGGTCGTGCAATGACCATGCAAGCCGGAATAGATGCAACAGAAAGTCAGTTAAATGAAATTACCACTTTATTGAAACAGAAGCATTATCCATTTGGTCATACCATTCAGCAATTAAGCGCACAGGATTAAGTCCTTCAATTAATTGCAATGATGAAACCGAATCCCTCAGAGTCTCAGATTCATTATTGCAATGCTGTTAGGTTTTAGTCTGTCGTTATTTAGGTTTTGAGGGATAATCAATCAAAATGAATGGAATTCAACTGTAAAGATAAACTAATCAATTGATATTATTCAATAAAATCAACTAAGTGATGAAAGCTTTTGTATTATATAATTTTTATATAATATGTGTTTGTTCAATGATTTAAGTTTACCAGTAAATAAAAATTCTCTACACTGGAGTTTATTAAAGTCATAAAAGCATATTTCTGTAAGGATGGTTAAATGCATAACAGTAGTATGAACATAGAAAAATTTGCCATAGGTCAAAAAGTTAAAATGGCGAGTATGGAAAATCTGGTATTTACCGTGATTTCAGAAAATACTGATGGTACCTATAGTGTTGAGACCCAGCTCGACCAGCAAAATGTATTGAGCTATGGCAATATTTCCAAAGAAATGCTGCGCAATATAACACCTTGATATTAGTTTAAGCTGAGATTTGACTGGTCTGATATGACACGTTAGACACTAGCTCTGTGCTCAAATAGATTTAAATTTTGTTTGATTCCTGGGTATTCAAGTAATAATCACACGATATGTTTTAAAATATATAGCCATCTTTTTGTAATTTAATTTTTAGAACAAATATTCTATTAAAATCATGCTATAAGAAAAATGTTTATATCTCAGTGAGTTGGTAAAATTGATATATATTTTTTTGAATGATACCAAAATCACTATAAATAATAATGATGGGTTTATTGGCAATTTCGACATTTTATTTCATAGAAAAACGATATAATCATTCCTTATACTATTGTCTGTAAAAGAGTCTAGAGAACGCGATGTCCCCATTAGATCAAATTGCTCCAGCATTAGATGACCAGTCTGAATTAACCATGACAGTTTTAATGACTCCTGATATGGCGAACTTTTCAGGAAATGTTCATGGCGGAACAATTTTAAAATTACTGGATCAGGTCGCATACGCATGTGCTAGCCGTTATTCAGGCAGTTATGTGGTGACTTTGTCGGTGGATAAAGTAAATTTCAAAGAACCAATTCATGTGGGTGAACTCGTTACTTTTCTTGCCAGTGTCAACCATGTCGGCCGTACCTCAATGGAAATCGGGATTCGCGTAGAAGCGCAGAACATTCAAAAACGTACCGTACGTCATACCAATAGTTGTTACTTCACTATGGTAGCTGTAGATGAAAATGGTCAACCGAAACAGATTCCGCCATTGAAGCTGGACAATGACTGGAAACGTTGCCGTTTTGAGGCTGCTGAACATCGTAAAGTGGCGCGCTTGCAAGAAAGCCATCATCCTTCATGCAGTATTTATAAAAAAACCTCGCAATGCTAATGCTGTATTAAAACAGGCTAAACGCTGATGTTAAAAAGACTGCTTTAAAGCGGTCTTTTTTGATTTTAACGGGAAGATTGGAGCTGTACAGCAGGCAAAAATTAGCCTAATATAAAACGATACGTTTCGTTTCGTTTTTGGTGGTGAATGACTGAACTAGAAAAAACTTCGCGTCGTAAGCAATGTATTTTGCAGGCAGTGACTGCTGCATTGGAAGATGAGGATTACAGTCATTTAACTGTTGAAGATATTGCTGCACGGGCAGGGGTAGGAAAGTCGACCATTTATCGCTGGTGGAAGCATAAATCTGATCTGGTCTTTGATGCCTTTAAAGAGCACACCGCTTCGGTCTTTGATCTGGATTTCGAGCAGAGCCTGGAAGTTAATCTGAACCAGCAGCTGTTAAAATTGTCACTCGCGCTAAATCATCCGTTAGGGCGAGCTTTATTGGTGGTGATGGCCGAGCATCGTGAAGCAGCCGGTGAGTTTTTCAGGCTGTATTTATTACCGCGTCGTGAGCAAACACGCAAGTTGATTCAACTTGCCATAGAGCGTAATGAAATTATTGCCGATTATCCATTTGAACTGATGCTGGATACGCTGTATGGGCCGATTCATTATCAGATTATTTTCTTTAATTGCATGCCAGATGAAACTTACATACACAATCTTGTACGTTTGGTGATGCAACCTGTTCTGGTTCAAAAGTAGCACCAGGCTACCGCTAAGTTGGTCATTATGTCTGCAACAAACACTGAGCGTCTATGGAATCGCTCGTTTATATTATGTCTATGCAATAACCTGTTTTTATTTACCTATTATTATGCCTTATTAACTGTCTTGCCGATTTATATCATGAAGGATCTAGGCGGGACGGTGAAGGAAGCAGGTTTGGCACTGACCCTATTTCTGGTTTCTTCAATTGCGGTTCGTCCATTTTCCGGACTGATTGTGGAAAAATTAGGCAAAAAAATAGCCTTCCGCGGCTCGGAATTGCTGTTTGTACTGTTTGCTTTTAGCTATTTATTTGCCGACAGTATGTGGGCTTTATTGTTGATCCGTTTTATTCATGGCATCTGGTTTAGCATATTAACCACGGTCACCGTGCCCATAGCAAATGATTTTATTCCAGATCGGCGTAAGGGCGAGGGCATGGGCTATTTTGTCATGTCGACCAATCTTGCCGTGGTATTTGGGCCTTTAATTGCCTTGACCGTGTTGCAGTTTACTGATTTTAAGATGCTATTTGCGCTATTAACTGCTGTGATCAGTCTGGGTTTTATTTTTTGTTTAATCATTCCGGTACAACAGCAGGATAAGGTTGCCTTCACGGCTGAGACTCAAGAAAAAAAATGTTTGGGTTGGCATGATATTATTGAAACACGTGCTATACCGATTGGCTTTGTTGCCTTGCTGACTGCATTTGCCTATTCCAGCATTATGAGTTTCATTACCGCTTATAGTGAATCTAAAGCTCTACTCGCGTATACCAGCCTGTTTTTTATTGTCTTCGCCATTTCCATGATTGTAGTGCGGCCGTGGGTAGGCAAAATTTATGACCGTAAAGGTGCCAGTGCAGTCATTTATCCTTCCTTTATTTTCTTTGCCATAGGCCTGGTCGTGGTCAGTTTTATCTCCAATCAATGGCTGCTCTGGTTATCTGCTATATTTATTGGCATTGGTTATGGCTCCCTGTTTCCATGTTTTCAAACCATTGCTATTCAGTCTGTGCCAAAACAGCGTATGGGGCATGCAATTTCCACATTCTTTACCCTGTTTGATTTGGGCATGGCAATCGGCTCAGTCATTTTGGGATTGATGATTGCCTATTATGGTTATCAACTGAGTTATTTATTCTGTGCTGTAATTACTGTGCTGACTTTATTTGTTTATAAATACACAGTTTCGGCATCACTGAAGCAACCTAAATAAAGAGAGGTCCGGCACGTGGAATTACGTCATTTACGCTATTTTGTTGCAGTTGCACAAGAACTGAATTTTACCAAGGCGGCACAACGCATGTGTACGGTGCAACCATCTTTGAGCCAGCAGATTAAAGATCTGGAACATGAGGTGGGTGTTCAGTTATTGGTTCGATCCAACCGTAAAGTTGAGTTGACTGAAGCAGGAAAAGTCTTTCTGAAAGAAGCGCTGCTGAGTTTGGAGCATGCAGAAAAAGCGATTGATGCTGCACGGAAAATTGCCAACTTGAGCAAAGACCAGTTGAATATTGGCTTTGTCCCTGTGGCAGAAATGAAAATTTTTCCCTATATCATGCCGAATATACGGGCCCATTTCCCTGACATCAAAATTAACTTTCATAGCCTGACCGATGTCCACCAACTTAAAGCCTTAAAAAAAGGTGATATTGACATTGCCTTTACCCGCTATGTCGATGAATCGGATGAACTGGAGCATGTACAGATTTTTAGTGAGCCTCTGGCTTTAATCGTGCCCAAGGATTCACCTATTGCCGAGCAACGTCATATTAGTATCAAAAGTTTTAATCATCAGGACTTTGTTATTAGTGATGAAGATGCTTCACCGCAGTTGCACAAGATTATTACCGATTTCTTTAAGCAGGCTAAACTGGATGTCAACATCGTCCAGCACTCGACCAATATTCTATTAAATGTCAATTTAGTCGGCATGGGGGTCGGCTGGAGTTTGGTACCGGCTTATGTGATCCCGCTATTGGGCGATAAAATTATCGTGAAAAATACTATTGAGCCCTTACCGATGATTAACCTGTATGCCAGTTATCGTAAAGGGCAAAAAAATGAGCTGATTGAACTTATTTTAAAAATCTTGAAAGAACAGTTTTATATGGGTTTCTTTTAAAATAATTGTTTGATATCACACGATGCTTTTAAAGGCGATAAAAAGCATCGTTAAGGAGAGTGCATGTATCACATAATCACCATCAAATAATCAAAGCGCTTTATACTTAAAAATTAGAATAACAACAGAGGTCGAATTAAAATGATGAAGCTGTATAACAATGCTCAGTCGCGTGGCATGACCGTGATGCTTTTATTAAAAAGAGCTGGGTATAGAAGACCAGATTGAAGAGATAAACGTGCCCATATGAAAATATGCATCAGGCTGAATATTTAACTATTAATCCCATGGGAAAAGTCCCCTGTCTGGTTGATCAGGGCGTAGTGATTTCTGAAGTTGCGGCCATATTTACTTATCTGGCAGATAAATATATGGAAAAAGGTTTGGCGCCTGCCCTGGATGACCCCAAGCGAGGTGCATATCTGAAATGGATGTTCTTTGCGCATGGTCCTTTGACTGAGTTTATGGATTTAAAAGGTCTAGGCGTATCGGACGAGCAAATTGAGCAAAGAAAACGAAGCCTGACTTTTGGTCATGAAGAGAGCGTATTGGCATTGCTAAAAAAGGGTATGCAAGAAGCAAATCCATATTTGCTGGGTGATAAAATTTCAGCAGCAGATCTATTTCTGGGGTACTGGGTGATTTTTGCCATCTCTCTCAAAATATTGCCTTATCTGGATGAATTCAAGCCGTTTGTTCAGCTTCTGGCCCAGCGTGATTCAATGAAAGGTGTGCCATGGTTGCAGAAGATTAATGCTTAATATTTTTACTGTTAATTTTTAATTGAAATTGCTAAAGATATTAAAGTGATTGAGCTGATTTTGAAGAGTTAAAGGAATAGATTTATTT
>JAEAMG010001541.1_pt1 | contig 17137 bp, 16 predicted proteins | sample 8958741 | NCBI WGS metagenome assembly JAEAMG01 (sample SAMN16933256, study PRJNA681125) | bioreactor sludge metagenome | isolation source: anaerobic bioreactor treating anionic surfactant - SDBS | place: India: Bengaluru | collected 2019-02-28 | reverse complement strand
TGTGCCTGATACTGTACCATTCCACCGTTGGTAGGCATGTTGGTAAAGAATACAAGCGGTAAGTTACCCGAGAAAAGACCGGTACCTCCACGAACTTTCATGCTTTTATCGCCAAATGTATCCCACACAAAACCTATACGTGGAGAGAATACGATATTTGTTGCCGGCCATTTTCCTGTATCGATATTGCGACCTGAATAATCAAGAGCAAGGATAGCATTGTTTGTGATCAAATCAGCATTATTGAAGAAAAGTCCATCAATACGAAGTCCGTACGAAAGTTTAAAATTATCTGAAACACTCCAATCGTCTTGTCCGTAAATTCCAATTTTGTTTGTTCTTACACGAGCTGCAGGATTAGCTTCTCCATCATAACCATAAGTTAAGTTTACAATTTCAGGTGCTGCTCCCGTCAAAAAGTCATCAAGACTTGAGTAGCGATAATATCCTGTACCGTTACGCATGTAAGCGTTATCAGCCATCTTGTATTCATAAGCTATTCCACCTACAATTTTATGATTGCCTGCATAGTAAGTAAGTTCATCCTTGATATTCAAAACGTCGTTATGTACACCATTGTTCCATGTAAAAAGCTCATATCCCAAAGACATATAGGCTTGTCCATCTTTCAAAATATCAATAAATGGAAATTCATCTGAATTGGTTCCGCGGATATCATCCAATTTTGAGAATGTTGCCAAAAACTGGTTAGATAAGTTATCGGCCAGGCGGCTGTTTAAGTCAACAGAGAATGAATGAACAAGATTGTCCATGGAATACATTGAATTGGCAAATGCCATTGAGGCTTGTGACATTCTGGCCTCTGACATACGTGTACCTCCGTCCATTGAACTTGCATTAGGAGATGACCAATAACGGTTTTTTGTGTAATTATAACGCAAAGCCAAGCGATGATTCTTTGAAATATTCCAATCTAAACGAGCAAGAAGCTTGTTATTTCCTTCATCTGCCGGGAAATCGGTATAAGATCCTGTTTCATATCCGTATTTATTTTTCACATAATCAGAAACTTTCTGCATGTCGCTTTCTGTAGTGCGCGAAATAAAATTGTTTGCATCGGCAACACCATTTGTTGAAGCTCTCCAGCGATTTGCTACTGTTGGTGTTTTAGCTATTTCGCCGTTTATAAAGAAGAACAATTTATTTTTGATAATCGGACCACCAAAAGTGAAACCATATGTTGTATTACGGTCTACGTCGCGTGCACCTGGGATTTGTTTTCCATTAACCGCATCGCCACGCAAATTTTCATTTCTGTGATAAACATAAGCACTACCTGTAAAAGTGTTTGTACCCGATTTTGTAATAGCGTTTACACCACCACCAATAAAGTTAGTCTGACGAACATCATACGGAGTAATTACAACTTGTAATTCTTCGATAGCTTCAAGCGAAATTGGGCTACCTCCACCCGGAAGACCAGAACTCAAACCGAAGTTGTTGTTAAAGTTAGCTCCATCCACTGTAAAGTTAGCCGTACGACCATCTGTACCACCAAAACTCATTCCGTTACCTCCATAAGGCGAAAGGCGGGTGACATCAATAATACTACGACTTACCGAAGGTAAACTCAACATTTGGTTGCTTGTGATATTTGTCACAGCACCGGTTTTCTCGGTTGTAAATTTGGTTCTTTGTACCGACACAACCAAGTCCTGTAACTCATTTGTGTCTTCTTTTAAATTTACATTCACAGGGTAAGTTTCGCCAAGTTGTAGATTTACATTTGATATTTTTACACTTGAAAATCCAATATATGAAATATGAATTTCATACGGACCTCCAACACGCATACCTACAATATTAAAACGACCATCTGCATTAGAAACCGCACCATATACAGTTCCTGATGGAGTGTGAGTTGCCACAATGGTTGCACCTATTATAGGTTCACCACCGGAAATAACCTTTCCAGCAATTCCGGATGTTGTTACTTGTGCATTCAGTGTTGCTGTAAGTACAACAAGAAATGCAACCATCAAATTTTTTAGTTGTTTCATTCTTTTTTGTGTTTAGTTGAAAAATGATTTTTTGATTAATGAATAATTAACTCAATTAGTTGACTCATAGATTTAAAATTTATACAAATAGAGATATTGATAAATTGATTGATATTTCAGGTGAATTAAATTTAGCAACAAATAAATTTGCTATTATTAAGTACATATGTTTCAATCTTAGCAAAATAGAGTTGCCGAATATTTTGAAAACTCCCTTCATAAATAAAGTTGAATTTAATTTATAAATCAGCTTATTTATACAGATGCAAATATAAGATTTTTTACTTAAAATATCTGCTTTCATTTGTTTATTATACAGGAACTCTATCCATTATCATCCATTTAATATAAAATGAACTTTTAAAAATATTGAATCTCCCAAAAACACTTAAACTGAACTCTATAGTCAGTTTTTTCTGATTATCTTTGCAAATATATAAAAACTCTTGTTAAATATCGTTACAAGTAAATTATTTTTATCAACAGATGAACACCCAAAACAAGAAAAAAACGGCTTTATAATTTTTGCATTTCCACTTCAAAAACTAATCAGAACAAAATAGATTCGAATCAGTTTCTTTTTAAAACAAATACACAAAATACAATAACAGTTTAACACACACCAACTGCGAATAGTTGCTTTTTCGGGTATCAAAAGTTTCTACAGATAATGTTACAAATTTTTTACAAAACAATAAGTCTTTGAACCGAAAGCTAAGGAATGAATTGAAAAACAACTGTCATCATAACTTCAGATGCTTTGGCTGCCGGAAGCTGCATTTCGATCAAAAACTGAAAACTTCATTTTCAGGCATAAATTTTGTAAACAAAGTAAAAATCCAAATCGACTGCAAATAAATCAGCACTTCGGAGCAATATCAGCAATTGGAATTGTAAAACCAAAGAACAAACTAAAACAATAATAATCACCTATAAAAAACTAAATTTTATGAAGAAAGCAGTATTCATTCTTATGATTGCATTGTTCACTCTTTCGTGCGAAGATGAACCGGAACAACTACAGTGGAAAATCATCGATCTGGCTGTTGCACAAAACGACTGGGTTTATAACCAGGATGTTGATAAATTAAATGGTTACTTTTCATGCCATTTCGATATGCCCGAAATTACGCCTTTTGTGTACAACTCCGGTACCGTAGTTACTTACACAGAGATCGGCAACTCGCAGCAACCATTGCCTTATGTGCGCCACTATGAAAACGCACTGGGCAACTTATGGACACAAACTGTGGATTACAGCTTTAGTAAAGGCGGATTGGACATTTTTGTTACTAATTCCGATTTTTACAATGTGGACAATCCGGCAAGTATGAAATTCAGAGTAGTATTAATGTATTGAGCTACATACTACCAACAAACAATCACTTATTAAAACCGTGCAACTTTAAAAAGTTTGCACGGTTTTGTTTTTACCTCCTACCCCGCTCTCCGTTTTTTGCATACTTAGTGGTTCAATCAATTTACAATTTAAGATCTGCATCTTCGGTTCGAACATCAATTAAGTATAAAAATTATTGTACTTTTGAAAAAAAATCTGTCAACAATGAATCAGGCCACTTTGGACTTTATCCGCACACACGAAAATGATGATATTTTTGCTGTTAGTTTAGCTTCGCGCAACTCAGATGAAATTGATTATCAATTGGCAATACGGCAGATCAGCGGACGAAAGAAAGTAAAACTGAAAGTCCCTGTCTTTTATAACTGTCCTTACATTTTGTATCCGGTGCAGCTTTCTCTCGAACAATCGTCATCGGAATCCACAGCACTTTACAAAGCCGCGCACTGTAAAGGTGAAACTTTTGTGGATCTTACTGGTGGTTTTGGCGTCGATTGCAGTTTTATTGCTCGGAATTTCAGCCACGCCGTGTATGTGGAACGAAACAATGAACTTTGTACGCTTGCCAGCCATAACTTCGAAGCGTTGGGACTGAAACAAATACAAGTAATGAACAGCGATGCCGAAGCTTACCTGAAAACAATGTCGCCGGTGGATGTACTGTTTATCGACCCTGCCCGACGCAGCAATACAGGCAAAAAAGTATTTCGTCTCTCGGACTGCGAACCTGATATTGGACAAATCTATCAATTATTGAAAGCAAAAGCACAAAGAGTGCTTATCAAGCTGTCGCCTATGCTCGATTTATCGCAGCTAATGGCCGAACTTAAAACAATCAACGAAATTCATATCATTTCAGTCGACAACGAATGTAAAGAAATACTACTTCTCGTCGACAGCACTTTAAGCAATGACACGCTTATTCATACCATTAATATAACAGGGGAAGAACAGCAGGTTTTCAGCTTCAAATCCTATGACGAAAGTCAGTCAACAGCCTTGTTGGCCACCGAAATAGGCAGCTACCTTTATGAACCCAACGCATCCATACTTAAAGCAGGAGCTTTTAAAACCATTGGCAATCAATACAACCTTAAAAAGTTACATACAAATACTCATTTATACACATCGGACGCACTGTTACCTCATTTTCCAGGTCGTATATTTAAAGTAGACGCTGTTTCCGGCACCTCCAAAGCTGATATAAAAACGCTTAAAAATACAGTACCTAAAGCCAACGTGAGTGTCCGTAATTATCCTCAAAGCGTAGAAGCTTTCAGACAAAAAACAGGCATCAGGGAAGGTGGCAATGTGTATTTATTTGCCTGTAAAACTGCCGACGAACGTTTAGCTGTAATTCAATGCAGCAGAGTGAAGAAAAAGGAGTAACGAAAAAACGTTCCGGACGCTGAAAGATGAGTTTAAATTCAATCAATTACGACAACCGACCGTTAAGGTTTTGTAAAAAGAAGAATGCCGAAGAACACAATGATGGGATTCGAATTAATTTAGCCATCGAATTGCTGACCAAGCATCAACAATTTGACACAAACAACTATATTTACTAACTTTCAACAATAAAATCAATTCAAAATGAAAAAGATCTATTTTATTCTCGCACTCTCGTTTGGTATGTTGTTAAGTTCTAATGCACAAATTTCTACAAGTTCGCTTAAAAACACAGCAAAAAAAGTCAGCACTGCCACCGGACTTGATGTGAATTCAGTATCGGAAAAAATAATGAGCAAACTCACCACTGCACTGACCCTCACAAAGGATCAGCAACCTAAAGTTTTAGCGACAGTTACTAATTTTCTGAAGAGCAAATCGGAGATTTTAGCATTAGCTGGTTCGGATAAATCAAAATACAACACTCAACTGAATGCGCTCACTACTGACCTTACATCGAAACTGAAACCAATCCTTTCTGCAACGCAGTACACAAAATTTTTAGGCTTAAAACCCACAACCAATACTGCAACTAATGTTTTATCGCAACTTTTCTATTGATAACCAAAGGTAGCGAGACAGTGTCGCGGACCCATTCACAATTTTATACAAAGAACTGTCCTCAACATAAAGGATAGTTCTTTGTTTTTATTTATGGCTGGTTTAAAGCAAAAAAAAACTTACACTTCCCATTCCGCTTTTACTATTTTTCACTTTTATTGCATTTAAATCCGCATATTTAATTATAAAATGTGCAGTTATCCGAAACAGATTGCACAAATACCAAAATATTGTGTACTTTTGTGCGCTATATCCGGTAAAAACTTAACAAATATTTAATTTAGCAATATAATACCGGAAAATTAATTCTATTAAACACAATTATTTATGAAGAAAGTAATTTTAATTTCATTATTAGCCTTAGCAGGTTCAAGCGTTTTTGCAGGAGGATTAATGACCAACACCAACCAAAGCGTTCATTTCCTTCGTAATCCGGCACTCGATGCCACCACCGGCATCGATGGCGTCTATGCCAATCCGGCAGGCTTGATTTTCCTTACCGATGGACTTCATTTTTCGCTGAATAATCAGAGCGCATACCAAACACGTACGATTACTTCTACTTTTGCCCCTTTTTCAGCCAACAACAGTGGAAATGCAACCAAAGTATTCACAGGGGAAGCTTCGGCGCCACTTATCCCAAGCTTTCAGTTGGCGTACAAAAAAGACCGTTATGCCATATCCGCAGCCTTTGCAGTAACCGGAGGTGGTGGAAAAGCAGTATTCAACAATGGATTACCTTCATTCGAAGCACCTGTATCTATGATTCCTCTTTCGCTTAAAGCCAACGGTATCAATACAACTTCTTATTCTGTTGATCAATACATGGAAGGTCGTCAGTACATTTTCGGAGTACAACTGAACGGTACTTACAAAATAAACGAAGCCTTGTCGGCTGCTATAGGTTTACGTTTGAATATAGTAAACAACGGCTACAAAGGACATTTAAAAAATATTCAAATCAATCCAAATCAACCTGCATTTGGAGCTTCTTATAATGGCTCCGCGCTGGTTTCAGCATCAAAATTCTTTACTGATGCAGCCACTACACTGAATGGTTGGGCAGCAGGAGCAAATTCATATGCTACCGGTTTACAGCAAATTGTTACAGGTGGAGGTGGATCAGTCTCGTTGACAAATGGTACTTCAGCAGGTCTATCTGCCGCTCAAATAGCACAGATCCAGGGTCTGTTAGGGGCGGCTGGTCTCACTCCGGCACAGATAGGCGCCATCAATATTCAAACAGCTCAGGGTACACTATCGGCTGCAGCTCCTGTTTTTACAGGAAAAGCTACTGCCATGTCGGCTAATGCTGCAGGCACTGCCGACAAACAATTGGAATCTACACAATCGGGCTGGGGTGTAACGCCAATTCTTAGTATCAACTATAAATTCGAAAAACTGAACCTCGCTGCCAAATACGAATTTAAAAGCGCACTAAATGTTCAGAATAAAACAACAATAGACGATACCGGTTTATACAAAGACGGCGTAAACACTCCACACGATATTCCTGCTTTCCTTTCGGTGGGAGGCGACTATCAAATAACAAAAAGCTGGAATGTATCGGCTGGTTACCACCACTTCTTCGACTCGGACGCCAGCATGGCCAATGACAAACAAAATTACATAAATGGTGGCATCAACGAATATCTGTTGGGTTCGGAATACATTATCAATAAAATATTTTTGGTAAGTGCCGGTGCACAAATTACACGCACAGGCGTTACCGATGCATATCAAAGCGATATGAGCTTCAGCCTGAACTCTTATTCGGTAGGTTTTGGTGGAGCTGTTAATATCACTCCTGACCTGAGACTGAACCTGGCGTATTTCTTTACCAATTACTCGCCATGGACAAAAGCATCAGTCAGCTATAACGGAACAGGTGTTGCAGGAAGCGATACTTACGACCGTACCAATAAAGTATTTGGTATTGGCGTGGAATACAAATTCTAATACCGTCTATTAATCAATGGTTTGTTCTAAAATATGGTCTTTTAACGCAAAGATGTAAAGTCGTAAAAAAAAACACTAAGAAAATGTTTAAAAACAAACGTTAATGTATCAAATTATTTGACTTTTAGCATTAACTTTGGTTCGGGATAATAACAATTGTCAATCAAGCTTGAATGATTGTCAATCACGCTCGAATAATTATTACTCAAGCTTGATTTTGAGTCAAATGTCTTATGGCAATGTTCATTTTCACCCAAACTTGCAACATTTTTTTTAAACTGACCGTTAGCATCAATAAAGAATACACTATAACGAACCATTAAATATAAAAATAAGTTTTTCATCATCTATAACCGATTGTTTTTTAAGATGAAATGCTGTATCTTTGTTGCTATAAATTTTTCAGACAATAGAGTATAGCCGCAAATTACAGTGTAATAGTGGCGGGCAGCAAAGGGCTCAGGATGAATTCCGATGTTCCGAAACAGTTTATTGAGATTGGGTTGAAAGTGCCGGATATCACTTAAAACTCGTCGAAGGAAATCGCGAAAATATTAAAATCACGACAGAATTTGATCTTAAAACAGCATGAATAATCATTAAAGAAACAATCGTATTATGGCAACAAAAGAAAATTGTGCAAACTGCATAATGCGGGCAAAGTATGACGCGAATCCAAAATCATTTGCCGGAAGATTTTGGCGCTGGCACATCAACTGGTGTCCGGGATGGAAAGGTTATATGGCTTCGTTGAACGACGAAGAGAAAAGTGCAATTGCGGAAAAATACAAGTTGAGCAAACGGTAAAATGCACCAAAAGTATTTCGATAAAAACACAGACAGACGACAATATAGTGGCTTATGTTTAATGTTGACTTTTTTGAAAACAATAAAAGCAACAAATGGCTCATCCGACAATTTGAATTGTTTAGGCTTAATGAATCATTTATAGCTGAAAAATTTGTTCCTCGCCCGGATATTTCCATTATGTTTCATTTCAGGGACACCCCTTTCATTTTGGAAGATAATGAGATCCAACTCGAACCTTTTTTTGCAACGCCCATCCTTTCAAAATCCCTCTCACTAAATCTTTACGGCGAGATGGATACATTTATAGCCGTTTGCAAGCCTACCGTTTTTTCTCGTATTTTTGACGTCAATCTATCCTCTGTTCCAAAATATGGCATTGCTTTATCCGAAAATATTTTCTATCCGCTTTGGGTTGCTTTATCTAAAATGAATGATATAAAGGAAAGAATAAATTATTTTACAAATTTTATTAATTCCATTCAAAAAACGGAATATATACCCGATGCTATTGATAAACTTTATGACAAAATAATTAATAATAGCACCAAAAATCTATTAAAAGACATTATTATTGATTGTCCTATTTGCCAACGTACTTTAGAGCGTAACTTTATCAAACGTACCGGTGTAACACCCAAAATGTTGATGAGAATTGTACGTGTTGATTATCTCTGGACGAAAATAAATCTTGAAAAAGCCATTGATTATCAGGATTTAATTTTTGATGGTCATTACTTTGATCAGGCACATTTGATAAAGGATTTTCAGTCAATTATTGGAGAAACTCCCGGTTATTTTTTTAACCGTAACCTCAACATTATTAAAATGTTTTCCGGCCGAATCGAAGGACGATTATAATTTGTCGTTTTTTTACAATCAATTCTCAACTACCATCCATAATTTTGTTGTTGATAGAAAAACGTTCTAACTTCAATAATCATATCAACATGAAAAAAACTATATTTTTAATTTGTCTGTACTTATTGACAAATATTAAAATCGAAGCTCAGTCATTACTTGAACGTACGCGAAACCGTGTAAAAGAAAAAATTGAACAACGTATAGAAGAAAAAACCGATGAAGCAGTAGACAAAGGATTAGACAAAACTGAAGACGCTATAAAAAAGTCGGGCAAAAAAGTAAAAAAACAAACTACCACCACCGACACAAACCAAACAACCGAAGAGAGTGACGAAGAAACTAACGGTGCGAAAACCAATAAAACAAAAATGGAATCGTACACCAAATATGATTTTATTCCGGGTGATAAAGTACTTTACTTCGAAGACTTTTCGCAGGATGCCATTGGTGACTTTCCTGCATTATGGACCACCAACGGTGGTGGCGAAGTAAAAACCGTCAATATAGCTTCTGGCAATTGGTTTCATATGAATAAGGAGGATGCTGTATATTGCTATACCAAACAAATCCTTTTCCCCGAAAACTTCATCATGGAATTTGATATTATCCCCGATGGGGATTTTGCCAACGGCTATTCGCTGACTTTTTATGAAGACCCCGGAAATACTGAATTAACCGATGACCTTTACCCGGGCACGAAGGGTGTACATATATCATTCGAAGAAGGGCGCTGGTACACCAAAGGATATAATAACAGCATGGATGTGGGAGGCTGGATTGAAGGAGAATCAACTACTAATCCGGTTGTTCTAAATCAAGTCAACCACGTGATTGTTTGGGTACAAAACCGCAGGTTGCGTATCTATCATCAAGGAGCCAAAGCTTTCGACATGCCAACAAATATTCATGCGGGAACAAAATTTAACCGATTGCGTTTCAGTGGATGGAGTACACATAGTACACCTTATGTTTCGAACATCAAAGTTACCACCGCTGCACCCGACACACGCAGTAAACTGATTACCGAAGGAAAATTGGTCAGTTACGGCATTTATTTCGATGTAAACAAAGATGTAATAAAACCCGAATCGTTTGGAACCCTCAACGACATTGCCAAAGTGCTAAAAGAAAATCCGACAGTACGGATCAAAATTGTGGGTCATACCGATGCTGATGGTGCCGATGCTGTCAACCTTGATCTTTCGAAACGTCGAGGCGCTTCAGTAAAAAATGAGTTGGTAAAAACTTTTGGAATTGATGCTTCACGCATAGAATCAGACGGTATGGGCGAAACAAAACCCATTGCTCCCAATGATACTCCAGCGAACAAGGCATTGAACCGTAGAGTTGAGTTTGTGAAAACGAATTAAGATTTAGACTGTCGTCGACTTAAGTTATTGCCATTCATGACTAAAAATTCAGCCTTTTTCTGATTCTCATCTGAATTTCGGTACCACTGTTTCTAAAGTGCGGGGACGCTTCTAAATAAATACTGATCATATTAATAAGATTACAAACAGAAAACAACCGCACTTTCAAAAAATAAAATTCAATGAACAGGTACTTCATGATAACAGGAATTCTTTTCGTATGCCTGACCAGTGGAAAGTTGGCGGCACAGCATCCATTCTCAGACGAGGTTATCGAAGGAAGAATGCCCTACACCAAAGGCGAAGTGAAACAGGAATTACGCTTTATTAATTCATTGGGTTTTAAAAAATATTCAAAATCGGAGCTATACGCATGTAAAAAATCAGCCGGAAAAGTAGCCTCCATATTGGCGAACTGGCTCAACAACGACTCTTTACAAGGCTTTGAGGTAAAAATCATTACATTTTTAGACTTTTTATCCGAAGCTACATTAGACAGTCCATTAAATGACCCTCGCCCGAAAGTTTTTGCTAAAATAGAAGTGCATTTTGCACCTTTTTGGCATACCGCAAACGGGAAATATCCCAATTACGCAGAAAGTGCCTATGTCAGTATTTTTCTAAATGGAACAGATAATTATATTACAGGAGCTCCTGTTGTGGGAAATTTCTATATAAGACCCCGTAAGGTATTCGATTTTTTCGGTGCCTGCATATATCAGACGACCAATGAAGAAATAACAATTGTAAGTCGGGGAAATACATCCGTTTTTCAACCAGTTTCGCAGGAAGAGTACCTGCAAACAGCGATTAGAGAGCAACAGGAAAACAAAAAAAACACAGGTCTGCCATCGCAACCGCCAGACAAAAATGAACGCCGCAAAGAAATTGAGCAAACGTACAAGGAACTTCAGAAAATAAACAAAGAGATAGCTGAAGAATTTAAAGAAACAGCATTAAAAGAACTTGCCAACGAACCAAATGGTGAATTCCTGGATATGGAAAGCAAATTGCAAATGGAGTTGGACCAAATGCCGGCAACTGAACGCATAAAACCTGCATTTTATGCCACAGACGCAGATGCTTTAACTAATCTGTATGATTTGACCGGAAATTATTCGGGATTGTGCCCCGAAAGCCATCACGATGGATGTGAGGCTTTAGTAAGGACAAATCCTGAATTACTAGGTTTTAGCTCCACAGGAAAAATCAATCTGGTGATTCTTCAATGGAATAAAATACAGACATCAGGAACCAACGCAGACAAGCCCCGTTTTTATGAAAGTAAAAAGAAACATGATAATGTTCACCAATGGAACCTGGCACGTTTGTATCAGCAAAGAGAGGTGTGGAAAACCATCTTTAACCTTGCAAACAATTGATGGCACTCCCCAAGACGAACTTTTCAAGCAGCTTTATTTCATCAGAACAAAATAGGTTAGAAAAAATACAAACATCAAAAAAAATGAGACTGAACTATTATTTAATCGTGGGAGCCATGCTGCTTTTCGCTTATTTTGAAGCAAAAGCACAGTCTACTCCCGAAGCGTTTCTAGGTCAGTTGCCAAGTGTACCCACCGTTAATTGTGCGGCAGACAGAGCAGAAATTGACCATTTTACGGACAAAATTTACAAGGTAAAATCTGATTTGAAAGAGTTTATTGACCGCATTCACGCCGACGCCCAAGCGGATATGGAAAAGAACAAAAATAAAGTCGTGTCAAACGCCATCCGCCAATCCGGGCTTAATAAAAGCGATGTACGCAAACTTCAACAGTCGGACGGCAGCGAAGATGAAGGACAAAAAGCAGTCGAGAAAGTAGTTAGTGAGCAATATGGAATTTCGATGCAAGATTTGGAGAAAGTCGGAGAAATGAGTGAGGAGGAGCAAGAAAAATGGGCTCAAAATTATGTCAATCAACAAATGCAAAAAGCGAAACAAAATCCTCAGGCTACGATAAAAAAAACAGACAAAAGTGCCAGGTTATTTGAGTTAGCCAAAGAAGAAAAAGCGATTGGTGAGCGGATTACCTTCGCTATGGAGAGAGTGTCACGTTTGTTCAAAAATGTAGAGGTTCAAGATACGATTGAAACACGCAAGCTGAACGAAAAAATACGTCCTTTGGAAAAACAACTCTGTTCAGGAATATGTAGTGATGCTGAAATTGCAAGGTCCAATGCTGCTGAAAAACAGATATATGCCCTTAATATCAGGTTTTGCGAAAAAATGTCGCCAATGCTAATTGATGCCATCTCACAATACCTGACTACGGTTAAAACACTTTTCCCCGACTACCGAAGACTAACTGAAATTCAGAACGAAGTAACCACTTTACAGCAAATTGGCGAGCTTGTTCCCCCAGATTTATACTGTATTAAAGCCGTTGATGAATACGCCGATGTCTTGTCAGAGGCTTATAAATATTGGGTTGGCAAGTTTGAACGATAAAAAGGCAATGAACAATGAAATTTATTTACCGCTACCTGATCTTTGTTTTTATAGCAAGTTCTTATTTCACTGAAGCTCAAAATAATTACGAACCTATTCACGGAGTTACGGGATATGATTATAACATAAAAGGTGAACTGGAACTTACTTTCACGAGTTCAACCGACGATAAAAAAGGTAATAAATATGAAGGAACGTATCGGATAAAATCGCCGGTATTATTATCGTTTAACCTGAATGACCTGAAGTTCTTTAAGGCAAATCCCAAAGAATTTATTGGTTATGTCGAAAATCAATTTGATGCCTATTCAGGGTATTCAGGTGGAGGGTTGATGGACATTCCGCAAGGCGGTTATCAGGAAGAAGAAAATTGGATGTGGGTAGATGAACATGCAAAATGGTGGGAAAATGGAGAATTAACTGAAGTGAAGGCTCATGGAGAAATATATCCGGTACTACAAGGCTATCTCTCCATTCCCGATTATCCTGATAAATATAAAACGGAGCTTGATCAGCTTCAGTTTCGTTTGACCATTGCTGGTGTTTCCGATCCGAAATATCACCCAACACGAAATGTGGTGGTTGAATACTTCGATAACGAACTCAAACGGAATAGCACTGAATCAAACCCAATTGATGCAGAAATAATGAAAAATCTTGAACATGCAGATCCTGCGGCGGCGGCTGAAATGAGAAAAGCTGTCGGGTTACTTCAGGGTTTCACTCCTGATCTTTCAGTAAATGTAAGTTGCGGAATATTTTACGGAGGCGATTTGGTAAATGCCGAAATGGCTGCCGGTTTAATTGAAGCCGAAAAATCAAAAACAGAGCCGTTTGAAGCTCAATTTGAACAAAAGTATTTCAAGGATTTGCCTCACATCAATGTGATGAAAATAGTTAATTTTCTGCTGAAACCTGCAGGTAATTACGAGACTCCGATTGTCGGTTCGTTTTCTTCCAATTCGGGAAACGGCTCTGAAAAAGTAACTTACAACGGCACATTAAAGCTATTTGGTAACCAAATGAAAAAATACGATTAATGAGACGAAATAAACTGATACTCCTGCTGGTTAGTCTGTTTATTGCCCTGACATCGGTTGGTCAGACGAAAAACATGTATAAATCAGTAAAAATTGACACAACCAGGTTGATTAATCAGGCAGGTTTGGTCCGGATTTCCCATCGGATATTTCAACAATATTATAACTCAAGTAGTTCCAACGAGAAATTATATCTCGACCGGCAGTTTAGCCTGCTCGAAGATAAAAACAACGACCCGTTGACCGTAGCTCATAGAATGAGTTCGTCCGCTGTATTCATATCAGGGTTAGGAAGTTCCATAAATATACCGGTGGCGATGAGTGCAAAAGTAACCACTATGTTTCCACACGACACATTGATTGTAACTAATTTTGGGGCAATGTTGCGCTTGATGGATTCTATTCAAACATCACTTCCGGTATTGCTTTATGCCAAATCATTATACCCAAAAGCACCGGTCATTCTAACAAACCTTGCCAATACACTTTTTGAATTGTACGACGACCGTTCTGCCGAAGATTTATATAAACGCTCACTCGAAATTAATCCCGATTTTTCGTTGGCACGACAGGGACTGGTTTCTGTCTATTTGAAACGGAAAAATTTAGGCAAAGCGTTGGAAGAACTTTTTAAATGTGCAAAAGGAATGTATAGCGAATCGATGAACAACGTCCACGACAATGTAAAACACCACGATAAATATAGTCCACCGAAATCTCCGATTAACGAAGATGCTGGAAACTCTGCCAATGGAGCAAATCAGTCCAATGCGAATAATCCTTCCGATGAACTGCGGCTACCCGGTTTCCCTGATTGGGGAAATATCGGAGAACTTGTTTACGATAAGTCGATTAAAAATAACCTAAAAAAACTGGATGAGTTGAATCCAACAAGCAAGATAGTGGATAAAGCCAACCGCTTGCGTACAATGAGTTACGAAAAAAAAGTGGAAATGGGGCAAAAACTGCTCCAACCGGGAAAAATATCAAACAAAAAAAGTGTCTATGAAATTGAATTAATGGAGGAATATTTCAAGGATCGATTGGCTGATGCAGATCGGCAATATGCTAAAGCAGATAGCATGGAAGCTGAAAATATAGGAAAAACTGTAGAGAAACTATCCTCCGAAATGGAATCCAGAGCAAAGAGTATGGGTGCCGATATAGACGCATGGCAACAATACTTGATTGAGTGCTGCAAGTCCATAACTGCCCTGAATTCCAAATACTTCAACGCATGGAAAGGAAATGCCCGTATTCGCCACCAGACTTATAACAACTTATTATCGACATATTGGGTTTTTTGCGAAAAATACCTTAATCAGGCTTACGATTTAAATGATTTTGAAGAACTGAACGACAAACGAAAACTTTTTGTATCAACTTACTACGGCGTCATTTATAATGATTACTACTTCCGGCAAATGACATTTGGATTATCTAATATAGGAGCCATGGCAAACGAAATAGGAGACTGCCCTAAATCACCGCCTCCACCACCTCCTATTGAAAAAAATGGAGAGGATATCGACTCTCCTGAAAAGAATGCTCCTCCCTGTCCGTTTCAGAATAAAAAATTATCGTTGGGCGTAGGAATCTGCTCTGCCGAACTCGACTGCGAGAGTGTAAAACTGGAATGTGGTGAAGGGGTAATTGGAGGAGGAAAATGGAACTACAAGAATAAAGAACTGACTGCAATCGTTGGAGTTGGTGCAAAAGCTAATTTTGGGTTGCAAGCCGCTTCGGTTTCATTGGAGGCAAAATCAACCTTAGGTGTTACCTTCAACTCAAAAAACCAAATCATCGACATCAGTGGTTCCGCCGGAGCAGGGGTATCGGCAACCCTCGGAGTTATTCAGGCCAACCAAGCCGTAGAAGTTAATATTACAGCCGTTTCAGGAATCAATGCAGGTAGAACCGGAGAGTTATCCTACTCTATTTTTTGAATCCAACATCAAACGCAAAAATTATTAGTGGAAACAGATAATGAAATGAAACAGATTTTTTTTAATAAACATATAAAAAATTTCCATCTGAAATCAATGGTTGCAATCATAGTATTATGGATTCTGACAACGACTGTTTTCGCCCAGCAACGTCTCCCTTTTTCGGACAAAGCTGTTAAAACAGAGGATGGTAGTCTGCTTTTGCCTTATACAAAGGGAGAAGTAAAGAAAAATATAACCGGTGCCAATAGACAGACATTCGACAAAATTTGCTCGATAATTATCGCATGGGATTCGATTAATCCTCTGCAGGGAATGGAAATTGATTGTTTTGGTTACGAAAAAAGACTTGAAATTTATTTTAGAAATTACGTGTCTGCCAATGGGCACAAATTTACTGAAGAAGGCGGTCCGCATCTGGAGATCTCGATCAACGACCCGTTGTCGATAGTCGGCAAGTCTGTTGCATTGGGCATTTACCTTTGCCCGCAAAAAACAGCTGATTTTCACGGTTATCCAATTTACGACGACGGAAGGATAGTTGTAACCAAATCAAAAACGCCGCTGTATGTTCCCGTAACGCAAGAAGAGTATCTGAAAACGCTGATTGCGGAAGAAGAAAAGAAGGCCTCGAAATATACACCTCCTGGCGCATCGGATTATCAGGCTACGCTTCTGGAAATGGAAAAAACATACAAGAAACTGCTCGAAACAGATAAAGAAGCGGCTGAAGAATTCAAACAGCAAATGGTTGAATTCAAAAAAGAAATAGCCAAAGAACCGGAAGCTGGGCAAGCCGATGCAGACCCTGTATTCATGCTCAAGAAAGAACTTGCCGCAATGACCGAAGAAGAAAAAAAGTTGAATGCTTATCATGGTGGCGAAAGTATCTCACAATTGATGCCCTACGAACAAAGGCAAAACGGAGACGCTATGGTAAAGATAAATCCGGCATTGGTACAGGAAACCGCAAAAAGCGGGATACATCTTCTTGCTCTATCGTGGTCTCTTGTAGCGTACAATGCAACCGATGTGCGCAACCCCCGCATGTTCAACAAAGGCAACGAAGGTAATTATCATGCCAATTACTTGATGAGTAAGCTGTATGAAGACCGGGAGATATGGACGAAGGTGTTTGATATGGTACAATAAGACGATGAGGTTTCTCCGTATTAGAATAGAAGATATCAACATTCCTGTAAAAGTAAAAAAGAAAATAACAGAATTGGTGGGAGAAATTGAGATTAACGCTATTAGGGAGTGTTTACAGAACTGTGTCTAACATTTTTTTCGAAGAGAAGAATTATACCT
>JAEAMG010001539.1_pt1 | contig 17155 bp, 7 predicted proteins | sample 8958741 | NCBI WGS metagenome assembly JAEAMG01 (sample SAMN16933256, study PRJNA681125) | bioreactor sludge metagenome | isolation source: anaerobic bioreactor treating anionic surfactant - SDBS | place: India: Bengaluru | collected 2019-02-28 | reverse complement strand
AGTTGCGCCAAAGGCGCCTCTTCTTCCGGGCGAAGTCCCGGACGAAGCATAGGCCCTTAACCCGGTTCTGCTGCAAAAAAAACGTGACTGCGGGTTAAGCATCTGTCGGATCGGACAGGTCCATCCGATGGGATTATGGTAAACATTTTGCTGTACTTCTATTCGGCATTACGCCGGACAGCATATCCTGGGTAAAGACACTTAAATGCCTGGGTACAGCAAAGAGACTTGTTGCCCTAAAATGGTATATAATCGGGTCAACGATTGTGCAGGGAAAGGGATCTCAAGGGGGTACCCGGATGCCTGTCGCGGCGCACAAAGGGTGTCCTTTATGCCGATGATGTTGAAAGGGACATAAACGCAGGCTTGCGGCCGGGGGAAAACATTCTCCGGGGGTAATGACGTAGTAATCCCATAAATAGTGGCCGGAAAGAGAGTAGTATGAACTGGACGTATGTGATTCGGTGCTTGTTGATGCTCAGTGCGGGCGTGGCGCTTACCGCTTGTGAGCCGTACCGGCAAGCCGTCGCGGATTCCGGCGGTAACCTGCCCGTGCCTGTTGAAACGTGGGAAGGTGAAGAGGAACCCATGCAGAATATAAATGCTATACAGAACGAAATGCTGAACGAGGAGGAAAGGAACCGCGCGGGTTGGGATAACCGGGTTGGTGAAGGATTTGGCCTTTGGATTTCCGTGGCCGGGCAAAACCTTCGGGTCGTGGAAAACTGCCGTGTGAAATGGACCATACCGTGTGCCACGGCTTTTAATGGTGTAGGCGCTCGCGTTGACACCAACCAGACGCCGCCGGGTTGGCACCGTATTGCGGAAAAGATCGGGGATGGGGAACCCGAGGGGCGTGTGTTTCGTTCCCGCGCCGCCACCGCCAAAATATGGAAACCGGGGGATGAGACCCCGGAGGACCTGGTGCTGACACGCATATTCATCCTGGAGGGGATAGAGCCCGGGATAAATAAAGGTAAAGACGCCGAGGGATTTGTGGTGGATTCGAGGGAGCGCTTTATTTATATTCACGGCACCAACGATGTGGAGCGTTTGGGAGAACCTTCGTCAAAAGGCTGCATACGCCTCTATTGCAAGGATATCATCCGGCTGTTCGATGAGGTTCCTGTGGGAACGTTGGTATATATTGACCCGGACGCGGGACCGCACTCCTGACCCGCCTTTAACACACGTCCCTGTTCCGAGCGATACTATACGCATGGGACCGACTACGGTTCCAGCCGCCCGTACACGTCATATACCTCCGAGCGTGTTATCCTTACCTGTACGAACTGTCCGGGCGCCAGTTCCCCGTCATGCTCTATCAAGACCATGCCGTCCACCTCGGGGGCTTCGGCATGGCTGCGGCCTTTCCATATACCCATTTCCTCGTCATAATCCTCGACAAGGACGAGTTCCATACCGCCTATGCGCTTTTTATTAAAGGTCTCTGTAATAGCTGATTGGGCCAGCATCACAGCATCATAGCGTTGTTGTGCGATGTGTTTGGAAACACGTCTTTTAAGGGTTGCCGCCGGGGTATCTTCCTCGGGACTGTAGAGGAATGCGCCCAGCCATGGAAATGCCTGGGCCTGTATGAAGTCAAGCATGGCGCGGTGGTCCGCTACCGATTCTCCCGGGAAGCCCACCATCATGGTCGTTCTCAAGACAATACCCGGCGCCGTCCTTCTTAGCTTGTTCAGGAGAGCAACGACCTGCCCCGTTTTTTCAGGCCGTCCCATGGCCTGCAATACTGTCGGGGAAACATGCTGGAGCGGGATGTCAAGATAGGGGACGACTTTAGGCTGGCAGGCGAGTTGTTCCATCAGCGCGTCCGTAATGCCGGTGGGATAACAATACAAGCAGCGAATCCAGAAGTCGCCCGGCAGCGCGCACAAGTCCGCAAGCAGGTTGGCAAGACGATAGTTCGGATAACAATCCTTGCCGTAATCGGTGATGTCCTGGGCCACCAGGTTCAATTCGCGGACACCCGAAGCGATAAGCGCGGCGGCATCGGCCAGCACGTTTTCCTTTGGAACGGAAACAGTCCGCCGTCCTTTGATGGCCGGTATGATGCAAAAAGTGCATTTCCGGCCGCAGCCGTCGGCGATTTTTAGGAAAGCATAGGGGTTGTTATTCAGGCGTTTCCGGATTGGGAATCTGCAAGTTGGAACGGGAACGCGACACGCGCGCCGGCCGCATAACCGGTCCGCCAGCGTTTCCAGTTCGTGGATGCCGAAAAAGCCATTCACCTCCGGCATCTCCGCCTCTAACTCCGTCTTGTACCGTTGAGAAAGACATCCGGCCACGTAAATGGTTCGGGGCGAGCCTTGTTCCCGTCTGGCCGCTGTCCATGAAAGAATGGCCGCGATGGATTCTTCTTTGGCGTCATGAATGAACGCGCAGGTGAAAATGACCACCGCATCCAGGTTGGCAGCGGTTTCGTCCGGCGCCTCAAGGGACCGGATTTCCGTGTTCTCCGGAAGACGTTGTTCAAGAACGCCCGCAAAATGCTCCGCGTCAGCCGTGTTCTTGTCACATCCCAGTATTACAATGCCGATACGGGGATTACTGCGGGAAGATGTCATATTGCGCCTGCACTCTTGCTTAAAAATGCTTTTCGCTCTTGTAAAGAAACGGCGCAAAACAGCGCTATCTTGCGCCCTGTTTCACGCCGGTATTTCGTCTTGATTTTTTGGTTAAACCAACGTCCGCTACGTTGTGCACGGAAGCGTCACAGACTTCGTCTACTGTTCGGCATTGGCGGCCGGTGTTTCAGGAACGGGTGGTGCTTCCGGAATCTCCGGCACCTCCGGAACGGCTGGTGTCTCCGGCACAGCCGGCACCTCCGGAACGGCTGGTGTTTCTGGAATTTCCGGCACCTCTGGAACGGCTGTTGTCTCGGGAACAACCGGCGTCTCCGGAGCGGCTGTTGCCTCGGGAGCAACCGGCGTCTCTGGAGTGGCTGTTGCCTCGGGAGCAACCGGTGTCTCCGGCACAGCCGGGGGTTCAGCGCCAACAGGCTGTGCCTCCTGTACCTCTACCGCCGGGCGTTCTATCACCACGGGCGCTGTTTCGACGGGGGGCATTCTTGTTTCCACCTTAACCGCAGGCGCTGTTGCCGGGGCGGCCTGCACGCCGGGAATGGCCAGCCACAACACACAACTGGCCACGACCAACGCCACGGCGACGACCAATGCGATATTCAACCCTTTCTGCAGGGTGCTCTTGGCCGCATAGGAACCGATAAGAGGCGGTATGAGGGTGCCGCCCAGCAGGCCGATGGCAAAAATCAGGCCAAACACGGAACCCGCCGTGCCTGCGTTGATGGCGTCCGTCTTCCCGAAGGCTACGCCGACGAGGGTTGGGAAAATCGGGCCCAGTGCAAAGCCGGTTATCAGCGTGCCCAGCACCCCCACACCGGGGGAAGGCGCAATAACCATGATGCCGATACCGATAACCGCCAACACGCCGAGGGCAGGAACAAGCATGGCCGGATCAATCTGCCCGGAAAAGAAAATGGCCGTGATTAACCGCGCGGCCATGAGGCTGATCCAGAATGCACTCAACAGGGTGTTTGCCGTCCTGTCCGCGAACTTATGCTCTTTCAGATAGGTGGATACAAATCCCGCCATGGTGGATTCCAGGGCGATATAAAAGAACAGGGTGAGACCGCTCATTAACACGGCCGTGTTAGAAAGCAAGGCCAAAACCTGGTTTATGTCAAATCCGGACGCCGGCTGGGGAAACGCTGCGGAAGAGAAATAAAGGATCGGGATGACCGGGATGAACAGGATCACGCCGATAAGGCCTACCGTCAGCTTATAGCCCAGAAAAGCAAGGAGATACGCCAGGATGAGCGGGGTGATGAGGGCGCCCAATCCGAAAAAGACATTCAATAAATTGCTCGCCCGTGCGGCATCGTTGCCGGAGAAGAGTACTGTGGGTCCGAGCGTGTTGCCCACCGTGTTCACGCACATGGCGGCGATGCCCAGCAAGAGGCACGCGAACAGGGCGGCGCCGAAGGAACGCGCCCCAGCCAGCAGCCAGACGCAAACCGCACCCAGCGCAAACCCCGCCAGCCCAATCACTTTGTAGCCCAGCGCGTCCGTCAATGGCCCGATAATCAGGACCGCAATCAGGCAGCTGAACATCAGCGCTGAAATAAGTCTGCCCACCTTGGCATCATCTATCTTCAGCGCCTCGGCAAGCTTCAACTTCACGCTGCCCAGGATGGAGAAAATCACACCCAAGGCAAACACGCCTGAAAACGCCACACACGCAGCAAGCACATACTGCGCTTCGACACCCAAGTAGTTCGTCATGTGTACATCCTCCCGGTTGTGCCTGAATGCCGCAACCGGCATTCAGGCGATTTCTGTTTCTTTCCATCACGAGGTGGCGAAGAGCCTGCCTGGATTGCTTCATGACCAAGCCGGATCTTAGCTTCCTAAAAACGATACCCTTACTCCATACTTATACGTCAACTGCCCTGTCGGTTGCAACTGTAATTTATGTGTCCCGCCGCTTGAGTTATTTGTCGGCTTTGTTTTTTAAGGAAAAATGCTATAATGAGCCTTGTATTCTTTGGAATTATGTTGTGGTGCCATGAAATGATAATTTTGCAGGTAAGGAGTAAACAAATGACTCTAAGACCAATTGCGGTGGTTTGTTGCTTGATTTTGTCTCTTGTTGCGGGGCGGGGACAAGCGGAGGTGATTTACCTCAGCACCATAGAAGACCTGCAAAAGATTGGGAATGATGACGCCTATCCCCTGAACGGCACCTATGCGCTGGCGGGGGATATTGATGCTACAGGTACGGTGCTTTGGAATGACGGCGCCGGGTTTATTCCCCTGGGTGTTTACAACTATTTTTCCCAAAGCACGTCATTCAAGGGGATTTTGGACGGTCAGGGACATGTCATTATCGGCCTTACCATCAATCGGCCGGAGGAGGATTTTGTCGGGCTTTTTTCTTATGTGGGCAATGGAGGTACCATCAGGAACCTGGGTATCCGGGGCGGGACCATAACAGGACGGTACCGGGTAGGGGCGTTGGTTGCCATGAGTGACGGCGGGATTTTCGAGGATTGTTTTGTGAATGTATCGGTTTCAGGCGGATCGCTGGTGGGCGGGCTTGTCGGTTCCAAGGGGTTCGGATCTATCAGCCGGTGTCATGCTCTGGGCGAAGTTCATGGGACGGACCGATTCGTGGGCGGCCTGATCGGGCGCAATGGCGAAGGCCTTCAAAATAGTGTTCTCCTGGATTGTTTTACAAGGATGACCGTAACCGGCGGCTACGAGTATGCGGGCGGCCTGGTTGGGGTCAACAACAGCATCATCGGGAATGCGTATGCTGCGGGCGCGGTTACGGCCGATGAAGGAGCCGTTTCTGTCGGAGGGTTTGCGGGTGAAAATAGCGGTGCCATCACTGCCTGTTATTGGGACAGGGAAGTGAGCGGACAGACTCAGAGTGCCGGTGGCGAGGGGCGCACCACCACCGAAATGACTTCCCCCCATGAGGAAAACACTTTTGTGGGCTGGAATTTTACGGACATCTGGATTGAGGACACGGATGCGGCGCTGAACAAGGGGTATCCTTACTTGCAGGCCAGTTCCCCTGTGCCCCCCCAGGCTGCGGATGCCAATGAAGATTTCCGTTTGGTGATGAGTGAGGTCCTGGCCTATCTTGCGGGGTGGCAACAGGGCACAAACTCGATGGCGGATGCCATACGTGCCGTTTACCTCTGGCAGCGCGGTGAATACTACAAGTACCTTCCGACGGCCATGCCGCCGCTATGCTGGGACCTGATAACACCATGATCCTGTGAAAACAATAGTCTGGTAATAGGGCTCTCCCCGCAGGAATCATGGGGGCGGTCGTTACTATCCTGAAATGCACGGAGTGGAAACTGAATATGTCACGTGGTTGGAGAAGGGCGGCTTTTTTATTGCTTGTTCTGGCAATTGCGGTAGCAGTCTACAGGCTTTTTCTACCGGACTTGTGGCCTGTCGCGTATGCGCCAACCGTATCGGAGCCGGTTGGTGATCGTGAAATAAAGACGCCCCCCCCTCCCTTGAATATTTCAGGCGAATGGAATACCTATCACGGCGACCATACGTTAACAGGGGTGGCGGAAGGCGGAATTCAGGATATTCTGACCGTGTCCTGGCACGCCGTGACCGGCGCCCCCGTGGAACAGCCACCGGTCATTTCGGGCGGTCGGATCTTTACCGTTACCGCGCGTCCCGAGGTGTTTGCCTTCGGGCTTGACGGGCAATTGATCTGGCGCAGGGAGCTTGTTCCGGACACGGCCGCCGAAAACGCCCCCAAAACACTCTATGTGGATGCGCCCATTGCCGCCGTGGACGGCATGGTTATCGTTGCAACGGACAGCGGCCTTGTCGTGGCCTTAAGCGCGGATACGGGCGTGGAGATTTGGCGTGCTCTCCTGGAGGGACCCGTTCATGGCACGCCAAATTACTATCCCGGCGCGGGAGTCCTTTATGTTCTGGAGCAGGAAACCGGCGCATTGGCCTGCCTCGAGGCTGGAACCGGCCGGCAACGCTGGCGCTCGACCGCCGTGGACCGGGCGGATGGTTCGCCCGGTACGGCGGCAGGTATTGCGGTCTATGGCAGTTGCGCGTCCGCCCTGCACCTTATTGCCACGGACAAGGGGGAAAAAATAGGGGACATCGCCATTGAGGGCGGCGGCGGTCAGGTGGCCGGAGGAGTGGCGGTTCACGGAGATTTTGCCTATTTGGGGTGCCGGGACGGTAGGGTCATGCGGGCGAACTTGAAAGAGGCCTCCCTGGTGTGGCTGCAATCAATCAGCGAGTCGGAAGTATTCTCCACGCCCGCGGTGAAAGACGGCTGGGTTGTTGTCACCTCCCTCGATGGGGTGTTGCATGCGTTGGACCGTGAAACCGGGGCGGTCCGCTGGAAACACGAATTGGGCGGGGAACCCGCTTCCCCTGTCATCGCCGGGGACAAAGTAGTCGTCACATCCGACGATACCGTGTTTCTCGTAAGACTGGCGGACGGCTCGCGGGTTTGGGAAATGCGGATGGCGGGGTTTATCAGTGCGCCGGCTGTAATAGAAAACCTGGTTGTCGTGGGTTGTGAAGATGGGACACTGATTGCCCTGGGGCCGATGGCCCCGGGGGAACAGTCGTCTCCGGCTTCATGAAGAGTTCAATCTTTAGTGCCGTATCGAAAAATTTCGATCATCAAAAACAAGAAGTTGTATGTTGTTCACGCTTTAGCGTGCTTCTCGAAGCCTGGACGTGATCTGCACGCTAAAGCGTGAACAACATACCTTGAAAACATTTTCTAGATTGTGGACCCTGCGCAACTGCTTCAAATGGAAGCATGAACTTTTATAGTGCTTATTGCGGCGCTATTTGTTCCGTAATATCAACACACCATAACGTTGCCGGACAGCTGCTTTTTCTGTACACTAACGTATGTACGGCGCTCACTCATGACGTGATGCGCAACGGCAAACATCCAAGGTCGCAGGAGAATTTCAGATGACTACCAACCCGCCGCTGCTTGAGGTCTCCGGGGTTGTCAAGGAGTATCCGACGGCGGCGGCGCCGCTCCGGGTGCTGGACGGGGTGGATTTTTGCCTGGACGCCGGGGAATCCGCGGCGATTGTGGGACCGTCCGGTTGCGGGAAGAGTACGCTGCTCAATGTGATGGGAACCCTGGATCAGCCGGACGGGGGATGGGTGCGTATTCGCGGCCACAATACGGCCTCCATGACCGACATGGAACTGGCCCGGCTGCGGAATCGGGAAATTGGTTTCGTTTTTCAACTGCATCACCTGCTTCCTCAATGCACGGTGCTTGAAAATGTGCTGATCCCCTCTTTTGCGCGGACATCGAAAGCGGGTACGGATGTACGGGAACACGCCCTGCATCTGCTCGAGCGTGTCGGTCTGGCGGACCGGCGGGATCACCGGCCCGGCGAATTATCGGGCGGTGAATGCCAGCGCGCCGCGGTGGCTCGGGCGCTGATAAACAGCCCGGCGCTGCTGCTTGCGGACGAGCCCACCGGTGCGTTGAATGAAGAGGCTGCGGCATCCCTGGCCGGGCTGCTGGTGGAATTGCGTGATGAGCAGGATATGGCCATCGTGATTGTTACGCACGCACGCCCCATTGCCCGGTGTTTCGGCGCGATTTTCGTGTTGAATCACGGGCGGCTGGCCCGGGAGGCCGGACCATGAGCCTGGCCGGATTGATCCTGCGAAGTATTCAATATCACTGGCGGCTGCATTTGGGCCTGCTGGCGGGGGTGGTTATCGCCTGTGCTGCCCTGACCGGCGCCCTTGCCGTAGGGCATTCGGTTGAAAGAACCCTCTATGAAATTGCCGCGACACGCCTGGGGCGCATATCCCATGCCCTCGATTGGGGGCCCCGGTATTTTGATGCTGCGCTGGGTGATGCGATTCTGGACGCCTTGGGTGCGGCCGGCGATGCGGACCCCGCGCACGAAGTCGCGGCCGCACTCTTCCTGACCGGTGTGGCGGAATCCGTGCCGGAACGGGCCGGCGCTGACAGCCGCATGAACCGCGTGCGAGTGTACGGCACGGGCGAGGCCTTCGGGCGTCTGGTCAGTTCCAGTGGCGAGATGGCGTGTCCGGCCCCTCAGGAGGCGCTGATCAACGAGGCGGTGGCGCGGCGGCTGTCGCTCAAGCCCGGCGATGATCTGATACTGCGCATTCCCAAAGCTTCCCAGATGCCTGCTGAAGCGCCTCTGGCAGCGCGCAGGGAACGCGATGCTGCCGTGGCCCGGGTGCGGGTGATTGACATTTTACCAGACGCCCGGGGCGGCCGGTTTTCTTTGGCGGCGGAGCAGGCCATGCCCGCCAATGTTTATGTAGACCTGCAGTGGCTCGGCGAACTGGTCGGCCTTGCCGGGAAGGCCAATCTGCTTCTTGCCGGAGAAGATTTTAGAGATGAGACGCTGCAGGCCGCGCTGAACGAGGGGTGGCGGCCGGACCAGGCCGGGTTACGGTGGCGTACCCATCCGTCCGGAGTGGTCCAGCTGGAATCGGACCGGCTGTTTCTCGAAGAGGCCGTGGTACGTGCGGCCCTGGAAGCGGGGCCGGGCCAACCGCAGCTGACTTACCTGGTGAACCATATCGGGCTGGGAACGCGCGCTACCCCCTATTCTTTTGTTGTGGCGGGTGCGGCGCCGCCGGATACGCCGGAAGGCGCCGTGTGCATCCATCAATGGCTGGCCGATCGGCTGGGCGCGTCGGTGGGGAGCAGCTTGAACCTCTCCTGGTATGTGCCCTTGCCGTCGGGCGATTTCACGGAGCGTGGCACGGAAGCGCCTGTTCACAAAATCCTCCCCATGGAGGCGATGACCGTTGAACGTGATTTGGCGCCTCATTTTCCCGGCCTGACCAATGTGAACAGTTGCCGGGACTGGGATATCGGCCTGCCTTTGGACGAGGCACAATTGGAGGACAAGGAAAATGAAGCCTATTGGAAGGCCTTTGGCCAGACGCCGAAATTGCTGACCACCTTTGAAACAGGAAGCGCATGGTGGGGCGGCCTTTACGGTTCGGTCACGGCCGTCCGCTTTTCTGAGGGTGTTCTGACGGAAGAGGGATCGTCCCGGGCGTTGCGCTCCTGTTTGCGGCCGCAGGACCTGGGGCTGGCGTTCCTTCCCGTGCGGGATGCTTCGTTGCAGGCCGTGGAGGAAGCCGTGGATTTTGGCGCGCTGTTCGGCGGCATGGGCTTGTTTCTCATCGGGGCGGCCCTGATATTGCTTGCGCTGCTTTACGCGCATGGTCTCCAGACACGCACCGCCGAGATGGGCACGGTATTGGCAAGCGGTTGGCCTCCTGGCCGCATGCGTGCCTGGCTGCTGTCGGAGTCATTGCCCGGTATCGTCATCGGCGCGGTGGCGGGCGCGGCGGGCGGTGTGGTCTATGCACGAATGTTATTATACGGGCTGGCCCGCTTCTGGCCCGATGCGGTGGCAGGCACCCCCGTGCGGCACCATGCCGTGCCTCCAGCACTCCTGGCGCAGGGGATGCTGATGACCGCCGCCTGTGTGCTGGCGGTGTTTGCCGTGGGGGTGCTGCGCGCCGGCCGCCTGCCGATACGCGAATTGCTGCATCGGGATTTCAGTGCCCCTGCTGTCGTCCGCCGCGGCGTGGACCGTTTATTTGGGGCGGCGGCCCTGGCGGTTGCGGCGCTCGCCGTGTGGGCATTGTATAGGGCGTTTCTGGGCGAATCTCGGGACCTGACACCTTATTTCTTTTTATCCGGCGCGGCGCTTCTGGCGGTTTTCTGGTTCACCATCGCTGTTTTCCTGGGGTATTGGCGGCGGCGGCCCGCGCCCCTGCGGCCGCGCCTGTGGAAAATCAGCCTGAGTAGACTGGCCCGGCGCCGAAGCCGCACCTTGGGCGTGGCGGTCGTCGCGGGGGCCGGCATTTTCATGATCCAGTCGGTGGTGTCCATGCAGGCTGCCATGAACTTCCCTGTCGAACAGCGCGATTCCGGCACGGGCGGCTTCTCGGTGTTTGCCGAAACGACCCTGCCCGTGAAACCAGACGGGGGGAAAATCCTGGGAGTGCCTGAAAGCGCGGTGGTCCCGCTGCGCGTCCGTGATGGCGATGACGCGGGCTGTCTGAACCTGAACCGGGCGCGGGAACCCCGGATTTACGGCGTGGACCCGGACGCCCTGGCGGAGCGCGGCGCTTTTGCCGCCCCCGAGGAGGCCGAAGCCTTATGGGCGCTGTTGCGGCAACCCCTGGAAGAAGGTATCTTTCCCGCGCTGGTGGGAGATGCGGATACGGCTTTGTGGGGGCTGCAGGCCGAAACGGACCCGATACACGGCACGGAGTATATTTATCAGGATGACAAGGGACAATCGGTACGCCTGCGCGCCGTAGGTAAATTGCCCATGCGTCTTTCCCTGTTTCAGGGCAGTCTCCTTGTTTCCGAAGCGCATTTCATGCGTCTGTTCCCCAACGAAGGCGGCTATCGGGCGTTCTTGATAGAGGCGACGCAGGCCGTCGAGACCGCCGACGGACTCGAACGTCAGTACGGTCGGCTGGGCATGGAGGCGGCGCCTTCCGAAGATCGCCTGCGGGGCTTTTACGCGGTGGAACGGGCCTATCTCACCATGTTCCTTATCCTGGGTGCTTTGGGCATGATGCTGGGCGCCGGCGGCGCGGTCGTCATCGTGCTGCGCAGCCTCGCCGAACGGCGTGCCGAGTTCGCGCTGCTCCTGGCCATCGGATTTACCCCGAAGGCCATCCGTCGCGCGTCCATGGCGGAAAACGCCGGGTTGCTGGGCCTCGGCCTCCTTTCGGGAAGTCTCGCCTCGGGGATAGCCGCACTGCCCCTTTTCCTGCAGGCGCGGCACACATTCGATTATGGCAGCCTCAGCGTTGTTCTCGCCACTATTCTCCTGACCTATCTTGTCGCTGTCCTGGTTGCTACCCGGCTATTTCTGGCCCGAATACCCTTGGACGCCCTGCGGAAGGAATAAACGATTGTAACGCAAGCAATGTCCTGTTACCGTCCTGGGAACACCGCTCCCCAGAGCGGCAGGACCATGGGTATGGATGGGACGTGAGAGAAAGACTCAGCCAAAGCTTTGGATGGTTATAATTCAGGTTTTTTATTCCTGTGGTTTGCCGCTCTGGGAAGCGGCGTTTCCAGGTTTTAAGACTTTTGAGGTTGCGCCAAAGGTAACCCTTCTTCCAGGCGAAGTCCCGGACGAAGTGTGGTTCCTGCGGCCCCTTGTGGCCTCCAAGTCCCCGGATAAAATCTTCTGAACTTGACTATATATTTCTTAGGCTTTAGGCTAAAAGCCGAGTCACTATCCGTCTAACAAAAATTGTAAAGTATGTAATTGCATTCCAATATTTTGTTTGACTTCCAATCCTTTTTCACATACAATAAGATTGTGATAAAAACTATCAGAAGGATGTTTCAGAGTCCGGGCACCCCAAGGGAAATGGAATGAGCGAGGCGGATATAAAAGGCAGGGCCCCGTTGCGGGAGTTCCAGAAACCGTGTGATATAAAGTACATCAGGGTAAGGGGGAGGTCCCGTGTCGCAGGTCCCGATATATAGCCCATTTCCGGGCGGGTCTTCCCGGCCGCCTCTTTAACCGTTAAGTTGCGCAGGATGTTCATGCCGTGTGGCATGGTAGAAATAACAATATTTGAAGGAGCGATGGGGTATGTGCAGCAAAGCTAATACACGCAGATTGGCAGTGTTTTTTACAGTTACTGGGATAGTCTTAATGACGGCAACTGCCCGGGCCACCCTCGACAGCGGCGAAAAGAGCAAGGGCGATAAAGCAAACGAGGCGGTGCGCACCATAAGCGGCAACACGGCAACCATTGTAGTTACGGCAACAGGTGTCAGTGTCTGGGGGGTTGAGGATTATATCCCGGCGGGCTTGGAATATGTTGTGGGCAGCATGACAGGTTCCAATGGCGCCTATGATGCCTCCAACCGAAAAGTATCTTGGTGGGGGATGGGGGCAACGCTTCCCGCCACAGTCAGCTATCAGGTCACGGGTCCCGATGGTAGTTATGTGATTACAGGGGGCAACGCCAGTTTTGATGGGCCTACTCAGCCGATCACAGGTGATAATACATTTATTATAGGCGGCGCTGAAGGTGAGCCGCCCGTCGAAGGCGAAGGTGAGGCGCCTGTGGAAGGCGAGCCGCCCGTACCGCATCCGGGCGATTTGAATCTCAATTACCGGATTGGTCTTGGCGAAGCCTTGACTTATCTTACGGGCTGGCAACAGGGTCTCAATCCCATCGGTTATGCCATCCGCGGCGCGTACCTGTGGCAGAATGGTGAATACTATACCTATGACGCCGAGGAGGCGCCACCGCAATGCTGGGTATTGACCGGCACGGGCGAGGGGGAACCAGAAATCGAGGGCGAAGAAGAAGGCGAAATCGAGGGCGGGGCTGTGCGCACCATAAGCGGCGCCACGGCTGCGATAGTGGTGACGCCCGCTGCCGGAACGAACATCTGGGCCGCGCAGGACTATCTCCCGGAAGGTTTGACCATTTCCAACATTACGGGTTCCAACGGGATGTGGGACCCCATAAACCGGAAAGTATCCTGGTGGGGCTTGGGAGCCGACGCGGTAACGCTCAGTTATGAAGTAAACGGAATCGGAGGTACGTATTCTGTTTCAGGCCAGATCGGTTTTGACGGTCCCTTTGAGGCTATCACCGGCGATGATACGTTTACTTTAGACGAACCGGATTGTGATGACGGGGATGCCTGTACGATAGATAGCTGGGACCCTGTGGAAGAAACATGTGTTAATGTCCCGATTAACTGCGATGACAGCAACGCCTGCACAATTAACCTTTGTGACCCGGCGACGGGCTGCGTGTATACGCCGATTGACTGCGACGATGGCGTGGCATGTACAGTAGACACGTGCGACCCGGCGACGGGCTGCGTGAATACGCCGGATGACACGTTGTGCGATGATGGCGTGGCGTGTACGATTGATACATGCGATGCGGAACTGGGCTGCCAATATGTACCGAACGATACACTTTGCGATGACGGTATTGCGTGCACGATGGATACATGTGACCCGGCCATGGGCTGCGTGTATACACCTATTTGTGAAGGAGAGCCCATCGAAGGGGAAGGTGAACCGCCTTTTCAAAACCACCCGGCGGATATGAATGCGGACTGGCGCATGGTAATGAGCGAGGTCATCGCCTATCTTACCGGCTGGCAGCAGGGCGGTAATCCCATAGGTTATGCGATCCGTTCCACCTTCTTGTGGCAGGTAGGCGAGCTTTATTCTTATAACGCCCTTTTATCACCTCCCTTTTGCTGGGTAGGATATGCCGAAGATGAAGAGGATGGTACCAGCGTCGTGCGAACCATCAGCGGTACTGGATCTACCATTACTATAACGCCTTCGTCCGGTGCTATTGCCTGGGGTATTGAAGAGCATATTCCCGCAGGGCTGACCGTGTCGAACATTACAGGATCTAATGGGTTCTGGGATGCTATAAATCGTAAAATAACCTGGTGGGGCTTGGGCAATTTACCCGAGACGGTCGGCTATGAAGTGACCGGGATGGATGGTGTCTATGTAGTTGCCCCCGGGGAAGCCAGTGCAAATGGTTCTACGATAGTTATTTCCGGCGATACCGCTTTCACAATAGGTGAAGGCGAACATGAGTGCGACCCGGATCTGACACCGCCGGTATTGGAATGCACGGATATCACACTGCAACTGGATGATGCCGGTACGGCCAACTTGTTCTCCGCGTCCGTGTTGTACACGACGGAGGCGATTGTAGGGCTTTTTGATTATTGTGACGGCGCTTATGATGACGACCCGGCGGCTTTTGATATTGTGGCAGATGTTGATACGTTTACTTGTGCGGATATTGTCGCTCCGGTACCGGTTGAAATTTCCGCTACGGATAGTTCGGGGAATCAAAATTCCTGTAGCTTTACGGTTACGCTGGTGGATCCGCTGGGCGCGTGTGCGGTGCATTGTGATGACGGTTACGCTTGCACGATAGACAGTTGGGATCCGGTGGCGCTCCAATGTGTCCATACCCTGGTGGATTGTGACGATGGCAATGTGTGCACAATAGATGAGTGTGACCCAGCGAGTGGTTGTGTTTATACCGATGTAGATTGCGATGACGGCGATGTGTGCAACGGCCTTGAGACCTGCGACCCGGTGACGGGCTGCAGGGCGGGTACGCCGCTGGACTGCGATGACGGTATCACGTGCACGATAGATGAATGCGATCCAATGTGGGGTTGCACGAACACGCCGAATGACTGGCTTTGCGACGACGGTGATGCCTGTGACGGTGTAGAGATGTGCCTTCCGCTGATCGGTTGTGTGGAGAATGAGCCGCTGGATTGCGATGATGGTGATGCGTGTACGACCGACAGTTGCGCCCCGGTGATGGGATGCGTACATACACCAGTGGAGTGCGATGACGGGAATCCCAATACTATTGATACTTGTAATCCCACGACGGGGTGTATATATACGCCGATCCTGTGTGACGATGGTAACGCGTGTACCGACGATAGCTGGGACCCCATCGCGAGTCAATGCGTCCATGTGTCGGTGGAGTGCGATGACGGTAATGCGTGCAACGGTGTGGAGACATGCGATCCGGTGGTCGGTTGCGTAGCGGGTATACCGCTGGTCTGTGACGATGGCAATTTGTGCAACGGTGTGGAGACGTGCGACCCGGTGGTGGGTTGCGTTGCGGGTATACCGCTGGTCTGTGACGATGGCGATTTGTGCAACGGTGTGGAGACGTGCGACCCGGTGGTGGGTTGCGTTGCGGGTGTGCCCCTGGACTGCGATGATGGGAATCCCAATACTATTGATACCTGTAATGCCGCAACGGGGTGCATACATACGCCAACAGGTGACTGCGATGACGGCGATGCGTGCACCGACGATTCTCAGGACCCCATCACCTTGGTATGTGTACATACGCCGGTGGATTGTGACGACGGTGACGCGTGCACCGATGACGGTTGCGCCCCGGCGACGGGTTGTGTAAATGCACCTATCAATTGTGACGATGGAGATTCCAATACCAGCGATACTTGTGATCCCGTGACGGGTTGCGTGCATACGCCGATGAGTCCTTGCGACGATGGCAATGTGTGCACCGACGATTCTCAAGACCCCATCACCTTGGAATGTGTGCACACGCCGGCAGATTGCAACGATGGCAATGCGTGCACTGATGACAGTTGCGATCCGGCGACGGGCTGCATCCATACGCAGAGAAACTGCAGCGACGGAAATGCGTGTACTTTGGACGCCTGTGTGGCCGGTGATTGTACCCATACCCCGATATCGTGTAACGACGGCAACGTGTGCAATGGTGTGGAGACGTGCAACGCCGTGACAGGGTGTGTGTCCGGTACGTCGCTGAACTGTGATGATGGCAACGTATGTAATGGCGTGGAGACCTGCGACCCGAGCAGCGGCTGCAAGCCGGGCACGCCGAAGGTGTGCGATGATGGCGACGCCTGTAATGGTGTAGAGATATGTGACCCGGCCAGCGGCTGCAAGCCGGGCACGCCGATGGTGTGTAACGATAATAACGCCTGCACCACAGACGGCTGTGTGGGCGGCAAATGCGTTAATACACCGAAGATCTGCAACGACAATAATGCATGTACGACAGACGCTTGCGATCCAAAAACAGGTGTGTGCGCCTTCACTCCTGTCAATTGTGATGACCAGGACCCCTGCACGGAAGACGCCTGTAACCCGTCATCCGGTTGTACTCATACATGGACCTGTGAGGAAGGGGAAGCGTTGCCGGATTACGAAGTGACGCGCTATATCGAGGACTGGCTTTACACGCCGGGCGAGGTGGTTCGGGTAAGTTTGCGGATTACGACGAGAAATAATGCGGCGGCGAGCACGATGACGCTTGCGGAGCAATGGCCGTCCGGCTGGAGTTTTGTGGGCCTGGTGGATGCGCCGTCGCAGGTAACGGCCGCGGCGGGCAAGCCTACGTTTACGGTTGCCCTGGGCGCCGGATTTCCGTCCTATTTCGTGTTTGACTATGAGATGCGCGCGCCGAAAAAGGCCCGGGATCGGGTTCGCATAAGCGCCGTCCCTGAAGCGGACTATGGGAATGCCGGCCGGGTGGTTTTCTCCGAGGTGATCACGGATATCTATCCGACCGTGGTGCCGGACGAATCTTTTATTGACCAGTACATGGAACAGCTGCAAATCCAGAGCGAAGAGGAGGGCTGGACGTTCGATATTGCGCCCACGGAGCTGCTGCTGCTGCCGACGGAGAATCTTTGCGGCACCTACGAATACATGCAGCCTGCAGGGGAGAAGCAACTGGGGCCCTTCCTTTACAAGGATGACACCATAGATCTGCCCGCAAAACTGGACTATCGCAAGAAACGGAAACTTATCCCGGTGCGTGACCAGAATCCCTGTGGCAGTTGCTGGGCCTTTTCCCTGGTGGGCGTGGCGGAAAATCAGATTGCCCTTCTGGACAATCAACTGGTGGATATTGCGGAGCAGTGGTTTGTCAATTGTAACGAGAGCAACTATAACTGTAAGGAAGGATGGTTCCCCTATAAAGTATTGTCAGGAGAG
>JAEAMG010001538.1_pt1 | contig 17164 bp, 3 predicted proteins | sample 8958741 | NCBI WGS metagenome assembly JAEAMG01 (sample SAMN16933256, study PRJNA681125) | bioreactor sludge metagenome | isolation source: anaerobic bioreactor treating anionic surfactant - SDBS | place: India: Bengaluru | collected 2019-02-28 | reverse complement strand
TTCCGCCGCCTTAATCAAGCGCCTTCTCACCTTTGCGCGGCAGAAAACGGGCGTAAGCGGCCCGTTATATGTAGCCCCGCTGCTTCAGGAGCAGGTGGAACTCCTGCGTAAGCGTTTGCCGGATAATATATTTTTGAAAGATACCATAGATGAGGAAAGCGAAGTCATTACGGCGGAGTTGGGCGCCTTTGAAGGGATGGTGGAAGGGCTGGTGGATAATGCGGTCCGCGCCATGCAGCCCGGTGGAGGAGAACTCGAAATCACGCTTGAAAATGTGATTCTTGAAAGGGAAAGACAGGTAGCCACCGGAATCCTTGCGCCTGGCAGCTACGTTCTGTTGAGTGTATCCGATACGGGGTACGGCATGGAACCCTCTGTTCAGCAGCGCATCTTTGACCCCTTTTTTACCACGCGGAAAATGGGGGAAGGGATCGGGATCGGTCTCACCGAAGTGCACGGGAACGTGCGTCGGGCCGGTGGCCACATTGGCGTGGAAAGCATCCTTGGCCGGGGAACCCGTATAGATATCTACTGGCCCTGGGCCGCGCAAAAAGTTACCGTTCCGCCGGCAGTCCGTCCATCCATTTCAGGCGCCGGTCTTTCCGTGCTTTTGATAGACGATACGGATGACTTCGTGACCTTGATTAGGATGGAGCTTATGCAGAATGGGTTCAAGGTGTACGCGTTCCGAGACCCCGAAAAAGCCATCAAGCAAATCAGAGACAATCTCGCTTGTGTGGATGTCGCCGTGGTGGATTACATTATGCCGGGAATGAGCGGCGCGGAGGTGGCCCAGGCGTTGCACGACCTGCGGCCTGACTTGCCCCTCGTATTGCTCACCGGTTATTCCAGTGATATTACCCGGGAAAACGCGCGGGAATATGGTTTTCAGGAGGTGGTTGAAAAGCCGGTACGGATGGGAGTCCTTCCCGGCTTGTTGACGAAACTGGTCCGCGGAAATTGAATGCCGGGGAAAGGAGGGCGCCGACGTTCATAAAGCGGCGTTGTGTAACGCGCCAGGGGCACTTCAGTCTTCGAGCCTTTCCCTGACAAAGAACGCCCAAATCCGCACGTAAGAAAAAGAGTTGTTGGCGTAAAGCCAATAAGGACAAGGATCGTAGAAGCGGCATCCTGCCGCTTTACATCAAGAAGTCCATACGGGCCGCAGTTACGCTGGAAGCCGCAGGATGCCGCTTCTACGATCCCCGCCATTCCTTACGTGCGGATTTGGAGAACGCATACCTTGTTGTGGCCAACACCTGCGTCAGGTATAATGGGCCCGGCCGAAATACGGAAATAAAGCATGAAACGCATATACCACCTCCTTGTGTTCTGTCTGCTGTGTACTGCCGCAGGCGCTCGATTATCCTTTGCGTACGCCGAAGAACCGGAAGAGCAGGATGGATTTCGAAGCGTCGTCGAGGAGGACTGGCGCCGGCAGGAAACGCGGCTGGGACGTGAAGCGGGCAGTATCGCGTCGCTGGAGGCCGCGTTGGCGCGTGCCAAAACCTTGTGTGCGGATCTGGCACCGGAGGAGGGACAGAACCGGCTCGCTTACTTTGCGGGCGAGGTCGCCCGCGCGGGAACGATGGATGCCGCCCGGCGCGCCGTCCTCTATTATGAACTGCGCTGGTTCACGCGAGAAATAGCGCTGCAAAATCCGCTGGTCGCGGACACGCCTCTTGTTTTCATGCAGCGCCGGCGTTTCATCTGCCAGATGCTGCATGAGTACCTCGGCTATTATTATGACTACGGGGACATCGAGGGCGGCGGCATTTATGCGCTGGAGCGCCCCGGCAGGTCGTTTGACGCCCGCGAACTGGTCGGGGGCCGGCTGCCGCGCGGCAATTACACCACGCTGGCCCTGTCTTATGATGCGAAGACTCTTTATTTCGCCTTCGCGCCCCGCGCTAACGGCGAGAAGCCGGATTTCTATTCCAAAGAACGGCGCTGTTTCCACCTGTACGCCATGGACGCCGACGGGGCGAACCTGCGCGCATTGACCGACGGCCCCGACGATGACTTCGATCCGTGCCCGCTGCCCGATGGCGGTATTGCCTTCATGTCCACCCGGCGCGGCGGCTTCACGCGCTGCAACAATCCCTGGGAACCGTTGCCCGCCCACACGCTGCACCGTCTTGACCCGGACGGCGCCGTTCGTCGCCTTTCCTGCCATGAGACCAGCGAATGGCATCCGCAGGTGTTGCATGACGGGCGCATCGCCTATATCCGCTGGGACTACGTGGACCGGTCGGCCGCCCATTTTCACGGCATCTGGACCACCAATCCGGACGGCACGGAAACGCGGCAGGTCTTCGGCAACTACACGCAGCGCATCAACGCGTGTTACCAGCCCCACCCCGTGCCCGGCTCGAAACGGCTGGCCTTTCTCGCCGGGGCGCATCACGCCAATGTAGGCGGCTCGCTCGTGTTGTTCGATCCCGCGAAGGCGGCCTTCGATCCGGTGACCGGCGAGGATGATTTCGTTTCCATTGAAGCGCTTACGCCGGAAGTCTGTTTTCCGGAGACGCCTGACGTGTGGCCCGAATCGTATTTCCACAGTCCCTGGCCCCTTTCGGAAGACTATTTCCTCGTCAGTTTCAGTTTCGACCCCCTTCCCGGTATGAGCGCACTGACGGAAGAAGACACCGAAACGGGCCTCTACCTCTTCGACCGGTTCGGCAACCTCGAACTCCTCTACCGGCGGCCCGGCATCTCGTCCATGTATCCCATCCTCAGGAAGCCGCGTCCGGCGCCGCCCGCGCTGCCGAGCCGGCTCGATCCCGGCTTGGGCGATACCGGCGAGTTTCTGCTGGCCAACGTGTATGAAAGTTTTCTGCCTTTTCCGAAGGACCGGCCTATCCGCGCCCTGCACCTCTATCAACTGCTGCCCAAAAGCGAAACCCACGTGGCCAACCAGCCGCGCATCGGCTACGCGAACGCCGAGTCCGCGCGCATGCTGCTGGGCTCGGTGCCCGTCGAGGCCGACGGTTCCGCACGGTTTCGCGCGCCCGCGGGCAAGCCGCTCGCCTTTCAGGCCATTGACGCCTCCGGCCGCGCCGTACAGGGCATGCGCAGCGCCGTCTACCTGCAGCCCGGCGAACGACGCAGCTGCGTAGGGTGCCATGAATCCCCCGACCGCTCCGGTAATACCGCCGCGGGAAAACAGATCGCCTTCCGCCGCGAGGCTTCGGAGATTATGCCTGGCCCTGACGGTTCCAGGCCCTGGAGTTTTCCCCGGCTGGTCCAGCCCATTCTGGATGCCCATTGCGCACGATGCCACGAAGGCGGCGGCACCGCCAAACCGGTCATGAGTACCGCCGCCGCCGACATTTTTACCGAGGCTTACACCGCGTTACAACCCTTCGCGCGCTGGTATGAATGGGGCGGTAACAGTATCAGTGTCATTGTCACCCGGCCCGGAGAGATGCCCGCGGATGTGAGCCCGCTGACGGCGATTCTACACGACGCGAATCATGCGGCGGAACTGCGCCTGTCTGATGCCGAATGGCGGACCTTGTACCTCTGGCTTGATGGCAACGCCGCCTTTTATGGAAGTTATTCACAGCCGGAGCGGCTCGCCCAATTTGCGGGCGAGGCCATACCGCCGCCCGCGCTGCAATAAAAACAGCGGTTGATTTTGGAAGTTTTTGAATCAAAGGACATAAAGGACTCAAAGGACATAAAGGACTGTAGAGCACACCGCGGATAGGTATCTCCTTTAAGTCCTTTATGTCCTTTGGGTCCTTTCTTTCAAGGATCTGCCCGCATCAAAACCCTGTCGCACCCCTGGAATCATGGCCATGCCCCACGACATAGACGCTTCTCAGCAAACCCTCGATCTCTTGCTCCACCAAATCCGCGCCTGCCGCTGCTGTGCCGGGTTCCTGCCCTTCGAACCCCGCCCGGTGCTGCGTGCGCGGGTCACCGCACGCCTGTTGATTGTAGGACAAGCACCCGGGACCCGCGTGCACGAGACCGGCATCCCCTGGAACGACCCGAGCGGCGACCGGCTCCGCCTGTGGCTGGGATTGGACCGGGACACGTTTTACGATGATTCCCGTATTGCCATCATACCCATGGGACTGTGTTACCCTGGACGTACTCCTCGAGGCGGGGATTTGCCGCCCCGGTCGGAATGCGCGTCTCTTTGGTTGCCCAAACTGTTGCCCTTGTTACCCCATATAAAATTAACTGTGTTGGCGGGCGCCTACGCCCAGCGGGGATATCTCGGCAACAAAGTGAAATCCACCCTGATGAAAACCGTCTGGGATTGGCGTGACTATGCGCCGGAATATATTCCCCTGCCTCACCCTTCCTTCCGGAACAATCGCTGGCTCCGGGACAATCCCTGGTTTGAGGCGGAACTGCTTCCCGTACTGAGAGTGCGTGTACAAGACCTGCTCCGAACATAAACGCCACCCGTACCATCCTACACGCATTATCCCTTAACTCGGAAGTATTCATAAAGACCAACGCGGGCGTTGCCCGCAACCCACTTGTGAGCAGCAAGTACGGAGCAAAAAATGGGACTGCCTCCGGCGCACGTGAAGACTATGAATGTTGTAGCCGAACTTAAACTGCGCCGGAGGCTGTCCCAAATTTTTTGCGGGCCCATGGAACAAGACCGAAAAAAGTGGGACAGTTTCCGCCGCTTGTTCAATTCGTGTATTCCGGTCCAAAATAATGCCATAGTCTAAATGCTTTATCGGGCACTTATGGTAGGATACGGCGGAAACAGTCCCATTTTTTCTCAGGTATGAACACCCCCCCTGACTTCTTATTTTTTATAGGCCCTGTGGGGCGATAAGCTACTACGCTTCGTCCGGGACTTCGCCCGGAAGAAGTGGTGCCTTCGGCGCAATCAGACTGTCCTATACTGGGATCGCTGGCATTCTGCCGGCAGGTGACCTATATACGCCAAGGAGGCCGGCAGGATGCCAGCGTTCCCAGTATTTCAAACTCATAATTAATTGTCAGCGAAATGGCCGTAAGCGCCTAATCAAAATGAACAAGTATTTTTTATGGGGGCACCAACTGAAAACAAAGAATTCGTTTTGTTTCACAAAGTTTACCATGCAATACTCTACAGGATTTCCCTTCGTCTTGGTCCTTGTCATGAGAATAGGGCAGTGTACGTTAAAAGAAGCGTAGCACTTTTATATTAAAGAACATCAATCTTAATAACTTGACTTTGAGACAGATTTAGCGTATACTTATAGTAAACGTGGATGTGTCAATGTGATAATGAAGTAAATTTTAGATAGGTTTGGTTTTATTCGATTGTGGAGTGTACTTTTTATCGGGAAGTTTAATGTGAGGCAGGGAGTAATGCGTAGCAGGCAACCAAGCGATGGGGTACCTTTATATATATACCTACCGCGTGGCAAAGGTGTGTCTTTGCGCGAATGCTCCGAAAAAACAACAACGTAAGGAGTCTTGTGTTATGAAGTCACGTCACTTGTCTATCCTGTTCTTGGTCTGCTTGGCGGCGGCGCTGTTCGGCGCGATGCCGGCGGGCGCGCAAATCTGGCGCGTGGACAAGTCCGCCACCGGCGCCGGTAATGGCACGACCTGGCAGAACGCCTTTACCACGATTCAGCCCGCCATTGATGCGGCGCGTGCCGCAGGCGGTGGCGAGGTGTGGGTCGCGGGCGGGCCGGTTGGTTCTCCCATATTTTATAACGAAACGCGTAATGAAGTGTGGGGCAGTGTCACCGGATCGTTGGTGATGAAGGACAATGTCCAGGTATACGGCGGTTTCGAAGGCTGGCGCGGCGGCGCAGGCAAGCAGGAAACCGCAAGGAACGAGCGCATACGCGCCCAGAATATTGCCGTGATTGACGGTACGACCGCCCGTGGCGGTACGGCAAAGGCCTATCACGTGGTCGTATTCGGCCGCCAGTCGGCCGCAACGGTCAACGCGCGTCTGGACGGATTTCACATCACGGGTGGTAATGCCATCGGCGACGGCTCCAATTATCATACCTATCGCGGCGGCGGCATTTATAACTGGCAGTCCGCGCCGGATGTGGTAGGCTGTTATATATATGGGAACGAAGCGGCCGTCAGCGGCGGCGGCGTGGCCAATGAAGCCAGCGCTATCATCACGGCGAACGCGCAATATATCAACTGCGTCATTGTGGCGAATACGGCCCGGCGCGAGTTGGACAATGTTGGCAGTCCCATCCGCGGCGGCGGCGGCGTATTCAATAACAAATCCGCGCCCCTATTGACCCACGTGACTATTAATGACAACACCACCGGCACGGGTGGCCTTGTACCCGGATGCCCGGTGAATTACGGATTGAACAGCGGCGGTATCTACAATTACAGTGATCGCCAAACCCTGCTGCCCGCAACGGCGCCGCAATTGCTTTCCGGTATTCTCTGGGGCAACACGGGTACGGTCGGTATTGTCAATGAGAATGCTTATGGAACCGGTAATCCACCCGTGATAGGCCCTCCCGTGAACCCGATGGTCGCCACCTACAGCGACATTCAGGGTGGCTATCCCGGGGGGAACCTCAATACCAATCCGAACACGTCCGGCTCGTTCCCCTGGGCTTATCAGATAACCGGCGCACCTTGCGTGGACGTGGGCAGCTCTTCCCAAACGACCGATATTCGCGGCGTGCCGCGGCCTCTGGGCGCCGGGCGCGATATGGGCGCATACGAATACAGCGCGAACGGCCCCGTGGCGGTATGCAAGGCAGCCACGGTGAATCTCAATACCAGCTGCTCGGCCACGATAACGACCACGGATATTAATAACGGCAGCAGCGCCCAGGCGGGCATCTGGAAACTGCAGGCGTCGCAGACCACCTTCGGCAGCGCCGACATTCCCAGCAAGCCGGTGGTGCTTACCGTTACGGACATTCTGGGCCGCCAGGCCACCTGCACCGCCACGGTGACTGTGAACGATCCGATTCTGCCGGTCATCACCTCCTGTCCGGGCGACGTGTTGTTGAACCTGAATGCGGCCTGCCAGGTGGCGGTTCCCGACATGGCCGCCTCGGTCACCGCCACGGATAATTGCGGCATCGCCACCAAGACCCAGGTGCCCGTGGCGGGTACGCTGGTATCCGTGGATACCCAGGTCACCATGACCGTCCGCGATGTCGGTTCGAACGCGGTGACCTGCACGGCCTGGGTACATGTGCAGGATGTCACGCCCCCGCTGATTACGCGGTCGGGCAGCGCCACGCTCAACGTGCAATGCGGTTCGACCTATACCGACGCGGGCGCCACCGCCATGGACAACTGCGACGGCAACCTAACCGGCAGCATCATCACGAACAATCCGGTGAACACTGCGCTTATCGGTTCTTATGTCGTGACCTACAATGTCACCGACAGTTCCGGCAACCCGGCCGCGCAGGTGACCCGCACGGTGAATGTGCAGGATACCATCGCCCCGGTGATCACCTCCTGCCCGGGCGGCCAGACCCTGAATCTGGATGCCGCTTGCCGGGTCGCCATTCCGGATTTGGCTTCCCTCGTGGTGGCCACGGACAGCTGCGGCATCGCCTCGACGGTGCAGAACCCGGCGGCGGGGACGTTGGTGTCTGTGGATACCCTGGTCACTATGACCGTGACCGATTCCGGGGGCAATACCGCCCAGTGTTCGGCCACCATTGACGTGCAGGACGTGACCGCGCCGGTGATTACCCTTATCGGTTCGTCCATTATCAATCATCAGCAGGGCACGCCCTTCTCGGATCCGGGCGCCACGGCCGCGGACAACTGCGACACGGGCCTTGCGGTGGTGGTCGGCGGCGACACGGTGGACGTCAATGCCATCGGCGACTACACGATCACCTACGATGTCACCGACGGTGCGGGCAATCCCGCCCTCCAGGTGACGCGTCTCGTCCGGGTGCGGGATACCCAGAGCCCCTACCTGCTTGACGTGCAGGTGGTGGACGGCTGGACCGTCGCCGTCACCTTTAATAAATCCATGGGCGCCGGCGTGCTGGACCCGCTGAACTACAGCGTTTCCGGTTCGGGCGCGGGCAGCCTCGCGGTCAACCCGGAAAGTGTCGCCCTCGATACGGGCAACATCTACCTGCTGACTTGGCCGGTGTGCGGTGACCTATCCTCCCAGGAGATGTTTAACGGCGGCGATATCACCATCACGGTGGCGCCCGTCGTTCAGGACGCCTCCGGCAACACCATGGACGTCGGCGGCAATGTGATGACGGATGCGGGCGGCGCACTCGGCGTGGCGCCTGTCATTGACACCTGTGCCGCGGACAAGGACTTGGTAGCCGACGCGAATTGTCAGGTCTCCGTGCCCGATATGACCGTGGAAATTATGGCCTCGGATAACTGCTCGGCCGTCGAAAACTTGGTTCTTACCCAGGACCCGGCGGCGGGAACACTCATCGGTGTGGATACCATCGTGACCTTGATGGTTACGGATGAGGCCGGCAATGTGGGGCAATGCACCGCGGCCATAATCCTCCTCGATACGACGGCGCCGTCAGTCACTTCGCATCCCGCCAGCGTGAATGCCATTCTCGACACCAACTGCGAAGCTCTGGTACCCAACCTGCTCCCGGAGGTGGTCGCTTCGGACAATTGCACCGCTTCCGGAAATCTGGTCATTACCCAGGACCCGCCGGCCGGAGCCACCATCACGGAAGACACCGTGGTCACTATCACGGTTGCGGATGAAGACGGGAATGCGACGCAGGTCCAGACCAGCGTCGTCGTCGTGGATAATACGGGCCCCGTCATTACCATCAACGGCGACAACCCGCTGACGGTCGAGTGCGGCGAGCCGATTGCCCTGCCCGGCGCCTCCGCGCTGGACAACTGCGACGGGTCGCGCCCCTTCGGCGTCAGCACGCCGCCCGCGCTGAATGTGAACAGCCCGCGCCCGGGTACGTATAACGTTATCTACAGCTCTACGGATACCTCCGGCAACACCGGCACCGCCACCCTGGTCATCAACGTAGTGGACACAGGTATCCCCGTGGTCACCATCTTCGGGTCCGGCACTCTCACCGTGGAATGCGGTGTGCCGGTCACGACCTTCCCGGGCGCCTCCGCGCTGGACGACTGCGATGGTGCGATTGCCGTATCGCCGACCAACCTCGGCGGCCTGAGCACCGCCCATCCGGCCAAGGGTACGTATACGGTCACCTATACCGCCACGGACGGGGCCGGCAACACCGGCTCGGCTGAATTGCAGGTGGAAGTAACGGATACAAAACTCCCCGTTATCACACGGCTGGGCCCCGCTTTTGTCTATGTGCCCATTGGCGATCCCTATACCGATATGGGCGCGGTGGCCTCCGATGATTGCGATGGCGTGCTCAGCGGCAACATCGTTACGGTCAATCCTGTGGACACCAATAACGTGGGCCTGTACCAGGTGACCTATGATGTCACGGACAGTGAAGGCCTGGTCGCGGTGCAGGTGATACGCAACGTGTGGGTGGGCGACATGACGGAGCCCGACCTGATTAACGTCAGCGTGGAAAGCACCCTGGAAATCTGGGTGACCTTCAATCGGGCCATGTTGGAGACCGGCCCGACCGGTGTGCTGGATCCGACGAACTATACCCTTTCCGGAACGGGTCAGGGTACCTTCAACCCCATTCCGGACAGCGTGACGGCCTACGGTTCCCTCAACCGCTATATCCTGACCTGGACGCGGCCGGATGAAATGTTCAACGGCGGCGACATTACCATCACGGTCAACCCAAATGTGGTTGACAGTGAAGGACACGTGATGCGCCTTAATGTCAATACCCATTTCGAAGGCGGCCTGGGACATGCCCCGGTAATCACCCTGAACGCCGGCGACGAAACGCTCGAGTGCAGCGTGGATGAATTCACCGAAGCGGGCGCCACTGCCATGGACAACGTTGACGGCGAAGTGGCCGTCGTCATCGGCGGCGACACCGTGGACGACCACGTGTCCGGTATTTACGTTATTACTTATGACGCCGTGGACGCCGCGGGCAACGCTTCCCAGAAGACGCGCACGGTGACCGTGGCCGACAACGCCGATCCGGAAATCGCGCTGATTGGCCCGGCCGCCATGAATCTCGAGTGCGGCCTGGAAGCCTACGTGGAGCCGGGCGCTTCGGCCTCGGATGCCTGCGACGGTGATCTGACGGGCGACATTCTCATCAGCGGCGAGGTCAATACGGGATTGCTGGGCGTACATCCGGTTTCCTACAGCGTCGCCGACAACATGGGTAATGCCGCCGTGGTGACGCGTGAAGTCACCGTGGTGGACACCACCGCGCCGATGATTAGCTTGCTCGGCAACAATCCGGAAGTATTGACCGACGGCAGCGACTATGTAGAAGCGGGCGCGAGCGCCTGGGACGATTGCGACGGCGACCTGTCCGCGCTCATTGACCTCTCTGGCGACGTCGCCAACACGAACGAACTGGCCGTCTACGAAATCAGCTACGCCGTTAGCGACGGTTCCGCAAATGACGCCTACGCCACGCGCACCGTGGTCGTGCGACCGGAAGACTGCCTGCCGGCTTTCAGCATCACGCTAACGCCCAACCCGGCGGTGCTCGGTTCGAACGTGACCCTGCAGGCCAATGAACTGCCCGGGTCCTGCACTGCCGGCGACATCCACTATGCGTGGATGAAGGACGGCGAGGTCGTGCCGGATGCGCCCGATGCGTCCACCTGGACGCTGGCTACGGTCGGATTCGAGGATGCGGGCGCCTACTCTTGCGTGGTGAGCGACGCGTCCAGCTCCACCGAGACCAACGCGGTAGTGCTGGTCGTTGAGAAGGGCGTACCCGCTGTCGGCCTGCTGGGTCTTGTCATGGCTGTTGCCGCCATCGCGGGCGCGGCGGCGCTGCGCAAACGGCGGTAGTACTACAGTAACGAATTGCGCGGGCGGCGCTGGTTTTTACCGGCGCCGCCCGTTTCATATAGTGTCTTTTACAAAAGCGTTTCCCATGTGGGACTCGGGTCAATAGGTCCTATACGTCCTATAAACACGCACCGCCGTTGTACATCACCTCACACGTGTAAATCTTATAGGTCCTATAGGGCCCATACGTCCTATAAACACGCACTGTCTTTCCAGTCTTTTTTGTCGTGTTCCAACGCAAACAGGAATTTCTAAAATATCTCATTATAGTTATTTTATTTTAAAGTCTGCGCCCCTGTAATTGTAGTATAATCGCTCTCTTTTAGACTTAAAAATCAAGCGCCATAAAAAACTTGACTTTTAACTCGATTTGTTTTATTCTTTAAGAAGAAGTAAGGGATAGATTTTGTTTTATGTGTAGTGAAGGCATACTTGGGCGAATGCGCTCGTAATGTCGTTTTCATAAGAAGGAAGTCGTAATGTGAGGCATCGGAGTAGGTGCTCGGAGAAAGATAAAACAACAGGGAGGAGAGATCTGTCGCCGCCCTGGATGGAATCTGCTCTTTGAACGATCGCTCCGGTAGAACAACAACGCAAGGAGTCTTTTAAATGAAACCCTCTGTATCGTCTTTATCGTTCATTCTGTGCGTGATTGCGGCGGCGATGTTTATTACCGCCACCGCGGACGCGCAGGTCCGGTACGTGGACAAATCCGCCACGGGCGCGAACAACGGATCATCGTGGGCCAATGCCTACACGACGATTCAGCCCGCCATTGACGCGTTGTTCGCCGCGGGCGGCGGCCAGGTGTGGGTCGCCGGCGCGCCGGGCGGATTGGTCTACAATGAAGCGCGCACGGAATTGTGGGGCGGCCCGACCGCGTATGCCGGCTCGCTGGTCATGAAGGACAACGTCGCCGTGTTTGGCGGGTTTGAAGGATGGCGCGGCGGTACGGGCTTGCAGGAAACGCTTCTTTCCCAACGCGCCCCCGGTGTCAATGTTACCGTCATCAATGGTGCCACGTCCCGCGCGGGCAGTCCCGCCTATCACGTGGTGGTGTTCGGCAGAGGTTCCGCCCCTACGACGAATTCAAGACTTGACGGGTTTCAGATTACAGGGGGTAATGCCGCGGGCGTTGCCGGCGTGTATCACGCTTATCGCGGCGGCGGCATCTACAACTGGCGGTCCAACCCGGTCATCGCCAATTGCCGTATTTACGGCAATAGCGCCAGCGTCAGCGGCGGCGGCGTGGCGAACGAAGGCATCGCGGGGGATGCCGCAGCCGCCCAGTACATCAACTGCGTGATTGACGGCAACACGGCCACGCGCAACCTTGACTGGCAGAACAATCCGGCCCGAGGCGGCGGCGGCCTGTTCATTAATGTATCCACGCCGCAAGTGATTCAGTGCACCATCACCGCCAATGGCGTGGGCGCGGGCGGCGCCGTGCCGGGCAATCCGAATCATGGCCTTAACAGCGGTGGTATTTTCAACGTGGCGGTGAATCCGCTGCCGGCCGCAGCCGGCACAGTACTTTCCTGTATTTCCTACGGCAATACGGGCGGCCTTGGCATTGACAACGCGGCCATCACCGGCGCTGTAAAGGCCCTGACCGCCACATACAGCGATATTGAAGGCGGCCTCTATCCGGGCACGGGCAATATCAATGCAGTCCCGAACTTCTCCGGTGTCGCGCCGTTCCCCTATCAGATCACCGGCGCGCCGTGCGTGAATACCGGCAGTTCTACCATTCCCGAAGACATTCGCCTGGTCCCGAGGCCCTTGGGCGGTGCGCGGGATATGGGCGCGTATGAATACAGCGCGAACGGGCCGGTCGCAGTGTGCACGAACTACACCGTGAACCTGAATGCCAGTTGTGCTGCGACCATGACGGCCGCTAATATTAATGGTGGCAGTTCCGCCGAAGTGGGTATCGTTAAGCTGACCGCCTCCCAGACGACTTTCGGCAGCGCCGATATTCCGAGCAAGACGGTAACCTTGACCGTTTTAGACCGGATCGGCCGCACGGCAACCTGTAACGCCACGGTGACCGTGAACGACCCGATCGCCCCGGTCATCACTTCCTGCCCGGGCAGCCAGACACTGAATGCGAACGCCTCGTGCGTGGCGCCAGCGCCGAACCTCGCCGCGCTGACTACCGCGACGGACAACTGCGGCATCGCGAGCATTACCCAAATTCCGGCCGCGGGTGTGAACCTGCCGCTGGGCCCAACACCCATCCAGATCACGGTGACGGACGTGGGCGGCAATGTGGTGCTGACCTGCGCGCCCGTTGTGACGGTGGTGGATGTGACGCCGCCGGTGATTACCACCTGCCCGCCGGCGCAGAATGTGGCGACGGACCCCAGTTGTAACATTGTAATTCCCAATTTCCTGCCGACCGGGGCATGGACCGATAACTGCGGCATTGCAAGCGTGGTACAGGCACCGGCTGCCGGTACTACGTTGACAGGAACGCAAACCGTGACAATCACGGTGCAGGATAACGCGGGCAATCTCGCCACATGTCAGACACAGGCCATCGCCAATGATACCATCAACCCGGTAGCGGTATGCCTGAATATTACGGTGAACCTGAGTGCACCCACTGTTGCCGCCACGGCCATTGACGGCGGCAGCACGGACAACTGCGGCATCACCCAGCGCCTGATTGACGGTGCGGCAACCCGGACCTTCACCTGTGCCAATATCCCGTCGGTGCCTGCGGTACTGACGGTCCGCGACGGGAACGGCAATTCCGCCTCTTGCACGGCTACGGTAACCGTGGTGGATGATGTGGCGCCGGTTGCAGTGTGTCAGAACATCACGGTGAACCTGAGTGCGCCGACCATCGGGGCCGCGGCCATTGACGGCGGCAGTTCGGATAACTGCGGCATTACCGGTATGCTGATAGACGGCGCCCCGAACAAGACCTTCACGTGCGCCAACCTTGGACCGAATACGGTGACCCTGCAGGTTAGAGACGCCGCGAACAACACGAATTCCTGCCAGGCAACGGTTACCGTGGTGGATAATATCAACCCGACCGCGGTGTGCCAGAACATTACGGTGCAACTGAGTGCGCCGACGGTTGCCGCGGCGGCCATTGACGGCGGCAGCACGGACAACTGTGGCACGATTGCCGGCCTGTTGATCAACGGCGCGGCCTCCCATACCTTTACTTGTACCGACAGGCCATCCACAACGGCGGTGCTGACGGTGTCCGATCCGGCGGGTAATACTGCCACGTGCAATGCGACCGTGAACGTGGTGGATGATGTGAAGCCGGTGATTACGCGTCTGGGCACGGGCCCGATAACGGTGGAGTGCGGCGGCAGTTATACCGACGCGGGCGCCACGGCCAGCGATAACTGTGACGGCAACATTACCGCCAATATCGTGACCAACAACCCGGTGAACGTGAACCTGGTGGGCAACTATACCATCACCTACAACGTCAATGATGCGGCCGGCAATGCCGCGACGCAGGTGACGCGCCAGGTGAACGTGGTGGATACCACGAAACCGATTATCACGGTGAACGGCGCCAATCCGATGACGTTGGAATGCGGCGCTACCTACACCGAAATGGGCGCCACCGCTTCGGACGGCTGCTACGGCGACCTGACTTCTTCCATCAGCATCAACGGCACGGTAAATGCGGCGGTGGTCGGCGTCTATTCGATCACCTATGACGTAACCGACGGCGCGGGCAACAGCGCCGTCCAGGTGACGCGCACCGTGAATGTGGTGGATACGACCATCCCGGTCATTACGAGGAACGGCCTAACCCCGGTAACGGTTGAGTGCGGCAGCACCTATACCGATGCGGGCGCCACGGCCAGCGATGTGTGCGACGGTAATCTGACCTCCAGTATCGTGACCGTCAATCCGGTCAATGCGGGTGCGGTAGGCACCTATACGGTGACGTACAATGTGGCGGACAGCCAGGGCAACAATGCCGTTCAGGTGACGCGTACCGTAAACGTGGTTGACAGTCTGGCTCCGGTGATCACGCGCCTGGGTAATTCCATCGTTACGGTGGAACTGGGCGATTCGTATACGGACGCCAGCGCCACCGCGGCGGACCAGTGTGACGGAGACCTGACTTCCAGCATCGTGACCAACAACCCGGTGAATACCTCCGTAGTCGGCACGTACACGGTGACCTATAATGTCACCGACGCCCAGGGCAACCCGGCGACGCAAGTTATACGGACGGTCTATGTGGTGGATACGGCCCGGCCCTATGTGGTCAGTGTGGCTGTACAGACCGGCTGGACCGTGGATGTCACCTTTAGCAAGAGTAATATGAACTCCAGCGCGCTGACCGCCTTGAACTATGTCGTGTCCGGCTCCGGCCAGGGCACGCTGGCCGCGAGCCCGCAGAGCGTGGCCCTGGTCTCCGGCGGCACCTATCGCCTGACATGGCCGGGCACCCAGGAAATGTTCAACGGCGGCGATATCACCATCACGGTGAATGATGCCGTACAGGACATTTACGGCAACCTGATTGATACGCCTAAGGCGCAGACGGACGATGGAGGCGCCATCGGCGTCGCCCCGGTCATTACCATGAACGGGAGCGATGAAACCCTGGAATGCGGCGTGGATACCTTCTCCGAAGCCGGCGCCTCCGCCACGGATAACGTGGACGGTACGGTGGCCGTGGTCATCGGCGGCGACACCGTGGATGACGGCATCGTCGGCGTGTATACCATCACGTACACCGCGGTGGACGCGGCGGGCAATGAGTCCGTCGAATCGCGCACGGTAACCGTGGAAGATACCACCGCGCCGGTTATTACTATGAACGGCGGCGACGAGACCGTGGAATGTGGCGATTCCTACAGCGATGCGGGCGCTTCGTCAGATGACGACTGCGACGGCGCACTGACGGTTGTGGTCAACAACCCGGTCAATGACAACGTGGTCGGCATCTACACCGTCACCTACAACGTGACCGACGGCGAAGGCAACGCCGCGACCGAGGTGACGCGCACCGTCACAGTACAAGATACCTTGAAGCCGGTAATCACCCGCCTCGGCCAGGAGTTCGTGTATGTGCCCCTGTACGAAACGTATACGGATGCCGGCGCCACGGCGTCCGACCAGTGCGACGGCAATCTCACCGCGAGCATCATTGTCGTCAACCCGGTGGATGCCAATACCCCGGGAGTCTACGTGGTTACCTATAATGTAACGGATGCGGAAGGCAACGTCGCCGACGAAGTGACGCGTACCGTTATCGTGTCCGACACGCAGCAGCCGACCATCGCGTCAGTGACGGTGGAATCCGAGCTGACCATTCTGGTTCAGTACAGCAAAGACATGACCGGCGGCAACGGTATGGACGACGTGAATAACTACGAGATATCCGGTTCCGGTGTCGGCACCTTCGCTCTCAGGCCTGTGTCCGTGGAGATGGTTTCCGCTACGGTATACCGCCTGACCTGGGAGCGGCCCGATGAAATGTTCAACGGCGGCGATATCACCATTACGGTGGATCCCAACATTGAAGACTCCGCCGGTAATTTCATGGGAACGCCGAATTTCGGCACCGATTTCGGCGGCGCCATTGGCGAAGCGCCGGTTATCACCCTGAACGGCAGTGATGAACTGCTGGAATGCGGCGTGGATACCTTCGTTGAAGCCGGCGCTACGGCGGAAGACAATGTGGACGGTACGGTAACCGTTGCCACTACCGGGGATGACCTGGTGGACGACGCCGTGCCGGGTGTCTATGTCGTCGAATACGATGCCGTGGACGCTGCGGGCAATGCCGCCTATGCGTCGCGCACCATTACAGTAGACGATACTGCCGATCCAGAGATCGAACTGGTTGGCGCGTCCGCGCTGCAACTGGAGTGCAACCTTGAAAATTATGAAGAGTACGGCGCTTCGGCCTGGGATGCCTGCGCGGGCGACCTGTCCGGCGACATCGCCATCAGCGACCCGGCCAACACCGCCGTGCTCGGCCTGCAAATTGTTACCTACAGCGTGACCGACGTGGAAGGTAACAGTGCCTCCGTCAATCGCGAAGTGACCGTGGTGGATACCACCGCGCCGTCCATCGCATTGCTGGGCGCTAATCCGACGGTCCTCACCGACGGCAGTGATTATGTCGAGGCGGGTGCCGAGGCCTTTGACGAATGCGAAGGCGACCTGTCCGCTGCCGTGGTCATTGACGGTGATGTGGCCAATACGAACGAAGTCGCCACCTATGTGCTTACCTACACCGTCAGCGACAGTTCGGCGAATACCGCCGGAACCACCCGTACGGTCGTGGTGAAGCCTGAGAATTGC
>JAEAMG010001520.1_pt1 | contig 17199 bp, 8 predicted proteins | sample 8958741 | NCBI WGS metagenome assembly JAEAMG01 (sample SAMN16933256, study PRJNA681125) | bioreactor sludge metagenome | isolation source: anaerobic bioreactor treating anionic surfactant - SDBS | place: India: Bengaluru | collected 2019-02-28 | reverse complement strand
GATTGTAAACTCTTCGCATGTACTGAACGATACACTCGTCCATGGCGTCGCCGCCTACGCGGACACTCCGCGCGTACACGATTCCGGCCAACGAGATCAGCGCGACCTCACATGTTCCGCCGCCAATGTCGACGATCATGTTGCCGGCCGGTTCAGAAACTGGCAAACCCACCCCGATGGCAGCCGCCATCGGCTCCTCAATCAGGAAAACTTCGCGGGCGCCCGCGTGCCGCGCAGACTCCTGCACGGCACGCTTCTCAACTTCCGTGATATCACTCGGCACCGCCACGATCACCCGCGGTTTCACCAGCTTCGCCACGTGAACCTTACGGATAAAATATCGGATCATGGCCTCCGTAATATCGAAATCCGCGATCACGCCCGACTTCATCGGTCGGATCGCCACAATATTACCCGGCGTGCGGCCCAACATCCTCTTGGCCTCTTCGCCGACCGCCAAAATGCGCTTCGTCCCCTCCTGAATGGCCACAACAGAGGGCTCGCGGATGACAATCCCGCGATCTTTCACATAAACCAATGTGTTGGCGGTACCGAGATCGATCCCGATATCGCTGGAGAAAAAGGACAAAAACTTGTTGAACATCGCGTTCTTTCCCGTGGGACAAACGTTCTTTACTGTGCCATAAAGGCGCAGTGTCATTAGTTTCTACGATAATCCCCGGCGGGTCAAGCCCAAATGACGGTTTTTGACGGTTTTTCGCCGAAATGACGTTGGTCGGCGCCATCACCTTCATCTCAACAACATGATCCTACCCCGCATCGGGTTACGCGCCACGCGGAAGAAGCCTTCGCGCCGGCATTCAAGGGCACGACTGAGCGTGTTCTTTTTACACCACAGCAGCTCCATATTATGCTGACCGTTCAGCTCTCAACGGTTGGAGCCGTCTCGATGATCCCGTGGTATTTGATGTAGGCTTCGGCGACATCATTGCCCATGTAGCGACGCAGTGTTTTGGGGCTGGACTGCGAAAGATCCACCATGATAAGGCCATCCACAACCGAACTGAATTCGGGATCCACATTGAAGGCGAGCAGCTTGCCGCTTAACTTGAGGTACTGACGCAACAGCACCGGAATGTCCTTGCCGTCGGGCTCGATCTCCGCGACATAGCCGGCCACCTGGTCGATATCATTGAGATATTCCATATACTCTTTGAGACACCACTCCGAACGCTTAGGAGGTTTGGGCGGGAACTTGGGCTTGACCAAATAAGCGAGGTCTTCGGCCATGCAGGTCTGGCGCATCGAGGCGAGGATCATGCAGCGCGAGGCCTCACGGTATTCGTTGGTGATGCTGACCGGACCGAAGAGCACGCGGTAGTGCGGGTTACGTCCGATGAAGGCGGAGATGCCTCTCCAGAGCAGGAAAAGCGAGGTGTAGGCCTTCTGATATTCCGTGCGGATAAAGGAGCGGCCCATTTCGATAGCGGGGGGAATCTTCTCCATTAGTCGCTCGTCAAACTTAAAGAGGGTCCGCGTATAGAGTCCGCGGACGCCCCGGTCAGTCAGAATCTTGTCGGTCAGCCCGAGCCGGTAGGAACCGACAATTTCCTGCCGCGTCGTGTTCCACATGAACAGGTGGTTGTAGTAATCGTCAAACGCGTCAAGGTCGATCGCGTTTCCGGTTCCCTCGCCCACGGCGCGGAACGTAGCCTCGCGCAGACGCCCGATCTCACGCAGACAGGAGGGTATCTGATGAGCGGCAGCGATATAGACGGCTAATTCGCCGACGGCGATCAACCGGCTGTCTTCCGGCAACCGGCTGATCTCGCGGGCCAGAATCTCGGCAGGCACCGGCGCGACAATGGGATCGGGGGGCATCATCGGGGGGTTCAGGGAGATGAAACGCCGCGTGCGGTGCGTCTCGCGCTCGGCCAGCAGATACGAGCGGAAGCGCATGTATTTGATGAGTTGCACGTCATCCATAGAGAACGGCTCCAGAGCCTTGGTGGTAAGCGGCGTGCCGATGCGAACCGTCAGGGTTCGCCCTTTTTTATTGACGAACTGCCGTGGCAACAGCGAGGTGCGGAAAAACGGGTGCAGCAGGCCGACCAGATTGAAGAAAACGCCATTCCGGCCGGGAAAGAACATCGGAACCACGGTCGCGTTTGTCTTGCGCACCAAGGCTGCGATACTCGCGCTCCACGCGGGATCGCGCACACGCAACGTGCGACGGTCGAAGCTGGAGACCTCCCCTGCAGGGAACACGATAAGCAGATGCCCATCCTTGAGCCACGTCAGGCTTTCCTTGATGGGACGCAAATTCGCTTTGGCCGAGTTCTTCGAGGCAAAGGGGTCAACGAAAATAAAATCGTCGCGCATCTCGGGGATCGCGCTCAACAGGTAATTGGCCATGGCTTTCACATCGGGCCGCACGCGGCGCATGAGGGAGAGGAGGATGACGCCCTCGATACCTCCAAACGGATGGTTGGCCACCACCACCACAGGTCCCTCTTTGGGGACTTGGAACAGCTCTTCCTCCGCAACGTCCGTGCGAACACCCACCGCCTGCAAGACGCGGTCGCAGAAGGGAATTTCCTTCGGCATCCTCCAAGAGCGGGCATAAATGCGGTCCGCCGCACGCAGACCGCTGACGCTTTCGACCGGACGCTTGACGAGGCGCACCAGAAAACGCAACAGCCGGGTACGGACTTTATGTACCGGAAGCTCAAAAATGCGCGGGGCCTCTGCCTGTTTTTGCTTAGGGTCCATCGCCCACCTCCGGTTGTTCGAGAGAACGAGCGAGCGCGAAAAGAAAAACAAGCGGAAGGCCGATACCCCGCACCAGCAGCGGATGCCACACGGCTGCAAGCGCGAACGCAACACACGCCCCAACCACGCCCGACGCCAACGCAGCACTATCCGCATCGCGGCGTGCGAACACAGCGCGGACCGCCCCACATGCGGCCGTGACGAGCATGGCGAGAAAAGCGAACAGAGCCGGGAGCCCGCACGAGGCGGCCAGCACGAGATAGAGGTTTTGGATATCCGGCTCCGAAGGACCGGTCTGACGCGGCACCTGATCGTAATACTGTCCGACATGTTTCTGGTAATTACCGAGACCGACCCCCAGCCACGGGTGGGTGAGCGTCATGCTGTAGGCCGCCTGCCAGTCGGGATAGCGGCGCTCAGCCTTGCCGCTGCCGTCGTAAAGCGCGACAGACTGAAAATGGACGAGATCGTTTTCACGCGGAAGTTTGGGCAAGACAAGGATCTGCCAGGCCAGCAGACAAGCCAGAACAGGCACAAAAAGCTTGGGGCCGCGTGTCGCCGCCAGTCCAAGGGTCACCGCAACGACCGCGCCATACGATGCGCCGGAGAGATTGACGGTCAGCCCCGCCACCAACAGCGTCGCCAAAGCCGCTTTCAATATCCAGCCACGGGCCCCGAGCACGCCCGCGAAAAAGAGCGGAAGCGCCAGCGCGAGAAACCCGCCGAGCACGTTGCGGTTACCGAACGTGCCGCGTACGGTCAAGGGATTATCATCGGCCGTGAAGTATTGGAACAGCGCGAGCCCGAGGAGCACGGCGGTCACGCACCCCAGAACGACAAGAGCCCGGCGCACCGCCTGCAATCCCCCGTCGCGCAAATACGCCTCGAAGAGCATCGCGCCGACAAGGAAATATTCGACATACTGGACCAGATCCTTAAGTGCGGCTATCTTATCCGTCGCGGTCAGCGCCGACACCGCTACGCATCCGACAAACAGCAGATGAGGCCACGGCGGCAGCCGCAGGAGGCGCCGTCCGTCGCGGCACACCAGAAGGTCCAGGAACCAGACACCCGCAGTGAAGGCGAGCGACAAGTCGGCAGGCGACAGATGGAGTTTGGGCCGGGGCTCGAGCGACCACTGGGTCGGCGCCACGCACAGCGTGACAAGGACGCCCCAGCGGAACACGACTTGCAGCAGCGTATGGAGATGCCGAACCGTCATTTGCGGGTACCCGCCGGTTCGGTCTCGACAGGCACAAACCGCTTGTCGGAGCTGAGCAACACCTGATCGAGCCTCACGCCGTCCTCGCGGTTATGGAAGGTCAGCATGTGTTTACCTTTAGCAAGCCGGACGGGCGCTGAGGTGCGGGAAACGGGATACCGGACCCAATGCCAGGTTTTGTAGGTGGCGTCCTCTCCGAAGAGGAACGCGGGCTGGTCATCCACCGTCACGTTAAATGAGTTGCTGCATTCGCCCTCCCACCAAACGCGACACCAGAGGGTAAAGAGGCCATCCTCCGGAACATCCACGGCAAAATCGGCCTTCCCCGCCTCAACTTTGGGCGGATTACCCGCGCCCTCAGGAATCTCGAGATAGAGGCCGGAAGCCCCGGCGATACCGTTCGAAACGACGGCCATAGGAGCCTCACACCGCTCCGCCGATTCCGCCTCAACACAGATTCTGACCCCCGCGGCCCGGGCCGCAACCGCTCCCACGATGCAAGTCACCCCTATATGGAATAAATAGTTCATGTTGTTATTATACGTATTCCCGAGCGGATCGGCAACAAGAAGGGGACCTCGTAAAGTATTACAAGTATTGATGAAACCGCCCGTTTCATTGACCTGCAAGATCGAATGACCGTTTTGAGGTTTATTAGAGGGGGAGGAAGGGCGTGCAGAGTGGAAACGAAAGCGAGTTTCAGTGTTCCAGGGGTTCAATGCGCTTAAGGGCCGAATGGTATTCTCGTTCCTCCGACCAAAAGGAGGATTTGGGACTCTAGAGGTCTTTGAACCACGCTTCGGCAGCAAGGTTGGTAGTGGCCGAGGCAGGTTTGGGCACAGTCGCTTTTTCCAGCAGCACGCGTTTCTCCCCTGCCGTCATCATCCGACCGGGGATCGTGACCGTTCCGGCTTCAAACGTAACTTTCACGCCTCGCACACGTCCCCATTGGAATCCCGGCTCCCGACAGACCGGGATATCGGGGACCATCACGCCGATTGCGAGCTTCTGGGGCTCGACCAAGCGCTTGAGCAAACTTTCATTCATACCCGACGGGTGCAGCAGAGGCTTTACCGCCAGACTTTGCACCTCTTCGCCGGAATCGAGAAGAAGCCCCACCTGTAGACTCCGCAAAACGACTGGCGAGGAGCAACCCAAGTTAACCACAGACAGGACCGCATAGGAGACGGGCTTCGCTACGCGCCGGTTGAACTGCCGCGACTCGGCAGCATTCTCGGCAAAAGAGGAGACCACAGCCAGCACCCCATCCTTTTTAAGCTCGCCATACCAACCCGGCTTGAATAACGACGGGTCCTCCGGCGCGACAGGCTCACTCGCTACTTTCACCGTGGCGATCTCTGCCCCTTTCCCAACAGACAGCGGACGACGTTCATAGAAATTGGCCGTTTCCATCAGTAGCGTCAGCACGGCAATCATCAGCCCGACCTGCAAGCGACGACGGACACGCTGACTCCAATAGTAGAATTGAATGATCAACGCATAACCGCCCGCACCCAGCGCAGCCACGGTGAACAGGCCTGCGCCGGCATTAACAAAGGGGTTGACAGACTCATGCCGCGTAGAAGCGACAAGTTCGGCGAGCAGCGAGATCCCGAACGCCAAGAAAGCCGCCATCACACACAGGCCCGAGGCTATCTTACCGTTAGCCCCCCCTTTACCGAAGGTCGCCCTGCGAGGCCCACCACAGTGCTTGGAAGATTTTCGTTCCTCTTCCGTCGCGTTGCTTCCGCACACAGCCGCACTGCGTCGGTTACCAACACGCGAGACTTCTCCGTGCTCGTGATGACCATGGAGGCCATGATGCGGGGAGTGGCTATGTTTGTGTGTGCTTGGCATGCTTGTTGTGAGAGAACGTTGCTAATTTATCCTGTTTCCAAATCTTCGTCAATGCCGCATAAAAAGAGGTGTGAGGCGAGAGGAATCGTTTGTTTGACAAAATAGAGATTACGCGGTGCGGGAGACATTGAAAAGAAAGGCTTCGCCTTTACGGTCCCTCTGCCAAAGGTATATACTAATTACGAAAAATGTGTGTGACGCTCACCTAGCGTGACACCACAACGAACACTCTCACGCAAAGACGCTAAGTTTGAAGACCTATGCGCCTTCGTTTGGAGTTATAATGTGTTTTTTATTGTCATTGTTGGTTTGTAAGGCCTAAAGGAAGTCATATGATCAGGGTTTCACGCAGAGACTTGCTCAAAAACACGTCATGGGCCGCAGCGGGGTTCATGATTATGCCGCGTCATGTTATCGCGCAGAGCGGCAAAACACCGCCCAGCGAGACCGTTCGGTTAGCGGCGATCGGCTGCGGCAACATGGCCTGGGGCGACATCCAGGGCTTGGCGGGGCTGGGAACGTTATTTGTGGGCCTGTGCGACGTCGATGAACGCCAATCCGTGAACGCGCGCAAACGCTTCCCGAAGGCGCCCTATTTCAAAGATTTCCGCGTGATGCTTGACGAGCTGGACAAACAGATCGATGGCGTGCTCGTAGCCACGCCGGACCATATCCATGCGGTCGCAGCGCTGACCGCCATCCGGCGCGGCAAGCATGTCTATTGCGAGAAACCGCTCGCCCATTCGGTCGGCGCGGTTCGGGCGCTCATGGCCGCCACCAGCCAGCACAAGGTGATCACCCAACTCGGCAACCAAGGACACTCCTCCGAAACCATCCGCGTTTTCAAAGAGTGGGTCACGGCGGGCGTCATCGGCCAGGTCCGGGAGGTCCACTGCTGGGCACCGTCCAACAACAGCCGCATGGAGGTGCTGGACAGCCTGAGGGAAGCGCACGAGACGCCGAAAGAGTTGGACTGGGAGCTGTGGCAAGGGCCATCCTCTCCACGCCGCGCTTATCATCCACTCTTCCTGCCGCGCACGTGGCGGGCTTGGTCGCCCTACGGCACCGGCACAACGGGTGACTGGATGTGCCACGTGCTCGATCCCTCGTTCTGGGCTCTGGATCTCGGCGCGCCGCTGTCCGTCACGGTCGAGGAGGTCAACGGCTGGGATCCGGTCAGGCACGGGCTCACTTTTCCGCAGGGAGACATCATCCGCTACGAATTTCCGGCCAAGAATGGACGCGGGGCCGTGACGGTGCGCTGGTTCGACGGCACCTCGGCGGCGAAAGTGCCCCGGCCTGAAGGGCTCGAAACCGAACGCGCGTTTGCCGCCCACGGCAAAACCAAAGAGGAGCGACATCCCGGCGCGGTCGTGTATGGCGATAAAGGAACGATTCTCCACGGTTCGCACGGCGCGGGCGAAGTGCGTGTGATTCCTGAAAAAAGGATGACGGCGCTGAAGGCTTCCGGCGCGCTGCCTCCGAAGTGCCTGCCGCGCGTGAAGGGCGGACACCGCGGCGAGTGGGTGCAATGCATCCGAAGCAACACGCCTGCCGGATCGGATTTCGCAGCGTACGGCGGCCCGCTTACAGAGACCGCGCTGCTCGGCGTCGCGGCGATGCAGGAACCTGGCAAGAAGCTGCTCTGGGACCCGAAAAATATGATCTTCACAAACAGCGCTTTGGCGACCGCGAAGCTGCGCGAAGCGTCTCAGCCCGGCTGGAGCCAAGGATAATCCATGCCGGAGCACCTCACACACACGATGCGCTTGCAATAGACCGAAAAACACATTTCATCCGCGAAGCCTTTTGGCCGTCTCGTAGACTTGCCGGGGCGTGACATTGTTCGCTTTAGCGAGGATGGCACAGGCGTCGTACTCCGGCGAGGCGGTAATGTCTTCGCCGTGCAGCGCACCGATCTTCACCGGCACATCGCCCCACTGCGTACGGACGTTTTCGAAACGGCGCGCCAGCGTTTCGCGCTGCACGGGATAGAAGCGGATGCCGAAGGTGGTTGTGGCACGGAAGATCCGCTCACGCAGGGACTCGGCGCAGGCAGCGTCGGCCAACACGCTGAGCACCGTACCGGGGCGGCCTTTTTTCATGATGACGGGCGTGAACCAGACATCCGAAGCGCCCCGCCCCAGCAGATCGGAGGCGAGCGCCCCCAGCCATTCGGGATTGCAATCGTCGAGATTGGTCTCAAGCACGAGCAGATCGGCGCAGGTCGGCGCGATCGGCGCGGCGCCGGACGCGGCTTCTGCGAGCAACGAGGCACGCAAAACGTTGGGTCTGCCGCTGAGCGTGCGGCTGCCGAAACCGAAGGCACTGCGGATGACGGTGACCTCGGCGGGAAAGGGTGCTAGCGTGTGGGTCCAGACGCGCAGAAGCGCCGCGCCCGTGGGCGTGACAAGTTCAAAAGGCTCATCAGTCTGTGTCACGATCATACCGGAAAGCAACTCTTGGGTGGCAGGCGCGGGGTTGGGCATCTCGCCATGAGCGCAATGGAGGGTGCCTGTGCCAGCGGGCAGCGGGCCACAGGAGACACCGATAACACCGAGCTGTTCTAGCGCGAGGCAGGAGCCTACGATGTCCGCGACGGAATCCCATGCGCCGACCTCATGGAAGTGAACCGTCTCGGGCGTTTTGCCGTGGATTTTGGCCTCCGCTTCAGCGAGTCTGCGAAAAATGCCGAGCGACAACGCGCGCGAGGCTTCGGACAGGGGCGCACGCGACAGGAGATGTTCGATCTCAGCCAATCCGCGATGGGCGTGCGAATGGTCAGCGTGCGCGTGGCCGTGGGCATGGGCGTCCGGCCATTCGCCATCGTCGTGGGGATGATGATGTTCGGCGCGTACCGTCACACGGAGCCCGTTCAAACCGGAGGCGCTGGCGACGTCGGCCCGGAAATGGAGATGCTCAGGGAAAAAGGAATTGATGGTTTTTTCGATGGCGGCCAAGTCAGCGCCCAGCGCCGTAAGTGCGGAAAGAATCATATCGCCGCTGGCACCGCCCACGCTGTCGAATCGGAGGTAATATTTCATGTTGATAGCTTACAAGGTCTCGGGCGGACGCTTCAACCCCTTGACGCCCATCGCCTTATCGGCGTTGGCCTTGGCCTTCTCGTGAGGACGCAGCGCGCGCACAGCCGCACCCGTTGTCCACATCTCGGAGTCGCCCATAATCTTGAGTTCGGCATCCAGCTTCTGCTTATAGTCGCTTGTGCCGCAGACCTTGATGACATGCTTGGCTTCGCTCTGGGTCTTGACCGCCTTGTAGAGGTCGTTGAACACCGGCAGCGTCGCCTTCTTGAACTTCGGCTTCCAGTCGAGTGCGCCGCGCTGCGCGGTGGCCGAGCAATTCGAGTACATCCAGTCCATGCCGTTCTCGTCGACCAGACGGATGAGGCTCTGGGTGAGCTCCTCGACCGTCTCATTGAACGCTTCGGACGGACTGTGGCCGTTCTTGCGGAGCACATCGTACTGGGCTTCCATGATGCCAGCCAACGCGCCCATCAGGACGCCGCGCTCACCGACGAGATCGGAGGTGACTTCATGCTCAAAAGTGGTCGGGAAGAGGTAGCCCGAGCCCACCGCGATGCCGATCGAGAGCGTACGGTCGAGCGCTTTGCCCGTCGCGTCTTGCGCCACGGCGAAGCTGGAGTTGATGCCCACGCCGGCGAGGAAGTTCCGGCGCACAGAGGTGCCCGAGCCCTTCGGTGCGACCAAAATCACGTCCACATCCGCGCTCGGCTTCACACCCGTCAGCTTGTTGTAGACAAAGCCGAAACCATGCGAGAAATAGAGCGCCTTGCCGGCAGTCATGAACGGGGCCACGCGCGGCCACACCTGCTTGATCGCCGCGTCGTTCACCAGCATCATGACAATGGTGGCCTTTTCGCACGCCTCTTCGATATCGAAGAGCGAGACACCCGGCTTGAAGCCGTCCTTGATGGCGCGCTTCCAATCGTTTGCGAAGCGCTTGTCTTGACCGATGATGACCTTGACACCGTTGTCACGCATGTTGAGCGACTGAGCCGGGCCCTGAACGCCATAGCCAATGATGGCGATAACCTCGTTCTTGAGGACTTTCTGCGCTCTCTTCAAGGGATACTCTTTACGTGTAACGACGGTTTCAACAACACCGCCAAAATCAATCTTGGCCATTTTCAGTTACTCCTCGGTTTACAAACAATCCGCCCTATCGCACCGGTCAAAAGACCACACAATGAGGCGAAAAAATGGCATCTATCATACCAGCTTGCGCCGATGACGCAAGCGTGTATTTTTAAGGTACGCCCGTTTTAAGGTGCGGGAGGCACACTCAGTTGCACCTTGTAGAAGGCCTGCGGCAGGCTTTCCGGCACCGTCACCAGAACTTGTGTGCTGTTCGAAACGGCCACTAACGACGCACCCGCTGTCACCCACACACCCGTAACCGTCGGAGCGACCTGAATGACATAGGCCTTTGCACTGACGCTTTGGAAGAAGAGCGGCATATAGTATAGCCCGTCCATCGGCGTGAGCGGCCCCAAACGCGTGATCCTCAACACGGAAGTCGCATTCAGTGGATCGGTACCTGCCTCCAGTTCCGCGCCGTCCTTCATGCCATCGCCATCGGTATCGGCAAGACGAGGATTTGTACCGTTCTGATACTCCAGAAGGTTATTCAGCCCGTCACCGTCGGGATCATCGCTGCCCGTGTAGGCGAGACTTCCGTCAAAATACAGACGCTCCCACGCGTCAGGCAGACCGTCACCGTCGCTGTCATCACCGCCGCTGAAGGCCGAACTGACGCTGAAGGCGGCGTCGCTGTTGGCACGGAACCCCAGATAGTAGGTGTGGCCGGGCTGTAACTGCGACGCCAGCACGGTCACCGTTCCCACACCGGCGTGGTACGAGTCGTAAATGGCGTTAGCCGGCTTGGAGGTCGCCCCGTTGGTGGCCCCGTTCCCCGGAGGAACCGTGTCGCGGAGATAGAGGTCCACGTCGCCGATGCTCTGGCTGTAGGTGATGCTCCAGTCGGAGTTGGTCGGCACATCCAACGGAATCTGAACGCGATAATAACGCCAGTCGTTGGACGCCAGGTTCTGCGCGGTAAAATTGCCGCCACCCAGGGTGAGGTCTTGGATATTTCCGGCCGATACTTTCAGCCGGTAGCGGCAGTTGGCGTCCTGCGCTTTGACCAGCAGATACCACTTGCCGGGAGCAAGCTGCGTCAACGTCTTCCCGCATACCCAGTTACCGTATTCGGTATTGTAACTGTTGTTCAGGCATGCATCATAGTAAGAGACAGGATCGACTGTCGGCAACAGATCGGCGCGGAGATACAGATTGGGGTTGCCGCTGATCGCCTGTAACTCGGTTCGCAGAACACCGACATTGCCGGCGGGGACATTGATCGCATAGAAGTGACAAAGTCCATTGCCCAAATCCACCCCCTGGTCAATCGGCAAGGCGACGCCGTTCGTATCCACACCGGTATCGCCGAAGAACAGCGTACCCTCAAGCCCCGGCGTGGTGATCGGCTGCCCTGCGGCGGGCATGCGCCAGGTCCGCTCCAGGCCAACGACCTCGCTGGTGAATGTGAACTCTGCGGAACCTAAACCCACAACCTCGACATACCAAACACCCGGAGTCAGGAGAGGCGGAACAAGAACTTGCCGGTAGAACGAGAAGGCCGTCGGCGCTGTGGACAGCGAAGATTTGTAGAGCCTGAACTGGGCGCCGCCGGAGACCGTGCTAAGAGTGGGATACCAACCCAGAAGCGGCTCGCCGTTCAAGTCGGGCGGGACCTCGATTTTGTAAAACGCCCGCTGGTTATCCGCCAGCAACCCCGTGGCCACATTGCTTAAGCCATTCGTGTTTAAAGCGGAAGACACATTGAGCGTGGCCGCCTCCATTGTCCGCAGCCTAACGGTATAGCTACCGTTGACCGGACTGGCCGTTGAAGGGTCCGCCACGCGTAGTGTGTAGGTCCCAACCGGAGGCAGGTTCACGGTCACCAGAGCCGTGGCCCAGTTGGTGTAGATCGGAGCACCCGCCGCATACATGCCATAGGCCTCGGTACTCGTTGCCTTCAGAACGGGGAAGACCCCGTTCGTCAGCATGGCCATCTTGGGATCGCCCACCCGGTCAAGCAAGCGCACCTCGAGCGCCAAGACATTGGCAGGCACCGTGAACGTGTAGAGTTTGTTGTCACCTCCCGCGTAGCTGTCGGAGCGCTCGACGGTTCCCGCCTGCGGCAGCGCGCCGAGGCCCGTGACCGTCGCGTTACTCAGGCTGTGCAGAACCATATCGCTGGTGCCGGAACCGACCCTCCACCCGCTACTCGGCCCCGACCGGACGGGATTCTGGCCCAAGCCGGCGGCCAGCAGGTAATAGCGCCCGGCCGGTATGGTGTTCGTCCCCGCCTTGGGCGAGAGGGTATAATACTGGTCACCGGAGCGCCGCAGATCCGCGGTGTATCCGTCGAAGGGTCGATTATACGTGGCGCCCATCGCATCTCCGTAGGTCGGAACCAAGTCCTTGCGGATGAGCAGGGCGGCTTCGCCGGAGGCACACTCCAACCGCACCTTCCAACTCGGTTGATTGGAAGGGATTTCCACAGAGAAGTAGGCCACGTCGCGCGGAGCGAGATTGGCGAATGCGGCACCGACGCCGAAGGGCACAGGCACGGGCTCGTACCACAGACCACTGCCGATGCCGCGGCTGGTCAGAGTACAGTTCGTCAAGGTTACGTTTGCGCTGTTGTTGTATATGCCGATGTAGTATTTTCCGGGTTCCAGCGGTTTGCCCATCGCCATGGACAGCAGGTAAGCCGTATTCGTGGTGTTACCGTTCGGATTCAGCGGCATACCGGTCCAATCACCGCCGGCCGCTGCCCATTGGCCGCCCGCGGGCCAATTCGTGGTCTGCCCCGGGTAGCTGTTGTTCATCATGCCGCTGGTCGCGGTACCGCTGGGCAGCGAGCCTCGCCGCACCACCAGGGTCGGCGTCGCTCCGGCCCAGTCGCTTACCCTCAATTCCCACCCCAGCACGGGCTGTCCGTTGTTAGTCCCGGGGACGTCAACCGCGTAGTAACGCCAATTGTAGGGCGCAAGGGAGGTTGCCGTCACGCTCGCCCCGTCGAACGGGATCGGCGCGGCCCCGACGGTCTCGATTCTCACCTTATAACTGCCATTGCTCGGATTCACGGAAGAGAGGTCTGCCACGCGTAGCGAGTAGGTGCCCGCCAGAGGGTTCGCGGCGGTTACCAAGGCCGAGTCGCTGAAGTGGGAGGGGCTTTCGGCGTACATGCCGTAAACCATATTGCCGGTGTCACCGGCGACGCTGTTCCGCATCCTCGGCCAAAAGCCGTTTGTCAGGATGGCCATCTTGGGCGAGCCCACGCGGTCGAGCAGGCGAGCCTCCAGCGCCAGCACGCCCACTGGCACCGTGAAGGTGTAAACGTTGTTGTCGCCGCCCGCGTAGCTGCCGGCCTGTTCGAGGGCCCCCGCCAGCGGCAACTCGCCGAGACTGGTCATCGGCGCATTACTCAGACTGTGCAGAGCCATGCCGCTGATGCCGGAACCGATCCGCGGCGCGCTGGGATTCTGCCCCTGGCTGACAGCCAACAGGTAATAGCGCCCGGCCGGAATGGTGGATGAGCCCGACTTGGGCGTCAGAATATAGCGTTCGTCGCCGGACCGCCTTAGGTCGACCGTGTACCCGTCGAAAGGCGGAGAATATGCGTAACTCGTGTTCAAGTAGGTCGGCACCCAGTCCTTGCGGATCAGCAGGGCCGCCTCACCCGACGTGCATTCCAGCCAGACCTTCCAGCTCGGCTGGTTGCTGGGGATGTCCACCGAGAAGTAGGCCACGTGGCGCGGGGCGAGGTTGGTGGCTGCGGCGCCGCCGTCGAAGGCCACCGACGCGGGCGCGTACCACAGGCCGTCACCGACACCTCGACTGGTCAGCGTGCAACTCGTCATTGTGGCGCTTGCACTGGTGTTGTAGAGTCCGATGTAGTAGGTCCCCGGCTCCAGCGGCTTACCCATCGCCACCGACATCAGGTAAGCCGTGTTCGTGAGGCTGCCGCCCGGATTCTGCGGCATACCGGTCCAGTCGCCACTGGACGTCGCCCACTGGCCACCCACAGGCCAGTTCGTGGCGCTGAGTGACATCCCGCTCGATCCCGTACCGCTGGGCAACGCACCGCGCCGCACCACCATCGTCGGCGTCGCTCCCTCCCAGTCGCTGATCCTCAGTTCCCAGCCCAGCACGGGCGACCCGTTGGTCGTCCCGGGAACGTCTACCGCGTAGTACCGCCAATTGTAGGGGGCGAGGTTGGTTACCGTCATGCTCGCCCCGTCGAACGGGATCGGCGCGGCCCCGACGGTCTCGATTCTCACCGTATAGCTACCATTGGTCGGATTGGCTGTTGAGGGATCCGCCACGCGCAACGAGTAGGTCCCCGCAGGAGGGTTGGCGATGGTCACCAGAGCCGAGTCACTGAATTGGGAGATGCTTTCGGCGTACATACCGTAGGCGCCGGACAACCTCGGCCAAACGCCGTTCGTCAGGATGGCCATTTTAGGCGCGCCAACGCGGTCGAGCAGGCGAGCAGTCAACGCCAACACGCCCCCGGGCACCGTGAAGGTGTAAACGTTGTTGTCGCCGCCCGCGTAACTTCCGGGCTGTTCGAGGACCCCTCCCAGCGGCAAATCTCCGAGACCCGTCACCGAAGCGTTGCCCAGACTGTGCAGGACCATTTCGCTGGCGCCGGAGCCGATCCTCGTCCCGCCAGGATTCTGCCCCTGGCCGACGGCCAACAGGTAATAGCGACCGGCGGGAAGGGAGTCCATCCCAACCTTAGGTGTCAAGATATAGCGTTCTTCGCCGGTGCGCCTCAGGTCTGCCGTGTAACCGTCAAAAGGCGGATTATACGTTGTGTTCATCCCGTCTGAGTAGGTCGGCACCAAGTCTTTGCGGATGAGCAAAGCGGCTTCGCCGGACGTGCATTCCAACCACACTTTCCAGCTCGGCTGATTGCTGGGAACATCCACGGCGAAGTAGGCCACCTCGCGCGGGGCGAGGTTGGTGGCCGCGGCACCGCCGCCGAAGGCCACCGGCACAGGCGCGTACCACGAGCCAGAGCCTATGCCGCGACTGGTCAGCGTACAACGCGTCACAGTAGAGCCCAATCCGTTATAGATGCCGATGTAATATTGTCCCGGCTCCAGCGGCTTGCCCATCGCCATCGACAGCAGGGACACCGTGTTGGTCCGGTTCCCGCTCGGATTATATGGAAGCGCGGTCCAGTCTCCGCCCGGCGCGGCCCACCGGTTACCCGCAAGCCAGTTCGTGCTTTGCCCCGGATAGGTATCGTTCGTCCAGTCAAACGATGTTATGCCGTTGGGCAGCTTATCGCGCCGCACCACCATCGACGGCGGAGCCGAGTCCCCCCAATCGCTCACACGCAGTTCCCAGCCCAACACCGCATTGCCGTTATTCACCGCCGGAATGTCGATCCGGTAGAACTGCCAATCGGACGGAGGGAGATTTGTGATTGACGTCGTGAACTCAAAGGGCAGGACTTCCGGCACGATATCGCCGGAAGTCAGGGTAAAGTTACCGAGCGGAGCCGAAGGCGTGTAAACGCCCACATACCAGATGTCAGCCTCATGGTCAGGATCAAAAAGCCTCCCATTGGTCGTCGATTTGAAATTATAGCCGTTCACATTGCTCGTGCCATTGAGCCGATAGTTCCAGCGTCCGGGCATGGCATTACGGCGGATGGCGATCTCGCTGCCGGGCACCTGGTTGGTCAGGGCAAGAAGCCAACCGAGCTTGCCAAGTTGGGCGTCGATATCGAGCAATTGAAAATAAACCCAGCCGTTACGCGTGGGCTCGGGATTCGGGGTAGAACTATCGAAGTTTATGATATAGGACAGCGGCTCCCTATTCGAAAGCTGATAAACCGCAGGAGCTGTTGAATAGACCGTCACATAGTAGGTACCGTCGCTCAGCGTAGGCGGAACCAGCGTGGCGCTGTCGATCACCGACCCCGCGATTTCCGAATAGGCGTCATTGTTGAGTTCGTTGGGAAGGAGACTGCGGCGCATCGCGAAATCGGGATTGCCGGAGACCGGGACCACGGAGACCTGCCACGCCTTTTGCTCAGGAGGCACGAGCACGCTGTAGGTGTGATAAAGGAAACCGTCGAGTGTGATGTTCGCTGTGGTGGAACCGAAGGCGATCGAGGTGACGGCTTGCTGACGGGAGTCGAGTCGAAAGCTGTCGCCGGGAGAGCCGGGCACGCCGAGGTAGTAGATCTCGCTGCCTCCGGCCACGAGATAACCGGGCACCAACAGGGTCTGGCCGGTGCGGGTAAAGTCGTAGTACGAAGCAGACTCGGGGTGCGGGGCGAGGGCTTTTCGCACTTGAAAATTGCTGTTCCAGGTGGCCGTACCTGCGGCGTTCTGCAGCCAGAGCCGCCAGGCCAAAGTCTCAGTGGGTATGGTCGTCTTGAAATAGCGAATGCCTTCGGGAGGGACAGAGATCAGGCCGCTGCCGCTTGAGTCGCCCGCAGCCAGCGGACCGAGATCGGCAACGAAAATGTCACCTGAAAGCAGCGTCCATTGCGCGCCTGCAGTAGCCTTGACGAGGATATACCAGATTTGGCCAGCACCGCCGGAGAACGGGCGCACAACGCCGTCGCTACCGGTAAGGTCGGATCTGTAATCATAAACGCTCACGGTGGGTAGTGCACCTTGGCGTAGATATAGATTGGCCTCGCCGCCGGTGACGCGCAGAGCCGTGCGCCACATACCGAGGTCGGCGTTTTCGGTGTCGATCCTGAAGAAATACTCGCCGCCGGTGGCACTGGTGTTGGTATGCACGGACGACCCGGTATCGGTAACGCCCGGGTCCCAAGCCAGGTTTGTGAGATAACGATTCTCGCTGGTGACGGTGAAGCTGACGGGCCCTGACGATCCCACCGGAAGATGAACGCCAACCACATAGTTCGTGGGTGTAGCCTCGGCGGCGGTCAGCGTGAGCGTATCGGTGGCCTGACCTGACGAGGCTTTCAGATAACTGATGGTCGTCGGCGCATTCGTGCCGCGCTGAAGGTAGAAGTTGGGATCCGTGTCACCCGACGCGTTGAGGGTGAGCCGCCAGCCTTCGTTGCCGGACGGGACGGTGACCTCGAAATAGGCCCACTGGTTGGTGGCGCTGAGGGTGCCGGTGCCCGTGCCCCCATTATACGCAAGCGGAGTAGCCTCTAACATCCAGACAAAGAAGCTTGTCAGCAAACCGAAAAACAAGCACCGTGTATGAATTGTCATAGCCTTCTCCGATTTGAGTTGAAGAATATTGTTTTAAGACGGTGTTAATGTATTCTTA
>JAEAMG010001530.1_pt1 | contig 17218 bp, 15 predicted proteins | sample 8958741 | NCBI WGS metagenome assembly JAEAMG01 (sample SAMN16933256, study PRJNA681125) | bioreactor sludge metagenome | isolation source: anaerobic bioreactor treating anionic surfactant - SDBS | place: India: Bengaluru | collected 2019-02-28 | reverse complement strand
CGCTGGAAATCCGACCAAAATTAAAAAATAGGCATGGGATTCAGCGGACGCTTACCCTAAGATAGCCTCCAATTTCAATGGCGTTATTCAGTTGTTCTCAAAGATATGGATACCTTCTGACCAACTATTTCGGATTTATGAGCTGAATAGTGGGTGTTATGCTTAGGCTATTTTCTAGAGAAAAAGCCAGCATACATCATAGGCATATGATCCTTTTCCTTTCTTTTTTGGGCATAAGCCCATCAGTTAAATACGATCTCTAATCGGGCATGATTTGGACTGGCTCAAATCTTATCTTGCCAGATCACATCGTTGTCTGCTTTTCAAACCCGACATAAAACTGCTCCATCAGCAGCCGCGTTTCCACCAGCAGATAGCTAAACCCACAATCCCATTCAAACAGCTTAACCTTGTACTTGACCGTAAATATATCCACGTCTTTACCTTCACACTTCGCCCACAGCAGCAAGTAACCTGAACTACAGGTCGGGTCATACACGGGAAGCGAGCGCTCTTTACCTTGGGTGACCATCTTGGACGATAAGGTTGATATCTTTTGCGGGGTATAGAACTCTCCGGTTTTTTCTTTCCGGCACCGGAAGCAGACCCGCCAATCCAGTATTCGTAGGCATACCCTACTACATCGGCTTAAGTATTGGAAATATCAAAATAAATATCACCTAAATGACTGAGAGCTTTTACCACCAGTTGATTACGGTTACTGGCATTATTGCCGAATTTAGTGAAGTTCAGATCCGGGGTCTTCAAACAGGTTGGAAAGTCATCGGCAGAATCAGTGCCCAGATTACTTTGTTTAATTGACTTAAGGGCGCAGTAAATCATCCAGAATGAATTTTCCCTGACAGCCACGCTGCACAAGGCTATGAAACAGTTGTTTTAGGGTTAAGTCCTAACCCGCTTCTTCAAATAGCATTCTTTCTGATTTCTTTGATATATGACACATGCTCAAGATTGTTTTCACTAACAGCTTATTGGCAAAGTTCACCGCTTTCTGAGAGGTATTTAAAGAAAATAAAAACCAAGATGTAATCACGGAATTCATCTTCCCCTATGCTGCCACGCAACATATTGGCAATATTCCAAAGTTGTTTTTGTAGCTATTGCAGTTATACTTGGGTCATGCAGAATCCATCAGTTTAATTTTTTATAATTATAAGTATAGTTTAGCTTGATAATCAAAAGTTTCCAGCGCTATAGGACTTCATTTGTCGCTGCGATTGGACTTTGTCCAATCTTGCATAAAAATGCGCGATACATGATAAAAATTGTAGCAAGTTGCTACACACTTTAAAGCTTCGCTGATCCCAACATCCAGTTTAAAGCATAGTCATAAAGACTGTAGTAAGTTGCTACACTTTTTAAATAATTTCTTTACCAAAAATCTCATTCAAACGCGCACGATTTTGCTGAACGAAATCTGGATCATTTTTCAGTTTATATTTCATCTCTTTCTTGAAGTCACTCATGGAAGCACCCGCCACAGCAAAATCCATTTGGAACATAATATCGTTCACAATTACGTTGGCCTGAGAGTCAGTTAGGCAGCCTTCGGTCTTAAACCATTTGCTGAACTGTTTATAATTCGGATCATTGGCATAGATATACCAGGAACGGACTGTCATATCGAATTTTGCCCCCAGCTCTTTCACAATGGCATTGTCATCAAAATCGACATCCAAGTAGATTTGGGTCTTTTCGTTGCTGTGTGGGATCACCGCCTCAGTATGTCCATTCACAATTTTAAAGCGCACACCCACCACAGGACGGCCTTTCTTGATGGTGTCATATTCGAGTTTAAGGCTGGTCCTTTGATTAATTTCTTCAACAATCTTATCCAGCACATAACGTCTGAAGTCGACCCAGCGATCATATTTTTTTTCGCCAATGTCTGTAAGTGCCTTAATATTTTCCAGTGACAGTTCAACCTCATAGCAGTCTTGATTGGCATATTTGAACTCGTTTTTAATAAAGTAGGAATACAGGCTCATACTGGTTACCGAGTCTAAAGCAAATAAATCCTTTAATTGGTAAGTGGTAAAATTGCCGCTTGCCAGACGGGTAAAATAAGGTAGTACTTCACTGGTAAAACGGATCTGCAAGGCATTTTTGGCATCATCTTCCCAACGCAGTTCTCGAATAATCGGAACTACCGAATGGACTTTTTTAACCTTGCGCTTGCTTTCATCTACGGGTTCTTCAATGACAAAATGGGCCACCCGGGAGGACAGCTCTTTATAGATCCGGTCAATCGCGACATTAATGGAATTCTTTTTATCCAGACCCAGCAATTCGCCTAAATCATCTTTATGCAAATAAATGTAGGTTTGCTCGGTAATTTCACGATCTTGATTATTTTTTTCACCATAGTTGGCCACTGCCATCGCATAAAGTAACGCTTTGTACTCATTGGATGAGAGTTCGATCGGTCGGATCAGTCGATTGCTGGTACTGACCACGCCATTATGTCGAATATTGCCAATACAATACGGTAAGTATTCTATTTCTTCTTGTTCATTCAGCTTGTTCATAGGTGGAAAAAAAGTTATTTTCTACATGTTATACACAAAAGTGGAATCTCATGCAAATTATCCACCATTTTAACTCAGGCAAACCGACCCTTGGCCAAGAAACTCTTAAATCCCAAGCTAAGAGTGGAAAGCTTGTCACTCTGTTTTGCCATTTAAAACACTTTTTAAACATGAAGTGGAAAGCCATATTAAAAATTCACTTTTTAGTGACAAAGCTTCCACTTTTAATAGTTCTCAGAGATTCTTAAGTCAGCTAAAAAGGGAAAAAAACCATTAAGCCCTGTAATAAAGTGGAAAAAATAATAAAAAATACACCTTAATAGTGACAAAGCTTCCACTTTTAGCCAGTCCAGAAGTGAAAATGTACAGTCGCCTTGATGAAATTAGCAACAAACAGTTTATCCACAGGATAAAAATATCAAAATGACAAGCTTTCCACCTTTAAGGTCAAATAATTCAACTTATCAACAGATTAAAATGTTGAATTTAAATAATTTTGTAAGATAAATTTAAGTTTTTTTTTAAACCCGTGACAACCCTTCCACCATAGTGACAGACCTTCCACCTTTCAGTGACAGACCTTCCACCTTTCAGTGACAAGTCTTCCACCTTTTAGTGACAAACCTTCCACCTTTTAGTGACAAACCTTCCACTTTTCGGTGACAAACCTTCCACTTTAAAATCTATAAGATATTGATTTTAAAAAATAAAAAAGTGCTCTAATTATAATTAACTAATTATATTAATTAATACTAATTATAATTAGCTAGCTATATTTTATAAAAAAATCAATTTGTTTGTTTTTTATTCATATTCAGATTATAACTTCAAACTAAGCTCAACAAGGTGTAGCAACTTGCTACAAAGTTCTTTATATTACAATAACTCAAGTGAGGATAATTATGACAACTCGGTCAACTAAAATCATTGCAGTGGCAAATCATAAAGGTGGTTGTGGAAAAACAACCACAGTCGTTCATCTAGCATCTGAACTAGCCGACTTGGGTAATAAAGTATTGGTGATAGATTTAGATCCTCAGGCCAATGCAAGCTTACATATCGGATCAAGACATCCAAGTGAAGTTGAAACCACGTCGGCTGAATTACTGCTGGGTGATTTAAACCTATTATCAGATGCCCTGGAAGAAGAAACCAATTTCAAAAACGTTTCTTTAATTTATGGTTCACTCAATTTAGGTAAAGCTGAAGATCAACTCAAAGATGATGCCCCAAGACCATCCGAAGAACTCTCCAACAAGTTGGAATTATTAAAAGGATTATATGACTTCATTCTGATTGACTGTCCTCCAAGCCTAAAACTACTCACCAGTAATGCATTAGCAGCATCTACCCATGTGATGGTACCAATTGAGTCAGGTTCACAATATGGCTTGTATGGAGTAACTGACTTGATTAACCATTTAAGTAAAATCAGACGGGTCAATCCTGAGTTAAAACTTTTAGGCGCCTTGTTGATTAAACATGATGAACGTCAAAACGTCTGTAAATTGATTAGAGATGAAGCTTTAAGCCAAGTCGGTGAACTGTTAAAAACAACCATCCCTATGAGTACTAAAGTGAATCAGGCCGCAATTTTACAACAGCCCTTATTAAGTGTAGATAAAAACGCTAAAGTTCGTAAAGCCTTTCAAGATTTAGCCAAAGAAATCATCAATCGTGTTGAATAAAAGCCTGCTGAGAATATTATGGTAAGTACAAAAGAATTGCTGGCACAACGTTTACAGCAAAATACTCAAAAGCATCAACAAGCTCAGCAAGAGCATGTTAATGATGTGAAAGAATTGCGTCGTAATGTACAAATTACAGATATCCAGCCAAGTCCAAATCAGCCAAGAAAAATATTTAATCCACAAGATATAGAAGACTTAGCGGCATCGATTGAAGAAATTGGCTTGTTACAACCAATTGCAGTGCGACGGATCCAGGACAAATATGAATTAATCGCTGGTGAAAGACGCTTGAAAGCACATCAAATTCTCAATAAAAACACCATTGAAGTGATTGTTATTGATGCATCTGATGAAGAAGTAGTACTGTTAACGCTAGCGGAAAACCTAAAACGGGAAGACTTAACCGATTATGAAATTTATGTGGGCTTAAGTTCACTGGATGAGAAACTAAAAAAGAACAAGCAAAAACTGGCAAAATCCTTAGGCATGAACCGGGAAGATATGTATAAATATTTATCTTTCGAAAAATTACCTCAAGAGCTGATTGAAGATTTAGAGCAGCAACCGGCATTGCTGGCACGAACTGCCGCAACAGCAGTCAAAAAGTTTCTCTCCGATTATGAAGAAAATTACAGCAATGCTAAAAAAGCACTGCTAGAAGCCTGGGCGAAATTACTGAAAAAAGAAGTAGAGCAAACAAAACTGGCAGTATTGGCAGAAAAAATTCTCAAATCGAAAGAAACCAAACAACCCATTAAAACGTCAATCGTGCATAAAATCGAATATGAGGGGAAAGTCGCTGGCAATATCAAGTTTGATCACAATACTTTAAAAGTATCATTAAAGATAAGTGAATTTGATGATCAAAACTTACAGGAGCTGGAAAACCTGTTGAAAAAAATGCTAAATCAGTAATAGAAAAAGGTGTAGCAAATTGCTACACCTTTTTCATTAAGTCGTGAACAATTAGCACCTAAATCAGGATAAGCAGTACTCAAACTAAACGATTATTGACTCAATCAGAATTTTCTTAGCTTAAGAAAAATGGGTAATTAAAAAAATCATGCTTAGTATTTAAATTTGGAGTATTTATATATTTTTTGAATTCAAATGCTATAAATTTTCTGGTTTTTTATTCGAAAATAAAAATGTTAATTCAATTTAAAAAGATTTTTTCTTAATGCTCACCATATTGTTTCAGCAGAAATTATGCCACTTGAATCGAATACTTTTTCAGTATTGATTAAAACCTTGTCAATGAGTCAGGGAAATAAAGAGGTGATCAATATTGATTTTGATGATTATGAGTTTGCCAATGCATTGATCAGTAAAATCAAAAAAGTCCTGAAATAAAGTTCTAATTATATGAATACATGAGCACTACATAATATAGATTTAGCTCTCAATCCATATTTAGCTCACTATTCGGGTTAGGGGGCTATAAGTGAGATGGGAAACGCTTTTCTGGGGAGAAAAGGTATCTGATAATTATTTGATTACATATTAAGGGAACAATTTTACTAAACAGCAACAAGAATTATGGGGGCTATCATTTTAAAGCACACTGTATTTTTTCCATATTTCATCTTGATGTTCCTTCATCAGAAATGTTGTTACCTTGTTCGAAGTTTAGAATGATTTAAGCTCCGATTTTTGTTTTCCAGATGCATACCCTTTTACTTAATAAAGCAGAAACAACAAAACGTTAAGTGATAAAAATAACATGATTGAGATTTTAAACTACCCGTTTAAAAATCAAAGATAAGTGCTGATGTCGCGATGCATAATTCGTTTTAATTTGATCATGATTCATTCTATAGCTCAACTTTTCAAGCCTGAAATTGCTTAAAAATACGCCTTCGATAGTGCTAAGTGTTTTTTAAGTTTACAGACCTAAGGTGATCACCAAGCTGTTTATGTGTGGTGAAAAGAGAATGATGAAATTCAATTTGGATGATCGTTCATTTAGTAAAACCTACTATCTGGATCGCAATACCCATCCATTAAAAGTTAAAAACATCAATAATCAGAAACTTTTAGAACAAAAAAATTATTCTATTTCTTCTGTTGTGGTCTTAAAAAATTCATCACTTCGACTCGTGGTGAAAACCGTGCAACGAAGCGAGATCGCTGAACGGAACATGTTGGAAAACTTTATCCGTGAGAAATACCGCCAAGTCCATCAGGCCTCAGTCTGTGAATTTTCTTCTACCCTGTTTGCCGGTTATGTTGGGACTGAGATGCAGGTCGTGATTGGTATGGAGCATTTAAGCACGGTAGATGCTTTTCTTGAACGGTATCTAGATGCGTCGATTGAACAGATACTCACTCAATTAAGTAATGTACCAGTGCAAAGACCGCAGATTGTTGAGATTGGCAATTTGGCAGCTTTGGATATGGATAAAGCCAAATTGATGGTGGCTTTTCTGGTGTTTCATTTATCGCAAAAAAATATTGATTGGGCCGTGTGTACCGGTACTGCAGCGGTTCGTTATGTATTGCAAAAAATGGGGTTGCAGTTTCATGTCATTGAAAAAGCCGACCCTGAAGTGTTGGGGGAAGCAAAACTTCAATGGGGCAGTTATTACCAGCAGAAACCTTATGTGCTTGCCATTGATGTAGCTGCAGCATTGCAGTTTACTCAGCAGTTTTACAGTTTCTCTGAATCAATTGACCAGTAGTTCGTCTTGGTAGATATACGGAATTTTAAAATGATGAATCATTTTTTTAAGGCCATTTCAGCCTATGCCCAGCAGGATCCGACACGTGAAGCCATTGTTACTGATAGGGATAGGCTTAACTATGCTGAGCTGAAAAATCAGCTTGAACAGCTTCGTGCTGAGTTAATCAAGCTAAATATTCAACGTCTGGCACTCTGGGGCGTGAATAGTGTGGATTGGATTATCATTGATCTCGCAGCCCAGTTAGCTGGTGTGACCGTAATTCCTATTCCCTTGTTTTTTACCAAAGAACAGGTTCGTCATTTGTTACAAGACAGTCAGGCAGACCTGCTTTGCATGGCAAGTGAAAAAACAGAGGATGCACCACAGTGGCTAATGGAATTAGTCGATGAAATAGGCAAGCATGAGGTCTCTGTATCTGTCGATATGTATGCTCGGTTTTTTCGTTTAGCACAGCATCAAACACAGCACCAGGGCTTGCTTCCTTATCAATCCCGGCGGTTGGCAAAAATTACCTATACCTCGGGCAGTACTGGAACGCCGAAAGGGGTATGTCTGGCGGAAGACACTATTGAGTCAATTACCCATTCTCTAAGTCAGGCACTGGCCAGCAGCCAGCTTGGACGGCATTTATGCCTGATTCCATTTGCCACTTTACTGGAAAATATTGCCGGGATTTATGTCGCACTCAATATGGGACGTTCAGTGGTCATAGATGAGGTGAGTCAGTTTGGACTGGTCTCTAATCATACTTTTAATGTACAGCGTTTTGTAAATGCTGTGCAGACTTATCAAATTGAAAGTGTGATTTTACTGCCGCAAATGTTGAAAGCTATTGTGGAATATAGCACTGAATACGGCAGTACAGGTCTCAGTACGCTGAAATTTATTGCCGTTGGTGGCGGGAAAGTATCTGCCGATTTTCTTCAACAGTGCCAGCAGCTAAAACTTCCAGTCTATGAGGGGTATGGCCTGTCCGAGTGTGCCTCGGTAGTCAGTCTGAATCTGCCGGGTGCACGCCGGGTTGGCAGTGTAGGTCGGGTTCTGCCGCATGTCGAGGTTGAGATTGCGGCTAACAGCGAAGTAGTGGTCAAAGGCAATGCCATGCTGGGTTATGTCAACGACTTGGTAGCCACTCCCTATATTCATACTGGCGATGCTGGCTATTTTGATGAAGACGGCTATTTATACATTACCGGGCGCATCAAGCAGATAATTGTCAGCAGTTTTGGACGCAATATTTCCCCAGAATGGGTGGAGTCCAACAGTCTAACCGAACCTGAAATTCAGCAGATTGTCATTTTCGGGGAGGAACAGCCGTATCTGTCTGCTGTGATTTATGCCGATGATTCCACTTCCGAGCAACGGCTTGCAGTGGCAATCGAGAGAGCCAATGCTCGAATGCCTGATTATGCCCAGATTAAACGCTGGTGTCGTGCTCCCGAGCCATTTTCCCTGAGTAACCAGATGCTGACCGATAATGGAAAGTTGCGCAGGCAGCAGATCCAGCAGCATTTTCAGGCTGAATTGACAGCAAATTAACCCATATTTTCTGTGCATGCCCACGTGAACCACAGACCCATGTACAGCAGCAGAGAGTAAACTTATCTAAATGAAGCGTAAAACCCCCACCTGAGAAGCATCGCTTCGCAAGGGTGGGGGATATAAGCGACACGACATGAAATGTCGTTCAAGTTTGATTAATGGTTTTTTAAAATCCATCAAAATATTAATATAAGCACATGAAAACCCTTAAATTGCGTATTAAAGACAAACATTGCAAGGTGCTAGACCAATTGGCATCTGAGGTTAATTTTGTCTGGAATTATGTGAATGATTTAGGGTTTAAACACCTCAAGAGAAAAGGTGAATTTCTCAGTGCTTACGATATTGCTAAATATACCAAAGGCACATCAAAAGAGTGTGATTTACATAGCCAAACTATTCAGGCTGTCACCGAAGAATTGGTCACACGTAGAAAACAGTTCAAAAAAGCAAAACTTAGATGGCGTGTCAGCAATAAGAAATCAGCAAGACGATCACTCGGATGGATACCGTTCAAGAAAGTTGCCATCAAGTATGCTGATGGATACGTTCAGTACGGCAAGCATCAGTTCAAGGTTTGGGACAGTTACGGTTTAAGTCAGTACAGCGTTAAGACAGGTTTATTCGTTGAGGATAGTCGTGGCCGTTGGTATGTGTGTCTGGTGGTGGATGCACCAAAGCAAGTCAAACCGACAGCGACCAAAGCCATAGGCATTGATTTAGGCTTAAAAGATATTGCGACCTGTTCTGATGGCACTGTCATCAGTAATCCGAAATTCTATCAAAAGTATGAGCAGAAATTAGGGATAGCTCAAAGAGCCAAGAACAAAAAACGTGTTCGTGCATTACACGCCAAGATTGCGAATTGTCGTAAAGACCATTTGCACAAGGCAAGCACCATGCTTGTCAAGGGAAATGCACTGATTGTTGTTGGCGATCTGAGTGCCAAAAAACTTGTAAAAACCAAAATGGCAAAGTCTGTTTTAGATACAGGGTTTTCAGCACTCAAAACAATGCTCAAGTATAAATGCGAGAACGCAAGTGTATTGTTTGAAGAAGTCAATGAAGCCTATACCACCCAAATCTGTTCGAGTTGTATGAAAATCTCAAGCAACAGTCCGAAAGGTAGAGCAGATTTGCGAATAAGAGAGTGGCAATGTGAGTGCGGTATCACTCATCAACGGGACATTAATAGTTCCAAAGTCATTCTTGCGCTCGGGCATGAGCGTCTAGCAGTAGGAATCCCCCACCTAGCGAAAGCGTAGGTGGCGGGAGAATGTCAAGAATATTGCATCACAGATTTTAAGCACGACTCATGCACAGATCAAACAGCGTCTGATAGAACAGGGTTGGGTCTTGTTGAGACATGAACACTATGGCGTGACATCTTTTAGTGAACTCATGAATGGTCTATACCAGCGGCTGACCTATGACCCCACCCGGGAAAACATTACTCGTCAGTCGCAGAAAGTCGATGCTGGTACGCAGGCCATGGGGCTACATATTGAAAATGACAGTACCCCGCTGCCACCCGACATCATCGCCTTTTTTAGTGAAAAAAGTGCTTCGCGTGGCTCGCAGACCACCTTATGTGATGGGCATGAGGTCTGGAAAAATCTACCAGATGCTCTCAAGCAGAAATTTGCCGAGCCGATGACCATCAGCCGTTATTTACCCAAGCCGATCTGGCAAAAGTATGTGGCAACTGCGCTAAATATTGAGAATGCTGAACAGGTCGGGCAGCAGGAGCTAGATCGTTTTATCAAGATGCTGCCCGGACAATGCATCAGCCCCGCAGATGCTGAAGGCGTGCAGTACCATTTAAGCATGAATATGGTCCGTCATGACAATCTCAAGGGGGTTCTGGCCTTTGCCAACACCTTGCTGGGGCCTTCTTATAATTATGAAAAACCCCGTTTTCATTTTGCGGATGGTTCAGAAATCAGCCCCGATTTGCTGGCTGAACTGGCAGAGCGCTGTGAAAACGAGACCTCGGAAATTGACTGGCAGGATAGTGATCTAGTGATTATCGACAACAAACGTTTTATGCATGGTCGACGTGAAATACTGGTGCCACTTGAACAGCGTAAACTGTATATTTGTATGGGGCTGGGCTTAGATTTTGCCTTTTAAGCAGGATGCTACATCACATTAAAAATTTAACAGAAAGAGAAATGATCTATGTCTAATTTAACCGCAGTCCTTCTTGGTGCAACTGGTGGCATTGGGCAGGCCATTGCAAATATTCTGGGGAAAAATGGCCTGAATCTGGTCTTGGTCGGACGCAATCAGCAGGCTTTGCAGCAGTTGCGTGAAAAATTGCTACAGCATTATCCGCAGTTGCAACTGCAGTTGATCCGTTGTGACCTGGCTGAGCAGCACAGCCGCGATGAGCTGATTCATGCGCTGGCCGCGCTGAATACCCCGATTCACTACTATATCAACAATGCCGGCATTAACGATTTCAGTCTGTTCTCTCAGCAATCACAGGACACCATGGAACAGATGATGCTGATCAATGTGGTCTATCCATTGCAACTGCTCCAAGGCATCATTCCACTGATGTCGAAAACTCAGCCGAGCCAGATTATTCATATCGGCTCTACTTTAGGCAGTATCGGCTATCCGGGCTATGTCAGCTATTGTGCCAGCAAATTTGCCCTGCGCGGTGCGACTGAAGCACTGGCACGAGAATACAGCAAGACCCCACTCAAATTCCGCTATTTCTCGCCGCGGGCCACCAATACTGAAATGAACAATCCTGATGTGGTTGAAATGAATATCCGGCTGGGTACGAATATTGACACACCAGAATTTGTAGCACAGGAATTTTATCAATTCCTGCAGAAAGACTGTCAGTCCTATCAGGTCGGCTATCCCGAAAAAATCTTCGTCAAGGTCAATCAGGTCCTGCCGAATATCGTGGCCAATTCTCTTCAGAAAGATCTGGATACTATTTGCCAATATGCAGACAAACAAAAAGGGGGATGAGGTTTTAATGCCGTTGGATATGAAGTCTTTATTTCGGCTCTCTTGGTGTACGGTCACAGGCTTAATTTAAAGCCTGCTTAAATTTTGGTTTGGGATTAGACGACTTAATATTCAACTTTGACCAGCTGTGTTGACTGATGAGTGAGGTTAAAGCAGGGACCAAAAGTATGATGCAGTAGGTGTTGGAATATATCAGCTAGACTGATTGCAAAACGCTCCGGACAAAAAGTGGACAGGTTATGCTCATTGACAGCAGATACGCTGACAGGAGGCAAGCATTCAATCCGTGGTTTTTGTGTGCTGGTCTAGAGCGGTTTAAAAATGTGAACAAGATGTTCTCGGGTTTCACATAAAATTCACCTTGAAATTACTATGATCAAATCCGAAATGTAATATTTCGAAGATACGAAAATACTGAATCAATCTTAATTTAGATATGACAAATCTTTTATTTTTGATGAACAGTGTTTTTACTGACTCTTAAAATTTAATTGGATGAATCAGTGGTGATACAATTTGTTTCTAAATCTAAATTACCGACTGCTTTTGGTAATTTTGAAATTATAGCATTTCAAGATCAAACGACGGGTGAAGAACATATTGCTCTTGCTCAAGGATTAGAAACGGTTCCTGTAAAACCCGTATTAGTCAGAATGCATTCTGAGTGTCTCACAGGGGACGCTTTTGGTTCATTAAAATGTGATTGTGGCCCACAATTACATGCAACCATGAAAATGATTAATGATGCAGGGCAAGGGGTAATTTTGTATCTACGTCAGGAAGGTCGTGGCATAGGATTGACCAATAAAATTCGTGCATATGCACTGCAAGATCAAGGTCATGATACGCTTGATGCCAATCTGTTGTTAAATTTACCTGCAGATGCCCGGCAGTATGACATGTGTGGCATTATGCTGGATTACCTACAAATTAAAGATGTCCAGTTGATTACAAATAATCCACTTAAAATCAAGGCACTGACTGATTTAGGAATTAATGTGGTTAGCCGCGTTCCCTTGACGGTAGGCTTCAATCATTTTAATAAAGCTTATTTAGAAACAAAGCAGAAGCGTATGTCACATCTGTATGAAAACAGTGATTTTTAGCCTAGCTTAAGCCTAAACATTTCAACTCTTCTTATTGTTTTGTTCAAAATAGATCAGGATGACAGAAATTCTGATTTTGACTTTAATCGAGAAAGCTTTGCTTAGACAAAGCTTTCTGTACCATAGCTTAGTACTTAAGTAGATGATTGGACTGCTCCCATTATCCTAGATAAAGCAGAATCTGATCCTCCAGGTGTAATTTGGGTAGTCTGCCTTTAGCTAGAACATGCTTATGCAATTGCTCAACCATTAAATAAAACGTTGACCATGAGATGCTCATAATCGCTTAAGCTGTGTTTCAGAAAGCTGTTTTGAGCCGATGTATTTCATCTAAAAATTATGCATGAATGTTAAAAATTCTACGGTACAAATAATCAACAACAAATAGCTTAATTTTTGATTTATGAAAGAAATCTTTTATATATTACATATTCTAAAGCTTTATTTTATGGAAAATACGGCGGTTAAAAAACCTTGCTGATTGGTTTAACTTCTGAAATCTATATTCATATTGCATTTTTTATTCCAAAATAACCTTTACCTGATTGAGAGACAACCGCCTATAACACTCTTAAAGGTATTATCTTTAGTGTAAAAGTTAAAAACTATAAAATTAAAAAGATACCCTCTTCATCTGAACGCTAGCTTTAAATCTCATACATTGACAAAACAATGGATAATATAAAAATAATGGATCATGGATTTTTAATTTAGTAAATAAAATTAATGTATAAGATGTGAAAGGCTAAAAGCTTGCTATAGTGTGCTAAATTTAGCTTTTTATATAGACTAATGTTAAATAATACTTATATTTTGTTTGGGGCAGTTTTAGGTTTAACGATTGCAAATGCGGCAGGAGCTGCAACTATAAGCATGAAGAATGATCGGTTGGGCTATTTAATACAACAGGTAGATTATCAGCATATAAATGACTCTCTTGAAAAATCTGAAAATCGGTTATTGGGACGTGCAAGCTGGGATATTCAATGCTGGGTAAAGAGTAGTGAAAATACTAAAATTTGCACAATGCGTAAAAACCATATTACGGTAATGCGTATGAACGATTCTTACAGCTTAAGTGTTGGCATAAACCATGCAAGAAATTCTATTACACTACTTAAAGTAGATAATAATAGTGTTTTGCAGGCGCGTGAGGGTTTATACCGTGACGCTCAAGCCATTATAGATCAGTTCAAGCGTGGCTTTGAGGTAAAAACCGAGTTTAATGTATCTCATAATGCTAAACCGGTTGTGAATGAAGTTTCATTAATTGGTTTTTCTGACGCATTTAATGATATGCAGCAGCAGTATAGTAAGCTGAATCATTTAGATTTACAGCGCAGGCTTTAATAAAACTAATAGCCTGTTGTCTTTGAATAAAAGGCACAGGCTAAGCAATACCGTTCTTGTGATTTAATGCTAAATCCAATCAAAAGACAAACAAGGCCAAAATCAAACTTGGTCCGAGGCGATTCAGTATTCTCAAATCAGGTCTCAGATATATGCAGGTATGGCGCTATTCAACAGGCTGAATGAATGATGTAAACCTTTCACAGCAAGTTGCAGTTTAAATCTGAATAGTGGAGGGATAAACCCAATCCAAAATCCTGGTTTAAAAAGCCGTATCGGAAGCATGATAAAAAAATCTCGGATATGGTGTAGAAATGCTTGTTCAATTTGAGAAAATTGTGAATACTCATGCCCGCAAATTCATGCTGCAAGATTATCTTTTGGGGTTGGACAATTACTGTGAAAACGTATTCATTTTCTCATTTACAAAAAGCATTGCTGGCTGCGGGTTCATTTTCATGTCTAGGCTTAAGCTTAAGCCCGGTATGGGTACATGCTGCAAATGAGAATGAGATCTCGCAACTGGAAAAGCTCACAGTGATTGCACAAATGACCTATGATCAACCCCAGGTGAATTTATCCGGTTTTAGCCAGCAAAACCTGGCTGAAATTCCGGCATCGCTCAGCACAATCACAGCCGAGCAGATCGCCGATCAGCATGCGAAAACCCTGACGGATGTGGTTAAAAATGACGCTGCAGTAGGGGATGGCTATGCACCGATTGGCTATTATCCGAACTTTGTCATGCGCGGTTTTGCCTTAAATCTAGGATCAAGCTATTTAGTCAATGGTCATTTGCTGCGCGGTGAGCAAAATGTGGCACTTGAAAACAAAGAACAGGTCGAAATTTTAAAGGGCATCAGTGCACTTCAAAGTGGTATGGCAACCCCGGGTGGTGTGGTGAACTATGTGACCAAACGCCCCCAAGACATGCGCTCACTTACTGTTGAAGCCGACAGTCATGGTGGCAACCGTGTTGCAACGGACTTGGGTGGCTGGCTAGGTGAAGATCAGCAGTTTGGTTATCGAGTCAATTTGACACATGAAGAGATTCATCCTTATGTGGAACATGCCGATGGCAAGCGTGTGTTTGGTGCTTTGGCTTTAGACTGGAAAATCTCGGATCGTTCAAAACTGGAATTTGATATCGAATCACAGCGCCAACGTCAACGCTCCGTACCTGGCTATCAGTTGCTGGATGGTAAAACAGTACCCACTGGCATTGAATGGGACCGTTTGCTGGGTTATCAAAGCTGGAGCCAACCGGTGACCAATGAAAGTTTGAATACCAGCTTAAAATATATTCACCAGATCAATGACAACTGGACTACCCATCTGAGTGCTTCGCAAAGCCGTGTGGTGGTGGATGATTATTCAGCATTCCCGTGGGGTTGCTATAGCAGCATTTGCCAATATTCAGGTGCAGGCAATACTTTTGATCAAAATGGCAACTATGATATTTATGATTTCCGTAGTCCGAATGACAACTATCTGACCAATCAGCTTAGAGCTGGACTCAATGGTCAATTCAACACTGGAGCATGGCAACATACACTTAGCCTGGAACTGTCACAGACCTATAAACGGCATGCACAATATGATGCTATCAACCTGCCTGTAACAGCTGGTGTTGAATCAACAGGAAATATTTATGCTGACCCGATTACTTACACACCAAGTGATAAGACTTTAGGCAATCATTACAAATCATTGGACAGCCAGCACACGGCCTTGAACTTACTCGACCAGATTGATTTCAATCAGGCATGGTCAGTTTTGCTGGGTGGCAAACTCTTGCATGTCAATGAAAGTGCTTATAATGCAAATGGCAACAACATCCGCGATACCGATTTGACTCGCTTCCTGCCGCAGCTGGCCTTGATGTATCAGCCTGGGGAAAACACCCATCTGTATGCATCTTATGCCAAAGGTTTGAGTGACGGTGGGCAGGCACCTTGGTATGCCAACAATGCTTTTGCAACTTTAGCCCCGGTACATTCCACCCAGTATGAATTGGGGATTAAGCAGCAGTGGCAGAAGCTACTCTTTACCGCAGCAGTGTTTGACTTAACCCAAGACAACCAATATACCAACTCAGACAATTATTATATTAATGAGGGTGAACAGCATAATCTAGGCCTGGAACTGGGTCTACAAGGGCGCGTTGGTCAGTATCTAGATGTAATGTCCAGTTTGGCGCTCACCCGTTCACGTCTCATAGGAATACAAACAGCTGAGTATAAGGGTCATCAAACTCAAAATGTACCCACTGCCCGCTTCGCCAGCCATCTGTCTTATCAAGTGCCGCAAGTAGAGGGATGGCGTTTATTGGCCGGTATGCAGTACAGCAGCAGTAAATATGCCAACAAAACAGGCACCGTAAAAGTACCTGCTTATACCGTATTTGATGCAGGTACAAGCTATAACTTCCGGGCTTATGGTTATGACAATATGCTGCGCTTCAACATAGATAACCTGTTCAATAAGAAATACTGGCGAGATGCGGGTAGTTTCTTCGGTGATGACTATTTGTTCCTTGGGGCACCACGTACTGCACAACTGTCATGGACTGTAAATTTCTAATTCGATCTTAGATTTTGCTATAGAAAACTGTCTGAGTGTTTCATAGGACCATTGCTCAGCGAGCCCATGCGCTGCCAATATGACCTTTAATCCAGTCAGCGGAACTGTGCTGATTGGATCCATAGCCGATTTGAGTGATGTATTGAAAAGAGTGCCGACACAGAAAATCAGCCAGATTGAAAAATTGTTGTCGCATACGTGGAAGCCTTTCTGACTCCAGCAGGTTTTACCACAGGCTGACTCAAGGGTGATAAAAAGGTGCAACACTGACGGTGTCGGGTATACGCTTGCAATCAAAGACATATTACATAGTAGGCAACGTTTATGCCCATCAACATTGTATATTTTGGCAGGACATTCTTGAGAGGCTGTAGTTTCAAGAACAAGAGAGCTGAATAAAACCATCACTCAGACATTCTGCCATTTTGGTGTTTTCACTGATCATTATTGAGAATCTACCTGTAGACTGGAATCTAAGAGATACTTTTATTCAAGACAAGAGCATTAACCCAGACTTCACTATATTGGATAGCCCTGATAGTTTTTAGAAATCATTAGCAACAGTTCAGTCATATTTGAAGTCTGTTTTTTAAGCTTAACGAGTCCTTAATTTTCTTTCCTTAAAATACTTTTTTTTATAGATTATTAATGCTAATGTTAAATCAATAATAGGACTTACGCACTATTACTTATAGATTCTCTGTGGTAGCAGATGATTTTTA